>Ga0114898_1000813_pt1 | contig 21280 bp, 19 predicted proteins | sample Malvired_Geostar_FD_83496 | JGI IMG/M metagenome (GOLD analysis project Ga0114898, IMG submission 83496) | Marine viral communities from the Global Malaspina Expedition - Malaspina viral metaG DeepMed_Geostar | ecosystem: Environmental > Aquatic > Marine > Oceanic | place: Mediterranean Sea... | reverse complement strand
TTGCCGGACCATTCCTTCACCCGGGCGAGATGGAGATAGTCGCTGTAGCGCGGTGCCGACTCCGGGTCGGGTCGGGAGAGATAGGGCGTGGCCGGATCGTCATAGGCCCGGATCAGCCGTTCCAGCCCCTCGCGCGCGGCCTCGGTCACCGCCGTGATATCCTTGGCCGGACGGGCGATATCGCCGGGCGGCTCGCCGCCCGACAGCCGCCAATAGGCCAGCTCCGACACCGGTGCGGCGGCGATGCCGGGGAAGCCGCCGCGCCCGGCGATCAGCGCCTCCAGCGGCAATTGCGGTGCGTGGCCGCTCTCCACCTCGGCGGGTTTCGGCGGCTGGCCGGTCTTGTAATCGATCAGCGCCAGCGTGCCATCGGTCAGACGGTCGATGCGGTCGGCCTTGGCCGACAGGGTGACATCGCCGCCGGCAAAGCCGGCCAGCGTGATTTCGCCGCGCAGTTCGGTCTCGGTGCCGGCGAGGATCGCGCGGCGCGCGCTCTCCTCGGTGACGAACCAGCGCGCCAGCCGCCCGAATCGCGGCCACCAGAACGCCCAGACGCCGGGCCGGTCGAGCGCCTCGGCGAACACTTCCCGGCCGATGGCGAGCAGCCGGTCCAGCGCGTCCGGCGGCAGCGTGCCCGGATGCTCCTTCAGGAACCGCTCCAGCGCCTTATGGATGATGGTGCCGCGCTCGGCCGCGCCCGGATCGTCGTCAATCGGGTCGAGCGCGCGCAGCTTCAGTATCTTCGACGCATCGATGCCATAGGGGTCGCGCATCAGCGTCTCGACCTCGGTGACCGAGAATTTGCGCGGCCGTGCCGCCAGCGGCGGGGCCGGCGCCGGCCGGACAGCCGGGGCGATGGCATCGGGCCGGTCGATGGCGGCCCACCAGCCACGCCACAGCGGCTCCTCCTGTCGCAGGGCCGGGGCCGCCTCGCCCAGCACCGTGTCCAGCCGGAGCAGCCAGCGCGAGGGCACGGTGGGCGCGCCTTCCTGCTTTTCGGCGCGGGTCAGCACGATCTCCGGCGCACCGAAGGCTTGCGCGAAATCATGCGCCGACAGGCCGATGCGGTGTTCCGGCAGCGGCAGGCCGAAGCTGGCGCGCATCGGGCGGCTCATCCAGGGGTCGGAGCCGGCCTCGGGCGGCCACACACCTTCGTTCAGTCCGCCCAGCACCAGCAGATCGGCCTGCTGCAGGCGGGCCTCCAGCGGTCCCCAGATCGACAGGCGCGGATGGCTGGACTGGCGCGGCCGTACCACCCGGCCAGCAAGCAGGCTGTCCAGCAAGGCCGGATAGAGCGCCGGCTCGACGGTGCCCAGCACGGTGCCGGCATCGCGCAGATCGGCCAGGAAGTTCGCCGCATTCTCGCCGGCCTCGCCGCGCCAGAGGCGCACCGGCCCCGGTTCCTCGTCGCTTTCCGCCAGCGCCTCGGCGAAGCGGCCATGGGTTTCCAGCAGCTCGGCCAGCGGGACGGCGGGCTGGTCGATCAGCGCCGCGAAGGGTGCCAGCATGGCTTCCAGCCGGTCGAGCCAGGGCAGCAGCTGGGCGCGCACCCGGTCCAGATCGCGGCCGGTACGGTCCTGCAGTTCGGCCAGGCTGTGCAGCAGCGCTTGGCGCGTGCCGCCGATGCCTTCGGCCGGGCGTGGGCCGCGCAGCGCGTACATTTCCAGCTGGCGCAGGCAGCGCCGGAAGTCGCCGGTTCCCATGCCGCCAGAGGCCAGCGGATGTTTCAGCGCCGCCAGCAGCGGCAGCGGCGCCGCGCGCTCGACCGCCAGTGCGGCGGTCAGGCGCAGGAACTCGCCGGGCGGGGTCTGCGCCAGCGGTACGCCGGCGGAATCGTCGACCGCGATGTCCCAGCGCGCCAGCTCGGCGGCGACACGGCGGGCCAGCGCCCGGTCCGGCGTGACCAGTGCCGCCGTGCGTTCCGGTGTCTCAAGCGCCTGGCGCAGCAGCAGCGCGATCACGCCCGCCTCCTCCTGCGCGGTGGCGCAGTCGATGCGGCGGATGCCGGCAAGGCCGGGCGCATCGAAGGGGGCGGCCTGCCGCCAGGCCTCGGTCGTTGCTGCCGGGCGCAGCGCCTCGGCGACCAGCCGGTCGCGCGAGGTCGGGAATGTGGCGGTCCAGTCGGCGACCTGCCCGCGGGGGACGCCGAGATGGCGCAGCAGCCGGGCCAGGCTAAATTGCGGATGGCTTTCGTCGGTCTCGATCTGCTGCCAGGTGGCATCGTCGCTCAGGCCGTCGAGGCCGGGCAGCACCACCATGCCCTGCGGCAGGCCGGCGACCACTTCCAGCAGGTCGCGGGTCGCCGGGATACTGCCGGTGGTGCCGGCGGCGATCACCGGGAAGCCGGGCGGGCTGGCGCGCCAGAGCGCACCTTGCGCGTCCAGCAGCCGGTTGCGCCGCTCCGCCGGGTCCAGCGCGCCATATTCTTCCAGCAGCTTGGGCCAGGCCTCGGTGACGATGCGCAGGAAATCCAGCGTGATCTGCCAGTGTTGCGCATATTCCGCCGGCACCAGCCCGGCCAGCTTGTCGAAGGACAGCCGCTCGGTCTGCACCTGGTCGAGCAGCCGCGCCAGTTCGGCTGCCAGCCTTATCGCCTGGTCCGGGCGGCGCGGCCCATCCTCCAGCCGCTCGCCCAGCTTCAGGATCAGGCGGGAGAGCAGCAATTGCCGCTGAAGCGACGGGATTGCCGGCGGGATGTCGGCTGCGGGGCCGCCCGGTGCCTCCGCCTCGCCCTGCATCTCGATCTCGTCGGCATCCAGGTCGCCCAGCGGCATCATGCGCGGCAGCAGCAGCGGCCTGCCGTCGGACAGCCGCAGGAAGGCCTCGCGCAGGGCGCGGCCGCCGCGCCGGGTCGGCACCAGGATCAGCATGCGCGACAGGGCCAGCGGATCGCCGCCGGCCCGCGCCATTAGCCCGGCGGCCAGCGCGTCGGCGAAACCGGCGCCGGCGGGGATGGAGAAGACGGAAGGCGGGGCCGCCGCCATCACACCATTTTCAGCGTATGGCCGGCGAGGAAGGCGTCCTCGGTGGCCGGAATGTCTTCCGGGGTGCTGACGTGATACCACATGCCGTCATGCACCATGCCGTGCAGCCGCCCGGCCTCCGCCGCCCTGTCGTAGAGCAGGTTCAGCGAGAACGGGCCGTCCGGCGCGCCTTCGAACAGGCGCGGATGCAGCATCTGCACACCCATATAGGCGAAGGGCACGACTTCCTGCTCCTTGCGGCGGCGGATGCTGGTGCCGGGCTGCGCGAAGAAATCGCCGGTGCCGCGATAGCCCAGCGCGCCATGGGTCGGGAACAGCATCAGCAGGGCGTCCATCGCCGCATCGTCCCAGAGATTGGCCAGCCTTTCCAGTGCCGGGGACAGGCTGTTCAGCCACAGGCTGTCGCCATTGGCGACGATGAAAGGGGTGTCGCCGAAATGCGGCAAGGCGCGTTTCACGCCGCCGCCGGTATCCAGCAGCTCTTCCTCGCGGGAAATCTCGATCAGGGGTGTCTTGCGCTGTGCCAGATGCGCTTCCAGCACCTCGGCCTTCCACCAGCTGTTCACCACCACGGTCTCGATGCCGGCCTCCTCCATCCGGTCCAGCGCGTAGTCGATCAGCGGTCGCCCGGCAATCGCTGTCATCGGCTTCGGGATGGTTTCGGTGATCGGACGCATCCGGCGGCCCTCTCCGGCGGCCAAAATCATCCCAGTCTTTGGAGCGGATTGGGGCGTCTTCATGCCGGTGTCTCCGGTGTCGTGCGGATTTCGGGCGGGATCGCGGTATTGAGCCAGGCGCTGAGCGGCGCCAGGTCGGGATGGTCGAGATCGCGGGCGATCAGCCGCCACAGCCGCGGAATATGGGTGAGATAGCGATGCTTGCCGTCGCGCCGCGACAGCCGGGTGAAGATGCCGACGATCTTCATGCTGCGCTGCGCGCCCATGATCCGGCAGGAGAGGTCCAGCGCCGCCGGGTCGATCTCCGGGAAGGCGGCGGCGTAGCGTGCGAGCATCGCGGCGGCGAGGGCGGGCGGCACGTCGCGCCTTGCGTCTTCCAGCAGCGAAACCAGATCGTAGGTCACCGGCCCGATCACCGCATCCTGGAAATCCAGCAGCCCCAGACCCTGCGGCCCGCTGCCCGTTGCCGTACCCGGCAGCAGCATCAGATTATCGACATGATAGTCGCGCAGCACCAGCGTCTGCGGCACCTGCCGGGCCAGCGCCAGCAGCGGCGTCAGCGCCGCGGTCAGGCCGGCGCGGGCGGCCTCGATATCCGCCTCGGGCGCCACCGCCGGCAGATACCAGTCGGTCAGCAGATGGGCTTCGCGCAGCAACAGCGCATCATCATAGGGCGGCAGGGCGATGGAGGCGGCGTCGGCATGCCGGTGTAGCCCGATCAGCAGGTCCAGCGCATCGCGATAGAGCGGCTCTTCCGGCGCGCCGTCCGCCAGCGCGCGGGTGAAGGTGGTGTCGCCGAAATCCTCCAGCAGCAGCAGGCCGGCCTGCTCGTCGCGGGCCAGGATGCGCGGTGCGCGCTGGCCAAGCCGCAGCAGATGCTCGGCCACGGCGAGGAAGGGGCGGACATCCTCCAGCGGCGGCGGTGCATCCATCAGCATCGCGGTTTCCGAACCGCGCGTAAGCCTTGCATAGCGCCGGAACGAGGCATCGCCCGGTAGCCAGAAGAGGGCGGAATCCTGCCAGCCGGCGCCGGCGAGAAAGCCGGATATCAGGCCGGTCCGGGAGGCGTCCTGAACAGCCGTCACAGGGTCAGCCCTTTCAGCCGTTCCGGCCAGTCGCCGCCGCCCGAGAGCGTGGCGCGGCGACCATCGCCGGCGTGCGATAATATGATTTCCAGCCGGCGGGCCGGGAGATGGCGCCCCAGCCGTTCCGGCCATTCGATCAGCGAAACCGCCTCGGCGAAGGCATCCTCGATGCCCAGCTCGAAGGCCTCTTCCGGGTCTTCCAGCCGGTACAGGTCGAAGTGCCACAGCGACAGCGGCACGGAGTCGGCCTCGTAGGTCTGCACCAGGGTGAAGGTCGGGCTCGGCACCTCGGTGTCCGCGCCGAACAGGGCGCGGATCAGGCCGCGCGCCAGCTCCGTCTTGCCGGCGCCCAGATCGCCGTGCAGCGCCACCACGTCGCCGGTCTTCAGCTGGGGCGCCAGACCCGCACCCAGCGCCTGCGTCGCGGCCGCGTCGGGCAGCGCGAATTCGGCGATGAGGGGAGATGAATCGGACACGCGGGCGATGCTTCCTGCGACACGGATCGTCGGTTCCGGTTGTAGCGGTGCAGGCTTCGATAGGCAACGGCGCGATAAGCCCCTTAACCGCCCGGGGTTGATATGCCGGGCGGGCCCGGCCATCTTTAGCGCCGCATTTCCAGGGAACAACGGTTCGAACGCCATGAGCACCCTTCACAAGACCGATGTCGCCATCATCGGCGCCGGGCCGGTCGGCCTGTTCGCCGTTTTCCAATGCGGCATGCTGGGGTTCCGCTGCCATGTGGTGGACTCGCTGGACGCGGTCGGCGGGCAATGCGTGGCGCTCTATCCGGAGAAGCCGATCTACGACATTCCCGGCTATCCCGCTATCGACGCGGCGGACCTGATCGTGAAGCTGGAACAGCAGGCCGCGCCCTTCGCGCCGGTGTTCCATCTGGGCCAGCAGGCGACCGGGATGGAAAGGCTGCCCGACGGCGGCGGCTGGCGGCTGACCACCTCCGCCGGCACGGTGATCGAGGCGGGGGCGGTGATTATCGCCGCCGGTGCCGGCGCCTTCGGTCCGAACCGGCCGCCGATCCCCGGCATCGAGGCCTATGAGGGCCGTTCGGTGCATTACATGGTGAAGCGGCGGGAGGATTTCCGGGGCAAGCGCGTGGTGATTGCCGGCGGTGGCGATTCCGCGGTGGACTGGGCGTTGTCGCTGTCCGAGATCGCCAGGGTCATGGTGGTGCACCGCCGGCCGAAATTCCGCGCCGCCTTCGAGAATGTCTGCCGGCTGGAGCAACTGCATGCCGAGGGCGTGCTGGAACTGGTGGTCCCTTACCAGTTGCAGGGGCTGGAAGGCGTGGACGGGCGGATCGAGGCGGTCACTGTCGCCACGCTGGAAGGCACGGTGCGGCGGCTGGAGGCGGATGCGCTGCTGGCCTTCTTCGGCCTGTCCACCGATCTCGGCCCCATCGCCGGGTGGGGGCTGGAACTGGAGCGGCATCACCTCGCCGTCGATCCCGCCAGCATGGTGACCAGCCAGCCTGGCATCTTCGCCATCGGCGACGTGAACGCCTATCCCGGCAAGCTGAAGCTGATCCTGACCGGATTCGCCGAGGCGGCCCTGGCGGCGCATGCGATCCACCCGATCCTGCGGCCCGATACCGCCCTGCATTTCGAATATTCGACGACTCGGGGCGTGCCTGGCGGGGTTCCCGCTTAACCGGCAGCCTCGTCCTGCAGCGGGGGTTTTTCGTCGCCGGGCAGGCGGATGGTGACGATTGTGCCCCGGTCGATTTCGGAGGCCAGCTCGATCTGGCCGCCATGCATCTCGATCAGGCTTTTCACCAGCGACAGGCCGAGGCCCGCGCCGGTATCGCGCTGATTGCGGCCCCGCTCGAACTTGCCGAACACGCGTTCCTGGTCGCGGGCGGCAATGCCGACGCCCGAATCGGTGACGGAAATCACAAGCGCATCGCCGTCGCGCCGGGCGTCCAGCTGCACCGTTCCGCCGGCGGGGGTAAATTTCTGCGCGTTGCTGATGATGTTGAACAGCGCCTGTTTCAGCCGCCGCCCGTCCGCCCGGATGGTGCCGATCCCGTCCGGGCATTCCAGACTCATCTGCAGATTGCGGGTGCGCGCGGCCTCGGTGCTCAATGTCATCAGCGAGTCCACCATCTCGCGCACATCGACCTCCTCCAGCTCCAGCGTCATGTAGCCGGCCTCGATGCTGGCGAGGTCCAGAATGTCGTTCACCAGCGAGATCAGCCGCTGCGAGGAGGACAGGATGGCCTGGCTGTATTCGCGCTGACGCTCGTTCAGCGGGCCGAAATAGCCCTGGTCGAGGATTTCCGAGAAGCCGACGATGGCGTTCAGCGGCGTGCGCAGCTCGTAGGAGACATTGGCGACGAATTCGTTCTTCAGCCGGTCGGCCTCCTCCAGCGCCTCGTTGCGCTCCAGCAGGGCGCGTTCGACGCGATAGGAATCGGTGACGTCGAGATAGGAGAACAGGGTCGCGCCATCGGGCAGCGGCACATGGGCATAGTCGATGGCTGTGCCATCGACGCGGATCAGGCGTTCGGTCCAGCTCCGCCGTTCGCCCAGCCGCGCGATTTCCTTGGCCCTGTGGGCCTCCCAGGAGTCGAAACTGTGCAGCGGCCGGGTCATTTCCAGGAAATCGGCGTAGTGCGGCTGCTGGTCGAGCTGGTCGGCCGGCAATTGCCAGATCCGGGCATAGGCCGGGTTCCACAGCTTCAGCCGGGCGTCGCCGCCATACACGGCGATGCCTTCGTAAAGATTGTCCAGCGTCTCGCGCTGCACCGCATTCAGCGTGTTGAAGTTGCGTTCCAGCGCCAGCCGGTCGGTCACGTCCTCGTCGGCGAACACCAGCCCGCCGAATGGATGCGGTGCGGTCACCCGACGGATCGTGCGCTCGTCAGGGAGATGCAGCAGCTCTTCCTCGGGGTCGAGCAGCGAGGTGATGCGGCGTTCGATGGCGCGCACCGTCGCCTTGAAATCGGTCACCTCCGGCAGCCAGCGCCGTTGGCGCAGCGCGTCCATCACCTCGGCGATCGAGGGTTCGCTGGACAGGAAGCGTTCCTCCAGACCCCACAGGCTGGCATAGGCGGCATTGAAGAATTTCAGCCGCTTGTCGGGGCCGAAGATGCTGATCGCGACCTGCAGATTCTCCAGCACGGCGTCATGGGCGGCGATGTGCCGCTCCAGTTCGGCCTGGGCGTTGTCCAGTGCGCTCGCATCGGTCAGGTAACCGGCGGTTCCGGCGCCATCCTCGCGCGGCAATTCGGTGAATTCCAGCAAGGCGCGCTGCTCACCGGTCGCGACATAGCGGCTGGCCGATTGCCGGTGCCCGCTGCGCCGGGCCCGGCGCACCAGATCGGCGCCGGTATCGGTCGCGGACGGGCCGCCGATTTCCAGATCGCCGCCGCCGCCCGAGGCTTCCTGCAGCGCGCGGTAGGCCGGATTGGCCCAGACGATGTGGCCTTCCGCATCGCGCCGCCACAGCGGGATCGGCACGGCCTCGGCCACGGCCGCCACCTCGGCGGCGTCACGCAGGACGGCCAGCATCCGCTGCAGCCGAAGTTGCCGCCAGCCCAGCAGCAACAGGGCCAACAGCAGCAGGGCAAGCAGAAGAGTGCCGGCGATGGGCCATGCGAACATGCTCATGCCGGCACTCTAGAGTCTTTCTCTCTTTCGGGGAATCGCGGCGTTACCGCCGCTCACGCCGCGGCACGGACCCCGGCGGCGCGGACCTTCTCCGGCACATGGCTTTCAAACTGCTTGAAGTTGGCCTCGAAGCGGCCGCGCAGATCGTGCGCGGTGCTGTCATAGGCGCCCTTGTCCGCCCAGGTCTGGCGCGGGTCGAGCACGTCGGCTGGCACGTCCGGGCAGTTCTCCGGCACCAGCAGGCCGAAATTCGGATCCTGCCGCACGCCGGCCTGGGCCAGTGACCCGTTCAGCGCGGCCGCTACCATGGCGCGGGTATAGGCAATCTTCATGCGCTGGCCGACGCCGGCCTTGCCGCCGCTCCAGCCGGTATTCACCAGCCAGCATTTGGCGCCGTGCCTGGCGATGCGGTCGCGCAGCATCTCGGCATAGACGATCGGGTGGCGCGGCATAAACGGGGCGCCGAAGCAGGTGGAGAAAGTGGCCTGTGGTTCGCTGCCCAGCCCCTTCTCGGTGCCGGCGACGCGCGCGGTGTAGCCGGACAGGAAGTGGTACATCGCCTGTTCCGGCGTCAGCTGACTGATCGGCGGCAGCACGCCGAAGGCATCGGCGGTCAGCATCACGACATTGTCGGGATGGCCGCCGGTACCATCCAGGCTCATGTTCGGAATGAACTCGATGGGGTAGGAAGCGCGGGTGTTCTCGGTCAGGCTGGCATCGTCGAGATCGAGCTGCCGGGTTTCCGGATCGAACACCACATTCTCCAGGATGGTGCCGAAACGCTCGGTGGTGGCGTGGATTTCCGGCTCAGCCTCGCGCGACAGGCGGATCACCTTGGCGTAGCAGCCGCCCTCGAAATTGAACACGCCATTGTCTGACCAGCCATGCTCGTCGTCGCCGATCAGCGTGCGGGTGGAATCCGCCGACAGCGTGGTCTTGCCGGTGCCCGACAGGCCGAAGAAGATCGCCACGTCGCCGCGCTGGCCGATATTGGCCGAACAATGCATCGGCAGCACGCCGCGCGCCGGCAGCAGGTAGTTCAGCAGGGTGAAGACCGATTTCTTGATCTCGCCGGCATAGGAGGTGCCGCCGATCAGCACGATCCGTTTCGCCATATCGACCAGGATGAAGGTCTCCGAGGCAAGGCCGTCGGCGGCGCCGCGGGCCATCAGGTTCGGCACGTTCAGGATGGTGAATTGCGGCTCGAAATGGGCCAGTTCCTCGCGCTTCGGCTGGATGAACATGTTGCGCGCGAACAGATTGTGCCAGGCCGTCTCGGTAACGATCCGGACCGGCAGCCGGTAGGCGGGATCGGCGCCGGCGAAGCAATCCTGCACGAACACCTCGCGGTTCTGCAGGTAGGCGAGCGCCCGGTCCAGCATGATGTCGAACCGCGCCTGGTCGATCGGCTTGTTCACCTCGCCCCAGTTGATGTTGCCGCGCGAGCCCGGCTCATCGACGAAGAACTTGTCCTTCGGCGCGCGGCCGGTGTGCTTGCCGGTATTGGTGATCAGCGCGCCGCCGGCGCCCAGCACGCCCTCGCCGCGCCGGATTGCCGCTTCGTACAGCGAGGCTGTGGTGAGGTTCCAGTGGGCGGCCTTGAGATTGACGAGGCCGTGAGTGTCGAGGCCATGCTTGCTGGCCGGTGCACCGATGATCTGCACGGGTGGGGTCTCCTCCGATGGCTTTTTTTGTATGGCAACCGTAACGGCCACCATGAATTAGCGTTCCATAGACAGATAGCGGGCCGACGCGGCGGCGCGCAATCTTCTTGTCAGGAATGTTCGCTGTCGTCGGTGAGGAGGGTTGCTCGCGGTGTGGCACGGGCCCGCTGGACCAGCCGCACCAGCGCGGCGCGGGCGCTCCCGGCGTCGCCGACCGGGGCTTCGTCCCAATCCATGAAAGCCAGCCGGGCGACGGTGCCGGTGCGCCGCAGATCAACGCCTTCCGGGTCGATGCCGGTCATCCGCCAGCCCGTGCCATCGAGGCCCAGCAGCCGCGCGGCATAGAGCTCGAGCGCATCGGCATGGTCTGCGTTCATATGGGCGACGATCTCCGCCTCGGCGGCGGCCAGCGCAGCATGCGGTGTGGCATCGAACAGCAGCGCGCTGGAGTCGATCCAGTGAATCCGGCCGAAGCCGGCGACCAGATGGGCGCGTGTCACGTCCATGCGGTAGAGGCGGAAATCCGTGAAGCCGGCATAGAAGGATGCCGGGGGATGGCGGGCGATATAGCGCGCCAGCAGGGCATCGTCCTCGACGGGCGCGATGCGGCCCTGCAGGCTGACCCGCGCGCCGGTCAGCGGCTCATCGAGGCCGGCCGTGCCGTCGATCAGCAGCGAGGCGCGCGGGTCAGCCTGCAGGTTCTTCGTGTGGTCGGCAAGGTCGGACAGTAGCAGCAGGGGCTGTGCCGCGTGATCCAGCGCGATCATCACCAGCGAGGCGTAGGGCCAACCCTCCGCGCCGTTCAAGGCTGTGGCCAGGACGGCGCGGTCGCTGGCGCGGATCAGCCGCCGGGCAGTGTCGCCCGGCGTTTCCCGGGGCATGTCAGTGGGTGTGGACCTTGCCATGGCCCATCTTGCTGCCATCGACGCCGAGCGGCATCACCTCGGCCGTGACCTTTACCTGTCCGGCATCGCGGTAGGTCAGCACCAGCTCGAACGTGTCGCCGGGGACCAGCTGCTTCTTGAGGCCCATCAGCATGATGTGCAGCCCGCCGGGCTGAAACACGACCGGCGTGCCCGGCTCGACATCCACGCCGCCCTCGACGCGGCGCATGCGCATCACGCCATTTTCCATCAGATGGGTGTGGATCTCGACGCGCTCGGCCACATCGGAGGCGGCATCGATCAGCCGGTCGGCCTTCGCGGTGTCATTGGTCAGAATCATGTAGGCAGCGCCATTCTTGGCACCGGGCGGGGTCGCGCGGGACCAGACGTTGGTGGCTTCCACATGATCGTGATGGGCGAGCGCCAGTGGCGGCACCGCCATCAGCGCAAGAACGAAAACCAGAAACCGTGGAACGAAGCGCATGGGTCACCCTTGGTCTTGTCGTGAACAGCTTTTTTGCAAGATCGCCGAAAGCTCTCATCCCGGCAACCGGTCAAAGCGCCGCATCGCGAGGCATTTATTTGACGAGCTTTCTGGTAACTTTATGCGGGATTGCCTAAATCCGGTCATTATTATTGCGCAAAAGGCAGGACGCCGGACCGCTATCCCAGTATGGTCCGGCCCAGTATGGTCCGGTTCGCGCTGGCGTGGCAGCGCGTGCATCGAATAGGGGAGCATGAAAATGGCTCAAACGATCGCCTTGGTCGATGACGACCAGAATATCCTGACGTCGGTCCAGATGGCCCTGGAGGCCGAGGGCTTCGATGTGCGCGCCTATGCGGATGGCGAGGAGGCGCTGCTCGGCATCAGCCAGCGCCCGGTCGATCTGGCTGTGCTGGACATCAAGATGCCGCGCATGGATGGCATGGAGCTGCTGTCCAAGCTGCGCAAGAAGACGGCGATGCCGGTGATTTTCCTCACCTCGAAGGATGATGAGGTGGACGAGGTGCTGGGCCTGCGCATGGGGGCGGACGACTACATCACCAAGCCGTTCTCGCAGCGCCTGCTGATCGAGCGTATCCGCGCGCTGCTGCGCCGCCAGGAGCTGGCGCAGGATACCGGCGACCAGAGCAAGGAGAATGTGGTCGTCCGCGGCGAGCTGGTGCTCGACCCGCGCCGCCACATGTGTACCTGGAAGGGTGGGCCGGTCAATCTGACGGTAACGGAATTCCTGATCCTGAAGGCGTTGTCGCAGCGCCCCGGCCATGTGAAGAGCCGCGACCAGCTGATGGATGCGGCCTATGGCGAATCGATCTATGTCGACGACCGTACCATCGACAGCCACATCAAGCGGCTGCGCAAGAAGTTCAAGGTGGTGGACGACGATTTCCAGGAAATCGAGACGCTGTATGGTGTCGGCTACCGGTATCGCGAAAGCTGAACGCCGTTTCGGTGCGGCGGCATGGCGCGGCGGACCGGTAGGCTATGGGCGGACAAGACAGGCCGATGACGACGCAAGCGACGACGCCAGAAATGCCAGAAATGAGCGATGCGATGGCGGATAAGGCATCAGGGGCAGCCCCCGGGAGCGCCCCCGGGAGCGCGTCCGCTGAGGGCGCGTCGCGTCCGGAGCGGGACGAACTGTCGGCCGCCGAGGTCGAAACCAGGCTGCGCCGCCGCCGGAAATGGCTGATCTCGCCGCTGACCCTGCGCATCATGGCGATCAATTTGCTGGCGCTGGCGATGCTGGTGGGCGGGGTCTTCTATGTTGATGAATACCGCCGCAGCCTGATTGTTGCCGAGTTGCAGAACATGCGCCTGCAGGCCGAATTGCTGGCCGGCGCGCTGGGCGCCACCGTCGTGCAGAATGTCGGCGACGATTCCGTGGTCATGTCGCCCGATCTGGCGCGCCAGCTGGTGCGCCGGTTCGAGCCACCGCCCGGCGTGCGCATCCGCGTCTTTCTGCCGACGGGCGAGCTTGCCGCGGACAGCCGGATGCTGCGCGGCCCCTACGGCGTCGTGCAGATCGAGCAGCTGCCGCCGATCGGCGTGACCCCCAGCCTTGGCGAGCGGGCACTGAACGCGGTTTATGACTGGATCGTCGGCTGGCTGCCGGCCGACGAGCACCTGCCGCCCTACAGGGAAGCGCCGCTGCAGACCGCCCTGGATTATCCCGAGGTGCTGGAGGCGCTGCAGGGCGAGGCGGCCTATGCGCGCCGGCGCCTGCCGGAAGGCCGCATGCATCTGTCGGTGGGGGTGCCGGTGCAGAGTTATCGCCAGGTGCTCGGCGCCCTGGTGATCAGCGGCACCGACAAGAGTATCGAGGAGAATATCCGCGCGGTCCGGCTGGACATCATGAAGGTGTTTGCCCTGGTCTTTGCGGTGACGGCCCTGTTGTCCTTCTATCTGGCGCGCACCATCACCCGGCCCATCGAGAGGCTGGCGGCGGCGGCCGAACGGCTGCGCCTCGGCATGAACCGGCAGCACAAGATTCCCGATTTCCGGAAACGCCGTGACGAGATCGGCGAATTGTCCGGCACGCTGATCGCCATGACCGATGCGCTGTGGCAGCGCCTCGACGCTATCGAGCGGTTCGCCGCCGATGTGGCGCATGAGATCAAGAATCCGCTGACCAGCCTGCGCAGTGCGGTGGAAACCGCATCGCGGGTGAAGGATGCCGGACAGCAGCAGAAGCTGATGGCCGTCATTCTTGACGATGTGAAGCGGCTGGACCGGCTGATCTCCGATATCTCGGACGCTTCACGCCTCGATTCCGAACTGTCCCGCGCCGACATGGAGACGGTGGATGTCGGCATCATGCTGACCACGCTGGTCGGCATTTATACCGCCGTGCCGAAGGAAGGTGGCCCGCGCTTCCGGGTGGCGCTGCCACCGGGCGACAAGCTTCTGGTCACCGGCCTGGAAACCCGCCTGGGGCAGGTGGTGCGCAATCTCGTCACCAACGCGATCAGCTTCTCGCCGCCCGATGGCACCATCACCGTGACCGGCGGCCGGGAGGGCAGCTTCGTGGTGTTCACGGTGGAGGATGAGGGGCCGGGCATTCCAGAGAACAAGCTGGCGGACATTTTCAACCGCTTCTACACGGAACGGCCGAAAGGCGAGCGTTTCGGTACCCATTCCGGGCTGGGCCTCAGCATCTCCAAGCAGATCGTGGACGCCCATGGCGGTACCATCATCGCCGAGAATCGGATGGATTCGGCCGGGCAGGTCGTCGGCGCCCGCTTCACCGTGCGCCTGCCGAAGCAATAACCCATGCTGCTCCACGCCACGACCATCGCCCTGGACGGCCGAGCGGTGCTGCTGTGCGGCCCGCCGGGCAGCGGCAAGTCCGATCTCGCGCTGCGCGCCATCGATGCCGGCGCGGTGCTGGTGGCCGATGACCAGACCGCCCTGTACGCCGAGCAGGACCAGCTCATTGCCCGCTGCCCGGAGACGATTCGCGGCCGGCTGGAGGTGCGCGGCCTGGGGATTGTTGACCTGCCCTGGCGCGACGCGGTTCCGGTCAGCCTCGTGGCCGATCTGGTGCCGCCGGACTCTCTCGAACGGCTGCCGGGACCGGCGGAACGCGCCTATCTGGGCATCCCCATACCGCTGTTGCGGCTGGCTGCCTTCGAGGCGTCCGCGGTCGTGAAGCTTCGGCTTGCGGTGGCGCGCCTGACGGGCGAATAATGCTCGGCTCATGAGCGATTTGGCTAAAATCCCCGCTACGGCGGACTCGACCACTGACCGGGTTGTCCTCGTGACTGGCCTGTCGGGCGCCGGGCGTACGGCCTGCCTGAAGGCGCTGGAGGATATTGGCTACGAGGCCATCGACAATCTGCCCATCGGTCTTTTGCAGCTGCTGCTGGAAGGCGGCGGCGAGCTGGGCGGTATCCGGCGGCCGCTGGCCATCGGCGTCGATATCCGCACCCGCGACTTCGAGGTCGGTCGGCTGGTCGCGCTGATTGACGCCGCTCATGGCGCCACCTATGGCGCCAATTATGGTGATTGCGCGCGCGACATCAGGCTGCTGTTCCTCGACTGCGACACGGAAGTGCTGGCGCGGCGTTTCACCGAGACGCGCCGCCGCCATCCGCTGGCTGCCGACCGGCCGGTGATGGATGGAATCCGGCTGGAGCGCCAGCGCATCGCCCCCTTGAAGGAGCGCGCCGACCAGGTGATCGACACCAGCGCGCTGGCGCCGGGCGATCTGCGCCGGCGGCTCTGGACGGAATATGCGCTCGACCCGCGCCATGGCGTGACGCTGACCGTGCTGTCCTTCTCCTACCGGGAGGGGTTGCCGCGCGAGGCGGATCTGGTGTTCGACGTGCGCTTTCTGAAGAACCCGCATTACGATGCCGCGCTCAGGCCGCTCGACGGTCGTGATCCGGCGGTGGCGCGGCATGTCGAATCGGACGCCGGCTTCCATCCATTCTTCGAACAGCTGACGGCGATGCTGGAACCGCTCTTGCCGCGCTACTACGAAGAGGGCAAAAGCTATCTGACCATCGCGCTGGGCTGCACTGGCGGACGGCACCGCTCGGTCTATGTCGCCGAAAGGCTGGCGGCATGGTTGCGCGAGGCCGGGCAGCAGGTGATCCTGGTGCACCGCGACATGGAACAGTGGGAGAGCCGCCAGAAGATCGGCCTTCCGTCGGGTGAGGCACAAACAAGCGAAAAGGAAGGCCCATGATTGGCATGGTGCTCGTAACCCACGGCCGTCTGGCCGTCGAATTCATCGCCGCGCTGGAGCATGTGGTCGGCAAGCAGCAACAGGTGGCTGCCGTCTGCATCGGGCCGGACGACGATATGGAACAACGCCGGCAGGAGATTCTCGACAAGGTCGGCGAGGTCGATGGCGGTTCCGGCGTGGTGGTGCTGACCGACATGTTCGGCGGCACGCCGTCGAACCTTGCCATCTCGATCATCGACAAGGCGCGCATCGAGGTCATCGCCGGCGTGAATTTGCCGATGCTGATCAAGCTGGCCAGCGTGCGCGGCACGGAAAACCTGGCCAAGTCGGTTGAGAGCGCGCAGGAGGCTGGCTGCAAATACATCAATGTCGCCTCCAAGCTGCTGGCCGGGGAAACTTCGTGAGCGCAACCGAGGCGCTGCGCCGCAGCGTGACCATCGTGAACAAGCGCGGCCTGCACGCCCGCGCGGCTGCCAAATTCGTGAAGCTGAGCGAGAGCTTCGACGCTGACATCACTGTCTCGAAGGGCGGGGTGGAGGTGTCGGGCCTGTCGATCATGGGGCTGATGATGCTGGCCGCGGCACCGGGCTGCAGCATCGATGTCACCACCCGCGGACCCGAGGCCGCCGCCGCGATGGCGGCGCTCGAAGAACTCGTCGCCGGCAAGTTCGGCGAGGAGTAAGGTTTTCATAACCATATAAAGATATCTTTATCCTTGCTGCCGCGCCGGGGCTCTGCTATAGCCCGGCGCAACAGCATATTTTCGTCTATAGCGTTCTTCAGGAGACAGCCGCGATGGGTTCTTTCACCGACTATAAGGTCGCCGATATCAAGCTGGCCGATTGGGGCCGCCGCGAGATCCGCATTGCCGAAACCGAGATGCCGGGCCTGATGGCGCTGCGCGAGGAATATGGCAACACGAAGCCGCTGGCCGGTGCGCGCATCGTCGGCTGCCTGCACATGACGATCCAGACCGCCGTGCTGATTGAGACGCTGACCCATCTGGGCGCCACCATCCGCTGGTCGTCCTGCAACATCTATTCGACCCAGGATCAGGCCGCCGCGGCCATTGCCGCCGCCGGCATCCCGGTCTTCGCCTGGAAGGGCGAGACCGAGGAGGAGTTCTGGTGGTGCATCGAGCAGACCGTGAAGGGCCCGGATGGCTGGACCCCGAACATGATCCTCGACGATGGCGGCGATCTGACCGTGCTGATGCACGACAAGTACCCCGAAATGCTGAACGATGTGCGCGGCGTCTCCGAGGAGACCACGACCGGCGTTCATCGCCTGTATGAGATGGCGAAGAAGGGCACGCTGAAGGTTCCGGCCATCAACGTGAATGACAGCGTCACCAAGTCGAAATTCGACAATCTCTATGGTTGCCGCGAAAGCCTGGTCGATGGCATCCGCCGCGCCACCGACGTGATGATGTCGGGCAAGGTCGCCGTGGTCTGCGGTTATGGCGATGTCGGCAAGGGCTCGGCCGCCTCGCTGCGCAATGCCGGTGCCCGCGTCATGGTCACCGAAATCGACCCGATCTGCGCGCTGCAGGCGGCGATGGAAGGCTTCCAGGTCGTGACCATGGAAGACGCCGCCCCGGTGGCCGACATCTTCGTCACCGCGACCGGCAACAAGGACATCATCACGCTGGACCATATGCGGGCCATGAAGGACCGCGCCATCGTCTGCAATATCGGCCATTTCGACACCGAGATTCAGATCGGCGCGCTGTCCAACTACAAGTGGGAAGAGGTGAAGCCGCAGGTTGACGAGGTTGTGTTCCCGGACAACAAGCGCCTGATCGTGCTGTCCAAGGGCCGCCTGGTGAATCTGGGCAATGCCACCGGCCACCCCAGCTTCGTGATGAGCGCTTCCTTCACCAACCAGGTCCTGGCGCAGCTGGAGCTGTGGAAGAACCACGCGAATTACGAGCGCAAGGTCTATGTGCTGCCGAAGCATCTGGACGAGAAGGTGGCGGCGCTGCATCTCGCCAAGGTCGGTGCCAAGCTGACCAAGCTGACCCCCGACCAGGCCAGCTATATCGGCGTTGACGAGCAGGGGCCGTACAAGGCGGACCAGTATCGCTACTGATCCTTCCCCCATCGGCTTTCCAAAAGGGCTGGCGCCTTGGCGCCGGCCCTTTTCTTTTCCAGGCCTTCGTTTTTCCGGATCAGTGCAGGCTGAGGCTCACATCGGCGTGCCGCAGCGACCCCGGGGTGATGAGCGGCGCCGAGCCGACCGTCACCGAATGCAGCTTGCCCTCCAGATTGCCCTGCCAGAAATCCAGGAATCTGTGCAGCACCGGGTAGGAGGGGGCCATGTCATATTCCTGCCAGATGAAGCTTTGCAGCAGCGTCGGATGGTCGGGCAGGTGATAGAGAATCTCGGCGGTGGTCAGACGGTAGCCGTCCAATTGTCGGATCAATCCACTCATCGGCAAAAGTCTCCCGGCTTCGGTGGAAAAATTTGCGTCCCTGTCTCTTTTCTGTAACTGTGCCGCCTCGTTTTTGACGCGGCAAGAAAATTGTTGTAGATCAAGGTGTTGTTAGCAGTTGGCCGGGAGTGCTAACAATTTGCGCAGCACGCCGCGCCGCGCCGGCGCAAAATCCCCGCCGACTCATTGCCTCGCATGTCTTGACAGGGAAAATCCGCTTTCCTATGTGTCTGGCACTCATCGGGGGAGAGTGCTAACGGGTCCACGCGCCCGGCCCCCTTCCCTTGAGAGTTGCAAATTCAGGCATATCCGCGCGGCAGCATTGACCGCGCGACATTGAGGAGGGTTACCCATATGAAGTTTCGGCCTCTGCACGATCGCGTGCTGGTCCGTCGGCTGGAATCCGAGGATAAGACCGCTGGCGGCATCATCATTCCGGACACCGCCAAGGAAAAGCCGATGGAAGGCGAAATCGTCGCCGTCGGTCCGGGCGCCAAGAATGAGCAGGGCGTGCTCAGCCCGCTGGATGTGAAGCCGGGCGACCGGGTTCTGTTCGGCAAGTGGTCCGGCACCGAGGTGAAGGTTGACGGCCAGGAGCTGTTGATCATGAAGGAAAGCGACATCATGGGCGTCATCGAAGGCGCCGCGAAGGGCAAGAAGGCCGCCTGAGGCGCCTCTCCCCCGTCGCTTAATCAATCTATTTGAAGGAAGACATACATGGCTGCCAAGGAAGTAAAGTTCGGTGGCGAAGCGCGCACCAAGATGCTGCGCGGCGTCGACATCCTCGCCGATGCGGTGAAGGTCACGCTGGGTCCGAAGGGCCGCAACGTCGTCATCGATAAGTCGTTCGGCGCGCCGCGCATCACCAAGGACGGCGTCTCCGTCGCCAAGGAGATCGAGCTCACCGACAAGTTCGAGAACATGGGCGCCCAGATGGTGCGCGAAGTGGCCTCCCGGACCAACGACGTCGCCGGTGACGGCACCACCACCGCCACCGTGCTGGCCCAGGCCATCGTGCGCGAAGGCAACAAGTCGGTTGCCGCCGGCATGAACCCGATGGACCTGAAGCGCGGCATCGACCTCGCCGTCGCGGCTGTCGTCGAGGATCTGAAGAAGCGCTCCAAGAAGATCGCCACCTCCGCCGAGGTTGCCCAGGTCGGCACCATCTCGGCCAATGGCGAGCGCGAGATTGGCGAGATGATCGCCAAGGCGATGGAGAAGGTCGGCAACGAGGGCGTCATCACGGTCGAAGAGGCGAAGAGCCTGGAGACCGAGCTGGAAGTCGTCGAGGGCATGCAGTTCGACCGCGGCTACCTGTCGCCGTACTTCGTCACCAATGCCGACAAGATGAATGCGGAGCTCGAGAGCCCGTACATCCTGCTGCACGAGAAGAAGCTGTCCAGCCTGCAGCCGATGCTGCCGGTGCTGGAGGCTGTCGTGCAGTCCGGCAAGCCGCTGCTGATCATCGCCGAGGACGTCGAGGGCGAGGCCCTGGCGACCCTGGTGGTGAACAAGCTGCGTGGCGGTCTGAAGGTCGCGGCCGTGAAGGCGCCGGGCTTCGGCGATCGCCGCAAGGCCATGCTGGAAGACATCGCCATCCTGACCGGTGGCCAGGTGATCTCCGAGGATATCGGCATCAAGCTTGAGACCGTCTCGCTCGAGATGCTCGGCCGGGCCAAGCGCGTGCTGATCACCAAGGAAGAGACCACCATCGTCGATGGTTCCGGCAAGAAGAAGGACATCGAGGGCCGCGTCACGCAGATCCGCGCGCAGATCGAGGAGACCACCTCGGACTACGACCGCGAGAAGCTGCAGGAGCGTCTGGCGAAGCTGGCTGGCGGCGTTGCCGTCATCCGCGTCGGCGGTGCTTCCGAGGTCGAGGTGAAGGAGCGCAAGGACCGCGTCGATGACGCGATGCATGCGACCCGCGCCGCTGTCGAGGAAGGCGTGGTGCCGGGCGGCGGTGTTGCCCTGCTGCATTCGCTGAAGGCGCTCGACAAGGTGAAGCCGGCCAATGACGACCAGCGCGTCGGCGTTGAGATCATCCGCCGGGCGATCCAGGTTCCGGCGAAGCAGATCGCCGCGAACGCCGGCATGGACGGCGGCGTTGTCGTCGGCAAGCTGCTGGAGTCGACCGATCCGAGCTGGGGCTTCGACGCCCAGACCGGCGAGTACAAGGACCTGGTGAAGGCCGGTATCATCGACCCGACCAAGGTCGTGCGTACCGCCCTGCAGGATGCGGCCTCGGTCGCCTCGCTGCTCATCACCACCGAGGCGATGATCGCCGACAAGCCGGAGAAGAAGGCCGCTGGCGGCGCTCCGGACATGGGTGGCATGGGCGGTATGGGCGGCATGGGCGGTATGGACTTCTAAGTCCGGCCCATCCGAACAGAAGCAAAAGAACCCCGGCAGCCTTGGCTGCCGGGGTTTTTCTTTGCGCCCCGCCCCTGCAACCCGGCCACCCTCGCGTGTACTGTTCAGCCTGACGGCTCTGTGCTTTAGTATATTTTCGATTGCACACGTAATGAACAAAGGGGCTGAAAACACGACATCCCTGCCGGAAGCGGCAGGACCGAACAGCGCCAGGCAATGAAAAGACGCACGCGGCATCCGGAGAACCGGAGCTGACGATGCGATAATCGCGACAGGGAGGGCGCCACCGATGAAAGCAAGACAGATCCCGGATTCGCCGGGACAACCAGATGAATCGCCAGGGTTTCTGCTATGGCAGCTGGCCAATGCCTGGCAGCGGCAGATGCGCATCGTGCTCTCGCCGCTGGGCCTGACCTATGTCCAGGCAATGCTGCTGACCGCACTTTTGCGCCTCGAAGAGCGCGAGGCCATCACCGGCACGCCGATCACCCAGGGTGATCTGGCCCGGTTCTGCCAGGCCGATGCCACCATGACCTCTCAAGTGCTGCGCACGCTGGAGGCGAAAGGTCTGCTGGAACGCAGCCGCGGGGCGGATGCCCGCGCCCGGTTGCCGCGCCTGACGGCGGCCGGACGGGCGCTTGCCGAACGCGCCTTGCCGCTGGCTGAGGCGGTTGACCGCGAGTTCTTCGACCTGCCGAGGCAGAGCCGTAAGCCGATCTCGAACGACAGCGAACTCATGGTCGATCTGCGGATGCTCTGGGCCCGGCAGCGCGATAACGGCGAGCTGGCTTCCTGACGGCTGTACTGCGCCGGCGGCGCTTTCAGCCTGCGCCGGCGGCGCGGCGCGTCAGTTCCCCGT
>Ga0114898_1000811_pt1 | contig 21339 bp, 18 predicted proteins | sample Malvired_Geostar_FD_83496 | JGI IMG/M metagenome (GOLD analysis project Ga0114898, IMG submission 83496) | Marine viral communities from the Global Malaspina Expedition - Malaspina viral metaG DeepMed_Geostar | ecosystem: Environmental > Aquatic > Marine > Oceanic | place: Mediterranean Sea... | reverse complement strand
GGGTTTCCAGGGTCCAAAGCCATTCGCCGCGAGGGCGCGCCTCCCACAAAGGGCAAGGGCAAGGGCAAGGGCAAGGGCAAGCGCAAGCAAGCGAAAGCACAGGCATAAGCACAAGCACACGCAGCGGGGTCCGCCAGTGGGTGGGGATTCGCTTGCTCTGAGAGGCGGGGCTACGGCGGCGATTGCCGGATCGGGTTTCCAGGGTCCAAAGCCATTCGCCGCGAGGGCGCGCCTCCCACATAGGGCGAGGGCAAGGGCAAGCAAGCGAAAACACAGGCATAAGCACGCCAGCGGGGTCTGCCAGTGGGTGGGGATTCGCTTGCTCTAAGAGGTGGGGAACGGCGGCGATTGCCGGACGGGTTTCCAGGGTGCAAAGCCATTCGCCGCGAGGGCGCGCCTCCCACAAAGGGCGAAGGCAAGGGCAAGCGCAAGCAAGCGAAAGCACGCCAGTGGGGGTCTGCCAGGGGAAGGCACCTGGGCGCTGCGCTGACCGCTTTTATTGTGGGAGGCGCGCCCCGCGGCGAACGCGGACCACAGGCGCGTCCGGCCTCAAGCACTTAGCCCCGCGGCGAAGTTTGGCGCTCCCGCAGGGCGGGGCGCGCCGTGTCACTCGGGCTGGGTCGGCCGCTTTGCCATTTCGATGAGTTTGGCGATCATCCGCTGCTCGCCTGGAAGCAGGCTCTGCAGCGCGGCGGACGCCTTCATCTTGGAAAAATGTGCGGCCAGCGCGGGCCAGCGACCGGCGTCGATCGGCTCTCCACCGTATTCCATATTGAGCAACTGGCACGTGACGGCGATGTCGGCCATCGAGAGCCGTTCGCCGACGAAGTATGTGTTCTGGCCCAACTGACGCTCCAGATAGTCGAAATGCGGTGGCAGCTTCTGGTTCAGTGCGGCCTGTACGCTTTCCTCATTGCAGGGGTGACCCGCGCTGGGTTTCAACACGCGGTTGCGGAAGACCCCGAAGGTGGTCAGCGGCGCGAGTTCATAGTCGGCGTACTTCTCCAGCCAGCGAATCCGGGCTCGCTCCACCGCGTTACTTCCGTACAGGCGGGTGGTCTGGTCGTACTGCTCCTCGAGGTACTGGCAGATGACACTTGAATCGGCCAGGCAGAGTTCGCCGTCCTTCATCGCCGGGATACAACCGAGCGGGTTGAGTTGCAGATACCACTCCGGTGGCGTGAAAGGCATGACGATTTCGAGCTGGTAATCCAGGCCTTTCTCCAGCAGGCAAAGGCGAGCCTTGCGAACGAAGGGTGACAGCGGTGCGCCGAACAGGGTCAGGGTCATCGAAAGTGCTCCAGAACGTAATTGGAGTCGCCAGGGTGTGAGTCAGCGTCGTTTGCCGTCATGCGGATGCGAATGCGCCTTGCGACTCAGCCAGTTGCTAGCGCCCCGGCGATGGCTAGTAGATGTTGTTCTTTTTCCAGTCATCTTCGCTTTCAAGATGCTTCAAACCTTCGGCCAGCTCGTTGGGTTCGTCAAGCTTCGGTTGCCGTTGGGTCTGCTCCAGCTTGTTGGCATGGGTGTAGCTCGCTTCGAGCTGCTGCAGTTGGGGCTGAAAATCGGTGGGGTTGGGCTGCTTGCGGATGTGCTGGATGCCACGCTCGAAGGCGAGGCGTGCCTTGTGCGCGCTGCCCTGCTGCAGCGCCAACTGGCCGACGTTGGTGAAATAGTCGATATGCAACATCACCATCATCCGTTGGATATGCTGGACCCAGCGTTTAGCGGCCGTGGTGTCGAGCAGGTTCTGCTTGTTGGCCCAGATGATCTGGGCGTGCAGGTCTTCGAGCAGCAGGCGAATTTCCTTGGCCTGGGCTTCGGTGACCACTTTGCCCGGCGCATTCGGCACCGCAATCTCATCGCCCGAGGCGACGGCACTGCGCAGCGCGCCGACACGGGCGTTGAGGGCGGCGTTGTTCTTTTCCAGCGGCAACAGCTGCTCACCCAGGTGCAACTCCAGGCGCGCCAGTAACAGCTTGAGCGCGGGCGTCATCATCTGACCAGGGAAGCTGTCGGAGAGATTGGCGCAGCGGCGCATCCGATCGCTGAGTTCGGCCCGCCTGCGAGCCTTTTCCAGATTGTTTTTTTCGACGATCTGATTGATGACGCCGATTGCTATCAACACGAATAGGCCGGCGGCGACCAATCCTGTAATCAGAACTGGGGACACGAGACGCACCTCTCTCAGGGCGGTTTTTAGAGGCGAGTGTAGAGCGTTGCATGGCAAGCTGATAGCTCAATGCCGCATCCGGATTCAGGCATGAAAAAAATTTCACATGGCGCTTGACGACCCTACATGGGCTCCATAGAATGCGCGCCACTTGCAGCGTGAAGCACATCGCAAACGCTGGAAGCCGGAAGAAAGCTGTAGTTTCCGGGCAGCGTCCCCTTCGTCTAGTGGCCTAGGACACCGCCCTTTCACGGCGGTAACAGGGGTTCGAGTCCCCTAGGGGACGCCATTTTTGTTGTAGACACCGCGGGAATAGCTCAGTTGGTAGAGCACGACCTTGCCAAGGTCGGGGTCGCGAGTTCGAGTCTCGTTTCCCGCTCCAAATTATGATCTACAGACGTCCATTGAAGTCTGTAAGTCGTTGAAATAAGGACCTTCGGGTCCTTTTTTCGTTCCAGCGAGTTCTACTGGAAACCACCGACAGCCACGACTTTTAAGTCCATTTTTAAGTCCATGAATAGGGGCGTGGCGGTTTCCGGATTGTTGCTGGAGGGGCGAGATCAACGCGACAAGTATCTAGTCCTGACTAAGAGTTCAGGAGCTAGAGCATGGCACTCTCAGATCTGGCTGTCCGGCAAGCGAAAGCTACCGGAAAGGCCTATACCCTCGGCGACCTTGATGGGCTATCCCTGGCGGTCGCACCCGAAGGCGGCAAATCGTGGCACTATCGCTACTACTGGGCCGGTAAGCAGAAACGCATGTCGCTGGGCACTTACCCTGAGGTCAGCCTCCGGGAAGCGCGTACCCTACGCGACGAAGCCCGAGCTCTTTTGGCCAAGGGCATCAACCCCCGAGCACACCGTAAGCAGAAGCGGCAGTCCGTCCGCCTTGCGGACGAGAACACGTTCAAGGCAGTATTTGACAAGTGGGTCGAGCATCGTAGCCTCGTCCTCAAGGAAGGGCGGCAGAGCACGCTCTCACAGATTCAGCGTATCTTTGCCAAAGACGTTCTTCCCACCCTTGGGAAGCGGTCAATCTATGAGATCCAGCGCCCCGACTTGCTGGAAGTCGTTTCAAGAATAGAACGCAGAAAGGCGCTCACTAGCGCCGAGAAGGTCCGGACTTGGTTCCGGCAGATGTTCCGTTACGCATTGATCATCGCTCCTGGGTTACCGCTAAATCCGGCGTTCGATCTGGATGTCGTCGCGCTGCCTCAGCCGCCTGTGCGCCACAATCCATTCCTGCGCATGCCCGAGCTCCCGGCTATGCTCCAAATACTACGTAAGTATCCCGGTAAGCTGCAGACCCAGCTTGGCCTTCGGTTGCTATTTTTGACGGGAGTGCGTACGGGGGAGCTGCGGCTGGCGACGCCGGATCAGTTCCATCTCGATAAGGGCCTGTGGATCATCCCCCCTGAAGTGGTGAAACAGCTGCAGCTTGAACTGCGCAAGGAGGGCAAGCGTCCCGGTGATATCCCGCCCTACATCGTGCCGCTCTCGGTGCAGGCAATGGAGGTCGTTCGCCATCTGCTCGATGAAGTGAAGCCAGCCCAGCGTTATCTGTTTGCCCACTACAGTGATTTGAAAAAGCGCATCAGCGAAAACACGCTCAATGTCGCGCTGAAACGGATGGGGTACAAGGATCAACTGACTGGCCATGGTGTCAGGGGGACCATTTCCACCGCACTCAACGAAATTGGTTACCCGAAGGTCTGGGTCGATGCACAACTCTCGCACTCTGATCCTGACAAGGTGAGCTCGGCGTACAACCATGCTGAATACGTGGAGCAGCGCCGCAGGATGATGCAAGACTGGGCTGACCGGTTGGATCTGTTCGAGCAAAACCAGATTGAGTCAGCCAGCATGCACCTCACGGCTCATTTAGACGGTGTACCGCAGTTGGCAGGTGAGAAGATCGATGAAGTGATCCCCGCGATGACACCTGCACCCATCCTGCTGGTGACGAAGCCAGGAAACACGATGCCAAACCTGCCAGCGGATGTTCAGCGCATCTCGGCTGTTTCGGGGCCAGCGCCTGAGCGTTCGGACATTCAGCGTGAGCGGCTGGAAATGCTGGAGATGTTCAATGCTCCGCATAACCTGCCGGCGGCGGTGTTCGCCGAGATGGCCGGCAAATCACGCCGGTGGATCAGCTACGAGATTCAGTCCAGAAGAGTGCTTGCGCTGAGCCTGGGTAACCAGGGGCAGCGCGTTCCAGATTGGCACCTAGATCCCCTGAAACATAAGCTGGTGCAGGCTGTGCTGAAGCATTCGCAGGACGCTGATTCCTGGGAGATCTACCGAGCATTACTGAATCCTCACCAAATGCTGGAAGGCAGCACGCCGATCGAGGCCGTTACGTCAGCGAATTTCCATGAGGCTGTCATGGCTGCGTGTTTTACCTTGAAGAGTAGCGAGAACTCACTCGGAGCAGAGGGTGGATGTGTACCAGGGGCATGCTATAGATAAACTCTGCTCAAATTGTGAGATCGCTGTGGAAGTGTCGCTCGATGGAATGAGCTTGGTTGAATCAATTGCACGAGACCACTCTGCGCCCGGCATGACCCCTGTGCTTGCGATCGAGCGCGCTTTCGAAGCACATCTGCATGAGAGATTCGCAGGAGCTTGTTGGCGCCGATGCCGAATTGCCCCACGTACCGACGCAAGACTGACCCATCTTCAAATCCGCACAAATCCAGCACAGGTATTGGTTCGCGAGGAATCAGACTGGGTCAGTGACATCTCGGTAACTGGGGCAATTCGGCGTCGGCGCCAACATGCGCTGATGTTCACCGAGTGCAGCCTGGTCATGTTTGGGATGCAAGCAATCGTATTCTCACCTTGGTTTAAGCCGGACACGACCCGATGGCTCATCGCACCCGCATTCTCCGTGCTGGCTGCTGGGTTGTTCCTTGTACCTTGGGCATCTGATTTTATGTTGATGCTGGTCGTGATCGGTGCGGTCGCTGCCAGCGCCGGCATCCTGTCGCCGATCCTCACTTACTGGATCTCGGCCAAGCCTGGAAGCGCGCAGGGCTGGTACTACGCTGAACGCGCGGGGCCTGACATTCAAGTGAGTATCGCGGACCAACAAGAAATCTTCATTTCCTCGTGGCACTAACCGCTCTAACGCAGCCTTTTCGATCAAACGGCGCTGTCATCGAACTGCTATCACATTGCCACTTTTCTGTAATGGTCTCCGGTAATAATGGCGCCAGTTTTTAGAGCGCGGGATAACTAGTCCTTTTTTACGCGTCTTTAAGGCTGGCTTTTTCTTGAGGTGGCCTGCGCCATCTCATCTCATCTTATTTTGGAGATCAATATGCGTTTTGTTTCTACACGAATTGCAGCGGGCTTGTGTGGTGGCTTGGTGTTGGCCATGAGTGTTCCGGCCGGTGCCGCAGTCGATGCGAAACTGCTCGAAATGCTCAAAGCCAATGGCTCCATTACGCCAGCGCAGTATTCTGAGTTGAAGACCGAGTTGAATCGTGACATGCAAGCCAACCAACAATTGGCCGGTCAACAAATCAAGAAGGAAGACTTGACGGCGTTTGAACAGAAGTTGGCCTGGGCTGCCAAGACCCAAATCAAAGGCGACGTGCGCGTGCGTCAAGAGACAATCAAGATTGACGGTGAACCCAACAACGGTGGTCGCGACAAGGATCGCCAGCGTATCCGTGCTCGTCTCGGTGCCTATAGCGAAGTCAACCCACAAGTTGACGCCGGTATCCGCATCGCTACAGGAGGTGGTGACGATGCCCGCTCCACCAACCAGGACCTGGACAACTACTTCGACAAGAAACAACTGTGGTTGGACCAGGCCTACATCGATTTCCACCCTACAGCCGTGAAGAACCTTCATATTATCGGCGGCAAGATGGCGCAGCCATGGGTGAGCATGGGAGATGTGATCTGGGACGGTGACATTAATCCTGAAGGTTTAGCTGCCACCTACAAATACCCGCTCGGTGACGCAGAGCTATTCGGCAGCGCTGGTCACTACACGCTCAAGGACAGCGTAGATGGCGAGGGTGTGCAATTTCGCCACGATCTGCGCTTGTACGCCGGCCAGCTCGGTGCCCGCTTCGCTCCGTCCGACAACCTCAAGGTCACCTTGGGCGGTAGCGTCTATAGCTATGACAACGACAAGGACAGCCGCTGCACCAGCACCAGCACGCCGTGTGCGCTGGCTGTCAATGGCAACTCCACTAACGAGTTTCGCCTGTACGAAGGCTTTGGCCAAATCGACATCAGCGGCTTGCCAATCCCACTCTCCCTCTATGGGCAATATGTGGTCAACAACGAGACCGACAGCAACCAGGACACCGCTTGGTTGACGGGCCTCAAGACTCGGGTGTATGACTTCAACCTCGATTACAACTACCGCGATGTTCAGCGCAACGCTGTGGTCGGCGCCTTCACTGATTCCGATTTTGCCTACGGTACTACCGGCTCGCGTGGACACAAATTCAAGGTGGGTTACGACATCGACAAGAACTTTGGGATCGGTGCTACATACTTCTTGGCTGATGCAGATTACTCCAGCCGCTCTCAGCAGAACGCCGATACCAACACCCTGCAGTTGGATCTGGAAGCGAAATTCTAAGGTCTGCCTGTTGCCGCCGCCGCACTATTGACCCGGGTGCCGACGCTATGCTGACCCCAGTCCAGCAGTCTGAAAAGCGAAATGCAACAACGTGTTCGGCGTTCGAAACAGGGTCAATTAAATTCCGGTACCTGGGTCAAAAGTGCATCGGCTGCAACACCAACCTTTTATATTGATCCCATTTGCTGCGCTGCAGAATTTATCGTCGGCAATACTGTGAGGTAGGGGTTATTCATAGGAACGTCATTGAACAACCGAAGAGGGTCATTCAGCAAATAGCCATGCAGCCTGCGTGATTTGCGCGGTCCGGTGACTTCACAGGTCCAGATGTTCAGGCCGTTCTCCTGCTTTCGGTGCAAGTCCAGCTTCTCGAAGCGCTTTTGCACCCACTGCCAGTCTGTCACCTTATCTTCTTTGGCGAAGACGGCTGACTGTGGGTGTTCCTGTGCGTAACGTTGAAACAGCCCAGGACTCACCAGGTACACGGTATCGGCCACGGTATGCACCAGAGCCTTCGCGTCATTGATGATCAGTTTGCGGCTATCAATGTGCTGACGCAGCCAGACCATGAAATGCTCGCCTGACGGCGGTGGTCGTGAGCCTCGTTCCTGTGAGGCAGATGCCGGTGACGTAGCAGGCGCATCGGATTCTTGTTGAACTAGCGCTTGTTTGGGTTCGTTGTTGCCCGGTGGTGAAGGTCGAATGTGGGCGTTATCCGGCGAGGTGAACAACTCCAGTAGGTCATCCAGTCCATCCGCAGAGGCCGCGGTTGCGGCTGGTATCACTGGTGCGGATGAAGGCCTTCCGTTCACCGTCATCGCAGCGGCTTCGCCACTGGGCGATGTGCTGCGGCCGGCCGTTGCTGAAACAGCTTCTTTCTGTACCACCTTCACGGTGCCGCTAAACGGCGGGGGCCGCTCTGCGCTTTCCCAGATCAGGGCAGGGGCCAGCCGCAGCAAGGTGAATGTATGCGACCAACCACCCTCACTCGTGATGACTGCCTTCCAGATGGCCTTGTCATCAACTGTTGGCTGAAGCATGCCGTGATCTTGCAGAACGTTGAATACTGCGGTGTTACTCGACGGGATCCCTTCGATGCCCTGCGAAAGCAGGTGCGCGCGCAGCTTGTCTGAGACTGTCTTGCTGACGAGCCATAAGGCGTCCTGTGTCAGCCAGCCGTCCGAGGCCTGTGGCTGGTTCAACCTCAGCTCCTCCTTGAGCAGGAACCGCAGGCCTTCAAGCAGTTTGCGTTGCAGTGCATGTTTCGGTGCCGCCATCACCCTGGCCGGATCGCCCCCCAACTCCTGAGCGACAGAGGCTCGGTCAGCCTGGGTTACGAGCTCACCGAGCACGCCGGCATGTTCATATTGGCCTGCCAGCACATACAGTAACGACGACCACAGAGCGGGATAGTCGCTGAGCCAGTCCAGGATGTGACCATCAAGCAGGCGGTTGTAGAGTAGTCCGGTCGCAGCACTGTGCAGCCGGTACTCACGCTCCTTGCGATAGCGGAAGCGGTACGGATGCAACAACGGTCCGTGCCAGGGGTGCCATGTGTTGCCGTCGGCATATTCCACATGAAGGTCGATTGCGATCTTGCCAATATCGTGCAGGAGCGCTGCGTAGGCAATGGCGGCTGTCCAGGCTTCGGCTTGTGCTACTTGGTCCTCTGGTGTTGTGCCTGCTGGAAGAAGGTGCGATTGCCGCAGCTTGAGCGCGTAGGCGACGATTTCCAGCCCGTGATCGAGCATGCCGCCTGGATAGGCGTGGTGATGGCTTTCCGAGGCGGGGAATTGCTGGACCAACTCGGCGTAGCGTTCAAGTGGTGCGAGATACAGGGACCTGAACTGCTTGCGTGAGAGCGAAGTACGTTGCCAGATGTGTTCCAGCAGCTTCTGCCGGCGTGGGGTGGCCAGCAACGATGCGGCCGACTCAGGCCGCGTCAGCCCCTTACCTTTTACAGCCGCTTCCGTGGGCGCCATCGGTGCCGACGCCGAGCGTTTTCGTTGGAACAGCGCGAACATGATGTCACCTGAAGTTGCGGTGGACGGGAGAGCCTTTTCCTTTTACGGGTAGAGCCTTTCCCCTTGCCCCCATTCCATTGACCCTTCCCAGCCCTTTGACCTTTATCGAAGCCTTTACATGTAGCTCGGCTCGGGGAGTCGCTCTACAAGCTATCCGGCACGGGGTCAGTCCTTTTTTTGAGGTAAGCGCGATCCGCCTACCGGGGTCTGAAGATCTCGCCAATCTGTCTTGACGAGGAAAGGAATATTCCTTACCGTTGGAAAAACTGTCATCTGAGGAGCACGCCACGCCATGGCAGCCATTCATGAACTAGCCACGCTCACATCGAAGGGCCAGATCACGCTGCCCAAGCCGATCCGTCAGGCGTTGGGCGTCGATACCGGCGGCAAGGTAGCGTTCGACCTGGGCGAGGATGGGCAGATTGTCGTCACCCGTGCGAATGCCGAGCACGAAGATCCGGTCATCGGCGCGTTTCTGAGTCTGCTGGCCCGCGATATCGAGGCTGGCCAGCATGTTCGCGGATTGCCGGATGAACTGGCTCACGCCATGCTGAAGCAGGCTGGGCATGACGTGAATTTGACTAACGATATTGACGGCGAAGTGGCGCTCTGATGCAGCGACATGGATGGACGCTACTCTTCCATGACTGTGTGATCGAGCAGTTGCAGAAGCTGTATGCCGCCGCGCAGCGCGCGGAGCAGAATGACCCGATAGGATTTGCATCCAATGCCAACTTCAAGCTGTTCCGAGCTCTGAGCCAACTGATGCTTGAAGTCGTTCCCGGTGAGCCGGCGTGCGATGAGTACCGTCAAGGCAACACACTGGGGCCGGAATACCGCCACTGGCGACGGGCCAAGATTGGGAGACGATTTCGGCTGTTTTTCCGTTACGACTCGAGGGCCAAAGTGATTGTCTATGCTTGGGTCAACGATGAGCAAATGCTGCGATCCTCGGGGAGCAAGTCCGATCCGTATGCGGTGTTTGAGAAGATGCTGGGCCGTGGAAATCCGCCAGACGACTGGGGCGCATTGGTGACAGCCTGCCGGCAGGATTGGAGCAAACTGGAGTAATTGTTCAAGGCGCGTAGCAGGTGATGACTATGAGCACGAGGACTCGCATCAGCAATGCAGAACGCTTCGGCCGCTGGTTCGGCCGCGGATGGTGCGCTTATGTACGCGGAGAACGGCGTGTATCGGGCTGGCTGGTTGCGCAGGGCGTGCCTGCGCCAGCGGCGGCTGTATTGATCTGGGGTGTCAAGCTCGCGGTACTGGCTGTGCTGCTCTACACCGCTTTCTGGCTGGCTCTGCTGCTGGTGTTCGGCGTGGCCGCAGCTGGGGTGGCTCGCAATATCGATTGGGATGTTGAGCAGGAGACCGAGTGGCGCACAGGTGCTAGCGGATTCGGTTTGTATCGTGGCGACGTTCGCATCGATATTGGCGATCCTAATGAGGACGATTGATACGCCGGACTCGCTTTTTATTTCAGGGGTCTCGAAATCGTCCCGGGTCCCTTGGAACCAGCGGATTTTGCCCCATCCGTTCCCATCGTCATCATCTGGACAAGATTTCCAGCGCGTACACCAGCCCAGCTTAATGCTCCTACCCAGAATCCGGGCAACACAATGAACATCGTCCCCATGACGAAGTTCAGCAACAGATCGCCAAAGGCGTTGTTCAACCCCATCACTGGATCGAAATTAGTGACGGGCCGATTCCAACCCCAGCCCGAGCCGTAGAGCGCGTCGAGGATGGTGCTGTCGATCCAGCGAGCGAGCTGGAACCAGAAGTCGACGAAGAACAGCGCAAACTGGACCACGCTGATGGCGACCACGGTCTTCAGGTCGTAGGTGCCCATCAACAGCACCAGCGGGATGCAGATCACCAGGGCCATCTTCAGCAGCGCGAGTACCATCGGCAGCGCTTGACGCACCACGTCCATCGCCGGAAATGCAGGAATGGCTCCCACCGCAAGACCTACGTCGCCAGTCGTGCGGGTAACAATGTTCGGCAGGGTCTTGTCGATCTGGCCACCATAGTCGGTGTAAACCGTTCCCTGATTGAGCTTCTGTTGGCGCGGGGAGGCGATCGCACGGATCACCGAGTTATCCACTTCGGCACGACTCAAGAATCCGGCCCATCCGGCCATTCGGTTGAGCAGGCTGGGGTCGACTTGGGCCAATAGCCGTGTGCGCAACCCGTTACTGCCATCGCTCCACCACTGATGACATGTTGGATAACCCGCGCCGCTCGGCACCTGTGCGAGTCCGGCGTCTCGGTTGCTATCGTAGGGCCAGCCATCACGGGGTGTCTTGGCATGGTATGTGTCGTAGAAACCGTTGGTGTTGACAAAGTAACTGGAGCCGATCCAGGTCACGTCATGCATCTGTGCTTCATCCAGTTCCGGTCGACTCATGAACAATTTCGCCCTGGCGGGTCCATAGCAGTCGTGGGTGAAGTCCGCCACGTCCTGTGCGAGGAGGGGGTCGTCAATGCGCGTAGTGTTGATGTCCATCCTCATTTGCCGCAGATCTGTTCCGCACGGGATCGCCGCCACCGAGGCCCCTGTCACCGCGCGGGAGAGCGTATACATGAAGGCCCACCACACCGGCACCTTGGCGCTCTGGTTGTTGAGCGTGCTGAATGACTGCGACCAGCCGGTATCCATAGGTTGTGGAACATTTACCTGGCACTGTGCCGATCGCGCCTGGTCGTACTTGATCGTGCCGAGGTCGATATCGATAAACGGGATACCGGCGAACATCAGCACGACGATGGCCACCCAGATGCGGTTCTCGATGCGCATCGAGGACAATACGCCCTTGTTGCCTTCGTCGGCCCCTTCAGTACGTGCTTTGAGCCATTCCTGGATAATAATGGCTATAAAGGGAATGGCGAACACGCCGCTGGAGACCAGCACCGACAAGATGCCGTTGTGGACGATCCAGGCAACCAGCGTCAGGTAATACTCCAAGTAGTCGGTAGTGAAAAGCGTCATGTTCCACGTCTCCCGCTAGACCGCCTGCATCAGCAGGCTGGCCTCCAGTGCGATGATCGCGATGACGCCGGCGATCTCGGTACGTAGCAGCCGGCGCTGTGTCGAGGCATCCGACTCGCGTGCCAGCAGCCGACGGTGCATCCATACCCAGCCATAGACGGTTGCCCCGTAGAGACAGAGCCGCCACAACAGGAAGTAGCCAGCCGCGTCCGCCAGCCAGCGTTCCCAGCCGACAATGCTGCCGACCAGATAGAGGCCGGCGATGTTGGCCGCCGCTGCCAGCGCAACGAGCAGCAGCGTCCATAGCAATGCCCTGGCGACGCGGCTGTTGAGGAGCCCGCGCGGCCGTAGCCATGCTGCGTTCATGGCGTGCCTCCTGGATGGGAGCGCTGTAACTGGTCGAGGCGATCCGGCACCGGGTCGCCCTCGTAGATACCACGCGAGCCTGACGCGCGCGTGCCATGGCGCTGAATGATCGTCATAGGCGAGTTGTTTGCCAGCTCGCGCCTGATCTCCAATTCGGTTTTGAGGTTAAGGATCTCGCGGTCGAGTGTGTCGCTTTCATGATTGACCGCATCGACGGCCAACTGGTTGGCCGCGACATTGGGTTCTTTCTTTCCGGTCAGCAGCGTGCGCTGCAGCAGCAGAGCCTTCTCCAGTACCGACGCCAGCGCTACCTCGGACGCCAGGCGGTGGGCGAGGACATCTTGGTCGGGCTCGTCACGCAGGGCTTCGATAACGCCGCGGGTAACCGGCAAGGATGTACTGCCGGCTGCACGCAAGTTCTCAACGGTGGTATGGCGGGCGCCGCTGATCAATTCCTTCAGCGTTTCCAGCTTGGTCTCGTACTCTTCCTGAATCAGCGGCGTCAACCCGACGCCTGGCACGGTTTGGGTCTTGGTGCAGGTCTCGCAGGTGCGCTGCTCCTGTTCGCCGAGCACGCGTGTGGCCCAGTCGGTGGCCGCTTGCGGCGACGACCAGGTCTGGCAGGCCAGGCTATTACAGCTCGTCGGGTCGATGGATGTTGGGTCGGTTGCACTGCGGCCATTGACCAGGTTGTAGCCGGCACGCGTTACGTCGCTGATCACTTTGATCGACGGCTGGCCGGCACCGCCAGCATTGCCGCCGCCCACCCAAGGCACGCCATCCTTGCCCCGGCTGGTTTCAGCCTGTTCGATGGCCGACACCGCGTCAGTGCTCGCCACCGCCTGGCGCAACGCCATGCCCTCGGCGAGCTGGCTCCAGCCCATCTGGCCGCCTGCCGTGTCGGCCATCTTCTCGGCCATCGCGCGGCAGGTCAGTTTGGAACGATCAAAATCGAGCCTGGCCTGAAGAATACCGTTGGTCAACAGGTTGTAGAGGCCGGGGTCTGCCCGCTGAATGATCAGCGCCGGCAACGATGCGACCGCGCTCGTCGCGTTCTGGATCACGCTGCTCATGATGTTCTGAAAGCCATTGGTGAGGCCGTTGAGCTGGTTCTGGATTGTGGTGCTGATGTTCATGTCACCGCACATCAGATTGCTGTTCCAGCCCGCGCCCACACCGAGAGAATGCATGCCGGCCGCGCGGCTCATGGATACCGCGCTGCCGCCACCAATTGAATACATGAGGTCGTCGCCAATCACGCTGCCGCTGTTTTGGAAACCGTCGGTTCGGGCCGATACCAGGTTGCTGACCAGCACCAGCGCGCTGGCCAGCAGGGCCACCTGCCACCGCAACGGCAATTGGTGGAAGAGGGTGACAGGACGCTTCATTGTTTTCCCCTCAGTTGAAGTCTGTACTGCCGAGGAACGTCTGCCCGCGGCGTTCGCAACAGCTGTATGGGCGCCAAAGCGCCCAGGCATAATCACCTTGCTGGGCCTGGGTCAGCGGTTCGCTGTGGGGGAACACCACGCAGCGGTTGGAAAGACGCGGCGTCAGCTCCTGCCACTTGCCGGTCGAGGCATTGCTTTCCTCCAGCGCTCCGGCCGGCCAGTAACCGGGCTGCGAGTTCGCGAGCAATGGCTGATAGACATGCAATTGCCCCCGCCGGGTGACGATGTCCCCGGCGCGTTGGGCGACCACGGCGCCGGCCTTGTAATCGTCGACCTGATGCAGAAATCCGCCGCGCGGATAGACGGCGCCCCACAGGTTGAACGTGCTGCGTGTGCCGACCTCGCGCTCGCCGGGCGTCAGTGCTTCGGGGTACACCATTTCGGGGATGTTGTAGCGCCACGCGATAGTGTCGAGCGTGCTCAGCAGGTATGGCATAAACGCGGTGCCGGCACCTTTGCAGGCGTAACCTGAGGTGCTGGCGAATTGGCCGAACACATGGCCGCCGGGATGGCCGATCACGTCGGCGTTCTTGAACTTCGCCATGTTGCTTTCATTGTCATGGTTCGTCGTGCCGTCGCCGCCTGCCTGGGCCGTCACGTTGGGGGCGCTCATGACCCGCACTTCGATCCACGGGTTCTCACCGGTGTTGGAGTAATTCGAAACCACGGCATCCGGAATGTAGTGGCGCACCTTGGTGGACGTCCGCACCGAGCAGCCGAACGGCGTACAGAACAGCCAATAGCAGATCCCTATCACTCGGTATTCCAGGCACGATGGGGACAAAGTGGAAGACACGATGGTCGCGGTGTTGAGGGCGAACGATGACGATGCGGTCGCCAATAAAATGGTGGCGATGCCGGTACGCCGAAGGCGGGCACACTTCATGGTTGAGTCCTCCGGTAGGCCTCGATGCGTGCGATCGCCTTGGCGACGTCCGGCTCGCCATAAACTACGTAGCGTTGATCCATAACGATGGCGGGGAGGGTGGTAATGCCCAGGCTCCAGGCATCGGTCACGTCCTGGTAGGTCCTGGCCAGACGCTGCTCCAGCGCGGGGCCGCCGTGCTTGAGGCGCTGCTGTACCAAGAGTGACGCTTGCTGGACATCACTTGGAAGATCGGTCGACAGTTCGGCTTCAATACGCGCGGGTGCATCCAGCTCGATCAGTCGGTCAGGTGTACCTTGCACGGGATGTTGGCGGTCGGTGATGACCCAGATATCCATTGCACTAGCCGCAGAGGCACACAGCGCAATGGCCAAGGCCAGGCACCTGATCGGGCCGGGGGAAAGAGAACACAACATGGCGCAGCATCCGGTGGTTCATGACCTCGGTAGTGCAACGCATCGCGCTTAACGCGACAACAAACAATCGGAAATGGGAGGTGCCCGGTTTCCATGCGCCTACGAATCGCGGTATTTCGTGGACAGCAGATACCCCATCGAAAGCATCGCTTCCGATGGGGGGTTGGAGCGTCAGCAAGCTGGCGCGAAGAGGATCAGATCAATCCGTGTTCGGCGAACGAATAAGGATCGCCTTTCCCGATGATGAAGTGATCCAGCAGACGGATATCGACCTGTCCCAATATCTCCTTCAATCTCTGGGTCAACGTTTCGTCCGCCGTACTGGGTTCAGTACAGCCGGAAGGGTGATTGTGGCAGAGCACCAGAGCGGCGGCGTTATGGTCCAGGCAGCGCTTGAGCACCACCCGTGGATAGACGCTGGCGCTGTCGATAGTGCCTTGGAACAAAGGCTCGTAGGCCAGCACCTGATGCTTCGAATCGAGGAACACGGCGCCAAAGACTTCATGCGGCTGTGCTGCGATTTTCAGCTGCAGGAAATTGCGCACATCCTCCGGGCTTTGCAGCGAGGGGCCGCGAGTGAACACTCGCTGCTCAAGGATGACCAACGCCTGTTCGATGATTTGGTCGTCGTCCGGTGTGCCGACGGGATTGAGTGAAGCATTACCACTGATCATGGCGAGGGATGTGGACATGGGAACCTCCTTTAGGAATTGGAGGCAGCCGTCCCTGGAGGGCGGACCCTCCGGAGACAGTGACGATAGGCATCCGCCACCGCTTGCGCGGATGACCGTTCGCTCGGGGGATGCGTGGCGAACTGGCGTGCAGTCAACGCGGTCGAAACCGCGGCATAGCCTTGAAGACCGCGGGCTATCTGGGCATGTCGCCGACAACGTCGGCAGGCATTTGGTGATGAAGTTGTGCTGCGTTTGGCGCTGTACCGTTGGACACCAATAGGTCCAATGCCGACAGCAACGCGTCGCCTTCAGCCGGGCCGGCCAGGGTCAGTGACTGGCCGCTGTGGTGGTCGATCAGGTGCAGGGTCGGGGTGGCGCTCACGCCGTTGTGGCGTGCTTCGTTGGCCTGCGCCTGGATGATGGTGTCGGGTCTCTTACTGGCGAGGCAGGCTTGCACGGTTGGATTCTGGCCGTGGTACTCGGTGTCGGGCGGCAGGCCCTGGCCATCGCTACGGGTATGCTGGTAGATCCAGCTGATGGCTTGCCAGAACGCGTCATGTCCGTGGGACTCGCCGATGCATTCGGCCAGACGCGCCTGTCGGGTCGCTGCCGGCTCGTGCATGGCTAGCGGCAGGTGGTGCCATTGCAGATTCACCTCCGGGTGCTGGTCGATCCAATGCCGCAGGATGGGGTCATAGGCCCTGCAGTAGGGGCATTCGAGGTCGGCGTATTCGACAATGGTGAAGCGCGCATTCGTGCGTCCATAGCGCCAAGGTGGGCCGGCCGGGTGCTGCGCAGCGGTGGCGTCCGACGTGTGGGTTGACTCATGCGACTCGTCGGCCCACGGCCAAAGCCAGAGCACGAGCAGGCCAGCAATCACCACCCCCAGCAGCCAGACCCAGCATGGCCACCGACGGCAGAGGAGGAGAGTGGGCGAAGGCATGGCAGAATCCTCGACGTCAATCAAACAGGTCGTAGCGCAGCGGCTCGATGCCCCGCGCCCGGTCGATCTGGTCGGCAACCCGCAGCGCGGCTTCCAGTTCACTGATGCCGTGCTGCTGCATCAACTGAAAACGTTCGGCCTTCTCTTCGGGTTCCGTCATTGCCAGCGCCAGGTACAGGCTGGGCGGTACCGCCCTGAACAGCAACTCCATTGATTTTGACAAAATCACCCCTTCGGTGAATTTTCCGGCTTCCTTGCGCGCGGACAACATCAGGGCCTTCTGCGAGGCGTTCAGTTCGCGGAACCGGGCAATCTTCTCCACCTCGTCCGGCGGCATGCTCAGGCAAATCCACCACTCGATCATGTTGAGCATGGGCTCGGCGGCTTTCGGCAAATCGTCCAGGTTCTGCGTTGCCAGCCAGTACCAGGCGCCCAGTTTTCGCCACATCTTGGTGATCTTGACCACGTAGGGCGCGAGCAGCGGGTTCTTGGTGATGATGTGGCCTTCATCGGTGACATTGATGATCGGGCGGCCGAGGAACTGGTCGCGCTCGGCGATGTTGTTGACGGTGTTGATCAGCGAGATATAGGCAATCGACAGCTGCGCGTTGTAGCCCTCGCGCGCGAACGTCGCCAGGTCGACAACCGTGATATCGGCCTCCGGCCAGGGCGTCCCCGGCCTGTCGAACATCTCGCCATCGACGCCCTGGCAGAACATGTTCATCGCATCGGCCATTTCCAGCAGACGAGTACGACGTGTCTCGGGTAACGTCGAATCGCAACCGCGTTCGCGCAGCGCATTGCGTACATCACGGGTCAGTACCGTGCGTTTTTCTATCACGCAGCGATGGGCGGCCTCGAGGATGCACTGACGGATCAGGCTGCGATCGGCGCGGGTCATCCTGGCTTCCTCTTTGTCCTCCCCGCCGGTGATCATCAATCGTGCGGTGATCTCCAGTTCACCCAGCACATCACGTTGCTCGTCAGCACTGGCATCGCCCTCGGCGGATTCTTCATCGAGCGCGTCGGCATCAAGTGTCTGGACCTGGCTGGGTGTGTCGACCAGACGCCAGGCGTCGGCGAAGGGTGCAAGGCTCACGCCTGCGCCGGGCGAAAGCCTGACGCGATGCACCGTCAGCCCCAGGCGCGCGGCGAACTCACCGTAGAGGCCAAAGCTGTTACCGGCTTCCACGATGAACAGCCGTGGCCGGTAGATGGCGGTGATCTGGTTGAGGATGTTGTTGAGCGTGGCCGACTTGCCTGAACCGGTGGGGCCGAACAGGAACAGGTGTGCATTCATCTGGCGGTCGAGTCGGTTCAACGGATCAAAGGTGATGGTGCCGCCGCCACGGTTGAAGAAGGTGATCCCGGGGCGGCCGGTGCCGGCACTGCGCCCCCAGGTCGGTGCCAGGTCGGCTACATGCTGCGCGAACATGAGCTGCGTGTACCACTGACGTTTGTCTTTGCCCGGGTCATAGACACAGGGCAACCAGCGCAGGTAGCTGTTGAGCGGCGCGACTTCATCTTCTTCGCGTACCGGTTGCAGGCCTGCGTTGAGCAGGACGTTGCCCAGTTGCAGACCGCGGGTATCGAGGTCTGCCATGTCCTGACCCCGCAGGTAGAACGCCAGCGAGGCGCGATACAGCTTGTGTGCACTGCCAATCAGGCCGCGCGCCTGCTGGACGTCCTTCAATGCCTGTTCCGAGGCCAGGGTTTCACCAACCGCCTTTTTCGCCAGGTGATTCAGGTGCGCCTCAAGAATGTCCTGCGGCGTGACGACCATCGTCAGGCACATCACGGTGTCTTCGGGCATCTGATCCATCAGGGCATTGATCGCATCACCGCCCTTGCGGGTTTCCCCGGTGATGTGCCCGGTGTTGGGCGGCGTGCGCAACCGGTCGACAACAACGGTTCGGTGGGGCTGGTCGTCGAAGTACCACAGGCCGTTTTCGACGTCAGAGCGGGGCTGGCCGAAAAACAGGCGCTGCGCGAAATCCGTACCACTGGCCAGTTCCAGCTCGCCGGGTTCGGACTCCGTCGGATAGGCCGTGAGGCGGTAGAAGCGTTCGCGGTCTTCTAACGTGGGGCCGAGCATCGTCGGCCGCGGGTTGAACCAGAGCACCAGCCAGGCATGAATATCTGCCGCCTGCAGGCGACGGGCGCGTATGCCCGCATTGGACAATCCACCGACCAGCCGGTCGCAAATGACATTCAATGCCTGCTCGGGGGATTGCCCGCGTCGGGCGGGCGTATTCCCTGCACGCCGATACACCACCAGGCGGACGCGGCGCGTTTGGCCGCGCCAGGGTAACTTGGTGACCGTGCGGTCCTCGAACAGGCCGCCCTGCTTGGCAACGGCCTGCAGATGGTGACCGAAAAAGCGCAGGTAGAACTCGCTGAAGGCGCTGCCCTGTGCCCGTGGCTGGAGATAACTGCGCAGGGAGGCAAGGTACGGGTTCCAGTCGGTCTCGTCCTGAGCGTAGAGCTGCATCACCCAGGGCGAGTCATCCAGTTCATCGAAACTGTCCTGTAGCGCGTTTTCCAGGGCGTCGCGCGCCTGCGCAAGCCAGGCCGCCTCACGTCCCTCCGTACCGACGGGCATCAATTCAAAAAATGCCGCGACGGAGACGCCGTCTTCGAGCAGCATGCATTTTGAATCGGGCAGGTATTCGACCCAGGGCAACAGATCAGCGAATGAGGGTACGACGTCATAAAGCGCCTGCTCGTCGGCCTGTGTTGCAGGACGCCGCCGCGCGGCACCGGGCTTGCCCGGCGCCGGAATGCCGTGCGCTTGCAGTTCGGCAACATGGCGCTCCCAGGCATCCGGGGTTGGCCTGTCTGCCTGAGTTGTCTCAGGTACGCGGGAAAATGGCCAGCGCATCAGTAATCCTCGACCCGCTCACCGGGCATGGCGTACTGGACCCGCTGGTACAGGGGAAAGACGGTTGTGTACCCGGGAACGGGAGCGGGATCAGTGCCTGCCAGATGGGGAAAGACGTACATCACAAGGTCCGGATTGGGCAGGCGGTGAAACTGCCGGTAGATCTCGTTCTGTGCGGTGCGGGTATAGCTTGCGTTGACAGTCGGCGCCGCGTTTACATCGTCTTGCGTGAGTGGCCGGCGCAGCGACTGCCGGGCGTCCAGCAGTTGCTGCGCGCTCTGTCCGCCACGCGCGGCACCGCCGGTCTCCTCGTTCCAGATATCGAGCATGGTGTTGCCGTCATGCGGCAGCATCTTTTCCTTGCTGGTCGAACAGCCGGCCAGGGCCGCGGTCACCATGAGGACCGTCAGGCCGTTAGTCCAGATCCTGTGCATGGGGAGCTCCTCCGAGACGGTGATCGACGCGACGACCTTTGGGGGCGTAGTCGATGCTGAGGGGTTGTTCGAGATGGACGGCAACCTGGGCACCGGGCTTGACGTAGACGGCTGCGAAGGCCTGCCCGTAGAGCTTGTTCACCCACTGCGACATGTCCTGCACGCCGCCCGCGAGGATGCGGCCCACCGCTTCGTTGCCGGTAATACCGACGGTGCCCATTGAACCGTTGTTGTTAGCCACCACAGCGACGCTGTCGTTGTCCGATTTGATCAGCGATGCGATGCCGGCACCCGCCGCCGTAATCAGCGCCTGACTGCTGAGGTACTGCTGGGCGTTGCTGCGGCGTTCACCTGAAACGCACGGGATGCCATAGGGATCGCTGATCCAGCCCAGGCCCTCCTGGGTAGCGTTGCTGCCCCTGTTGTCCTGCTGCTGGTTATCGCCGCGCTCGCCCTCTTCGGGCACGGTGCGGATGGTGCCGTCATGGAACACGAACGTCACACTGCGGACCTGGCCGCGCACGCAGGACAGCGTCCAGTCGCCTGATGCGGTACCGCTGACCACCGCGCCGGACACCTCGGGGAGGTCGATGCCGTTGGCGGTGAGGTTGTCGGGACCAATGAGGACCTTGAACGGGTAGGGGTCATTCACCGTACCGTCCACTGGCACGCGCCCGATCAACGCAGTCATCGCAATCGAGCCCATCAGCGTCGCGTTGGTTGGTACGGTGTAAACTGGCGTTGCGGTGGACACACCCGCCGCCTTGCTGCCAGCTTCCACGACGGTCTCCCGGGTCGCTTCCAGCGTTTTCTGCGCGGGCCCGAAACGGGTGGGGAAGCTGAAGCTGTCGCGCTTGCCGGAGGCGCCACTTTTGCCATCGCGCCTGGCATCGTCCGGTTCAATCCAGTGAATACCGTCACTGCCGAGTCCATCGCCGTCCCCGGGCTTCAGGCCCAGACCGATGGGAAGGTCGGCATCGCCACGCTGACTGTACAGCCCTTCGATTTGGCGCTGCAGGTCTTGCAGCAAGCCCTGAGCTTGCTGCCGCTCGCCGGAGACCTGTTCACGGTCGTTGCGCAACTGGTTACGTTCGGTCTCCAGCGCACTCTGAATGCGCCGGTCAATTGAGCCTTCACGCTGACGCAACCGCTCGTTTTCAGACTTCTGCGTTTTGTTGTCCGCCATCGCGCTCTGCAATTCGGTACGCAGTTGTTTGACCTGACCTACCAGCGTCGCCACGGTGTCGCGAGGCGTATCGCCTTCGATACCCAATGCCTTTGCCTCTTGGGACGTCAGCCGGGGAGTGCCGTCATGGACCGGTTGGCCGTTACCGCCGGAAAACAGCTTGATCCCGACGAACACCAGCAATAGCGTCATGGGCACCATCAGCCATTTCAGCAGGCCATTACCTTTCATGACGAGCTCCGTCCTTCGGGGCTGGCGTTGAGGGGGACGGCAGATTCAGCGCCGCATTGATCGGGCTGAGTGTCGGC
>Ga0114898_1000809_pt1 | contig 21375 bp, 20 predicted proteins | sample Malvired_Geostar_FD_83496 | JGI IMG/M metagenome (GOLD analysis project Ga0114898, IMG submission 83496) | Marine viral communities from the Global Malaspina Expedition - Malaspina viral metaG DeepMed_Geostar | ecosystem: Environmental > Aquatic > Marine > Oceanic | place: Mediterranean Sea... | reverse complement strand
CTATGGCGCGGCGCAGGCGATGCCGGGGCCGCTGTTCACCATCGCCTCCTATCTCGGCATGATGATGGGCGGCAGCGTCGTGGCCGGCCTGTGCGGCGCGGTGCTGGTGACGCTGGCGATCTTCCTGCCGGCCGGCCTCTTGATGTGGGGGGCGCTGCCCTTCTGGTCGTCTCTGAGGGCGCACCCGAAGGCGCAATCGGTGCTGATGGGGGTGAATGCCGCCGTGGTCGGGCTGCTGCTGGCCGCCCTCTATGACCCGGTCTTCACCACCGCCGTTGCCGGCCCACCCGATCTGGCGGCGGCGCTGGTCTGTTTCGCAGCATTGCAGTTCTGGAAGGCGCCGCCCTGGGCGGTGGTGGTGCTGGCCGGCCTCGCGGGGGCCGCGCTCTACAGCCTTTAGCGCATAGTGCGCCCGTCCAGAGTCAGCAGCGGCGCATAGAGTTCCGGCCGGCGGTCGCGGAAGAAGCCCCAGCCGGCGCGTTCGGCGCGGATGCGGTCGATATCGAAGCTTGCGGTCAGCACGGTCTCGTCGCTGCGGTTGGCCTCGGCCACCATCTGCCCCTTATGGTCGGCGATGAAGGATGAGCCGTAAAAGGTGATGCCGGCGGCATCGCCCTGCTCGCGCCCGATGCGGTTGCTGGCGACCAGCGGCACCATGTTGGCCGCCGCATGGCCGCGCATCACGGTCTGCCAGTGATCTTTCGAATCCAGAGTTTCATCCTGCGGCTCGCTGCCGATGGCGGTCGGGTAGAACAGGAAATCCGCGCCCATCAGCGCCATGGTCCGGGCGCATTCCGGGAACCACTGGTCCCAGCAGATGCCCACGCCCAGCCGGCCGAAGCGCGTGTCCCAGACCCTGAAGCCGGTATCGCCGGGGTTGAAGTAGTATTTCTCCTGATAGCCCGGCCCGTCGGGGATGTGCGATTTGCGGTAGATGCCCAGGATCGACCCGTCGGTATCCACCATCGCCAGCGAATTGTAATAGGCGTTGTTGGCGCGCTCGAACACGCTGACCGGCAGCACCACGCCCAGCTCCGCCGCCAGCGCCTGAAACCGGGCGACCGCCGGGTTCTCGTCGATGGGTTTGGCGAGCGCAAACAGCTCCAGCTTCTGATCGACGCAGAAATAGGGCGTCTCGAACAATTCCTGGATCAGCACGATGTTGGCGCCGCGCCCGGCCGCCTCGCGCACCAGCTTTTCCGCCTTCGCGATATTGGCCGCACTGTCCCAGGAACAGGCCATCTGGCTGGCGGCAACAATGATCTCGGTCATGCGGTTACTCTCCAGGCAGTGGCAGTGGCGATAACGGTGGCCGTGGCGCTTGCGTCTGCCGGTGATATGGCGACGAAGCCGGCTGGCGCAACAGAAATTGCCGATATGTCAGTCTGTTATTGCCCGTTCCGGCGGATAGTGTTGGGGTTGAATTAAAAAACCATGTATATTTGCTAATAAAGAAAACGCGGCAGGGAGGCGGTGTCATGGCAGACTCGAAGCCGGGCATATGGGACACGGATATGAACGTGGAATCGCCGCTGTTGCAGCGGCTCCACGTGCTCTGGCGGGAAAAATGCCGGGGCCAGCTTTTGCCTGCCAGGGCCGATTTCGATCCGCTTGAGATGCGGGACTGCCTCGGCAGCGTGTTTCTGGTCGAGGCGCTGCCGGACGATGATGATTTCCGCTACACGCTGGTGGGCAGCGACATCACCAAGGCGGTGCAGCGCGACAGCACCGGCAAGCTGATCGGCGAGGTGTTCGGCGCTGCCGGCCTGGCGCTGTACCGCAAGGTGCGCGACGAGTGCCGGCCGGTCCGCGTCCATGGGCCTGTCGATTGGCTGGGCCGGGACTATATCGGCTATGAGACCGTGATCCTGCCGCTGGCGGATGACGGCAAGCAGGTAAACCGCTTCATCGGTGGAATGGTCTTCCGGATGGCAGGCGGATGAAGGCGCATGCGCTATGGACGATGATGGCTACATCCCGCATGAAGACGTCGTCCTCGATATTGAGGTGCGCCTCGAATCGCCCCGACTGATCTCGCTGCACGATCTCTGGCGGGGCAAATGCCGCGAGGGCCGCCTGCCGGCGCGCCGGGACTTCGACCCACCGGAGATGAAGGATGTTCTGGGCGCCATCTTCCTGACCGAATATGTGCCGGAACAGGATGATTTCCGCTACACGCTGATCGGTACCGAGATCGTGAAATGGGTCGGGGTGGACAATACCGGCCGCCTGGTCGGCGAGCTGTTCGGCGATCATGGCCGGTCCTTCTATCGCCTCGTCCGTACCAGGAAAAAACCAGCGCGTATTCACGGCACCGTGCACTGGCGCTACAAGCGGCATGTGCGCTTCGAGCTTCTGGCCCTGCCGCTGGCCGATGACGGGGAGAGCGTGGACCGGATCATGGGTGCCACGGTGTACTGGCTGGAATCCTTTACATGAAAGAGGCTCGGGGGTGCCGGTAATTCGATCTTGTCTTGCAATCCAGTCACAGTATCGCGGCGCGGTCCCGGCATTTTTCTTGCGATTTTTTGGTAAAGATCGCGCTCTGACCTTAATTTACAATCCGATATTCCTCAATTTTGCGTAGCATTAAATGTAGGCGTCAGAATGTGATCTGACTGCATGGGCATATTCGTATATATTGAATAAAATTCGATCCAGTGACGCAGAAGGCGCCGCGAGCGTATGACCATGATGACGAAAGATACCAGCAAGGGCATCGATATGGTGCCGGCTCCGCTCCCGGCGGAGGATACACCGGCGCTTGTTCACAGTCCCCGCGACGATGCCACCGCGGATTATGAGATGGATATCCAGTCGCCGATGCTGATGCGGCTGTATGAGTTGTGGCGGCACAGGCATGCCGACGGCACGTTGCCGGGCCGCCGCGATTTCGACCCGGTCGAGATGAAGGATTGTCTGGGCAACATCTTCATCCTCGAATATGTCCCCGATATCGATAATTTCCGCTACACGCTGATCGGCACCAAGATCGTCAACTGGGTCGGTGTGGACAATACCGGCAAGCTGGTGGACGAGATTTTCGACGACCGCATGCGGCAGTTCTACAAGGGGCTGCAGGCACGCCAGGTGCCGGTCCGCACCTCAGGAAAAGTGGTCTGGCGGGACAAGGAGCATGTCGCCTACGAGTTGGTCACCCTGCCGCTGTCCGACGACAAGCGGACGGTGAACCGCTTCATCGGGGCGATGGACTTCCATATGAAGTGCTGACCGGGGCCGCTGCTAACCGGGCAACCGGTCAGGGCATCGGTTCCTGCTGGGTGATGCAATGCACGCCGCCACCGCCCTCGAACAGGATGGTGCCGGGCACGGTGACGATCTCGCGCTCCGGGAACACGGATTGCAGCGTGGCGATGGCGGGGCCGTCCGCCGGATCGTCATAGACCGGCAGCACCAGCCCCTGTTTCCCGCCCGGCACGCCGGCCAGATAGAAATTCACATAGGACATCGGCAGCCGCCCGCCTGTGGCCTCGTCCTCGCGGCGTTCCGGCTGTTCGATCTCCACCACCTCCAGTTTCCGGCCCTTTGCATCCGTCGCGGCCTTCAGCGCCCGCAGATTTTCCTGCAGCGTCTCGTAGTCGCTGTCCGCCGGATCGCGTGTGACCTGCGCCAGAACAAGGCCGGGCCGGGCGAAGCAGGCCACCGTGTCGATATGCCCGTCGGTGCCGACCGGCCCGTAATCGCCGTCCAGGCCGCCGGGCAGCCAGATCACCTTCTCCGCACCGGTCGCGGCGCACAGTTCCTGCTCGATCTCGACATGGGTCAGGTCGGGATTGCGGTTCCGGTTCAGGATCGTGGTCTCGACCGCCAGCAGCGTGCCCTCGCCATCGACATGGATGGCCCCGCCCTCATTCACCAGCGCGGAGGGGCGGCGCGCGATGCCCTCGCGTTCCAGTATCCAGCCGGCCAGTGCCGCGTCGCGCGCATGCGGCTGGCGTTCGCCCCAGCCATTGAACACCCAGTCGGTGCCAGCGATGCCACCCGCGCCGTCTATCACGAAGCTGGGGCCGGTGTCGCGCAGCCAGGAATCGTCGTAGGCAACCTCAATCACCTCCGCCACGCCGTCGAGCAGCCGGCGGGCGGTGGGCGCATCTTCGGGGTTGGCCAGCATGCGCACCGGCTCGAACCGGGCAATCGCGCGGGCGACGGCGACGAAGGCGGCATGTGCCTCTGGTGTCTTCTCGCCCCACAGCCGCGTGCCGGCCGGCCAGGCCATCCAGCAGCGCCGGTGCGGGTGCCATTCGCCGGGCATATGGAAGGTGCCGGTCATTCCTGTTCCTCAACCATGAAGCTGTCGAAGGTGCGCCAGAATTCCAGCCGGATGGCGTCCCGTTCAAGCAGGATTTCGTGTTCGGCCTCTGGAAAATCGACAATGCGGCAGGCCGGCATGTGCCGGGCAAGGTCGTGCTGGGCGGCGCTGCGCACGATGCGGTCGCGCCCGGCGCTGGCGATCAGCACCGGCGTGGCGATCCCAGCGGCATAGGAGGGCCGGCGCAACAGCGTCATGCTGTCGAAGGCGCTGTCCAGCCAGCGCCAGGTCGGGCCGCCCAGCGCCAGGTCGGGATCGTCCAGAATGAATTGCTTGGTGCGTTCGAAACGGTCCCGGTCGCCGGTCAGCGGGTTGCCCTCGAAACGCTTCTTCGCCGGGTCGTAGGGGCCGGTGTTCGGTACATAGGAATCGGGGGCGAGAAGCACCATCGCGCAGGCGATGGTGCGGCTGATTGCGGGCGGCAGGAAGCCCGACCAGATATCGATCATCGGTGCCACGGCCACGGCGCGGCGGAAATCGCCGCCGCGGTTATGCAGCAGCCGCAGGAGGTTGTGCCCACCCATGGAGTGGCCGAGACCGTAGAGCGGCCGGCCCGCCGCCAGCGGCAGGGCGATCTCGTCCAGCAATTGCCGTGCGTCCTGCTGGAAATGGCCGAAATCCAGCACATGGCCCTTGTGACGGTCGGCCAGCCGCGGGTCCGACTTGCCCTGGCCGCGCCAGTCCAGCACCACGCAATCATAGCCGCGTGCCGCCAGATCCCCCACCGTCTCCAGATATTTCTCGATGAATTCGGTGAAGCCCGGCAGCACCAGGAAACAGCCGTGCGCGCCCTCGCGCCGGAAGGTCGCGTAGCGCAGCCGCGCGCCGTCGCTGGCGGTCAGCCAGCCGACGCTGCCGCCGGCCTGTTGGATCGGTTCTGACATGCTGATGATTATCCTTCGGAATTCTGCCGGTAGGGGCTGTATTCCTGGGTAAGGGCAGCGATCTCGCGCTCGACCAGCGGGCGTTCGCGGTCCATGGCGCGGGCGACAGCCTCGGCGAGGCCGGGATGGGCGATCCAGTGCGCGCTGTAGGTCGGGGCGGGCAGATAGCCGCGCTGGATCTTGTGCGGGCCCTGCGCGCCGGCCTCCACGCGTTTCATGCCGTGCTCGATCGCCCAGTCGATGGCGCGATAGTAGCAGGCCTCGAAATGCAGGAACTTCACATGCTCCTCGCAGCCCCAGTTGCGGCCATAGAGCGTGTCGGCGCCGGCGAGGTTCAGCGCCCCGCAGACCGGGCGCGTGCCGTCCTCGCCGAGGAACAGCACGACCCGCTCGCCGAGCTTTTCGCCGAGCAGGTCGAAGAAATCGCGCGTCAGGTAGGGCCAGCCCCATTTGCGGTCGATGGTGTTCTCGTAGAAACGGTAGAAGGCATCCCAGTGCGCCGGCTTCAGATCGCCGCCGCTATAGGCGTTGATGGCGATGCCGCTGTCCTGTGCCTCGCGCCGTTCCTTGCGGATCTGCTTGCGCTTGCGGGAGTTCAGCGCGCCGAGAAAATCCTCGAAGCTGCCATAACCCCGGTTTTCCCAGTGATATTGCTGGCCGATCCGCCGGATCAGGCCGGCCTCGCCCATCTGCCGGTATTCCGCCTCGGTCGGGAAGGTGACGTGCAGCGAAGACAGTTCCGCCTCCTCGCACAGCTGCACCAGTGCCGTCACCAGCGCCGGGCGCAGCCGTTCACTATCCTCGCCGGGTGAGACCAGCAGGCGCGGCCCGGTCGCCGGGGTGAAGGGCACGCAGACCTGCAGCTTCGGGTAATAGCGCCCGCCCGCGCGCTCGAAGGCATCGGCCCAGCCATGATCGAACACGTATTCGCCCTGCGAATGCAGCTTGATATAGGCCGGTGCGCAGGCCAGCAGCCGGCCTGCCTCGTCGCGCAGCGCCACATGCTGCGGCAGCCAGCCGGTTGCGTCATTCCCGACCGAGCCGGACTCTTCCAGCGCCGACAGGAAGGCATGGCTGATGAAGGGATTGTCCTGCCCGGCGCAGCGGTCCCAGTCGGCAGCACCGATGTCGGATATGCGGGCATGCACCGTCGCGGTGAGACGGATGCCCTGTTCCCGGTTCATGCGCTCTTCCGGCGCGTCGTCTGGCATGGAGAAACCCTGGTTGCGGTCACCAGCCCATTAGATCGGTCGCCTGCGGCTCTTCGCAAGCGCCGGGTTTGACGCCGGGTCAGCTCTCCTTGCCGCGCAGGGCCAGCGTCAGCTGTGCCGGATCGATGACGGCATCGCGCAGATTGGCGCCGATCAGGTTGGTGTTGTGCAGCTTGGCGCCGGTCAGGTCGGTTTTTGCCAGGTTGGCACCGGACAGGATGGCGTTGGTGAGGTCGGCGCGGGACAGGTCGGCACCGGCCAGGTTGGCCGGCCACAGACGGCCGGTGGGCTTGCCGTCGCTGTTCTTGATCTCGACCGAGGCGAGGGTGGCGCCGCGCAGCCGGGTGGCGGTCATATTGGCGTTGGAGAGGTTGACCCCGTCCATCATCGCCCCTTCCATATCCGCGCCTTCCAGATTGGCTTCGGACAGGTCGGACATCACCAGCCGGATGCCCGCCATGCGCGATCCCACCAGCACAGCGCCGCGCAGATCGGCGCCGGACAGATCCGCGCCGGTCAGATCCTGGTGACTGAGGTCGGCCTTCGATAGTTCCGCGCGCACGCCCATCACACCGTCGCTTTCGACCCAGGTGACATGGTCGCGGACGATGTCGTGGATCGAGCGCGACAGGGCGCGGCGGGTTTCCGCCAGATTGGCGCCGGTCAGGTCGGCGCCGGTCAGATCGACATTGGTGAGGATGGCGCGGTTCATCTCGACGCGCGTCATGTTGGTGCGCGAGATCACGGCGCCGGTCAGGTTCACGCCGGTCAAATTGGCGTCGGCCAGGTTCGCGCCGGTCAGGTTGGCGCCGGACAGATCGGCCCCTTCCAGCTGCGCGCCGCGCAGATTGACGCCGGACAGGTTGGCGCCGCACAGCAGCGCGCTCTCCAGATTGGCTTCCACCATGGTGGCGTTCGACAAATCGGCGCCCGACATGTTGGCGCTCTGCAGCATGGCGGCGTCCATCTCGGCGAAGCTGAGGTCGGCGCGCAGCATGGTTGCCGGATTGGCCGGGTTGCCGCTGATCAAGGCGCCGCCGCGCAGATCGGCTTCCTTCAGATTGGCGCCGGTGAAATTGGCGTTGCGCAGATGCGCGCCGCGCAGATCGGCGCGGTGCAGCACGGCGTTGCTGAGGTCGGCGGCATCCAGATTAACGCAGAACAGGTCGCAATAGCTCAGATCCGCGCCGGACAGGATGCAGCGGCTGAGATTGGCACCGGAAAATTTCGCGGATTGCAGATTCAGCTCGGCCAGGTTGAATCCGGACAGATTCATTCCCGACAGATTTGCGCGCCCGCCACCCGGCTTGCGTTCAAGCCAGAATTCGTGACGCTGAATGAGCTGGAGTATTTCCTGGGGGGTCATTCAATAATCCGTTCTAGGCCATGCGCCCCGGGAAACAGAACTGATGTGTCATCGCCGCCATCATTGTCGCGCTGCGCATACTATGTCTTGCCAGCCTGGCCATCAAGACAGACAGGGGTTAACTCATGGTTAAGACCAGCCGTCAATCACCACCTTGTATATACGTGTAAAAACAGGTTGTTGGCTGTAGAAATGTTCTTCCAGCCGCGCGGTGAGGTGGCGGACCTTGCAGGTCTCCACCAGTTTTTCGAACCCCGCCACCGCTTCCATGTCTTTCATCGTGATGCCAAATCGGACGAGCGCCGTGTCTTTCAAGGGCTCGCCCTCGGTGTTTCGCAGGAAATAGAGCACGAAGCCGACGGCTGCCGGAACCGGGCTGCTGGCGGCATGATGCGTCACATCCTGCGAAACGCGCTTCGCGATGTCCTCGAACTGCCGGCTGATATGCAGCAAGACAGCCTCGCGGCTGTGGCGGTCCTGCTGGTGCTGTTGCATGCGAATCCCCGAATCGGAATGGGAGGGAATGAAGAGAATACAACCACATTATAGTATCGTATGCCGCTTTCAACATCCCCTGATTTTTTGTTCATTAGCAGATTCGAAGAAGGCCAATTCGCCGAAATGCATCTTATTCGTTAAGCTTTTTTAAAATTGGCCTACTAAATAAAAAGGTATGTTGACATTGAATGCGTAATGTTGCTCGTTAGTTTGTCTAAAAATCATGTCGATTTATCGGAATGTCCTGGACAGAGCGGGCCAGGTGGAACGGCGATGATTCTGTGTATCGGCAATAGCGGATATTCCTGATGGCCGGGCGCGACACCGAAGAAAAGTCCAGAGCCGCTGCGACGCTAAGGCCGGCTGTATTCGATCACCCGCTTCTCGGCATGTTCCTGCTGACGGATGCGGGTGCAGAGGGATTCCGCCTGGCCGAGGTGAATGCGCGCTTTGCCGCGATGGCCGGATTGCCGCCCGCTGACATGGTCGGCCTTACCCTGTTCGATCTGATGAGCGTGCAGGAGGCTGCCTCCCTGCAGGCGCGGTTCCGGCAGTGCCGGGATACCGGTCTTCCGGTGCATCACGAAGAGGTGGTGACGGTGCCGGCGGGGAAAATGTGGTGGCGCGTCGATCTGCATCCGGTCCCCGGCCAGCAAAACGCGAAGTCGCAGGGCGCGGCGGCGATCCTCGGCACGGTCATCGATCTCAGCGAGCAGAAGCGGCTGCTGCAGGTGGTCATGCAGAGCGACCGGCGAATCCAGACCCTGGTCGAGGCGGTGCCGGACACGATGCTGCGGATCGACCGGAACGGGCGTGTGCTGGAGATCGAGGAGGGCAAGGACAGCGCCCTGTGGCTGGCGCCGGTGACATTGATCGGCCATCTGCTGGAGGATGTGCTGCCGGTCCCGGTCGCGCCGCGCGCCCGCACCGGGATCGCCGACGCCTTCGCCACCGGGGCGACGCAGCTCTTCGAATTCCGGCTGCATGACAAGGCGATGGGCGAGGGGGCGCTGGGCATCCGCGACCTCGAGGCGCGCATCGTGGTGCTGAGCGCGGGCGAGGCGATGGTCTTTGTGCGCGACATCAGCGAGCGCAAGCGCTTCGAGCGCGAACTGATCCTGGCGAAGGAGCAGGCCGAGGCGGCAAACCGGGCCAAGTCGGAATTCCTGGCGAATATGAGTCATGAGCTGCGCACGCCGCTAAACGCCATTCTCGGCTTTTCCGAGATCATCCGCGACGAGGGGCTGGGGGCGGTCGGCCAGAAGAAATATGCCGAATATGCCGCCGACATCCATCTCAGCGGCAGCAATCTGCTGGAGAAAATCAACGATATCCTCGACCTGTCGCGCATCGAATCGGGGCGGTTCGAGCTTGCCGACGGGCTGCTGGATTTGGGCGATCTGATCGACAGCGCCCTGCGGCTTATACAGCCCCGGCTGGAGATTGCCGGGCTGTCCCTGACCCGCTGCCTGGCCGCGGAGCCGCTTCACATCCGGGCCGATGCGCACGCGCTGAAGCGCATCCTTCTCAATCTGCTGTCGAATGCGGCGAAGTTCACCATGCCGGGGGGGGCCGTCACCCTGTCCTCGGCCCTGCTCGACACGGGCGAGGTCGAGATCGCGGTGGCGGATACAGGCATCGGCATCGAGCCGGCGGCGATGGAGAAGATTTTACAGCCCTTCGGCCAGGCTGACACTTCGCTGACGCGATCCTTCGAGGGGGCGGGCCTGGGGTTGCCGCTGGTGAAGTCGATGATCGAGATGCATGGCGGCCGGCTGGTGCTGGACAGCACACCCGGTGCCGGCACCCGCGTCGCCATCATCCTGCCTGCCAGCCGGATGGTGCCGCCGCACAGCCCGGCCTGACGCCAGTTCGCCGGTGCCTATTCTCCGGTAATCGCCTTTTCCATCTGCGCCCCGTCCAGGATGGTATCGGTCAGGTTCGCGTCGGTCAGGTCGGCGTCGGTCAGGTCGGCGTCGGTCAGGTCGGCATCCATCAGATTGACGTGCCGCAAATCGGCCTGCGCCAGCTTGGTTCCGCGCAGCCGCGCCCCCGCCAGATTGGTCGGCCATTTGCGCCCGGTCGGCTTGCCCTGCCCATCCTTCAGATCGACCGGACCAAGGCTCGCCTTGCGCATGTCGGCGCCCGACAGGTCGGCATCCACCATGCTGGCGCCATCGACAATGGCGCCCAGGAAGCTGGCGTTGGTCAGTACGGCGCGCGACAAATCGGCCATCACCAGCCGGCAGCGCTCGAACTTGGCGCCGACCAGCTTGGTGTCGCGCAGCTCTGCACCGGAGAGGTTGGTGCCGCTGAAATCCATGTAGCTGAGGTCGGTTCCCGACAGCACGGCGCGTTCGCCGGTGCGGCCCTGGTCCTTGATCCACAGCGTGTGCTTGTCCAGCACCGACTGGACGTCGGGCGGCAGCCCCTCCTGCATGCCGACCAGCTGCGCGCCGGTCACATCGACGGCCGACATGTCCACGCCTTCGAGATTGGCCCCGACCAGCGTGGCGTTCTTCATCACCGCATTGGCGACGATGGCGCCTTCCAGATTGGCGCCCGACAGGTTGGCACCGGTCAGGTTGGCCTCAGCCAGATTGGCGCCGGTCAGGTTGGCGCCGGACAGGTCGGCGCCCTTCAGGTTCACGCCCGACAGGTTGGCCCCGGCCAGTGCCGCGCCCTTCAGGTTGCAGTTCATCATCGCGGAGTTCGACAGATCGGCGCCATTGGCATTGGCGTTGCGCATCCGCTCATTCTCGTGATCGCCGCCGCCATAGAGCGCGCCGCCCCGGAAATCCGCCTGCTCCAGATTGGCGTTGTTCAGATTGGCCCGGCGCAGGCTGACGCCGCGCAGGTCGCATTTGCGCAGATTGGCCTGCCGCAGGTCGGCGCGGTCCAGCGTCGCGCAGAACAGGTCGGCCTCTTCCAGCACGCAGCCCGCCAGCACGGTGCGGTGCAGGTTGGCGCCCGCCAGGTTGGCGCTGCGCAGATTGGCCCGCGGCAGGGTCAGCCCCGACAGGTCGCGCATCGACAGATTGGCCCGGAGACCGCCCTTGCGGTGCTTAAGCCAGCGTTCGTGCTGGTCGATGATGGAAGCGATTTCCTGCGGCGTCATGGCATCCTGCGCTTGAAGGCCGCCCTTACTGGAGGCCTGTTCCGGTCGTCGTCTTATAATGTGCGCCTGTTTTCCAGGTCGCCTGTTTGTGAAAGCCGTATTGCAGTAACGGGTCCGGCAAGTGAACGTGTTTTAAGTTAAGATTGTGTTGTCGGTCCCGCATAATCCCCAGCGGAGTATGTGGCGAGACCGCCGCAACCGCAAGCCGGTCTGCGGTCCCGGGCATCGCCTGATTTTCATGTTGTCGGCCGGCGGCCCGGCGTGCTTCCCTCGATTTTCGGCTTATGGCCGCTATTTTTCCGTGTTTCCTCTGGAACGAACCAATGGCGACGCTGCTGTACACGCACGAGGCTTGCCTCGCTCACGATACCGGCCCCTATCACCCGGAACGGCCGGACCGGCTTCGCGCCGTGCTGGAGGCGCTGGACGCGCCGCGCTTCGCCGCTCTCGAAAGGCGGGTGGCGCCGGAGGCTACGGAGGTGCAGCTGCTGCGCGCCCATCCGCAGTCGCATATCGATACGGTGAAGGCCGCAATTCCGGCCGAGGGGCTGGGCGGGATCGACGCGGACACGCTGGTCTCGCCGCATTCCCTGGAGGCGGCGCTGCGCGCGGCGGGGGCGGTCTGCGCCGCGGTGGATGCGGTCGTTGGCGGCGAGGCGGAGAACGCCTTCTGCGCCGTGCGCCCGCCCGGGCACCATGCCGAATCGGTGCGCGCCATGGGATTCTGCCTGTTCAACAGCGCCGCTGTCGGGGCCTATCACGCCCGCGCTGTGCACGGGCTGAAGCGCATCGTCGTGGTCGATTTCGACGTGCATCATGGCAATGGCACACAGGATATCTTCTGGAACGACCATGACATGTTCTACGCCTCGACCCATCAGGCGCCGCTTTATCCCGGCACCGGGGCGGCCAACGAGCGCGGGCTGGACAATATCCTGAACGTGCCGCTGCCACCGCTGGCCGGCTCCGACGTGTTCCGCCATGCCTTTACCGAGCATGTGCTGCCGGCGGTGACCGAGTTCCGCCCGGACCTGGTGATCATTTCGGCCGGGTTTGACGCTCATAAGGACGATCCGCTGGCCGCGCTGTGCCTGGAGGAGGAGGATTTCGCCTGGGCCACGCGGGAGCTGATGCGGCTGGCCGCCTATCAGTGCGGCGGGCGTCTTGTCTCCACGCTGGAGGGCGGTTACGACCTCGACGCGCTGGGCCGGTCGGCGGCGGCCCATGTCGCCGCGCTGATGGGGCAGTAATACGCGGCTTCGGCTTGTTCCGGCGGGGCGAGGTGGCTACACTCCGCCCCCTTTCCACCGAGCAGGCGCCAAGGCAACAGCATGAGCGAAAAGACCCACAGCGACATCGACGCCATGAGCTTCGAGCAGGCCCTCGCCGAGCTGGAGGCCATCGTCTCCAAGCTGGAGAAGGGCGAGATCGGCCTTGAGGATTCGATCGACACCTACGAGCGCGGCGTGCTGCTGAAGGCGCATTGCGAGCGCAAGCTGCAGGATGCGCAGATGAAAGTGGAGCGGATCAAGCTGGGGCCGGATGGTGTGGCCTCGGCCGAACCGTTCGATCCTTCCAACTGACCGGCGCAACGATGGACATCAAGGCCGCCATGGCGGAGGCCGCCGAGGCCGTCGCCGAGACCATGGACCGGCTGCTGGCCCTGCCGGACGGGCCGGAGGCGCGCGTCGTCGAGGCCATGCGCTATTCCACGCTGGGTGGCGGCAAGCGGCTGCGCGCCTTTCTGGTGCTGCAGACCGCCGAACTGTTCTCCGTCAGCAGCAGCTGCGCCCTGCGGGTCGCCGCTTCGGTCGAATTCCTGCATGCCTATTCGCTGATCCATGACGATCTACCGGCGATGGACGACAGCGACATGCGGCGCGGCCAGCCCAGCTGCCACAAGGCATTCGACGAGGCGACGGCGGTGCTGGCCGGCGATGCGCTGCTGACCTACGCCTTCGAGGTACTGGCGCACGAGGATACGCACAACGACCCGAAGGTCCGGGCCGATCTGGTGCTGGCACTGGCCCGCGCCTCGGGCACGCAAGGCATGGTCGGCGGGCAGATGCTCGACCTGCTGGCGGAGGATATGACGGAGATCGACGCCAGCCTGATCACCCGGCTGCAACGCATGAAGACGGCGGAGCTGATCTGCTTCTGCTGCGAGGCCGGGGCGATCCTGGGCAAGGCCGGCCCGGCGGCGCGGCATACGCTGCACTCCTACGGGCAGGAGATGGGGCTGGCTTTCCAGATCGCCGACGATCTGCTGGATATCGAAGGCGACAGCAGCGTCACCGGCAAGCCGACCGGTCTGGACAATGCCGCCGGCAAGGCGACCCTGGTGGCCGCGCTGGGGGTGGAAAATGCCCGCGGCCATGCCCGCCTGCTGGTCGGGCAGGCGGCGGGGCATCTTGATTTCTTCGGTGACAAGGCGAAGCTGTTGAAGCAGCTTGCGCGTTTCGTCGTCGAGCGCCAGGCCTGATAAATGAAAGACGTGGCGGGCGGCACGACACCATTATCCCCGCCACGACGCAGCGGATGAGTGAGGCAAGGCCCATGGCCGATAACCCAACCCCGGTTCTCGATACGGTCACGACACCGGCGGACATGAAGGATTTCTCGATCGACCAGCTGACGGTGCTGGCCGACGATCTGCGCCGCGAGACCATCGACGCGGTGTCGCGCACCGGCGGTCATCTGGGCGCCGGCCTCGGCGTGGTCGAGCTGACGGTGGCGATCCATCATGTCTTTGACACGCCGCGCGACCGGCTGATCTGGGATGTCGGCCATCAGGCCTATCCGCACAAGATCCTGACCGGGCGGCGCGACCGCATCCGCACGCTGCGCCAGGGCGGCGGCCTCAGCGGTTTCACCCGGCGCTCGGAAAGCGACTACGATCCGTTTGGCGCGGCGCACAGCTCGACCTCGATCTCCGCCGGCCTCGGCATGGCGGTGGCGCGCGACCTGAAGGGCGGCAACAACAACGTCATCGCCGTCATCGGCGACGGCTCGATGAGTGCCGGCATGGCCTATGAGGCGATGAACAATGCCGGCTCGATGGACAGCCGGCTGATCGTCATCCTGAACGACAATGACATGTCCATCGCCCCGCCGACCGGTGCGATGAGCAATTATCTCTCGCGCCTGATCGCGTCGAAATCCTATCGCGGGCTGCGCGAGGCGATGAAGCAGATGGCCAGCCGCTTCCCCAAGCCGCTGGAGAATGCGGCGCGGCGGGCCGAGGAATATGCCCGTGGCATGGTCACCGGCGGGACGTTGTTCGAGGAGCTGGGCTTCCTCTATATCGGGCCGGTCGATGGCCACGATATCAGCCATCTGGTGCCGATTCTGAAAAGCCTGCGCGACCAGCCGGAGGCTGGCCCGGTGCTGCTGCATGTCGTCACCGAGAAGGGCAGGGGGCATCCGTTCTCCACGGACAGCACGGAAAAATATCACGCGGTCCAGAAGTTCGATCTGGTCACCGGCGCACAGGTGAAGGCGAAGGCGAACGCGCCCAGCTACACCAATGTCTTCGCCCAGGCGCTGATCCAGGAGGCGGAGGCAGACGAGCGCATCGTCGCCATCACCGCCGCCATGCCCGGCGGGACCGGGCTGGACAAGTTCGCCGAGCGGTTCCCGGATCGTATCTTCGATGTCGGTATCGCCGAACAGCATGCCGTGACCTTCGCCGCCGGTATGGCGACGGAGGGGATGAAGCCGTTCGCCGCGATCTATTCCACCTTCCTGCAGCGCGGCTATGACCAGGTGGTGCACGATGTGGCGATTCAGCGCCTGCCGGTGCGCTTCGCCATCGACCGCGCCGGGCTGGTCGGTGCCGATGGGGCAACGCATGCCGGCAGCTTCGATGTCGCCTATCTGGGCTGTCTGCCGGATTTCGTGCTGATGGCGGCAGCCGACGAGGCCGAACTGGTGCATATGGTCGCCACCTGTGCGGCCATCGACGACCGGCCGTCCGCCGTGCGCTATCCACGCGGCGAGGGTGCTGGCGTCGAATTGCCGGCGCGCGGCCAGCCGCTGGAGATCGGCAAGGGCCGTATCCTGCGCGAAGGCACGGCGGTCGCCATCCTGTCCTATGGCGCGCGGCTGCAGGAATGCCTGGCCGCCGCCGAGGAACTGGCTGGCTATGGCCTGTCCGCCACGGTCGCCGATGCCCGTTTCGCCAAGCCGCTGGATACCGGGCTGGTGGAGCGGCTGGCGCGCGAACATGAGGTGCTGATCACAATCGAGGAAGGCTCGGTCGGCGGCTTCGGCTCCTTCGTGCTGCAGCATCTGGCGCTGGCCGGGATGCTGGATGCCGGCCTGCGCGTGCGGCCGATGGTGCTGCCCGACCGCTTCATCGACCATGATTCGCCGGAGAAGCAATATGCCGAGGCCGGGCTGAACGCCGCCGGTATCGTCAAGACCGCGCTGCTGGCGCTGGGCCGCAGCGCCAGCGAGGCGCCGGCGCGGGCGTGACCTACTCCCGCGGCACGCCGTTCGGGTCCTCGCTGCCGCTGCGGTAGCGGAAGGTGCCGGTGCCGGTGGCGATCAGCGTGCCATCCTCGGCCGTGACCTCGCAGGCGACGAAGAAGATCTTGCGGCCGCCGCCGGTCACCCGGGCGACCGTGCGCAGCGTGCCCTTCGAGGCCTGCCCCAGATATTGCGTGGTCAGCGACAGCGTCACGCAGCGCCGCACCCGGCCGGGGATCGGGCAGTAACAGCCACAGAAGCCGGAGATCGTGTCGATCAGCGAGGCCGGCACGCCGCCATGCAGCACGCCGGCGCGGTTCAGATGCTGCGGGCCGATATCCAGCTCCAGCACGGCATAGCCTTCGCGCCATTCCACCAGCCGGTAGCCCATCAGTTCCTGATAGCCGGAGGTCGGCTCCAGCGCGATCAGTTCCTGCATCAGATCGCCGGTGCCGGCGGGATCGTGCTGCATTGCGGTGGCGGCGCTGTCGGCGGCGGCGGGTTTCGTCATCTTCAATACCGTCTGGATTGCGGAAAGGCAGGGGGCGGTCAGGCATTTTGCAGTGCGATACCGCCGTGCCTCTTGACCATCAAGGGGTATGTGTACAGTCTAGCCTGTACGCATAGCAAACAGGTTAATCGGCATATGACGTGCCGGTAAGACCGAAATTCAACTCCGAACAGGGAGCACACAATGCGGAAATTCTTCACGGCCATGGCGCTTTCCATGGCGGTTGCCGGCCTTTCCACCGCCGCTTCGGCGGAAACCTGGGACATGCCGCTGCCGTACCCGGATTCCAACTTCCACACCAAGAACACCCGTATGTTCGCCGAGGATGTGGCCAAGCTGTCCGGCGGCAAGCTGAACATCACCATCCATAGCGGCGCCTCGCTGTTCAAGATGCCGGAAATCAAGCGCGCGGTGCGTACCGGGCAGGCGCAGGCGGGCGAGATCCTGCTGTCCGCCTACGGCAACGAGAATGCCGTGTTCGAGGCTGACGGCGTGCCGTTCCTGGCGACCGGCTATGACAATGCGCTGAAGCTCTACAAGGCGCAGAAGCCGGTGCTGGAAAAGCTGCTGGCCGAAGAAGGGCTGATGCTGCTCTATGCGGCGCCCTGGCCGGGCCAGGGCCTGTTCGTACAGTCCGAGATTTCGTCGGTGGACGGCATGAAGGGTGTGAAGTTCCGCGCCTACAACGCCGCGACCTCGCGCTTTGCCGAGCTGGCCGGCGCGGTGCCGACCACGGTGCAGTATGCCGAGGTGCCGCAGGCCTTCTCGACCGGCCTGGTCTCCTCCATGCTGACCTCCGGCGCCACCGGCGTCGATGTGAAGGCCTGGGACTTCGTGAAAGTGTTCTACCAGACCGACGCGATGCACCCGAAGAACATCGTCTTCGTGAACAAGCGCGCCTTCGACGGCTTGGACAAGGCGACGCAGGACGCGGTGCTGAAGGCCGCCGCCGATGCCGAGACCCGCATCTGGGCCGCCAGCCAGGAAGAAGCCAAGCGCACCGTGAAGGCGCTGGGCGACAATGGCATGAAGGTGCTGATGCCGAGCGACAAGCTGCAGAAGGACCTGAAGGCCATCGGCGACCAGATGGTCAAGGAATGGCTTGAGAAGGCCGGCGCAGACGGCAAGACCATCGTGGACGCCTACAACAAGATGTAAGCGTCTCCCGGTTCGAACGCCCAGGGCTGCTGAGACGCACCCTGGGCGTTTCGCCATAGGCCGGGTCTTTATCCTTTTTCCCCAATCTGTCACGCATCGCGGGGTGGCCATGCGCGCGGCGCTCGATTTCCTGTACAAGCTGTGCGGCGTTCTGGCGGCGATCTCGCTGGCCGGCATTGCCGTGCTCATCCTGGCGCAGATCATCGGCCGCTTCTTCGGCGTGCTGGTGCCGTCGGCCAACGAGCTGGCGGGCTTCCTGATGGCCGCGTCCTCCTTTCTGGCGCTGGCCTATGCCTTCAGGGCAGGTAGCCATATCCGCGTCAATCTGGTGCTGTTGCGCCTGCCGCCGGCGGCGCGCCGCTGGGCCGATATCGTCTGCCTCGCTGCCGGAACCCTGCTGGCCGGTTATTTCGCCTGGTATACCTGGGCGCTGGTCGCCGATTCGATCCGCTATAACGAGGTGGCGGACGGGCTGGTGCCGATCCCGCTGGCCTTTCCGCAAAGCGCGATGCTGGCCGGCCTGACCGTGCTGACCATCGCCTTCGTGGACGAGCTGATCTCGGTGATCCGCGGCAACACGCCATCCTATGACAATTCCGAAGATGTGGTGCTGGACAATGGCCCGGGTAATGGGCCGTCCGACCGCGTCGAAGCCAACGATTAGAGCGGGAACCGGCACATGGACCAGCTTATCCAGTCGATCCTGCTGATCGCGCTGTTGTTCCTCTTTCTCGGCGGCGGCTTCTGGGTCGCCATGTCGCTGCTCGCCATCGGGTATTTCGGCATCTCGATGTTCGCCAGCGCGCCGCCGGGCATCGTCATGTCCACCACGGTCTGGGGCGCGTCGGCCTCCTGGACGTTGACCGCGCTGCCCCTCTTCATCTGGATGGGCGAGATCCTGTTCCGCACCAAGCTGTCGGAAGACATGTTCCAGGGGCTGGCCCCCTGGCTGACCCGGCTGCCGGGCCGCCTGCTGCATGTGAATGTGCTGGGCTGCGCGGTGTTCGCCGCGGTTTCCGGTTCCTCGGCGGCGACCGCGATGACGGTCGGCAAGATGTCGGTGCCGGAACTGTCGAAGCGCGGCTATGACGAGAAGCTATCGATCGGCTCACTGGCCGGGTCGGGTACGCTGGGCCTGCTGATCCCGCCCTCGATCATCCTGATCGTCTATGGCGTCTCGGCCGAGGTTTCCATCGTGCAGCTGTTCATTGCCGGGGTGTTTCCGGGCATGCTGCTGGCCGGCCTGTTCATGGGCTATATCGCGCTGTGGGCGGTGATCTATCCGCACAAGACTCCGCCGGCCGATATCAGCATGACCTTCCTGGAGAAGGTCTATGCCTCGCGCCGGCTGATCCCGATCATCCTGCTCATCGTCTTCGTCATCGGCTCGATCTACTGGGGCTGGGCGACGGCGACCGAGGCTGCGGCCTGCGGCGTGGCCGGGGCGCTATTCCTGTCGCTGGTAACCGGGTCGCTGAACTGGCAGGCCTTCTGGAGCAGCCTGCTGGGCGCCACGCGCACCTCCTGCATGATCGCCTTCATCCTGGCGGGCGCCGCCTTCCTGTCGGTGGCGATGGGCTATACCGGCCTGCCGCGCGTGCTGGCGGAATGGATCCGCGACATGCAGCTGTCGCCTTACCTGCTGCTGGTGGCGCTCACGCTGTTCTTCATCGTGCTGGGCTGTTTCCTCGACGGCATCTCGGTGGTGGTGCTGACCGTCGCCATCATCCTGCCGATGGTGCAGGCGGCGGGCATCGACCTGCTGTGGTTCGGCATCTATGTCGTTCTGGTGGTGGAGATGTCGCAGATCACCCCGCCGGTGGGCTTCAACCTGTTCGTGCTGCAAGGGCTGACCGGAAGAAACATCCTCTATATCGCCTATGCGGCACTGCCCTTCTTCCTGCTGATGGTGGTCGCGGTGGCGCTCATCACCATCTTCCCGGAAATCGTGACCTACCTGCCGCAACAGGCGATGGCACGGAACTGAGGGTAAAAGAACCCCCTCTCCCGCAAGGGGAGAGGGGGAAGCCCCCTTACGCCGCCGGGTACAGCCCTTCGTTGATCGCGAGGCGCTTCAGCAGCGCGTAGATCAGGTCAATGGACGGCGTGTCCACGCCGGTCAGGTCGCCCAGTTCGGTCACCGCGCCGACAATCGGCTCGATCTCCAGCGGCCGGCCAGCGAGCAGATCCTGCAGCGTCGAAGTCTTGAAGTCCTTCAGCCGCGGGCCGCCCTCGAAGCGCTTGTCGATGCTGAGCGGCAGGCTGGCGCCCAGCGCATGGGCGACCGCTTCGGCCTCCACCATCATCCGGCGCATGTAATTACGCAGGATGTCATCGTCATAGAGCTGGCCCATGGTCGCGCGGGTCAGCGCGCTCAACGGGTTGGAAGTGATGTTGCCGAGCAGCTTCGACCACACATAGTCGCGGATATTGTTGTGCGCGACGGCGGTGATGCCGGCGGTCCCGAAGGCGTCCATCAGGCGGGTCAGGCGCGGGCTCATGCTGCCGTCGGGCTCGCCCATCTCGAAACGTTCGCGGCCGGTGACGGTGACCGTGCCGGGGCTGGTCACCTCGGCGCCGATATGGACGACGCAGCCGATGGCGCGCTCAGGCCCGATGGCGTCGCGGATGACCCCGCCGGGATCCAGCCGGTCGATGCTGCGGCCCTCATGCTCGCCGGGGAGGGCATGGAAATACCACCAGGGCACGCCGTTCATGGCGAATACCACGGCGGTATCCGGCCCCAGCAAGGGCGCCATGCTGCGCGCGATGCCGGGCAGGCCGTGCGCCTTCACGGTGCAGATCACCACATCCTGCGGACCGAAGCTGGCGGGATCGTCGCTGGCGGCGGGGCGGACAGTGATGGCCTCGCCCTGCTGGTTCACGGTCAGCCCGTCCTTGCGGATCGCTTCCAGATGCCGGCCGCGCGCGACCAGCGGGACATCGAAACCGCCGGCAGCCAGCTTGCCACCGAGATAGCCACCGACCGAGCCGGCGCCGTAAATGCAGATTTTCACGCTTCAGCCTCCGAATTGATATGTGCGCTTTCTACTGCTTGCGCGCGCAGCGGGCAATCATCGCTGTCATGCCATGCTGGCGGTTGACGGCGGGACGACGCGCGCCACACTCTCATCGCGAAAAACAAAAATACAAGGGTGGAACACCATGGATGCCAGCGTCGCGCTGCCACGCAGCGATACGAAGGTCATTGGCCTCATCAGTACGGCGCATTTTCTCAGCCATGTCTACATGCTGGTGCTGCCACCGCTGTTTCCGCTGCTGAAGGATGTCTATGGCGTCAGCTTCGCGGCGCTGGGCCTTGCACTGACCGTGTTCAACGTGGCGACCGGCCTGACCCAGGCGCCGATGGGCTTCCTGGTGGACCGGTTCGGCGCACGCGCCATCCTGATCGCCGGGCTGATCGTTGAGGCCATCGCCTTCATGATGATCGGCCTGTTTCCCAGCTACTGGGCGCTGATCGCGTTGATGGCCGTGGCCGGCCTCGCCAATGCGGTCTATCACCCGGCCGACTATACGATCCTGTCGGCCTCGGTCGATGGCAAGCGCATGGGCCGGGCCTTCTCGATCCATACTTTCGCCGGCTATTTCGGCTTCGCCGTCGCGCCGGTGATGATGGTGTTCCTGCTGGGCGCGGTGGGCTGGCAGATGGCGCTGGTCATCGCCGGCGGTGCGGGGCTGGCGGTGGCGCTGGTGCTGATGGCGTTCTCCGGCGTGCTGAAGGACGAGACGCCAGCTGGTGGACGCAAGCCGAAACCGGAAGAATCAGCGTCCGCCTCAGGCCCCCAGGGCGGCCCCCAGGGTATCCGGT
>Ga0114898_1000807_pt1 | contig 21391 bp, 19 predicted proteins | sample Malvired_Geostar_FD_83496 | JGI IMG/M metagenome (GOLD analysis project Ga0114898, IMG submission 83496) | Marine viral communities from the Global Malaspina Expedition - Malaspina viral metaG DeepMed_Geostar | ecosystem: Environmental > Aquatic > Marine > Oceanic | place: Mediterranean Sea... | reverse complement strand
GGCCAGGCATGCCAATGTCGAGCAGTACCACTTCGGGGTGGAGTTGCTGGTAACGCTCGAACGCCTCGTTTCCGTCGAACGCCAGGTGCACATCGTGCCCTTCCAGGCGGAGGACCTCCGCCATGGTTTCGGCGATGTCACGGTTGTCATCGGCAACCAGCACGCAGCGCTTGTTGTCCGCCGCCCTGACAGGCTCCGTACGCGGCCAGTTGGGCTGCGGCGCGGCGAGCGCCGGCAGGCTCAGCTTGAATTCCGCGCCCTGCCCCAGCCCGGCGCTACTGACTCGAATGTCGCCCCCGTGGAGATTCGCAAGCCCTCTGGCGAGCGCGAGCCCGATGCCCAGGCCGGTGTTGACCTGCGCCCGGCTGGTCGGCACCTGGGCGAAGCGTTCGAAGATCAGCTTGAGATGTTCGCGGGCGATGCCCACGCCGTTGTCGATCACCGAAACCGTGGCGGTTTCGCCCAGCCGTGTGGCGCTGATGCGAATCTGCCCGCCCTGGGCGGTGAATTTCGCCGCATTGTTGAGCAGGTTGACGAGTATCTGCTCGAGCCGGAGTGGATCGGCTTCCAGCAGGATCGGCTGGGCCGGCAACTCCACGGTCAGCGCATGCTGTTTCGCCTCGATCTTGGCGCGAGCGGTCTCGACGGCCGCCTCGATGACGGCGCCCAGGTCCAGCGACTCCTTGCGCAGCACCAGCTTGCCGAGGGTAATGCGGGAAATATCGAACAGGTCATCGAGCAACAACGCCATGTGCCTCACCTGCCGTTCGATGATCTGCTGGCTGCGCTGCTTCTGTGCCTCGGACGCGCCGGGTGTGCCGAACAGGCCGGCGGCCAGGCGGATGGGAGCGAGCGGGTTACGCAGCTCGTGAGCCAGGGTCGCGAGAAACTCGTCTTTGCGCCGGTCCGCCTCCAGGATCGCCTGTTCCTGGTGTTTTGCTTGCGTGACATCGGCGAACCAGACAGCAACGCTGTGCTCGTAAGGGGTCGCGACCAGGCGAACCCAGCGATCCCCGCCAAATGCAGTGCTGCGCATTTCAAGGTCATGGGGCTGCTGGAAGGTCGCGACCGCCACCAGCGTTTCCAGCGCCTGCACGTTGGCATCGGGCCCTAGCACCTCGGTCAGCCGCCGGCCGGTCAGTTCCTCTACCGTGCCGCGCAGCGCGGCCGCCCCGGTCGGATTGATGAAAGCCAGCAGGAAATCGATCACCTGCCCGGTCGCATCGTGCACCGTCGAAAGGATACTGAACGGCACCGTCGATGAGTCGAGTGCAACCCGCAGTCGCTGCTCGAACATACCGGCCTTGGTCTGGGCCCGTGCGCGATCGATGAACACGGCGGCGAGCCCTGAGGCGAGATCGGCCAGACGCGTCTCGCGCTCGGTAGGCAGCCGGTTTTCGGCCAGCAGTACGGTCAAGGCCCCGAGCACGCTGCCATCGCTGTGTCTGATAGGCGTCGAATGGACCGAGCGGAAACCCTCAGCGCGGGCGAGCGGGACAAGCTCGGCGAACGCCGGATCGGCTTCGGTATCCGCGACCGACACCCGACGCCCCTCGCGTACCGCCGCTTCGTCCACCCCGACGCCAGACGGCCGGCCGTTCACCTGTTCCAGCGAGGGCGGCGTGAAGCCTTTCGAGGCATGGACACGCAACGAGCGATCCGTTTCCCGAATGCTCAGCAAGCCGTGATCGGCACCATGCAGTTCGCACAGCACCTCGACGATTTCCTGCAACTGGGCGTCCAGCGTTGGCAATTGCAGCAATTGGTTGCCGAGCGCCTGCAGCGCTTTCAGATCGCTGACCTGCTCGGTGAGGTCTTCCTGTGCCAACGCCAGCCTCGCCAGCATCGAATCGCGCTCCGCTTCACTCGCCTGGCGCGCCTGCGCAGCGGCAGCCAACGCGCGCCCGACTTCGCGCACCTCTTCGATTTCACTGTCGGGGGTCTCATTGACCGTCTGGCCTTTACCGATCGCCTGGGCAGCCCGGCGCAACTGACGCATCGGCACGTTTATCCGTCGGGTTGCAAACAAGGCGGCAGCAACGGCCAACAGCAGCGACAGAAGCAGCCCACCGCCATAGAGCGTGAACGCCCTGATCGCGCCGGCTTGTACGTCGGCAGTGGGTACGCCGGTTGCCACGACCCAATTCGACGGCGAGAGCCGCACGAATGCCGTGAAGACCGACGTCCCCTCCACGGTTGTGGTCATGCCCATGCCTTCCTCGGCCCGGTCGTGCTCCAGCAGCTCGGCCAGCGTTTCGGAGGCCGGCTGCCCCAGGGTTTCGGCATTGCGATGGGATCGGGCGATGCGCATGCCCTGGGCATCCAGCACCGTGGTCACCCAACCCTCCGGCAAACGCCGGTTGCTGATGACGTCGACGACGGCGTTGGGTTCGAGCACCGCCGTCAGTACATAGCGGACCTCGCCCCCGATCTTTACCGGCACACGCAACGGAATGCCCCAGCGGCCGTCGAGCCCTTGCGCCATGTTGCCAACCTGCGGCTCCCCTGTTCGCATCAGCTCAGCGAAGCTGTAGGGTTCGGCGATCAGCCTGGAGCGAGGCGATTCATGCAGCGAAATACGCCGGATGACCTCGCCCTGCGGCGTAATGATCAGCAGCGAATGCCAGCTGGGAACCGTTGGCAAGACGCGCCGGATCATTTCGGCGAAGCTGTCGAGCGCGCCGTCTTCGAGCAAGGAAGACTGCGACAATGCCTGCAGCACGTTCAGCGAGCGGACCAGTTCGATCTCGACGGCCGTCGCGGCCAGACGAGTGGCCTCGAGGCTGCGTTGCTTGGCCATCTGCCTCTGATCGTTGACGATCGATACCAGGCCCAGGCCCGCGACCAGGGCCAAGGGCAGGATCCCGGCAAGCGCGATGGTCAGCAGACGACTGCGCAACGGTACCGAGCGAGCCGGTTTCGCTCCACTTGCATGACTCAAGATAGTGTTACCCCTGGTGCCCGACGAAGGCATGAAAACCGTAATATGCACATACAGACGACGTCGGCGATGACTCGGGCCCCGACGTTGTGGATAGAGCGGGTGCAGCGCTGGATGGAAGGCTTTAGCTTAAGCGATTCGTGACGCCGATTCTTCCCTGCGCGAGGTCCTTGCGTCCAGCCAGCCCAATGCGCCAGCTGGCCTGACCGCCGCGAAGGGATACCCCATAGACCGCTCAAAAAGGAAATCGACATGCTCGAACTTCGGCCTGGCTGCGAATGTTGCGACGCCGATCTGCCGCCCGAATCAACCGGCGCGCTGATCTGCTCTTTCGAATGCACCTTCTGCGCGAACTGCGCAGCATCGAAGCTCGCCTACGTCTGCCCCAATTGCGGTGGCGAGCTGGTTGCACGGCCACGCAGACCGGTCGACAAGCTCGCCCGCCACCCGGCCTCTACCCAGCGCCTGTACAAGCCGCAGGGCTGCACCCCGTCGAACCACGGAAGGATTCAGTCGTGAAATTGACCGCCATTCCCTTCGGCACGACCGACTGGTCACTGGTCGAACCCAGCGAACATCCAGGCGAAACCGGCAGCGCACGCTGGCGCACCTGCCACTTTGGCCAAATTCGCGTTCGGATGGTGGAGTACAGCGCGGGCTATCTCGCCGACCACTGGTGCCGCAAAGGCCACATCCTGCTCTGTCTCGAAGGCGAGCTGCACACCGAGCTGGACGATGGCCGTACGTTCGTACTCAAACCCGGCATGAGTTACCAGGTTGGGGACAATGCCGAAGCGCACCGATCATCCACCGCGGCCGGCGCCAAGCTGTTTGTCGTCGACTAGGCCAGCCACCGACAGCGAAAGGCCCGCATCGAGCGGGCCTTTCTTTTTCAGCTGCAGCGCAGCCGGTTCGGTCAGTTGGGAAGCCTGAAGGTAATGAAACTCGCCCGTCCTTCGCGGAGCACGCGCATGGAGACGGAGCGATTCTTCGGCAGCGCCTTGACCACTTGGCTGAAGATCTTGACCGAGCCGATGGCCTGGTTGTTGAGATGCGTAATGACATCCCCCGGCCGCAAACCGATCATCGCCGCAGGGCCCTGGCCGACTTCCCTGATGACCACGCCGCCATTGATCTCGAGCGCTTGACGCTGCGCATCGGTCAATTCGGCCACCGAGACGCCCAGGCGATTGTCGCTGAGCAGGGTGCCCCCGGCGCCGGCGGAGGCCAGCAGATCGCCCTCCTCGGGCAGCGCACCAATATCGATGGACAGCGTCTGGCGATCGCCGTCACGCACCACCTCCAGCCTGGCCGTGCTGCCCGGCTTCATGGCACCAACCAGATGCGGAAGGTCACCGGACATGTCGATCGCCTTGCCGTTCAGGCTCAGGATCACATCACCCACCTTCAGCCCACCCTTGGCCGCGGGCCCGCCGTCCATCACCTGTGCGACGAGCGCACCGGCCGGGCGCTCCAGGCCGAACGATTCAGCCAGGTCCTTGTTGACCTCCTGAATGACCACACCGAGCCAGCCACGGCTCACCTTGCCATCCTCACGCAGCTGATTGGCGACATCCATGGCAACGTCGATCGGAATGGCGAACGACAATCCCATGAAGCCCCCGGAACGGGTGAAGATCTGCGAGTTGATGCCGACCACTTCCCCCTCGAGATTGAACAACGGGCCACCGGAATTTCCCGGGTTGATGGCCACGTCGGTCTGGATGAACGGCACATAACTCTCGTTCGGCAGGCTGCGCCCCGTAGCGCTGACGACACCGGCGGTAACCGTGTGATCGAAGCCGAACGGCGAACCGATGGCGACCACCCACTCGCCCGCTTTCAGCGCTTCGGATTTGCCGATCTTCACGATCGGCAGATCGTCTCCGTCGATCTTCAACAGGGCGACATCGCTGCGGGGGTCCGCGCCGACCAGCTTGGCCTGCAACTCACTGCGATCAGGCAGGCGCACGATGATTTCGTCGGCATCGGCGACCACGTGGTTGTTGGTCAGAATGTAGCCATCTTCGGAGATGATGAACCCCGAGCCCAGCGATTGCGCCTCGCGCCGACGGTCCGGCTGCTTCGGTATGCCCCGCTCGAAGAACTCGCGAAACATCGGCGGTATGCCTTCGAGATCCGGCATCTGCATGGGCCCGCCCCGCACGTGTGTGTTCTGTTTGGTGCTGATGTTGACGACCGCCGGCGAGGCGTCTTCTACCAGCGGCGTAAAGTCAGGCAATTGGGCATGAGCGACGAGCGTTTGCCCGAACAGCGCAACGCCCGCCACGACCGCCAGGAAGTTTCTACGAAGGATCATGCTGACTGCTCTCCCACGAAATGTTTTAGACCGCCCCACGCAGGCGCGACGCAAAAGTTTAGGACAAAAAAGCAGCGGGTCGCCGCGTCTGCACGGCTGTTTCACGATACACAACCGGTCGCGGCAAACCCACCCAATGGAGCTGGCTGTTCCGTCAGCCTGGACAGGACTTTACGCCGGCGACGGTCAGCTTCGTGTGAAGCGTACGTAAAGGAAAAGTAAGGTTTCCGACAGACGCCCTGATCGGCTAGCCGGCCGTAGCGCGTTCACTAGCGCAAGCCCCCGAGGAGCCCCGCCTGCGCGGCGCCCTGTCGCAGGCGCTCCCGGTCCTCGGGCAAGGTCAGTGCTGCTTCGGCGCGCTTGAGCGCCAGTTCCGCCTGTCGCTGGGCAGCGACCGCCACCGCCGCATCGCCTAGCCGCCCCAGTGACGCCAGTGCCTGTTGCAGGCACAGGGCGACTTCGATCAACGCCGCTCCGTCGCGGGCGATGGGTGTAAAGAAATCGTCCAGTACGTCCGCCGCGCTCAAGCCGGGCGCAAACACCCGCTCGAAATCGGGCTTCTCGGGTGCGGCGGGCCTGGCCAGGTGCGACAGCACGCGCACGCCACGCCCGATGACGTCAATGGCGGTGCCCTGGTCATTGATCCCCGGCGACAGGGCACGGGACGCGACCTCGGCCATCACCGTCAAGCCAAAGCGCGGGTCACGTTCGAATGTCCGTTGCGCTCCGATGACAAAGGCATCACGCAGCCGGCCATCGTCGCGTTCGTCGATGCCGACCGACCAGGCGATCGGCTGGCTGGGCTCCACGAACACGCCCGGCAGTACGCAGATGTACACCGAACACGCGTCCGATCGGGTCAACTCACCCAGCGCAGGCATGTCGATATGTTGCACGAAGCCCACCTTGTCGACGTACAGGGGACGCACACCCGGCAGCCCCCTGGCATCGACAGCGAGCGGCCGGCCGCCCAGGTAGGGTTGTTCCATCCGTTGGCACAGCGCGCGCGTTGCGGCACGCTCGACCCTGGCCGTGGTCTCGGCCACCCGGCCCAGCCCCGACAGTTGGTCGATCCAGCGCAAGAGCGCGTACACCACCAGGATCACCACGACAATGGTCGCGGCAAACAATACGACCCGACCTTCGGCGCCATACAGCCCGGTGCTCAGCGCAATGATGCCGACCAGACTGAAAATGAACGAGCCGATGAAGGTGGACAGGGTGTTCTGCGTCGTGGTGTCTTCCACCAGCAGCGAGATCGCGCGTGGCGTGACGTTGCTGGTCGCTGAACCGTAGGCCGCGACCATGATGCTCAACGAAAAGGTCGTGACCGCGAGCATGCTCGAGGCAAGCACGCCGAGAATGTTGTCCACCGCATCCGAGCCGACCCGGGTGGGCATGTCGTCCGGAATGTAAGGAGCGACCGCCAGGGCCACCAATGCGGTCGCCAGGCCCAGCACCGAAAACAGGCTGGCTCTGAACCAGGGCCGCTTGCTGATGCGGATGAGAAACCACTTCCAACGCTCGACCATCGATTCCCCCCAAACGTCCGTTTCAGGACAGACAAGACCAGGCGTGGGCCGTTACACACGCGGTGCGCGGCGTTCAGCCGCTTAAGGCTGCCGGAACCGCGCGACCGTGGCCGGCAGCTCGCGCATATGGTTGATGACTGCCTTCACGCCCAGTTCACGCAGCGCCTGATCGTGACCGGCCGGTATATGGCTCGCGCCGGTGAAGCCAATGACTTGCATCCCGGCGGTGCGTGCCGCCAGTACCCCGGTCGGGCTGTCCTCGACGACCAGACAATGCCCCGGCGCGACCCCCATGCGTTCGGCAGCCAGCAGGTAGACATCCGGCGCCGGCTTGGGCGATGCCACCATTTCGGCGCAGAAGATGTTGCCCGCGACACGTTCGGTCAATCCGGCGCGACGCAGCGACGCCTGGACGTTATGCAGACGACTGTTGGACGCAACGGCCAGCGGCAGATCGATGGCAAGCAGCGCATCGCGCACGCCCGCAATCGCCTGGACTTGGTCGGCGACCGTTTTCTCGCTGTGGCGACGAAGGTCTTCATCGAATGTCGACGGCATCGTGAGATCGAAGCGCTTTTCGATGAGGTCAATGATGCTCGGCACCGTCAGACCGAAGGTGCCCTCCAGAGCCTCGGCCAGCCGGTCAGCCGGAACATGCAGGCTCAATGCTTCGAACAACACGCGGTGGCTGATGATTTCGCTGTCGACGATCACGCCATCGCAATCGCTGATCAGCAGGTCGATTGTGGCCATCGGGTCTCCTGGAAATGGTTGCGCGACGGCGTCGCCGTCGATGCAAGGGCATGCCTTGGACTGTGGCGCACCCGTCGAGTTTTACCGCCTCGCTTGTAACCACCCGGTTCCGGGTGCCAGCTCCGCCCGCGCGTGACGGCTGCCCGAGCGACATGACCCGGTGCGCATTTCATTCAATACGCACGTATCGCCGGCTCCTATCTTGGCGCGGTCATCTTGCGTGCAATCAGGAGTTTCGATGAGCCTCATGCTCTCCATGGCCGCCTTTGCGCTGGCCTCATCCATCTCGCCCGGCCCGGTCAATATCGTCGCGCTGAGTGCTGGCGCCCAGTTCGGCCTGCGTGCAGCCATGCGCCACGTCAGCGGAGCCACCCTCGGGTTCACCGCGCTGTTATTACTGATCGGCCACGGCCTGAACGAAGTGCTGGGCCGATGGCCCTGGCTCACCGAATCCATCCGGCTCGCCGGCGTCGCGTTCCTGCTCTACATGGCCTACCGGTTGGCGCGCGATGACGGTCGCTTGACGACGAACAAACCGATCCTGCGCCCGACCATGCGCTATGGCGCCCTGATGCAGTGGTTGAATCCGAAGGCCTGGCTGGCGTCGGTAGCCGGGATGGGGTTATTCGCCGCGGCCGGTGACGCCCCGTCGGTCTGGCGCTTCGCCGCGATCTACTTTGTGATCTGCTACGCCTCGCTGGCCTGCTGGGCCTATGCCGGCACCTTCGTGCAACATTATCTGAGCAACGCTTCGCGGTTGCGGTGGTTCAATCGGGTGATGGCGGCGCTGTTGGCAGGCTGCGCGACGTACTTGCTGGTGCCCTAGCGGCCTCGTCAGCCAGCACGGCGGCACCCCGCGCCGCGTCAGGCGCGTCGCTGGCCTCGATAGTGGCCGGGCGTCGCGGCCAGCAGCTGCTTGAAAGCGCGCTGCAGATGCGCCTGGTCAGCGAAACCCGCCGCCAAGGCCGCCTCGGCGATCGGCACGCCGCGTCGCAACTCGGCGCGCGCGAACTGTACCCGGCGATTGGTCAGATAGGCGTGCGGCGTTAGGCCGTAGTGTTTCTTGAACGCGCGGATCAGGCTCGAGGGCGACACGCCCGCCGTCGAGCAGATGTCTTCCAGCTTGATGGAACGCTGATAGTTGTCGGCGATGAATTCAGCGGCGTCTTTCAGCTTGGGGTCGCTTATCGAGGCCACCGTTCCCATGCCCAGTCGCCGATGCATGGCAGTGAAGAACTCAACCGCCGCACTGTGCTTGTGCAATGGTTCGGCCTGCTCGTCGGTCAGTACCGCATGGAACTGCCGGAACCCCGTCTGCAACCGTGGATCGCCAGTCAATACCGGCGCGAAACAACGAAACCCGCCCTGATCGGCACGCAGCTCGTCCTGCAGCGCGGCAAGCCATCCGGTATCCACGTAGAGCATTCGATACGCCCAGGGCTGGCTTTCGATCGGATTGCACGCATGCACGTCACCCGGATTCATCAGCACCAGGGTCCCGGCATCGATGCGGCCGTGATGGCGACCGTTGATGTAGGTGCTGCAACCACTGTCGATCAACCCCACGGAGAAGGTTTCATGGCTGTGCTTGGCGTAACAGACGTGGCGCCCGTCAGCGACCGTGCGCGCCTCGATGAAGGGCAGCGTCGCGTCCCGCCAGAAGGCGGAACCCGCCCGGGTGTGCTGCTCGTTGAGGGTGGATCGATGCATGTCGTCTCTGTCGCGGCCGGAGGGTGATCATCAGCGTAGCGGAAAACCTGCCCTTCGGCTGGTTTTGGGCTCTGCCGTCGGCGCTTCGCTGTCAGAGAATTTCCAGCCCCTCGCATTTGTAGTCGCCGATGAAAATATCGTCCTGCAAGACCTCGCCGTCGAGGTTGAAACAGAAGAGGTAGCTCTCGGTCCGTTCGCCGATCTCGACGCTTTTCAAGCCAACGCATTCATCAGGATGGCCCGGCAGAATCTTGAACGAGGAAACGCCGCGCTCGGGGATGCGCTCGCCCACTTCCAGGGTGCGAATCTGGCTGAAGTCTTCGTTGGCGATGATCAGCCGGTTGCCGCCTCGCGCTCGCGCGTCGACCGCTTCATCGAATGGCGTGCTCGAGATCTTGCGTGGGAAGAACAGCCACTCGCGGCGATACGGATGCCATTCCGCCGCTTCGTGGATGACATAGCCGTCCGGGCCGACACCCAGCGCCTCGCGGATACGCTGGTAACGGGTCGACCAGTCGACGCTGCGAACGCCATAGTGCCGGTCGATCACCTTTACCCACTCCTGAGCCGGTGTCTTGCCGTGGCTACCGACCACCAGATAATCGTTGTGAAGCGACGCCCATTCACTCTTGAAGCCCTTGAAGGCTTCGTCGCCGCTGCCGGTCATCAGAATCTGGCGGGGCACCAATTGCTGCTGATCGCGAATCTCGCAGACCAGTCCCGTTCGATCATCGAATGTCACCAGGCGCTTGCCGAACATCACCAGTTCGGAAAACTCGGCGCCTCGCCCACCTTCGGCGATCAGACTGATCAACTGGAACTCGCCACCCTCGTGCTCGGGAATGTCCTCGAAGCGGAAGCTCGCCGTGCCGCTGCTGCCGATCTCGCGATACAGACGGTCGTGGCGCAAGGTCGATTGCCAGGCGATCTGCCCGCCCTCCAGCTCGACCTGGGACGCGTGATCTTCGTCGGTAATGATCGCCAGCAGGTACTCGCCTGTATTGCTATCGTAGCGTTCGAGGCGCCGGATATCGAAATGCGGATCGCTCATGGGTTCTGTGCTCGTCGAAGGCGCCGTCGCCCGGACAACGCGGTGGCTCGTCCGGATTCGGACAACATCAGCCGGGCAAGTTCACCTCGCGCCGGGTCAGGTCGCCGAGGCTGCAGAACGGCTCCGTCTGTTTTACTGTCGGACTTTCATGGGCTCACACACTCGGTACCGCATGATTTTCAACATACTCCAGCGCCATGCCTGGACCGATGCATTACCCCTCGCCTCGCTCACTGCCGGCGCCGCTCGCCGGCTCGCGGCCGCAGGCGCCGTGCTGCTGATCCTGGCCGGCTGCGGTACGCAGCCATCGAAAGCGCCAACGCCCCGGCCCGAGGTGGTGCGCGCGAAAATCGTTCGGCTGATCCCGAGCGACATCCCCGACCGCCAGGGCTGGGCCATTGACATCTACAGCGCCTTCGAGGCACTGGATATCGTTCCCAACGACGAGAACATCTGCTCGGTCCTGGCCGTCACCGTGCAGGAATCCACCTTCCAGGCGACGCCGCCGGTACCGGGGCTTGCGAAGATCGCCCGAGAGGAAATCCACCGGCGTGCCGCTCGCCTGCACATTCCGCGGTTCGTGGTGAACGCTGCCCTGGACGTTCAATCGCCCAACGGCAAGACCTACAGCCAGCGCCTGGCGGCAGTGCGCACCGAGGAGCAACTGAGCGAAATCTTCGACGATTTCCTTGGCATCATGCCGCTGGGCAAGCAGCTGTTCGGGACGCTCAACCCCGTCAAGACAGGTGGCCCGATGCAGGTCAGCATCGCCTTCGCCGAGGCGCGTCGGCGCGACTACCCCTTCGAGCGCCAGGGTTCGATCCGCGACGAAGTGTTCACCCGCCGGGGTGGCATGTACTTCGGCATTGCGCACCTGCTGGACTATCCGGCCAGCTACACTGAGCCGCTGTATCGCTTCGCCGACTTCAACGCGGGCTGGTATGCCAGCCGCAACGCCGCGTTTCAGGCGGCCGTGTCGCGCGCCAGCGGCATCAAGCTGGCCCTCGATGGCGACCTGATCATTCATGGCAGCAGCAAGGCCGGGCAGACCGAGCGGGCCGTGCGTTCGCTGGCGAGCAAGCTCGACATGAGCGAAACCGGTATTCGCAACGCGCTGGAACGAGGGGATACTCACGGCTTCGAGAAAACCCGCCTGTACGAACGCGTATTCGAACTGGCTGAACAGCGTGCCGGTAAGCCCTTGCCACGTGCCGTGCTTCCGGGCATCCGCCTGGAAAGCCCGAAGATCACCCGCAACCTGACCACCGCCTGGTTCGCCAACCGGGTCAACGACCGGCATCTGGCCTGCATGAAACGCGCGCGTAGCTAAGGGCACGGGCGACAGGGCGTTGCGCGTAGGATGGTATCGCCAAGGTGCAGCGTGGCGGCCGCTTCATGCCCCGCCCCGTCGCGCCAGGCAGGCCACGTATTCATCGCAGAAGGAGCGCGACATGCCGATCTGGCTACAGGCAGGGCTTTGGGGATTTCTGGCCGGCGGTGCGCTGCTGATCGGCGCCGCCGTAGGCTATCTGCTCAAGGTGCCGCAACGGTACATTGCCGCCGTCATGGCCTTCGGCGGCGGCGTATTGATCTCGGCGTTGTCGTTCGAGCTGATGGACAAGGCGTTTCAGCGGGGAGGATTCGCGGCCACCGCGGTTGGCTTCCTGGCCGGTGCGATCGTGTACACCGCCGCCAACGCGCTGCTCGCCAGACAAGGCGCCCGACACCGCAAGCGCTCAGGTCAACAGCAGGCGGAGGAGGCCCAGAGCGGCAGCGGCCGTGCAATCGCAGTGGGTGCTTTGCTCGACGGTATTCCGGAGTCCATTGTGATAGGCATCAGCATGCTTCACGGGACCGGGGTCAGCCTGGTCACCGTCGCGGCCATCTTCCTTTCGAACATACCCGAGGGGCTTTCGAGCGCGGCCGGGATGCGGAATGCCAAACGTTCGGCTGGCTACGTGTTTGGTGTCTGGGGGGGCATCGCACTGGCATCGGGTTTCGCGGCAATGGCCGGTTACAGCCTGTTTCAAAACGTACCGCCTGAGGTGGTTGCCCTGACCACCGCCATTGCAGCGGGTGCAATCCTGGCCATGCTGGTCGATACGATGATCCCCGAGGCGTTCGAAACCACACACGACCTGACCGGCATTATTACGGTGCTCGGCTTCCTGTCGGCGTTCGTACTGAGCAAAGCCGGGGCGTGACGGGCGGATGCAGCGATGGTCGACAATGGGTCGGCATCGTGCAGTTGATAACGACTCGACTTATCAACTCAGCGTATCGGTTATTCCGTAAAACATTACGAGATCAATATAAGCTAGTGTTATAGCGACAACACGTTCCATTCACACTATTAATGCGATACTTGCGGGAGCTGCAATAAGCCAATGCTATTCGATAATGCGGGTCGTAAAAAAGCGGAACCTGCAATGCAGGCCCCGCTTTATATTTAAAGGCGTCACGCTATAACAATGTGCGCCTAGGAGTTGCGCCCACCGCCGTGGCTGTTCTGGCCACCTTTCTTGCCCGCCTCAGACGCCTTTTCACGGTCATTGGCGAAGTTGCCACCGCTGTTCTGACCGCCTTTCTGGCCGGCCTCCGACGCACGTTGCGGATCGTTTGCGAAGTTTCCACCGCTGCTCTGCCCGCCCTTTTGTCCGGCTTCGGACGCTTTCTCACGGTCGTTGGCAAAGTTACCTGGGTTTCCGCTTTTATCATTCGACATAAGATTTCTCCAGTCACATGATGGTACTAATGAATTTGGCGACTGCATGACAATCGCCTCACTAACTCCGAGACCAGGAGGCGGTAAGAGTTCGAAAATTATTGCCTCTTGGACGATGAACGGCGCCCCTGGCGATAATCAATTACCGCACTGCGTTTATATATCGACCCATCCCCTTCAGGCAGCGAAACGGCTATTGCAGCGAGGACGGCGCTTGGCGGCCGAAGGCGCTCTCGACTCGGTCCGATCCCGCTTCGCCTTGCCCATTCGGGCAGCCTGGGCGACCGCTTGTCCGCTTGCCGAGTGCCCACGAATCTGTCAACAAGCTGTAACGCGTCGAGGGCATTCTCAGCTCCATGGAAAGCCGCGACGGCTGGCGCAAGGATGCGATTTCCAAAGACCCCTTTCACCCGGTCGAGCTATCGGAGGCCCCATGAGCAGCAAGAACCTGGAAGATCTGGTCAAGCAATCCGACCTCAGTGCAAAACAGCCACTGGAGATATGGAAGCAGCTGCAGCGGCGCCAGGGTGCTGGGCGGCCGAGTGCCGCCGCGTTGGCGCGACGCGCCTCCCTGGACCTCGGGATGTGCGCGGCTGCACGATAACCGCCAGCAGCGGCCAGCCCGGCCGCTTTGGAAACGGCCGGCGTCAACGGTGGTTCCACACAGGGTCCCGTTTGCTCAGGAACGCCTGCATCCCTTCTTTCTGGTCCGCAGTGGCAAAGCTTGCGTGAAGTAGCCGCCGCTCGAATTTCAGGCCTTGGCTCAAGCCAGTCTCGAAGGCTTGATTGACCGCTTCCTTGTTCAACTTCACCGCCATTTCCGAATAGTCCGCAATCTGACTGGCTACCTGCATGGCTTCATCCAGGAGGGTCTGCGCCGGCACCACGCGGCTGACCAGGTCGCAGCGCTCAGCTTCGTCGGCACTCATCGTGCGGCCTGTCAGGCAGAGGTCCATCGCCTTGGCCTTGCCCACCGCACGGGTAAGCCGCTGGGTTCCGCCCGCACCCGGCAGCGTCCCCAGCCGGACCTCCGGTTGTCCGAACCGCGCGGTGTCGGCGGCGATGATGATGTCGCACATCATTGCCAGTTCGCAGCCACCGCCCAATGCCAGTCCGGCCACCGCGGCGATCACTGGTTTGCGACAGCGCCCGACCTCCTCCCAGGTGGCAGTGATGAAATCCTCCAGGTAGGCCTCGGCAAATCCTTTGTGCTGCAGTTCGCCGATATCCGCCCCGGCCGCAAAGGCCCTTTCATTGCCAGTGATCACCATCGCGCGGATGTCACCGTCACGCTCGAACGCCCGTAACGCAGCGCCCAGTTCGGTCATCACGCCGGCGCTCAGGGCGTTGTGCACCTGCGGCCGGTTCAGTCGAATGACGCCGACGGCGCCCTGCCGCTCGATCAGGATGTGGGTGTAGTTCATAGCTTCTCCAGGTTGCCCAGCCGCATGGCGGAGCGTCAGCGAATGTTCGAAACCCAGTCTAGCCTCGCTTCAAATAAAGACAACATGTTGACATATTAATGTGTTCAGTCTTATCTTCAGTTCAGCGATCAGAGGTTCACCTTCGCCGACAACAAGAACAATACGACCTAACGAGAGGTGGTCTACCCCATGACTATCACCGCAACCGTGTCAGCCGAACGCCGCGCATCGATGATCAGCGCTGGCGCCTGGAATGACATGATCATTACCGATTACCTTGACCAAGCCGTTTCAATGGCCGCCGACTCGACGGCCATCGTCGCGTACCGATCAAACCAGGCTCAGCGACACAGGATCACCTATGCGGAACTGGATCGAGTGGTCCGGCGCATGGCGGCCGGCCTGGCTTCGCTGGGTGTGAACAAAGGAGACGTGGTGTCCTGCCAACTGCCCAACTGGTGGCAGATGACCGCGCTGCATCTGGCTTGCGTGCGCATCGGTGCGGTGCTCAATCCGCTGATGCCGATCTTCCGGGAGCATGAACTGCGCTTCATGCTGAGCCATGCACAAAGCCGCGTGCTGGTGGTCCCGCAGTCCTTCCGTGGCTTTGACCATGGGGCGATGGTGGACGGTTTGCGTGGCGAGCTGCCGGCGCTCGAACATGTACTGGTGATCGACAGTCACGATGAAAACCGCTGCTTCCAGCGGGTACTGCTGGACCGCGCCTGGGAGGCGGAACTGGACACCCGGGCGCTGTTCGCCGAACGGCGACCCGGTGCAGATGACGTCGTGCAACTGCTCTACACCTCCGGCACCACCGGCGAGCCGAAGGGCGTGCTGCACAGTAGCAATACCCTCTGGAGCAACATCCGTCCGTACGCCGAGCGCCTGCACCTGAGCGGCCAGGACGTCATTTTCATGGCCTCCCCCATGGCTCACCAGACAGGTTTTCTCTACGGCCTGATGATGCCCATCTACCTGAAGTGCGCCGCCGTGCTACAGGACGTATGGGACCCCGCCTTCGCAGTCCGTGTCGCCGAGGCCGAGCGGCCCACCTTTACGATGGCATCGACCCCTTTTCTGGCCGATCTGATTGACGTTGCACCGCAGCATCAGCAGGCCCTGGGCTCGCTGCGCACCTTTGTGTCCGCCGGCGCGCCGATACCCAGTGCGTTGGTGGAGCGGGCCGGCGCAGCGGTCAATGCCCGGATCGTCTCGGCCTGGGGAATGACCGAGAACGGTGCGGTGACCATGACCCGCCCCGAGGACGCGCCGGAGCGCGCCATTGGCAGCGATGGCCTGGCCCTGCCCCATATGCAGGTGCGCGTTGTCGATGAGGACGGCGCGGCCGTGCCGGAAGGGACCGAAGGCAATCTCATGGTTCGGGGTGCCAGCCTGTTCATCGGTTACCTCAAGCGCCCGGACCTTTACAGCGTGGACGAGAACGGCTGGTTCCCTACCGGCGATCTGGCACGCATGGATGCAGAGGGCTACATCCGGATCACCGGACGCACCAAGGATGTGGTGATCAGGGGCGGCGAAAACGTGCCGGTGGTAGAGATCGAAAACCTGCTCTACAAGCATCCGGCGATTTCGGCAGTCGCCCTGGTCGGTTGCCCCGACGCCCGGCTGGGCGAACGTCTCTGCGCCTACGTGACGCTGCATGAGGGTTATGGGTCGCTGAGCCTGGAGGACATCGTCAGCTTCCTGCTCGAGCAACGACTCACCCGCAACTACCTGCCCGAATACCTGGAAGTGCTGGCGGCATTGCCTCGCACGCCTTCGGGAAAAATCCAGAAATTCAAACTGCGCGAACGGGCCATGAGCCTCTGCCTCTCGGCGGCGAAACCGGCCTGAACCCATCCTGAACGCACCCAACCGGAGTACTCACCCATGAAAGGTCTACGTGAAAAAACCGTGATCGTCACCGGCGGTGGCGGAGGCATCGGTCGCGCCCTGTGCCTGCGCTTCGCGGCTGAAGGCAGCCGTGTCGCGGTATTCGACCGTGACGCGTCCGCTGCCCAGGCAACCGCTGAGCTGATCACCGAAGCGGCAGGCCAGGCGAAGGCCTACACGGTGGATATCACCGACTACGCCAGCATCGTCGAAACGGTAAACAGTGTGCAGGACGAACTGGGCGTACCCACCGTGCTGGTCAACAATGCCGGCTTCGATCGTTTCATGCCGTTTCTCAAGAGCGACCCCGGCATCTGGCAACAGCTGATCGACATCAACCTGACCGGCGCGCTCAACATGCACCACGTCGTGCTGCCGAAAATGCTCGAAGCAGGCGGTGGCAAGGTCATCAATATCGCCTCCGACGCTGCACGCGTCGGCTCGTCCGGCGAGGCGGTGTATGCCGCCTGCAAGGCCGGCTTGATCGGCCTGTCGAAGACCCTGGCGCGAGAGCTCGCGAGCAAGAACGTCAATTTCAACGTGGTCTGCCCAGGCCCCACCGACACCGCGCTGCTGAAAAGCGTGGCGGCGACCTCGAACAATCCCGAAAAGCTGCTCGAAGCATTCCGTAACGCAGTACCCAAGCGCCGCCTCGGCCAGCCGGACGACTACCCAGGCATCGTCTGCCTGCTCGCCAGCGACGACGCGGACTTCATCACCGGCCAGGTCATCAGCGTATCCGGCGGCCTGACCATGGCCGGCTAACAGGAGAGCAACATGGACTACGAAGACATCCTCTACAGCGAAGCCGATGGCGTCGCGACCATCACCATCAATCGCCCGGACCGCTATAACGCCTTCCGCGGCCAGACCTGCATGGAGCTGATCGACGCGTTCAACCGTGCCGGCTGGAACAGATCCATCGGCGTGATCGTCTTCACTGGCGCGGGCGACAAGGCATTCTGTACCGGCGGTGACCAGAGCGCCCACGCGGGTCAATACGACGGACGTGGCCTGATCGGCCTGCCGGTCGAAGAATTACAGCGGCTGATCCGCGAGGTGCCCAAGCCGGTGATCGCCCGTGTCAACGGCTTCGCCATCGGCGGCGGGCACGTGCTGCATGTCATCTGCGATCTGTCCATCGCCTCAGACAAGGCCGTTTTCGGGCAGGTCGGGCCCAAGGTCGGCTCGGTCGATCCGGGCTTCGGAACCGCCTACCTCGCCCGCGTCGTGGGCGAGAAGCGCGCGCGGGAGATCTGGTATCTGTGCCGCAAGTACAGCGCGCGGCAGGCCCTGGAATGGGGCCTGGTGAATGCCGTCGTAGCGCACGAGGCGCTCGATGACGAAGTGCAGAAATGGTGCGACGAAATACTCGAGAAGAGCCCCACTGCCCTCTCCATCGCCAAACGCTCGTTCAATGCCGACAGTGACAACATCGCCGGAATCGGCGGCCTCGGCATGCAGGCCCTGAGCCTGTACTACGACACCGACGAGGCCAAGGAAGGTACCGCCGCGTTCAAGGAAAAGCGCACGCCGGACTTCCGCAAGTTCTACCGCTGAGCCATTCGCTCCGCCCATCATCGGGTGCTCCGCCGGGCACCCGGACCCAATCGATCACTGCGCCCTGCGCAGGGGGAAAACGCCATGAATTTCGCCTTCAATGAAGACCAGAACGCGATCCGCGAAAGTGTGGCTCGCTTCAGCGCCGACGTACTCGCCCCCGCCTACCGCAAACGCGACCAGGCCGGCATCATCGAACGTGACGTCATTCGCCAGATGGGCGAAATGGGGCTGCTCGGCGGAGAACTACCGGAGCAGTACGGCGGAAGCGGCCTGGACTGCGTGACCGCTGGAATCATCGTCGAGGAGATCTCACGCGGCGACTTCAACGTCGGCTACATCCCCTTACTGGCCTCGCTCAACGGCCAGATCATCAGCCAGCACGCCCGCCCCGAACTGGCGAGCGAATGGCTCACCGAGATTACCGCCGGTCGGCGGATCGTGTGCATCGCACTGACCGAACCCGGTGGCGGCTCCGATGCGGCGAGCCTGCGCCTCAAAGCCGAACGCAGGGGCGACGTCTACGTCCTGAATGGGGAGAAAACGTCCATCTCCATGGCCGACCAGGCTGACGTCGCCGTCGTGTTTGCCCGCACCGGCACCCAGGAAGCTCGCGCCAATGGCATCAGCGCCTTTCTCGTCCCCATGAACCTGCCCGGTATCAGCACCACACGCTTCGAAGATGCCGGCCAGCGCGCCATTGGCCGTGGTTCGATCTTCTTCGATAACGTCGCGGTGCCTGCCAGCCATCGGCTCGGTGATGAGGGCCAGGGCTTCAAGCAGGTCATGCAGGGCTTCGACTACAGCCGCGCGCTGATCGGCCTGCAGTGCCTGGCCGTGGCCCAGCAGTCACTGGACGAGACCTGGCAGTGGCTGACCGAGCGGCAGGCATTCGGCCAGCCACTCGCCGCCTTCCAGGGACTGACCCACCCGCTGGCCGAGTTCCAGACGTACGTCCAGGCCGCCCGCTTGCAGTGCTTCTACGCGCTCTGGCTGAAGGATTCCGGCCAGCGGCACAACGCCGAAGCGGCGATGAACAAATGGTGGGCGCCAAAGTTGGCGTTCGATGTGGTCAAGCAGTGCATGCTTGCCCATGGCCACACTGGGTGGGGCGAAGACCTGCCTTTTTCCCAACGCATGCGCGACGTGCTCGGGCTGCAGATTGGTGACGGCACGGCGCAGATCATGAAAAATATCATCGCCCGCGAGTGCATTCCCAGATAGCCGTATCGGCATGACCGGCTGAGCACCGCCTTCGCGCAAAGGAACCCTGATGACCGCGATTGAAACCAAGAGCATTCCCAACCGGCTTTTCTTCCGGTTGTTCCAGACCGGCAACGTGCTGCAGCGGCAGGTACAGAAGGAGATGGGCATCAGCACCGTGCAGTGGGCCGTACTCGGCGCGCTGTCTCGCCCAGGCTATGAAGACGGAATTTCGTTCAACCAACTGACCGAATACTTGGTCGTCAGCCGCCAGAGCCTGGACGGCGTGCTCAAGCGCATGGAGCGGGACCAGCATGTACAGCGCGTACCGCACCCGGACGATGGACGCGCTCGGCTGGTCAGGTTGACCGCACAGGGTCGCGCCTACTGGGACGCACTCCAACAGCGGATCGAGGAATTCTATCGGCAAGGCTTGAAAGGCTTCAGCTTCGATGACAGCGTCAATTTCCTGCACTACCTCAGCAAGTTGCAGGGCGACCTGGACGGTATTGCCCTGGCCCGCACAGCCACCTCGACCGACACACCCCTCGAATGAACGCATGGCGCCAAAGTGGCGCCCGGTCAGCCTTCTGCCTTGCGTTCCTGCTTGAGCAGCCCCCATACGATTGCCAGGCCAGCCGCGGCCATCGCTGCCGCGCCGAGGAAGATGCTCTGCATCCCGATGTAGACGGCCAGCCCTCCCATGATCGCCCCGGACAGCCCCAGCGCCAGATCGAAGAACATAGCGAAGACGCTGAGTCCGGAGCTGCGGTTGCCCGCCCCGACGCGTGATACCACGCCTACTCCCAGCGCCGGATAGAGCAAGGAAAGCCCGCACCCCGTCAGGGCGGATCCGGCCAGGGCCACGCCGGGCGCCTCGGCGAGCCAGAGCATGAGCAGCCCAAGGATTTCCACCACCAGACAGACCACCGCAACCGAATAACCCCCGACACGGTTGATCAGGTTGGGGAACAGCAGGCGCGTTCCGATGAAGGCGAACGCGAAAGCGGTCAGGCACCAGGCGGCCCCGTCCCAACCGCGCGCGTTGTAGTACAGCGCAATGAAGGCTGTCAGCGTTCCGTAGCCGATCGTCGCCAGCGCCAGACTGATGCCGGGCGGAGCGACCTTCCACAACACCTTGCCGAACGGCAAGCGCTCACCCGGATTGAGGGGGGCGTCGCCTCGGCGCCAGGCAAGGGCCAAACCGGTCGCGGCCAGCAGCATGGTCACCACACCCAGGCTCCACAACCCGAGCGACTGCGTCATAAACACACCCAGCGGTGCGCCGATACCCACCCCGCCATAGGCCGCGACGCCGTTCCAGGAAATCATTCGCGCGGTGCTTTGCGGCCCGAGTCGACTGATTCCCCAGGTGATCGCCGAAATGCCGATCAGACTTTGCGCAAAGCCGAGGATCAAGCGGCTCGCCAGCATGACGCCGATGCTCGCCATCGGCCAGGATTCCAGCAACGCCGAGATCAGCAGCAACAGGCCGCTGGCCAGGCCGGACGCCATACCGATCAATACGGTCTTCTTCGCGCCGCGCTCGTCGGCAAGACGCCCGGCAAGCGGGCGGCAGAGCAAGGTGGTCAGGTATTGGGCGCCGATGACGATACCGGCGATGGCGGTGCTGAAGCCAAGCGTCTCGTGCACGTAGCCTGGAAGCGACGCCAGGGGAATGCCGATGGAGATGAACGAGATGAAATTGAACACCACCAGCGACAGGATGAACAACGTGTCGTTTGCAGCAGGTGTTTTCGCAGCGGGCATCGGTTCGCCTGTCGATTGGGTGGAACACGGTAGGAAGCTGGCGGGCCGGATCAGGGCCAGACGTTCAGAGAACGAGCGCCCGCGCCGCTCAACGGGCCATGCCCTCTCCGGCGCATTCTGATCTTGGCAAAGCCGAACTCATCATACAACCGCGTCGAAAGGGTTTGGGGTTTGAATTCGCTCCGCTATCCACCCCGCGCGACACCTGATCTACGCTACCGCGGCAAGCCGACCCGTACGACAGCAGATACGATGACCTCATCGAAGCCAGGCCCCGGCAACAGCATGCGGGGCTACTACTTTCTCTTTCCAAAATATCGCTACTTAGCGCCTCATATACCTGACACCACCTCCACTGATCAGTAGCGCTTCGCTGGTCAAAATACCGACCGGGCCATTTCTGGCTCGATCGGGCCAAAAATGGCTCGACGCGTATCCTTTGTTTTCAATTACTTACGAAGCACCGAGTCAAAAATGGCCCGACTTGCTTGAATTTCCCTGTGTTT
>Ga0114898_1000806_pt1 | contig 21397 bp, 24 predicted proteins | sample Malvired_Geostar_FD_83496 | JGI IMG/M metagenome (GOLD analysis project Ga0114898, IMG submission 83496) | Marine viral communities from the Global Malaspina Expedition - Malaspina viral metaG DeepMed_Geostar | ecosystem: Environmental > Aquatic > Marine > Oceanic | place: Mediterranean Sea... | reverse complement strand
TCCAACTACAGAGGCTATTTCCATAGTAGACTTGGGGTTCTGAATAAAGATAGCTGACTCAACGGCAGCTTCAGTCATTACTTTTATTTTACTCAAATCTTTGGCAAACTGTAACGAAATTTCTATAAATCGGGTATCAAATTCTAAATCTGAACTACGCCATTTTAACATGGCTAAAATCTTCTCCGTCTTGTCTAACCATACTCCATGAATTGCTCTAGAGGAACAATCTAATCCTAAGTATACAGGAGAAGTTACACACTTAAATATTTTAAATGCCTCTTTATTCCCCGAAATCATCTTCTACAATGCTATCCATAGTGTCAGCACAATCCTTTAAGTCTATCACAGCTTTCCGAACTGTATCAATGTCTTGAACAAACACTCCATAATGAATGCCTTTCAATATAATTTCTGCCTGGACTACTAAATCAAGTAGAATATGCTCATCCATATTACACCTTCCTATGTTCAGTTTGCCATTCCGAATTTCCATCCATTCCATTACCTACCAATTCATAATCTCCAAATAAGGAAGGATACTCATCCTTTAGAATATCTCCAATCTTATTAAAGACCAGCCTTATTTCTTCTTCTGCATGTTCATCCGTTCTCATTTCAATTATATGCCTCGCAGACCTTATGTTACATGACCATCCTATATTAGTAGCAAGGCCAATAGGAGCTACCCTTCTAGCAGCTGACGTATAATACTTCTTTTTAGAAAAGGGTAGGTCATCGAAGTCTTGACCTTCAATGGCTTCGGCCCGTTCTATCAGTCTGGTATATTGAAGCTCTAGATATTCCCAAGTTTCCTCAAAAATCTCTTCCGAATAGGGGTCACCTTCATATGCTTTAGGTATCCATAGACCCATGTCTTCTAGCCTAAGGAACCTTAGGCTCTCCTGAGAGATAGCGGTACCCGCTCTGTGCCTTACAAGCTCATGAGTGACTACTCTACTGACATCACATATCATAAAAGAAACCCACCCATGTTCAAGCACTGAACCATGTCCTATGTTTATAATATTTTGTAAGTAGGCTTTGTTGTTGGTGCGTACCTTAGTAATATTTGGATTTAACTCCGTCCCAAAGGATTTATAGCAGCCCCGTCCCATGACTTCAATTAGTTCTTCACAATCATTTACAGTATTCGATGACCAGCTTGCACCTATATGGGTTAGATATCTAGATAAATCCATGTGTCTAACTCTTTGCTCTGCTATTAAAAAGACTTCTGGTTCTACTCTATGCATTGTTACCTCCAAAAGTTCTCAAAGAAACTACCCTAGAAACTGTCTGAAACCCTTGAGCATACGCTTCTTTCAAACCAGTAACCTTTCTATGTATGGCTTCCTGTTCAATAATATCCCTACGTAATTCTTTTAAGGCTTCGTATTTATCTAGTACTGCCCCCCGTAATTCATTCTGAGTAAACTTCTTTTTTCCTGCTTCTTCCCGTTCTTCAGCTAGTCTATAAATAGCAGTCGAATAACTTTCATTAAATGCAGCATCCAGGGCATTTTTAGTTGCTTCAATATCTGCTAGTTGGGTTTCTAAATACATTTTAATTCCCCCATACATAGTAAGAAACTGCTCTAGTTTTTTATTGTCTGCATTCATTAGATTAGGGAAATCTAAATTCTGGTCAACTGCTAATTCCTTTCCAATAGAAGGTACCATTAAGTCTTCAATAAATTTATCCGCTTGACCTATGGCTTTAAAGGGACTCCATTTACTATCACGCTTCTCTAGTTTTAATTGGGTCATGACACTCCTTTACATTGACAATACTTTAATCCTGTACACCTAAGGGGTACATCAGTCAATCCCATTATAGTATGACATCTCTCTTGTATCTGTGCCCACACAGTAGGATCATAATTTACAGCAAAAGCTTTTACTTCTTGATTGTTCTTATTTTCATACAACACAGAACCATGCTCAATTTTAGAGAGATGTAAATAAATTTGAAGCTGAATTAAATGGTCAGCTTTAGGCTTATCTAAGAGGGCTTTAAACCCTCTATCATTAATAGATTTCAATTCCACTACTGAAAGCTCATGCTCCTTATGTTTAATCACAAAGTCCATACGTCCAGAAATTACTGGGTCTTCACAACGGACTGCCCTCTCTGCCCCAATTAAAATATCCATGTCTCTAAAATATTTTTCATACCTATACCCTAAAGCATCCCCACAATCAAAAATACGTTGAAGAGTAGGCTCTATAAATTGTTGTGGTAACAATCCATTATAGGCCAAGTACAACATTCTATTACAAGGGTTACCTAGATTAGATGGATAAAAGACTCCTTGATTAACTCTTGTATTCATATGCCCTAAATGTTCACTTAAGGATGCTAATATCCATTCATCTTGATTGATAGCTTGAGTCAGTTTTGCGGGTTTCTTTATAATTTGTCTAACACCTGACATAGTTCCTCCATAATTACGTGGACATCTGTTGCCGAAATATGCACTACTTGAGATATCTTAGTATCCTGTCCCGCTAGTAATTCAGCATCCCGTTTAGCATCAGCTTTCCTTAAATGACCTACCTGACCATCTGCTTCAATGACAATACTTAACTCCGGTATCCAGAAGTCCACTGTATATTTAAGAATATTAAATTGTTCTGTGTATCTTAACCCTAAGTTAGACAGGCAATTCGCTATCTTCTTCTCCTGCTGTGTATAATCCTTCGGTAATAGCATCTTTTCCCCCTAATTCAGCTACAAGCGTGGCAAATAATACTTCATTAGTTACCATCAATGTTTTCAACCCATTCATACCTTGTGCCCGTTGTTCCTTATAAGTATACCAAGCCCCTTTCTTATCTATCAAGCCTTCAGCTAATCCATCCCGCATATAACTTTCAATTATATCAATACCACCATCTACTTTAAAAGGTACAATAGCTGACTTCCAGTTCTCACCACCCACTTTAGTTTTCCTCAAACGTATTTCCATGTCAAAACCAATCTTCTCTTTATCAGATGTTTCCAACCACCCCACTCTACGTACCTGTAACAAGAAATGGGCAAAGAAAGTTTGCGCTAATCCTCCTGGCATAGTATCTAATGCTACCTTACCAAGCCCTGTTCTCATTTGATTAATAGCTACAAATGCTGACCCTTCTTGTAGATTGGGCAATAATCTAGGGAGGGATGAATTAATAAACCTGGCTTGCCATGCCATTGGATTATAACTAAAATCCTCCTCTACCGTCTTCGTTTTAGCTGGCTCCAGTACAGCAGCCGGGACAAGCCCTGCTATACTATCTAATACAATTACCCCAACTCCTGCTTGCATCATACGACTAGCTATACCAAAAGCTTTCTCTCCTGTAGAGGGTTGAGCCACTAGAATATTTTCTACATCCACACCACACTTCGCCATCCATTCATGATCCCAAGACAATTCCGTATCAATCCATCCAGCCGTTCCACCTTCAGCTTGAACATTCTTACATATCTGAGAAGCCAGATAAGATTTACCTACGTTATTTGGCCCGTATAGGATAGTCATTCTCTTTTTAGGTATCCCACCACCCGTCAAACGGTCTAAGGCAGGTATACCAAAAGGAATTCGTCCATAACTAAACTCTGAACTACTTCCCCTTCGTAAGTCTAAATCCTTATCTCCTAACAATTGGTTAATAACATCCTCAGCTGTGTGTTTCAAAGCAAGTTTCCTCCCACCGTTTTATACTTTCAGCCCAAGCCACGTAAACCGCAGCTACTTGAATAATTTCATTGTATAAATGCTCTATATTATCTGCCTCATAAATAGCCCTAGCCACTTCTCCCACTTCTTCTACTCCAATTACATTCCACAATTCATGTGAATTAGATATTTGGTCACCCCATTTAATGTCTTGACGCTCCCTCTCTTCTTTAACATCTTCTAGAACATACTCTTGAACGATTTTACTTCCCTTCATCTAACAACACCTCTAATTGGTCATCTACTTTAGTTTTCAATACTTCCCAAACTTTATCTGTCACTAACCCTACATTGTCTAACTGGTCATCTATAGGTAACTCTGTGTCTATCTGGTCAATAGAATAATCTATTCTCCCATATTGATTTGTAGATAAATCTCCTACCCTAAAGGTAAATCCTAAGTGCATACTTACTTTAGCCATTTGTTCCTCCTTAATTCCAATCTATTGCTTCTTCTAGTGTAGCATATGGGAGTTTGGGTGTCAAGGTTATTTTAGACCAATCTTTTTTTACAGCCCAAGACCCTTGGCATACATCTATATCCACCTTAAGTGGGATACCTAAACTATTTTCTTCTAATAATTTTTGTATTTGGAGAGGTACTTCAGATAATTCTTCATCGTGGATTTCACAAATGATTTCATCGTGTACTTGCAACAGGATATTACTCTTTTTATCTTTAAGATATTCATAGACTTTTATCATCCTTTCATTTAAGATATCTGCACTTGTACCCTGTACCAAATAATTTACCCCTTTATACGCTAATGCAGCAGGAATTTGATACAACCGTCCATACCGATTACGTACCCATCCCCGTTGTTCAATGGTTTTAGATACTTTATCAATGAATTCTTTTGCACCCTCAATACCCTGGAAATACTTTTTCTTATACTTTGAGGCTTCTTGTGGAGAAGTACGCAACTGTAACGCCAAACGCTTATTCCCAATCCCATAAATAATACCAAAGGTAATGTTCTTTGCCATTTGCCTATAGAACTTAAATTCAGAATGACCTTCTACCATATCAAAGGCTGTCTTAGCGGTTTCACCATGAAAATCAATACCGTCTTGACGCATCAATTCATCCATTATTGAATTTTGTAGATAACTAAGGAAGACTCTTACCTCCATCTGAGAATAGTCAAAGCCTATCAAAGAGTATTCTGACCTAGGTACAAACAATCTCCTAACAGAAATTTGTAATGAGTTGGTTTCATCGAAAGATTCGTCTCCAACAAAGCCCCAAGTATCCAAGACATCATCATCCAACTCAGTGTCAAAGACCCCACCTTTGGTGGATACGATAGCTTCAATACGTCCACGTACTATATCTCGTTCCTCTGTAGTGAGTTTCTTATCTACTAAATTAAAATGGGTTCTGGGAATATTCTGAAGGTTTGGGCTTCTAGAAGATAGCCGTCCAGTAACTACTACCCAATTACAGAAAGTTGTGTGTAAAGTATTTAGGTCTATATAGGGTTCTAAATAAGTAGATTTCAATTTCTCCAGGGAGCGATATTGTCTAATCAACCCCGCAATAGGATTATTTATCTGTACCAGAGCCGCTTCTCCCCAGGATTCTTTCCCCTTCGGAGTCTTAGTAGGAGAATGTATTCCTAACCCATTTAAGACTTCCCCGACCTGTTGTGAGCTACTGATATTAAATTCGGAACCTGTTAACTTCCATATTTGCTCCTCTACTTCACAGCTACGTTTATCTATTTTAGCTATTGCTTGTACTGCATACTCCTTATCAATCTCAATTCCTCTTCCTTCCATGTCATATAATACAGTAGTTAATTGACTTTCCAAATCTGCTACACCTTCTTGGTTCATCTTAAGAATCTGTTTAGTGCAGCTTTTATATAGCTCCAATGTCCAGTAGACATCTTGTTCACAGTATGGCCCCAGAAGCTCTACAGGTGCCATAGAGAAGTCCTTATTCCACTTGTTCTGCTTTAGACACTTCTTAGTCTCTATGTCATATGCAGCAGCCTCAAGACCATAGTATCGCTTTAATGTTTCCGTTAAACTAAATTCTCTAACGTCTATATCTGCACAAAGCCTAACAAGGACAATCACATCTATAAGTTTTTGACCATTTACTTTCACACCCATCTTTTCTAGAAAGCGTAAATCAAATTTAATGTTATATCCTAATAATATTTCCACTTGGTTTAGCTGTTCTATTAGTTGTGTCTGTTCCCATTGACCTAAATTAGTTCCTTGATGGTGTAGGAAAGGGAAATAGTAGACGCTAGATGTAGTTTGGTCATCTTTATATCCCCCTATTCCTACACCACACACTTGATTATATGCATAAGGATCTAACCCATTAGTCTCTACATCTACACACCATGTATCATAAGTAGCTAAATCCTGTAATGCCCCATTAAATTTTTCTTTAGTGACTATCATATATCTCTGATTTTATCCCTGCCATTTTTAACATCCTTGCTGTCTGAGTATGTACATACTCTTCTAAAGCTACAATTCTTTTTACTTTACTATTAGCAAACATTTTACCACAAGTGAAGCATGGTGTCACGGTCATATACGCTGTCAATTCATCGTCAGACCGTACTTGAAGAAAGGCATTAACCTCTGCATGAATAGCTTCACAATGGTCTAACCCTTCTCCCGATGGGTAATTCACTCCAGGGCAAGGGTTCTCAATACAATGAGGAAACCCTGTTGGAACGCCGTTATACCCAGTTGCTACAATATGGTTCTTACTGTCTACTAAGACACACCCTACTTGTCTACGAGGACACGTACTCCTCTGTGCTACCGTCTTGGCAATCTCTAAGAAGTACGTATCCTTATCTAATCTACTGGTCATTAAAACAAATCTAGGCTAGTGGATTCAGTTTTAATTTCCGACTCTCCATCTTCAGTAGAGGGGCCAGGACTCCACAAAGCCCCATACCGCTCTTGGAAATACTCTTGGATAGGGGGAAGTTCATAGACATCATCCTTTCGGTCATCAGGAATCTCACCATCTCTAGCCGTTGCAGCTATAGCATATGAAGTATCCCTCATACCAGCACCAGTACGCTTAATTCGCATGACTCCTTTATTCAAGGAGTTCCAATCATTATACACATCTACCAACTGATTCCACAGATAATCATTACGACCAAATCCTAGACAAATAACCTTGAAATCATTTACAACTTCCCTAAACATTTTGCGTCCACCTGGGCCTGAGATTTCTTCCCAATCATCATTCCGCTTTTCCCCATGAATAATTTCATGTACGTATCCCCAAAAAGCAAACTTCCTAGAGGGACGAGAATCAGCTGGTACTGCACTCAAATCAACCCCATCCGCATTCAAGAGATTCACAAACCTGTTCCCCTGTCTAAAGGTATACAAAGATACTTCATCCAAGTTCACATCATTGTCTTCTCCCGTAGCTACAGAGGTTACAAATGCTTGGTCACCATCTTTAAACCATACTTCTCTAAAAGGGACTGCTGCCCTAGATGCTGCTTCTTGCTTACTTTCTTCCCTAAGACTTTGAATTCTGCTTATTCCACTCATGTTATTCTCCTTCTATTTTATTTTACCAAATATCTCTGTTCTGTATTATTGCTTCTAGCTCTTTTTTAGTTTTTACATCTTGTACATCTTTCACTCCTTTCGGCAATTTCGTATATGATACCACAAAATTTTGTGTCATGCAAGCCATTAATCGTTCTTTTCCTTTTTGCCCCGCATCATCATTATCCAAACAAATAACCAATTCTTCTACAGGAAGTTTTGAAAGTAATTCCTCCTGGGCCTTAGATAATATGGCTCCTAGTATTGCTATAGAAGGGAAACCATTTTGAGTTAACCACATGGTATCTAAACTACCTTCCGTAACACACACAAATGGACTACGCTTAAGATGATTAATCCCAAATAGGTGCTTAGATTTTTTAAACCCTTTAGAATAAAGATACTTAGGAACAGCATTAGCTCTACGTGATACCCATCCCTTCAATTCCTGGGTCTGTGTATAAATTGGAATGATTAAATCATCATACCTATTAGTACCACAACCCCATTCTTCTAAAGTCTGCTGAGAAAACCCCCTATTAAAAGCCCACTTTGGATAGGTATACCCTTGAAAATCTTCTGGAAAAGTTACAAATTCTTCTGCCTCTTCCAATTCAAAAGTATCAAAGAAATTTATGTCTAGTTCTACATCTTTATCTCCTAAATACGTCTCCACCGCCAACAAAGATATGTGCCAATACTTACTTAGAAAAAATTTTAATGAGCCTTGTCCACATCCAGCGAAGCAAATCCACACACCTTTATCTGTATTGATAGATAAAGACGAAACTCTATCATCATGCAAGGGGCAAACTATACTTACTTCAGATTTATCTATGGGAATTGGAAGTCCTGCATCTATAAGAATGTTAGTCCAATTCATTAATACTCATTATCCCCAAAGAATTTACTGCCTATTTCTTCTATATGACCTCTATCTACATCCCATTCTAACAAGGACATGTCTATATCTACCTCTCCATCCCTATATTTTTGATACTGAATCACACGTTTTTGATTATCATTTTCTACCCGTGCCATAGATAGAGTTACATCCGAAGCCCTAAGGAGTGCATCACCAAAAGCTACTGTTTCTGGTTGGGGAGGAATGTATACATTCGCAGCATCCCGATTAGCTTGAGTAGTTGCAAACATAGTTACGTTTTGGGACAGGCATAATCCTTTCATAGCATAGAACAAAGCATGAGACTGTTCCCACATAGCCTTATTAGCCCTGGAACTAGTAGTAATACCTGATGTAACCAAATAGATACCGTCTAGAACTATAAAGGCTGGAGTGTGTTTTCTAACAAGACCTGCCACTCCTTCAATAGTAATTGTACCTTCCCCACTTATATGGTCACAAATAAGTAAGTTCTGTTGATTCAGTTCTGTTAAAAAATTCTTGTAAGTTTCTTCATCTATAGGGTCACCATTTCTCAGAGCTTTATGGGAAAGCTTGTACCCCATTAAGTTTGCCATAACTACATCTGCTCGTAAACTAATGGCAGATACAGGCATTTCTGTAGAAATCAATAGAGTTTTATGTCCATGCAACGCTGCAATAGCCGCTACTAAGATGCTCATCCAAGTTTTACCCACGGTAGGACGGGCAAATAAGGAAATCAATTCTCCAGGTAACCAACCTACCCCTAAATTATTCAAAGTTTTAAAGGGGGTTTTAATTCCCATGAGGCCATCCCCCATTTGTCTTTTATTGGTACGAGTTCTCCATTCTTCAAGTCGATCTAAAGAATGCCCATTGTTATAAGCCACTACTTCTTCATCATAGATGATATTTATATCATGTAAATTGTGTGTTATTTGTGCAAAGGCTTTTTTCGGGTTTTCCTTTAGAATTTCTTTGTTTGTATTAAAGACATTGACTATTTCTCTGTACAAAACTTGGTTTTTAAATTTATCTACTGCATACTCTAAGTTTAATGAACTAGCGGAAGTATCTAATGTAGGATAATTTTCACATAAATGGGAAATGGTGGGGAATTCTCCATAATCATCTACATACTTGGTTAGAAACCTGTAGGCATCTCCATGTTTTGCAAAATCCTTAGAAGGGTGCTTGAATTTCCTAAGTTGGTCGAAATCAGTTAGTCCTAAAACAATTCCAGATTCAATAAAATCAAAACTTTCCATTTTTTCTCCTATGTTAATAAATAAACTTGATTATATGAATCCATCAAATAGTATTCCGTCTGGTCTTCTGAAGTAATGTACTGTTTAGCCTCTGCTGAGGTAGTAACTTCAGCAACTAACCACACTTGTCTTGTTTGTTGGTTCACTCCCATGAGTTTAAGACTTTGTGAAGGGTTTGTCAAGGGCTTTGGTTTACTCAAACCGCCCCGTCTGGTTCTTCTCTTAGTTGGCATCACCATCTCCTAACCAATTAACGTTAGTTAAGTATTTTTCCAATTTTCTTTTAGAACTATGACGTAACTTATAAGAAGATTCATTTAATTCATCAGTAATTTCTTCCATAGTAAGTCCTTCAATACGTAAATTAACAAATGAGATCTCAGAAGGGCTTAACTTAGATCTAATCAACAGATCTTGGACTTCAAATTCTTGATCTTTATTTTTTGTAATGGGGTCTTCTAAAGCTTTAAGAATTTTAGAGGATGTTGGAGAATAATTTGTATCTTCTGAAGAAATATCATACGCATAGGAAGAATCTATACTAGCTGCTTCATGAATAAAGTGCTGTTTTTGAGCCTTAGAGATTAAAGTACGTAATGTATTCACCATTGTTGTATGTAAATACGTATGAAAAGAAGTTCCTCTAGATTCATCAAACCCATCCGCAGCTTTTATAATTGCAATCCGTAATTCTTGTCCTAAATCTTCCCTATCCATGCCCAATACAAAGGATGTATTTAAAAACCTCTGTATCTTGGGTTCCCATTGAATTATTAAATCGTCTGTAATATCCATAAGCCTCCCTCATCTATCTTTTTGCCCCCTATTGAAGCACTTTTGACTACAATAGATATGATTATACTCTCTTCTATGCCCTAATGCAATATCAGAACGCCTTCTTTTAAAGGACGCACGACAAAAGAAGCAGGTTACAACCAAATATAAGTAAGTTTCCCGACACTTAGGGGAACAAAAACGTTGTCTTTGAAGTATAGAATACCCACAGAGGTCACATTGGCGAGGAAGTTTATGAAATCTGGGAGCAGAATTAGGTAATTCTTCTGCTTTTAAAACCTTACTCACGTATTGCTTAGAGACTCCTACCTTCCTAGCTATCTCTGACCCATTCATTAACGGATTATACTGCCGTAATTGAATTATTTCTTGTTTACACTCCACTATTTAGACATCAAAACAATCCTGAGTTGTTTTATCAGCCTCTTGCCTAGCTGACCGTTTCATACAATCTTCAATTTCTAGCCGTACTAGTTTAGTTAACCATCTACTCAAAGAGTCTACAGTTACAGAGACTCTTTCTTCTTGATTAACTTCATTAATCTCAAAAATAGAGTAGTGGTTTTGCACTAAGACCCATTGAGCATCCGTAAATTCTACTGTTACTTGTACTGACATGTTACTGACCTCCCTCCAAGACAACGATTCTCTCCGATAATTCTTGTACAGCTTTTATTAATATGGCAACAAATTCCGTATATCTTGCACCATATGCAGTATCTTCACTTCCAGTAATCCCCCCAAAATCTAAAGTATAGTCAATACCATGTGCTGTAAGTGTCTCTATAACTTCTTGTGCCACTAAGCCATGATGAGTTTCTTTATTTTTCTTATTAAGCCATTTATAAGAAATGGGGTTTAAATCATTAATAAAAGACAACCCTAATGTGGTAGGCAAGATATTTGTTTTTTCCCGTCTATCGGATGTATTAATGGTTCCATTAGTAGCATAAATATCATCCCACTTATAACTATACCCCCCTATATCATAGTAATCATTTGTAGATGGCCTAATGTCATCATGAGCAGTAATTTCATAGCCCCCAAATTTCATTCTAGTGATACCATTTCTTGAAATGGCTGGCCCATCATTCCAATACATCCCTGAAGTTAAATGACTACCCCAAGTAAAGTTAGGTTCATCGTCCTCCCCATCGTTTCTAACAGAATAACGATAGGCATCGTAGACAGCATAATTATTCATATCTATACTACCATACATAGATAATAAAGCAGAAGACCCAGTACTCCAAAAAGCAGCCATGTAATCTCCATTACCTATAAAAGCCGTACCATTATAACTACCAGATGTAGCATATTTCATTCCAGAATTATTATCGCTATCCCAAGCATATGAAGGGGCACTGTTACTACCATCAGGAGCCAATAATGGGAAAGAACTACTCCCACCAACAGCACTACCCGCAACTAATAATTCCCCGCTACTATTTACAGTTAAGGCTACTGGTGTTAAGGAAGAATTAGGTTTAGCTAAATAAAGTACCTCAAAACCGCCATATCCGGCATTTTTACCTAAGTTTGACCCAGCAGATACACCGGGAACTAAACTTCCTACAACTTCTACCTCAAAACTTCCATCTTTCCCCAATCTTAAAGCATTTCCACCGCCGCTTTGGGCAGTATAGTATTGGATAAATACATCTCTACTAGACCCAAATTCAATAGCCTTGCTATTTCCTTGAGCAATTGCTAATCCATCCCTATCAGCAATAATACTGCCAGCACCAAAATAAGCTTTACCAGTAGAAGATAATAGGTAAAATTGGAGGGCATTACTAGCGAATCCGCATATACCCTTACTGTCAACTATAGTATCACTTCCAGTAAAGGTAGGGAGAGAAGCATTACCACCTGTAATATCAGTAGTAATTTGCCCAGTTCTAAATCCTGTGCCCCCAAGTCCTTCAGTAGCATTATCGTCTGGTTTTCCACTACCCGAAACATCACTCCAAGCTTGTTGGGCATTTAATGTATTGGCTTCTGATAATGCAGTACCCCCACTAGTTAGTTGTATCTGACCTATAATTTCTAAAGCAGAACCTGTCCATCTAATTCTATTGGTACCACTACCGATATTAATCTTAGGCGTACCGCTATCAATGCCTATGAACCATCCAGCAGTATTACTTCCATAGGTAGTTTTAGACCCACTATAGATATTTCCATTTTGATCCATTGTCACACCCGTCATGTTATCGCTAACATGTAGTGGTGTAACTCCCCCCCTAACCGTATTCGTAGAATCATTATCTACATTTCCTAAACCTACATCTGCCTTAGTGGTACCTTGTCTAATTGTTGTAACTGTACCAGCAGTAATATGTGTGGCTGTAATAGCATCGGCTGCAATAGACGCTGCATTTATCGTTAAAGATCTATTATTAAATGGGAAAATTCTTGGTGCTGCTCCATCATTACCGTTTGCAGGAACCGCTATTTGCCCCATGATAACTCTGGCACTAGAGTAAGTTCCATCAGATGCTGTAGATATATGACTATAACTCTTAGTAAAACGTAAAGTAAGAGTTCCTCCAGAAGCTGTATCTGCGGTATCTATAAAAACATAATAAGTACTACTTTCATCTAATAATTGTAGATTAGTATAACTACTACCGTTAGCCGTATAGGAATAATTACCCCCATCTGCTGCAATTGACCAATAATCCCCATCACCAAAAGTTAATCTATCTTCGGCACTAGTACATGCTGCCCAAGTAACCCGTCTATGTAGATTTGAACCAGAGGTTACTGGTTTTATTTCTAATCCAGATGCATATTCTTGGGCCGATTTACTAAACAAAGCGTCTGTTAATGTGCCTACTCCACCCGCAGCAAACAAATCTCTACTCTGAAGTTGGGGTGCTAGAACTAAGATGGCCTTAGCTCCAGCCTTATTTGGGACAGCTTTAGCCCACCCTAACCGTATATCCGAAGGGTCTTTGACATAGTTCGTAGCAAGAACCAATTGAAAAGTAGTATTAGATTTATTAGCAGTTGCCTTAGCTGATGTAGGTCTAAAGAAGAAAGTGTGTTCTGCTTCAGTTAAGGTAGCTGAATTAGCGCAAGCTATGGTATACTTAGTCCCATCTCCTGCGGTTAGTGTACCAGCAGTTCCTGATGTATTACCAGCAGAGTTTGTCCAATGTATCTTACGATAATCATTACTATCGGAAGGATTTGACCCCCTATTTATGAATCCATCAAAGACAAAAGCTTGTTCACTTAATGGTTGTTCAGGAGGTAATTTCTTACTTTGAGCCTGAGCAATAGCTGATTTAACAGCATCACTATCACTAAAAATATTATTAAATTTGCCATTAGACCCTACAGTAGTATAGTTGGCCCCCATTATACCAGGGGATTCATCATACAGCAATTCTAAAATAACTTGGTCAGTATTAATATTAGATGTAGTATGAACAGCTTTAACTACATCTCCCGGTCTTATGGGAACAATTAAGCGGATAGTATCTGTTACATCTAGAGCAGTATCATCACTTGTATCTGTTGCCCCAGTCCCATAACTAATACTAGTAGCACTATTTACTGCACTAATGTATGCATACCTAACGTAATTACCATCAGAATCTATTTGTGCTACAACATAAGCTTTTCTTATACCTCTAGCCTGAGCATCTACAGTACCAGACCATGTAATTGTATTAGTAGAACGAGAAGCATTACTAGGTAGGTCATGATAAACATAAGGATATCTAATAGTTTGAAATTTACCACGTACTATTTCTAAATCAGTACGTCCTATTAATCTAGCGACTACTTCTTTCCTTAATGCATAAAGATTTGAAGTTAAATTTCTCTGTATTCGAATAGGTCTTTTCACACCAATTTTAGTAACCATACGTTGTGTAGCAGCATTCATAGTAAAGGTTGCACTACTATCAGCCCCTACTAAAGTTATGCTACCTGTAGTAGGAAAAGTATCTTCATTAATATCAGAGACTAGTAGATAATTAGACTCATGCCATTGCACTCTAGCTACCCCAGTGGCTCCTCCAGATATGTTTAATAGTTCTGTCGGAGTAGCTTTACTTGAATCTAAAGCTTTATCTGCCCAAGTAAAGGTTCCACTTGTAGTTCCTTTGAACAATTCAAATGTTACTACCCCTTCTTTCTTAGAGGAACCTTCTTGATTTGCATTTTGTTCTTCTTGGGATTCATCCGTATAATGTAAAACTAAGGATGTATATAGCTCTTCTTTAGGTTTATCAAATTCAAAAGAAGATAACATGGAACGTAGTAAGCCCGTATCTCCAGCCGAAGGGTATTGAATTGTCAGGCTATCTGTACTTGTCGTACATAAAGTAGGAGAAGATTCATTAGAATAGGCTCCACCCCTTCCTGGCCTAGTCCCACGTTGAAAATAATTCATCATTTCTATAGGTTTATGGTTAACTGCACACGAAGTAAAATATGGTTCTACTCTAAAATCATATCCACTTTCACCTATGTCTGTCCCACTTACATTTTTAAGTGGATCTCCTATTGCTAAATCTTGAATAACTCCAGCAATTCGTCTGTCTATCTTAGAAATATTTAAATCTTTATCTTGAAAACTATTTGTTGACCAGGAATCATCCCAATGATCAGTATCTGATACTGATATGTTATCATTTAAATCTAATTCACTCAATATATATTTAATAAGTTGGCTACGCTTACGGACATCAAATCCTCCCAGGTTACTACTGGTAGTATCTATACTCTTTAAAGAATCAGGAGGATCGTCAATAGGATACTCTAATAACTCTTTATATGCATCAAAACCATATAATCTAATTGTCTGTCCATATTGCAAATCATATTTATCTCTGATACGATAAATACGCCCAGTAAAAATCACTATTCCGGTTTCCTGATCTACTAATCTAATACGTTGAAAATCTGTAAAAATATCAGTAAGATTTCCCTTAGCCTGTGCAGGGTCTGAGTTTCCAGGGTCTGGAGATTGGTTAGCCATAATTACATCGCATTTACTAGAGGTATTTATACCTTGCGCTATATGAAGCATGATCACTGCATCTTGACCACTTGGAGTAACAGCTTGTGTCCAGTTTCCTGAAGCATTTACATATTCAAGTTTTGTTTTTGGTAGACCCATTAGAAAGTCACATCTCCTCTAGACTTACAAACAAACTGAAAGGCAAATGTCCAACGGTCTTCCTTAGAGGCATCTACTTGAAATCTTGCTTGTTGTATAGCTACTTTATAAACACCCCCACCAGTATGATTAGTACCTGTAGGAGTAGTAGCATCCCCAATCTCTAATTCTAATTCAGATACAGTAGCCGCAATCCAAGTATAAGCAGCTTCTTCTAGTTTATTTTTGTAAGGAAAATAATAATTGGCTGCAACTCCACCCTTAGTATATTGGAATACTTCCATCCCCTCATAGCCAGCAACAGTAGATGTTCCTTCCCCTAGCGTAGGTACTAGGCCATTAATAGATAACGAAGGACGAAAGATGCCCAAGTCTACTATTTCAGGAGACTTCTGAGGAATGGGTATTTGAATAGGAGTTTTAGCTATTTGAACGGAGAAGTTATCACACAATAATGCATATCTAATTCTAGTAGTAGCATTAGATGGCGTACCATCGTGTGGCCCTTTCCGTAATAATATAGATACTTGTGGTTCAGCCATTTAAATTATACCCCTTCTTATCCTAATTCGGAATTTAAATCCGCTCTATCCAATTCCATTCCTAGTGCCACATTAATTCCTTGATCTGCGTCTACGTTGTTTTTCATTACGTATCTATCTGCCTGACCTGGAGTCCTAATTATTATTACTTGGTCTTGGTTTTGCATTGCCCACTCTTTTTTTACATCAAACTTCTTACTCATACCATAGCTCAATGCTACGTTGCTACCTATAGATACTCCTGCGGAAGCAAGACCTGTTGGGTCTATCAAAGCAGCCCCTGTATTAGCTAAAGTTAAAGCCGCCCTTGCCCCAGCTGCTTTTGCACCATATTTTTGAAAGTCTTGATATGTTGCCCATCCTCCAAAACCTAATTCTGCTACTGCGCCGATAATAGGAACACCCTTCATAGACATTCCCAAGACTTTAAATCCCTTACCTACATTAGGGGTCATACCACTTTTAAGTTTTCCTCCTACTGCTGCCCCTGCCCTTCCAACTAGCCCTGCTGCCTTTCCAACCAGCGTACCTTTACCAAAAAATTTAACTGCCAATTTCCAAAGTCCAGTACCCTTAAACTTAGTTATCAAGTCATCCGCTACAGACCCAATTGCATTTTTTACCTCTACAATCCTTCCGGCAACCCAAGTTATAAAGTCACCCACTATCCCCTTTATTGAATCCACCAAGCCTTTAATTGTGTTCCTATATATATTTTTAAAAAAGGCAACAAATCTATCAATTATACTTCCTTTTTGTACCTTAATGAAAGCCTTAAAAGGCCCAGATATAAGGTGCCATATCCATGTACCTAGCCTTGATGGGATTTTCTTAGCAAGGTTATCAATCCCTAAAAGTATAGGTTTTGCAATCGCCCAGATAGGCTTGAATATAAACCCAAGCACCGTCTTACCAATTCTGCCCATGTCATCCAACCATGTCGTGAAACTCTTCTTAAGAAAGCTAAATACTTTTCCACCAGTATTCTCCCACACATCTCCTAAGACTGCTTTTATCCCTTTCTTAAATCCTTCACTAAAAAAGGCATCCCACCTTTTAAACATGGCAAATCTTTCTACTAATATCCCCCATATAGGTTTCGCAATAAAAGTTTTAATTATGCCCCATAAAGGTCTAGCAATAAAGTGCTTAAGTGCAGCAAACAATGGTTTAGCTACAAAATTCTTCATAAGTGCAAAAAATGGATTCCATAAACCCGTCATTTTAAGGAAGAACGCCCCAACCAAAAAGGCAGCTAATACAGGAACAATAGCATTTTTAAATTTTTCGGGTAAAAGGCTATCTATACCACCACGTAGCCACTCAAATAACGTCCTATCTAGGAAGTCAAAGATATTTTGGGCGTACTTAGCCATATAAGGAATCAATTCTGCCATCTTACGAATGGCAGGAATTAGAACGGGGAGGAATGGAGCTAAGATAACGTCTACCATAGCACCCATCAATTGGAAGATGGTTCCTACGAATCCTGTAAAGACCTGGGATTGTTTAAGGATAGAAGCAGTACCCAGTTTTATACCTAGGGTAGCCCCTACACCTTTAGAGGTAGATTTATTTAACTTGGTTAATTCCCGCTGAATAGCGTTTAGGTCTTTAGACGCACCACCCGAACCACCACCTTGAGCAGATTCACCACCACCCAAGCTACTTTCCGAACCAGCGAGTACCCTTAAAACAAATTCGGTCGCATCAGTCGCCATATATTACATCCTCATCTGGGATGCCTGAGAACGGGCTTGAGCATCTGCTTCCTTCTGCTTCCTGGCTGATACGACACCTAATAACATATGAATTTGATTCTCAGTCATCTCTTGAATTGCGTCCCACGATATTCCAACTTCTAATAATTGTAACATTATTAGCCAGTGATAATAAGCAATGGCTTCATACTGGGGTGTATTTCCTACCCCAGATAAGAAAGCCATTACTCTTTTTTTACATTATCTATATCTACTGTCTCAGCGTCACTCCCCCCAAAAGCTTTAGGAACTAGCGTTTCTAGGGCAGTTCCTAATCGTTCATCAATAGTTAGTAAGAAGGCTTCTGTAGTACGCCCCCACGGAGCGTCTATAACCATTTCTTTCAAACACCCTCTTACATACCCATCACCATCAAACCCTGTAGCCCCATCCGTACCAAAATTTAAACTAGCTGAAATCATTTGATTACGTTTAGCCCAAGATAATGGTTTAACTGTTACTTCAAAAGATTCCCCAGTTTCTTCGATAGTTAAAACTTTTTTCGTTGGCTCCGCACTAAGGGTATACTTCTTAAAGTCGAATTGTACTGTCTCTACTGTGCTTTTTGCTGGCATATTTCCTCCTTATGGGTAAACTCCTATATTATCATTAACTTCAATTTTCAAATTTCTAAACAATACTTCTGCTTCAACTTCCATTGGATTTGCTTCTGAAATATTATGGGGTGCCGTATTAAGAAATGCTCCTTGGTTATTCCCCCCAACACCCGCTGCTCCATCATTAGGAATGGTGATTATTATATTATCACTAGCACCTCTATCGAATCTAAGTTCAATATTAAATCCCTCCATACCACTCCCATAATCACCCTCTAAGAGTAATTCTTTAAAGACACTAATAGCCGAAGATGAATTTGTCGTTGCATCAGGTAGGGCTAGAGTTACAGAACAAGTATATTCCCTACGTTGTTCCAATATCTCTGAGGGGCCACGATGCCTTCCCATAGTCCTGCGTAGATAATACCTAGGTTCTTCATTATTATTTATAGATAAGCTAAAGCTTCTCACTCTAGCAATCACTGACCCAAATAATGTTACTTGTCCTTGAGAGAAGTAATAAGGTTCCGCAGTTGCACCCGAATTAATGGTTCCTGGGGCAGAAACATTGCCATCCCTAATAGGTTGCATTAAAGTATAGGAAGGAAGATTTCCAGTAAACCCACTATGGGCAGATTGATTATGATTCATACCTAAGAAATTAACTCCGTCCCATCCACAGGTCAATAACCCACCTTCTTCGGCACTTAATGAAATATTCCCAATCTTTCCTCCATGATATCTACGGTCAAAGTCATTCGCATCTGTTTCAGAGCTATCTCTAACATGTAGATGCCAAGAAACAGAGTCCAAATCTACCGTTTCTGTAATAGTATGAGTGAATGGAATCAAGGTTGTGGGGTTTTGTGCATCTGATTGAACAGTTGTTCCCCCTGCTGTAGTTACTATTGCATATACATATTCATTATTTGCATGGTCAAATTGCAGGGGAGCATCTAATCGTAAAGCAGTCGCTGACGCAGCACCTACATGTTTACGTACTTCAGATGTAGTTGAACTCGTTGTCGCTGCGGTTGTTGAACCTGTGAAAAGGAGTCTAGCTCCAACAGGAACACTTGCCCACGCAGTATCTACCGTTACAAAAACATCACCCTTCTTATATCCAGCAGTATTATTAATTAAAGCTCCATAAGTGGGGTCAGTTGACCCCGCTGTATTAACAAAGGTAGTTGTAGTATTAACTCGACCTATAGGAAATCGTAAAGCCCTACCATCTAACAACACCATCCCACCCAAACTGCCCGTAAAAGTTTGTTGACCCTTTAAAAATTGATAAGGATTACGTTTAGAAGCAGTTCCTAGGTAATATCTAGGCTCAATCGCCATTTCAGGGTCTGGAACTTCAACAGTTTCATATACACCAGGAACAAACGTAATATACTTGTCAGCATCAGTATCGGTTACAGCAGTAATTATCTTAATTACTGTATTGTTAGCGTGAAAAAATCCTGTGGGAGTATCAAGTACCAAACCAGTAGTTCCATCTACAAATTCTACCCTACGTATTTCAGAAGATTCAGTCGCAGTAGTCCCAATTACAATCAAATCCCCTGCTACAAATTCATCAGCAGCCATACCATCTACAGTCAAAGAACGAGAACCCGCTGGTACCCCAGCCACAAGGTTAATAGCGCATTCACCCGCATCACCACTTGTAGCAAGAGTTACAGCAGAAGCCAACTCTGGGTATCCCCCAGGAGCAGCTTCTACAGCAAAAGTTAATTGTGCCTGATCAGAACGATAGATTGGCATGTTGTCCTCCAGAGTATTTAGTGTTACTATACATTATACTCAAATTCTTTAAATTTCTGCTAATACGTCCTCATTAACAAATTGAACACTTACGTTTCCTGTCCATACATTTGTCTGGTCAGTAGTTTCTTCCGTAAATTGTTGAAATTGTACCCGTTGAAATTGTGTAAATGAATGCCTTCGGGCATGGCACACCCTTCTAATCTCTGCCATCATATCGTATAGTCTTTGCCTACCCTGTCTAGTATGAAGCTCTAGTTCTATATTATACTGTCTACGCACATATTTCCAGTTACCTATTGGAGTTTCCAGAAAAGCTGGTGAACCAGGTCTACCAATAACATAATCAGCTACGTTGAGGTTATATCGGGCTGGTTCATTAGCCCCAGTAGCCTCAATAAAATTAGGTTCCACTACATTACTAGCATTCCATTGGGAATCCAAGTCTGTTAGGAGAATTTCGACAGGAATTGGTTCAGCCATTAGAATATCTCAAACGACCAGAGACTTTCTACGGCATCTTCAATCTCTGCTTGCCAAGAATCTATTCGATTCTGTACTTGTGACCTATCCATACCCGTAACCACCAAATTTCCAAAATCAGCACTACGCATAATGTTAATAGCAGCATATTTCTTAGCTGCATCATGGGCTATGCCGCCCCCTCTTGTATCTAAAGACATATCCCTACCCGATAAATAGGTTACTCTAATGGGCATAGTGAATTCACCACCCCCCCACCGCCATACGGGGGCATTATAGGACTGAAACCGTGCAGGGAGGAGGAAATACCTAGAGAAGTGTACCAACCCTGTATCTGGGACGAGGAAATAATCTAATTTTCTCCCTTGTCTCTTAGTATCCCAGTTTGCCCCATTCCAAATCTTTACAGCGAGTATTTTATAGGGGTCTGCGTGGTCTAAATGAAACCCATTTAGGTTAAATTCGTGACTTTCATTAACTATATAGGTAGGTCGCCACGATTTTCGGGTTTTGAAATCAATCCAAGCTTGTGCTTCTTCAATAAATGCCTCTACAGTAGACTTAGAGGGGGTGGTAGAGGAGGTAAAATCAGTTCCTCCTAGGACAGCCCCCATTTGAATCAGTTCAAAGACATCTTTAGTAGTAGCATAAGCTGCTAAAGGACGCATTTGAATACGTCTAATAGTAGGAGCCGTTACTACACTAGCTGCTGTGACCCTAATCCAATATTTAGTTACACCATTTATAGCTGTAGTAGCCCAACCAGCTACTACATTATGCGGAAAAAGCTCTGCCCCATCTTCTGAAAAATCAAATTGACCCCCAAAATTATCGTCTGGGTCAAGTTGAAACCTTCCAGAACCGGGGATAAAAGTTGTCCAAGCACTACCATTATAATATTGCCAAGTTAATGCAC
>Ga0114898_1000803_pt1 | contig 21409 bp, 20 predicted proteins | sample Malvired_Geostar_FD_83496 | JGI IMG/M metagenome (GOLD analysis project Ga0114898, IMG submission 83496) | Marine viral communities from the Global Malaspina Expedition - Malaspina viral metaG DeepMed_Geostar | ecosystem: Environmental > Aquatic > Marine > Oceanic | place: Mediterranean Sea... | reverse complement strand
CACTCATGCAGGCTCCTTCGATGTGACCTATCTCGCCTGTCTGCCGGGGTTTGTCGTCATGGCGGCAGCGGATGAGGCGGAGTTGAAGCATATGGTCGCAACGGCGGTTGCGATCGACGACCGCCCGTCTTCTTTCCGTTATCCCCGGGGCGAGGGCGTCGGCGTCGAGATGCCGACGATTGGCACACCGCTGGAAATCGGCAAGGGCCGCATTCTGCGCGAAGGCTCCAAGGTGGCGATCCTCTCGCTTGGTACACGTCTCGCCGAAGCCTTGAAGGCGGCGGATCATCTGGCCGCGCTTGGCCTTTCGACGACGGTCGCCGATGCGCGCTTCGCCAAACCGCTGGATGAGGATCTGATTGCCCGTCTCGCGCGCGAGCATGAAGTGCTCATCACGGTGGAAGAGGGCTCCATCGGGGGTTTTTCCAGCCATGTGCTGGATTTCCTTGCCCGTTCCGGGGCGCTTGATCGCGGCTTGAAGGTCCGGCCCTTGGCCATGCCCGACATCTTCATAGACCAGGACAAGCCCGAGAAGATGTACGACACCGCGGGGCTTAATGCGGCCCAGATCGCGGAGACGGCCGTGACAGCTCTCGGCCTTGAACGGCAGATCGCGAATTTGCGCGAGCTTGCGCCGCAATCCTTGCCGAAGCTCGTCTGAGTCTCTCATGCATAGCGGGAAAATGCGCCTCGACCTCGCACTGGTCGAACGGGGATTTGTGGCGACACGCACGCGTGCGCAGGCTGCGATCAAGGCAGGCCAGGTCCGCTTGCGGGGACAAACCGCCTCCAGGCCTTCCGACATGGTCGGGCCGGCGGATGAAATTGAAATGGATGCAGCGGGGCAGAAATACGTCTCGCGCGGCGCGCTGAAACTCATTCACGCGCTTGATGCTCTCGGCCTCGACCCCTCGGGCCAGACCAGCATCGATCTTGGTGCCTCCACCGGCGGCTTCACGCAGGTTCTTCTGGAGCGCGGCGCGGCATTCGTCGTCGCCGTGGATGTAGGCCATGATCAGCTTGCACGGGAAATCGCGGAAGATGAACGTGTGCGATCTGTTGAGGGCTTGAACGCGCGCGATCTTACGCGTGAAACGATCCCCGAGCCCTTCTCTTTCATCGTTGCGGATTTGAGTTTCATCGGTCTTCAAAAGGCGTTGCCCCCGGCGCTCGTTCTCGCCGAACCCGGTACGACGCTCGTTGCGCTCATCAAACCGCAGTTCGAGGCGGGGCCGCAGAATGTCGGCAAGGGCGGCATCGTGCGCGATTCTGCGCTGCACGAGCGGATATGCGAGGATATCTCGGCCTGGCTGTCGGAAGAAATGAACTGGCAGGTTCTCGGCGTAACGCCGAGCCCCATCGAAGGTGGCGATGGCAATCGCGAATTCCTCATAGCGGCGCGCAAACATGGCTGAGATCGATATCGACATTCATGCACTCGGCGCGCAGGCCGATGGTCTCGCCGACGTTGAAGGCGAAACGCTCTACGTTCCTTATGTGCTGCCGGGTGAGCATGTCCGCGTTGCCACGGAAGGGGGAGGGCGCGCTGCTCTCCTGAAGGTCGTCACGCCCTCGCCGGAGCGTGTCTCACCTGCCTGCCGTCATTTTACGCGCTGCGGCGGCTGCTCGATCCAGCAACTGGTGCCTGCCGGTTATGCGGTCTGGAAGCGCGAGCAGGTTGAAGCAGCTTTGCGCGCGCGCGGTATCGAGACGGAGGTCGCGCCGCTTCTTCTCACTGCGCCGCGAAGCAGGCGCCGCGCCACCTTCGCGGCCACGCGCACAAAAAAAGGCGTGACGGTCGGCTACTACGAGCGCGGAAGCCACGAGATCGTTGCCATTTCCGAATGTCCGCTGGTTGTCCCCGAAATCGAGCAATTTGTGGCGCAGTTGGGCGAACTTGTCTTGCCGGGTCTCTCGCGTCGTACCCGCGCCTCCATTCTTGTTACCTCGACCTTGAATGGCCTCGACGTCGCCGTCACGGGTGGAAAGCCACTCGACGGACCGTTACGCGCAGAACTCGGGCAACGTGCACAAGTTGCGGATGTTGCGCGCCTTTCATGGGACGATGAAATCCTCGCCGAGCGGCGTTTGCCCGAGATCGATCTTTCCGGTCTGCGTGTTGGTTTGCCGGTTAAAGGGTTTCTCCAGCCGACAGCTGAAGGGGAGACGGCGCTTGTACGTCTCGTGCGTGAGGGTGTGGGCCGCGCGCGCCATGTCGTCGATCTCTTTGCCGGTTGCGGGACTTTCTCGGCCGCACTGGCAGGCGGGGCCTCGGTTCATGCTGTCGAAGGAGAAAAAAAGGCACTGGCCGCGCTGGAGCGCGCCGTCCGTCGCCAGGGGCCGGATCTCGGTCTGAAGCCCGTGACCATCGAAACGCGAGATCTTGCGCGTCGTCCGCTGCTGGCGGATGAGTTGAAGAAGTTCGATGCCATCGTCATCGATCCGCCGCGCGCTGGCGCATTCGCACAGGCCGAAGAGATCGCAAGGTCGGAGGTGCCGCTCGTCGTTTCGATTTCCTGCAATCCGGCAACCTTCGCGCGCGATGCACGAGCACTTCTCGACGGGGGATATCGTCTTGAGGGGGTGACGCCCATCGACCAGTTCCTCTGGTCGGCACATGTCGAACTGGTGGGGATATTCCGGCGCGTTTGAGCGGTATCAGATATCGCGTGGAAGGTGCTGGCGTGCCACCGCTTCGACTTCCTCCGGCCTCTTGTCGAGCGTCGAAAGCTTTACGATGACTTCCATCGAGGAAGGCGCCTTCCAGCAGCGGTACATGTAGCGTCGCAAAATATCTGCGTTTGGCGGGTTTTCTACCGCCGCATCCAGTGGCCGGCGCAAGGTGATGTGAAGATCGGCGTTGCGGATCATTCGGATATATCGTTCGACGATGGTCACATCCGCAATCGCGTTCCACGGTAGAAGGCCCAGCCGGTCAAGTGTGATCCCCGCAGGAGAGATAGCCAGCGCCTTGCGGTTCTTCCTGACAAAGGGCCAGTGATAGACGGCCACCCCTGCAGAGAAAGCCGCAGCGACAAGGGAAATGAGCGGCGCGCGCACAACACCGAAAAGAACGATGCCGAAGGCGATTATCAGACCGCCATAGACAATGCCTTCGCCCTTTTGTTTCTCATATTGAGCGGACAGATAGTCCTGCTCACTCATGGGGTATGTCCTTCGCCGACTTGCGCGCGATGGCGTAGCCAGTGGTCGGCGAGGACGCAGGCCATCATCGCCTCGCCCACGGGTACGGCGCGAACGCCGACACAAGGGTCATGTCGGCCCTTGGTCACGATTTCGGTATCTTCGCCGCCCTTCGTCACCGTCTTGCGAGGGGCAAGGATCGAGGAGGTAGGTTTGACTGCAAAGCGCACTACAACATCTTGCCCTGTAGATATTCCGCCGAGAATACCGCCCGCATGGTTCGAGGAGAAGGCGAGGCCGTGATTGGTGGATTGCATTTCGTCGGCGTTATCCTCGCCGGAGAGGGCTGCCGCCGCGAAGCCTTCGCCGATCTCGACACCTTTCACCGCATTGATGCTCATCATTGCGCTCGCAAGGTCGGCATCCAGTTTGCCGTAGATCGGTGCGCCGAGACCCACGGGAACGCCCGAGGCCACGACTTCGATCACCGCGCCGCAGGATGATCCACTTTTGCGGACGCCATCCAGATAGGCTTCCCATTCAGCAGCAGCTTTTCGGTCCGGGCACCAGAAAGGATTGTTTTCGGTTTCCTCCCAGTCCCAGTTCGCGCGATTGATCTTGTGCGGCCCCATCTGCACAAGCGCGCCGCGAATGCTGACGCCGGGCAGCATGGCGCGCGCGATGCCCGCCGCCGCGACTCGCGCTGCCGTCTCGCGCGCGGAAGAGCGCCCGCCGCCGCGATGGTCGCGAATGCCGTATTTGGAGAAATAGGTGAAGTCGGCATGACCCGGTCTGAATTTCTCGACGATATCCCCGTAGTCCTTCGACCGTTGATCGACATTCTCGATCATCAGCGAAATCGGCGTACCGGTGGTGAGCTCGACGCCATCTTCGACAAAGGTACCCGACAGGATTTTCACGGCATCGGGTTCGCGCCGCTGTGTCGTGAAGCGCGACGTGCCGGGCCGCCGCCGGTCAAGCCAGTGTTGAATATCCTCCGCCTTCACCGGAATGCGGGGCGGTGCGCCGTCGATCACGCAGCCGAGCGCCGGCCCGTGGCTTTCGCCCCAGGTCGTGACACGGAAGAGATGACCGAACGTATTATGCGACATGGCTGTCCGTCTGGCCTTGAAAGGCCTGCCTCAAACTGTGAACCGGCAGGAACAATACAGGAGATTGTCAGACGATGCTCATATCCGGCGCGTCTTCGGCCTTCATGCCCACGACATGGTAGCCCGCATCGACATGATGGACTTCGCCGGTAACGCCCGAACCGAGGTCGGAAAGAAGGTAGAGCGCGGTATTGCCTACCTCGTCGATGGTGACCGTGCGCTTCAGCGGCGAGTTGAGCTCGTTCCACTTCAGGATATAGCGGAAGTCGCCGATACCCGATGCGGCAAGTGTCTTGATCGGCCCGGCGGAAACGGCATTGACGCGGATATTGTTGCGTCCCAGGTCGACGGCAAGATAACGCACGCTTGCTTCGAGCGCGGCCTTCGCCACACCCATCACGTTGTAATGGGGGATAACCTTCTCCGAACCGTAATAGGTCAGCGTGACGATGGAGCCGCCATCCGGCATCAGCTTTTCGGCGCGCTGCGAGAGCGCGGCAAACGAGTAACAGGAGATGGCCATGGTGGCCGTGAAATTGTCCAGCGTCGTATCGACGTAGCGTCCGTCGAGCTCGTCCTTGTTCGAATAGGCGATGGCGTGAACGAAGAAATCGATCTTGCCCCATTCCTTCGAGAGACGTTCGAAGAGTGCGTCCATGCTGGCGGCGTCGGTGACGTCGCAAGGCAGAACGAGTGTCGAGCCGACCGATTCCGCGAGCGGGGAAACACGTTTCTGCAGCGCTTCGCCCTGATAGGTGAACGCGATTTCAGCGCCCTGTTCGGCGCAGGCCTTGGCAATACCCCACGCGATGGAGCGATTATTCGCGACGCCCATGATAAGGCCGCGTTTGCCCTTCATCAGGCTGCCCTTCACGATCGGGCTCGTGCTGGTGATGGCTTCGCTCATCGTTTCCCCGTGAACTGTCTTGGCCGAAAATCGAGCCGCATCCTACACAAAAGCCCCTACCGGTCTAACAAAAAAGCCGTGCGGCAAGGATGGGCTTTCTTCACGATTCGTGTCGATTCGTGACTGTTCAGTTTTCCCAAAACCCCTTGCGCGGATCATGCTTGAGGCCAGGGGACCAGCTCGCCGCGAAGTCCTTGAGGACGGGGTCGGAAACGTCCGGAAGTGTGAGTGTGAGGGTAACGTATTGGTCGCCGCGGGTTGTGGCGCCTTCCTCGGGAATCCCTTTTCCCCTGAGCCTCAGCCTTGTGCCTGAATTGGAACCCGCAGGGATCGTCAGCGTCACAGGGCCGGCAATGGTCGGCACTTCCACTTTTGCGCCGAGTACGGCCTCCGACAGTGTGACGGGCAGGGTAAGGTGGATATCCGCACCTTCCCTCAAGAAATAGGGATGTGCCGCAACGTCGACGGTGACGATGGCATCGCCCGGTGCGGCTCCGCCATGGCCTTCGCAGCCCTGACCGCGCATGCGGATTTTCCCGCCATCCGTGGTGCCGGGGGGGACGGCGAGCTCGACAGTCCGTCCGTCGGCGAGCTTCACACGCTTTCGTGCGCCGTTTGCTGCTTCGAGAAAGCTCACGGAAAGGCGGTAGTTGCGGTCTTCGCCGCGAGCGCGAAAGACGCGCTTGCCTGCATTCTTGATGCCCTCGAAGAGCTCGGAGAAGACATCGTCTTGTGCGTCTTGCGCAGCAACTGAAGGAGAAGCGGTTTCCTCGAAGGCGGGCTGCCGTCGCCGCTGAGCGGCTTCGTTCAGCCGCTCCGCTTCGAAACGGCGGCGTGAGGCTTCATCCTTGAGCTGATTGTAAGCAGCCGTCACTTCCTGAAAACGGGCATGAACTGCATCCGATCCACCTCGCGTATCGGGATGCAGTTCTTTCGCAAGCCTGCGATAGGCCGTCTTTATGTCCGCATTGCTTGCGCCAGGGCCAACGCCCAGGACTTCATATGGATTGCGCAAGGGCGCTACTCCCAAACCGCTGAAGAGCGCAGATTAGACGAGCCGCCATACGAATTGGTTAAGGCGTTCCGTGGTCGAGCCGGTCGAATTCGGCAGGCGAGGGGGGCGGAGCGGTACGCGAAAGCGCGGCATCGGCCTCGCTGGGCGGTGGCGGGCCGGGCAGGCTGGGGACGAGCAGCGTTAACCTTTGAAGCGCCTGCTCATGGCCGACGCGCGCCGCAAGCGCGTACCAGCCAAGGGCACGGGCAGGGTCGTGCTCTACCCCGAGGCCCTTCTCATACATGACGCCGAGATTATACCGCGCGGCGGGAACGCCAGCGATGGCCGCGGCATGAAACCAGAAGGAAGCCGTCTTGTAGTCCCGTTCGATACCATCGCCTTCGAGATACATGTAGGCGGTGTTCAACTGTGCGGATACGAGGCCGCCGCGCGCCGCCCGTTCGTAGAAATAGAGCGCTCGTGCGGGATCGCGGGCCACGCCGCGGCCTTCGCGAAAGAGAAGGGCGACATTGCGCATGGCCGCGAGATCGTCCTGCTGCGCGAGCGGGAGCCAGATTTCGTAGGCTTTGCTGAAATCACCCGCATCATAGGCCGTAATACCCTCATTAAAGCGAGCCTCTTGCTCCGCTTCGGACGGCGCAACCTGACGGAGCCCCTCGTCGATCGTAACGCCAGGTGCTGCCTGCAAGGGCGAGAGATGAAAGGCGAAAAGCAGTACCGGCAACACAAGGCCGAACGAGAGGGCGGACCGACGAAAACTCATGATAAATGGCCCACCCTCGCAATTTTGTCAGTTCTGAATCTGCCAGGAGCCATCCGCCTGGCGGCACGCTGTGCCATGTGCCTGCTCGCTGCGCCCATCGATATAAACAGTCTGCGTATACTCGCGGCAATTGTAATTGCCCTGCTGGTAAGCAGGCTGCGGCGTTACCGTACCATAATGGCCGGAATCCGGGTTCTGCCAGCGAACCGGCTGACCCGACCGCCCGTTTTCAAGCGTATTGTAGGTCGTCTGGCCCATATACTGCCGGTCGGCGCGGTCGAGCGACTTACCGATTTCGCCGCCAAGGAAGGCGCCCAGAAGCACACCGGCGCCCGTCGCCCAGAGCTGGCCCGATCCGCCGCCGATCTGCGAGCCTGCGAGACCGCCCGCGACAGCACCGCCAACGGTGCCGACGGTCTGTTTGTTGATGCCGCCGCCGTTGCCATACATGCTCTGGTCACAAGCGGCGAGCGAGAGTGCAATCGCGCCGATGGCCAATCCCTGAACGAATTTCATAACGATCAATCCTGTGCTTTGGTCGCCCCCAACCGATATAAGTCTTATCTATATAGAAGCGCGATTGTGGCAAGATTGGAGCGGAAAGCCGCGACAAAACGCACAGAAATCTACGCTTTTTGTATGGGGACCGTGAATTGGATCAAGCATGACGGACGTGAAGGCCGAAGCGGAAGAGAGCCGGATTTTCGACAGTGAAGAGCCGATTGCGCTGTTTCACAAGTGGATGACGCTTGCGCGCGAGAAGGAACCGGAGGACGCGAACGCCATGGCGCTGGCGACGGCGGACAAGGACGGCTCCCCCGATGTACGGATGGTGCTGCTGAAGGACGTGGACGAGCGCGGCTTCGTCTTCTACACCAACCTCGAAAGCATCAAGGGACTGGAATTAAAGGAAAATCCGGCCGCCTCGCTGTGTTTTCACTGGAAGAGCCTGCGCCGCCAGGTGCGCGTCCGGGGCGAGGTTGTCCCCGTAAGCGAGGAAGAGGCAGACGCTTATTTTGCCTCGCGCGCGAAGGACAGCCAGATCGGTGCATGGGCCTCGAAGCAATCGCGGCCGCTGGAAACCCGCTTCGAGTTGGAGAAGCAAGTCGCTGTTTTTACAGCAAAATTCGGTCTCGGGAAGGTGCCGAGACCACCTCACTGGTCCGGCTTCCGGGTTGTGCCGCGACGGATCGAGTTCTGGCGCGACCGGCCGTTCAGATTGCATGACCGCCTTGTTTTCAAACGGAAAACGGCCGCAGACCGGTGGCAAACCGAGAAGTTGTATCCCTGACTGTCATCTTAATGTCATCAAACTGTCACAAATGCCGGAAGGCAGGTCGCGCATGAGCGCTCCAGAGATTGCCGGCGAGGCCACTGACGCAACCGGCACAAAAAAAGAAATCCCCGTAACGGCCGAAACGGGGGTCGCGCCTGAATATGAGCGGCTGATGCGGCGCGCGACGCTCGCCGCCGTCGCGGTCGCCCTGGTGCTGATCGGGCTCAAGGGAGCAGTCTACTGGGCGACGGGGTCCATCGCCATGCTCGGCACATTGACCGACTCGCTGCTCGATGGGGCGGCCTCGCTGCTCAACCTTTTCGCCGTGCGCGCCTCGCTCGCGCCCGCCGACCTGGAACATCGCTTCGGCCACGGCAAGGCGGAAGCGCTGGCGGGGCTCGGCCAGTCGATCTTCATTTTCGGATCGGCGGGCTACATCACCTTCGAGGCGATCTCGCGGCTGATGAACCCTGAACCCGTGGATTACTCGGGCGCGGGGATCGTGGTGGTCGTCATTGCCATTGGACTGACGCTCGCGCTTGTTGCCTATCAGCGCCACGTGGTGAGCCAGACGCGCTCGCTTGCGATCGAGGCGGACTCGATCCACTACCGCGGCGACTTGCTGATGAACCTTTCGGTGATTGCGGCGCTGGTCCTGTCGGGTTATCTCGGCCTTCACTGGGCGGACCCCGTTTTCGGCATCCTGATCGCGGCGCTCATTGCGTGGAGCGCGGCAAAGATCGTGATGAACGCTTTCAACCAGCTCATGGATCGTGAGTTTTCCGAAGACGAACGCGAGCACATCAAGGATATCGTGCGCCAGCATTCGGAAGTGGTGAACCTGCACGAACTGAGGACGCGCACCTCGGGCATCTACAGCTTCATCCAGTTTCACCTTGAACTCGACGGCGAGATGACGCTGGCGGAAGCGCACCGCATTTCCGACGAAGTAGAGGAGGATGTGATGGCGGCCTTCCCCGGCTCGGAAGTCATCATCCATCAGGACCCGGCAGGCAGCGAAAAGCTCACCCGGTTCCAGCGTGCCTGAACAAGCGGATAGCGGGATTGACCGGTAGAAACGAGAATGAGGAACTGCTCGCTTTTCTCGAAAGCGCAGGCGCATACGGGCTCGGCGCGGGCGAGACGGTAAAACGCATCGAGACGCATGCCTCGCACGTGTTTCTTGCGGGCGAGCGCGCCTACAAGATGAAGAAGCCGGTGAAGTTTACCTTTCTCGACTTCTCGACACTCGAAAAGCGCAAGGCTGCCTGCGAACACGAGGTCGAACTCAATCGCCGCACGGCGCCCGACATTTATCTCGGCGTAACGCCCGTGCGCCGCAGGGGCGGGGATTTTGTCATCGGTGGCGATGAAGGCGAAGTGGTCGAATATCTCGTCGAAATGAAACGCTTTGGCGGCGACGGGCTGCTCGCGACACTGGCGGAGAAAGGCGCGCTCGACCTTTCGGCCGTGAAGGAACTGGCGGGCAATATCGCCGCCTTCCACCGAAAGGCGGAGGTGAGGCCCGATTTCGGCGGCGCGGCAGGCTGTGCAGGTATCGTCGCGGGAAGCGCGGAGGACATGAAACCCCTCGCCGGAACCGTGCTCGACGCGGAGAAGGTGCGGCGTGTGACGGCGCTGAGCGAGGCGCTGATCGAGAGACATGCCGCGCTGCTCGATGAACGCCGCAAGGCCGGATATGTGCGCCACTGCCACGGCGATCTCCATCTCGGCAATGTGACGATGGTGGAGGGCCATCCCGTCATTTTCGACTGCATCGAATTCGACGACTGGCTGGCGCGGATCGACGTGCTTTACGATCTCGCCTTTCTGCTGATGGATCTCGCCTTTCGCGCCGAAAGCGATGCGCGGCTCGCCGGTTTTGCGGCCCGCGCCCTCAATACCTGGCTGGACAGTCTCGGCCAGGATGAAATCGAACCCGCGATCCGGGGGCTCGCGTTGCTGCCGCTTTTCGTTTCCATGCGCGCGGTGGTGCGCGCCAAGGTGACGGCAGTGCAGGTGAAGGGCGGCGGCAACACGAAGAAGCGGGACAATGACAAGCGGGACAATGACAAGCGGGACAATGAGAAACGGGAAAAGGCGCGCGCCTATCTCGATTTCGCGCTGAAGATGCTGGAGGAGACACCGCCCCGCCTCATTGCTGTGGGGGGGCTTTCAGGCACGGGCAAATCGACGGTGGCGAAGGAGATCGCCGCCAGGACGGGCGGTGCGCTTGGCGCGGTGCATCTCAGGAGCGACATCATTCGCAAGCGGATGTTTGGTGTCGGACCCCTCGATCGGCTGCCCGGCGAGGCTTATGCACCGGGCGTTGGCGAGCGGGTTTACGAGGAAATGCGCAGCCTCGCGCGCACCGCACTCGATGCGGGCATGAGCGTGGTGACGGATGCCGTCTTTGCGCGCGATGAGGAACGCCGCGCCGTCGAGGAACTGTCATCGCAGGCGGGTATGGCCTTTGCCGGGCTCTGGCTCGAAGCGCCGGCCTCCGTGCTGGAGAAACGGGTGGCGGCCCGCGAAAAGGAAGGGCGCGACCCCTCCGATGCGGGCGTCGAGGTATTGCAGAAGCAACTTGCCTATGATCTGGGCAAAATCGAATGGGCGAGGGTGGACGCATCTGGCACACCGAAGGAGACGCTGGCGCGGGCGCTTGAGGCGCTGGCGTGTGCGCCTGCCTTCCTCTAGATTGCTGCCATGACACAAATTGACAATGCAGAACGGAAAACGCTGATCCTGACCGGCGCGAGCCGGGGTATCGGCCATGCGACGGTGAAGCGCTTTTCAAGCGCGGGCTGGCGCGTGATTACCTGTTCGCGGCACCCTTTCCCGGAGGACTGCCCCTGGGAGGCAGGACCGGAAGACCATATCCAGGTGGATCTTGCCGATGTGAAGAACACGGAAGCCGCCATCCTGGAAATGCGCGAACGGCTGAAGGATCAGGGCGGGCGGCTGAACGCACTGGTGAACAATGCCGCGATTTCGCCCAAGGGGACGAGCGGCTCCCGGCTCGGCGTCTTCGACACGGATGTCGATACCTGGACGCGGGTCTTTCAGGTGAATTTCTTCGCGCCGGTGATGCTGGCGCGCGGCCTCGTGAACGAGCTGAAAGCGGCACAGGGCTCGGTCGTCAACGTGACCTCGATTGCAGGCGAGCGCGTGCACCCCTTTGCGGGTTCCGCCTATGCGACCTCGAAAGCGGCACTCGCCGCTCTGACGCGCGAAATGGCCTCCGAGTTCGGGCGGCTCGGCGTGCGCGTGAACGCGATTGCGCCCGGCGAGATCGACACGGCGATATTGTCGCCGGGGACGGACAAGATCGTCGCCGAAATTCCGATGCAGCGCCTCGGCACGCCGGAAGAAGTTGCGCGGACGATCTATTTTCTGTGCACGGATCAGTCGAGCTACGTCAACGGCACCGAAATCCAGATCAATGGCGGCCAGCACGTCTGAGGGTTTCCCTGTGCATCAGCCAAGACAACAAGTGTCATCCCGGCACTTGTTGCCGGGACCCATTGGCGTCGCAACTTATCGAAACGTGGATTGGGTCCCGGGAATAAATCCCGGGATGACCCCGGGATGACATTGAATTTTAATCGACGAAAATGACCGCGCTCTGGCTGTCGCGGACGCGGGCGTCCTCGTTCACGGTGAAGGCGGAGACGATATAGCCGCTCGCGCCCGCGAAGACGCCGGTGCCGCGCTCGACGCGGAAGGTGATATGGCCGAGTTGCACCTTGGGGTCCGGCGTTTCGCCGAGGCTTCCCTCGCCCGTGCTCGCATAGAAGAGCGAGCCGCCGCCGAAAGTGATCTCGCCTGTTTCGGTGAAGCCGCCATAGTCGTCGTTTTCGACCACGGCATTGCATTTCGCCGTGGCCGCGCCGCCCGCGACCTGCGCCTCGATGACGCCGGGCTGGAGGATCGCCTCCGTCTCGATATTCATGCGGCGGCCCATCTCGTCTTCCGGCGAGGCCTTGCCTTCGAAGATAAGCTGGAAACGAATTTCACGGGTCATGATCCGGCCTTTCAGGCTGCGCGGAGATTGTCCTTCTTCACCATCGCCTCGACTTCGTCGAGCGCCTTGTGGACGGCGGCGAACATTTCCTCGACCTGTTCGAGCGTGATGATGAGCGGCGGGCAGAAGGCGACGATATCGCCCGCCAGCGCGCGGAGAATGAGCCCGTGGCGCTGCGCGGCGGCGACGACGGCGGCGGCGATACCGGCCTTGGGGTCGAAGCTGCGCTTGTCCGACTTGTCGGCGACAAGCTCGATGGCGCCGATGAGGCCCTTGGCGCGGGTGTGGCCGACCAGCGGATGATCGGCGAGGCGCTCGACATGGCCCTCGAAGTGGGGGGCAATGCCGCGCACATGGCCGAGGATGTTGCGTTTCTCGTAGATTTCCAGCGTCTTCGCGGCGACGGCGGCGCCGACGGGATGCGCGGTATAGGTGAAGCCATGACCGAAGGTGCCGAGCTTTTTGCTCTCGTCGATCATCGCCTGATACATGTCTTCGCCGACCGTGACAGCGGCAATGGGGAAATAGGCCGACGACAGCGCCTTGGCGACGGAGATCGAATCCGGCTTCATGCCGAAGGCTTGCGAGCCGAACATTTCGCCCGTGCGCCCAAAGCCGCAGATGACTTCATCGGCGATGAAATAAATGTCGTATTTCGTCAGCACCGCCTGGATCTTCTCGAAATAGCCGGCGGGCGGAACGATGACGCCGCCAGCCCCCATGATGGGCTCGGCGATGAAGGCGGCAACCGTGTCCGGGTCTTCCTTGATGATGAGGTCTTCGAGGTTCTTCGCGAGCCGCGTTGTGAACTCGTCTTCCGTTTCGCCCGGCTCTGCATAGCGGTAGTAATGCGGACAGTCGGTGTGGAGGACCCCCTCGATGGGCAGGTCGAAATCGCGGTGATTGGCCGGGAGCCCCGTGAGCGAACCCGACGCCACGGTGACGCCGTGATAGCCGCGCTGGCGCGAAATGAACTTCTTCTTGTTCGGCCGGCCCCTGGCATTGTTGTAGTACCAGACGAGCTTCATCTGCTGGTCGTTCGCTTCCGAGCCTGAGCCGCAGAAGAGAACCTTGGAAGCGGCGTGCGGCGCGATGGCCTTGAGGCGTTCGGCTGCTTCCGCCGCGCGCTCATGGCTCTTGCCGCCGAAAGTGTGCGTGAAGGGGATCTGACGCATCTGCTCGGTGGCGGCGTCGATCAGCTCCTGCTCGTTATAGCCGAGCGAGGTGCACCACAGCCCGGCAAGCCCCTCGATATATTTGTTGCCGCCATTGTCGAAGACATAGATGCCCTCGCCGCGCTCGATGATCATCGGGCCTGTGTCGCGGAACGTATCGAGATTGGTGTAGGGGTGGATGACCGTCTCGATGTCGCGAACGGCGGCGTTGGAAAGGCTCATCGGGGAGCTCCTCGGGGGTTCATGTACGGGCTTGGCGGCATAATGGGAGGGGGTGGAGCGGGTGTCAAAGGCGCTCAGGTTGCATAATAGTTTTGGATAAGCCTTTTCAGTTGGTCTGCGATCTGATCGCGGCGCGCTCCATGGTGGGCTTCCCGATGGTGAACCGCGCACAAAGCCACAACATTCCGTGGCTGATCCAGACCGCCGTGAGATAGTGGAATGATATGATGAGTTTCAAGGTAGAGGCGACCGTCGGGCATCGGAAAGCCGGGTTCGCTGCAAAACTCGCAATGGCCTGAAGCGCGCTCCAGCGCACTGTTTCTCACTGTTGCACTTCTTTTGAATGACCAAGTGGACGACTCGTATCGCTCCGGTGGAGCGCTTTCGTGCAAAGAAAACTGGTCTACATAGAGCGGATGTTCCGTACCTTCCGGACTTCTCGTAAGTGTGTAGGTACGTGAGGATTGATCAAAGTCACTTACAGTCCATGGCTCAGGATCAAGACGGCGCAGAGCGACCTTGCCGGGTTCGCTTTGCTTGGAGGTGAGAAGTATCACGCGAAGCGGAAGGTGAAGTTTGTACGCCTTCTCGACGGCTTCTACGAACGCCTCGGCTCTGCGCAGTTTGGGATTGGAGCGTCCTAACGGTGTGAAATTAGACAGCCAAGTGTCGAAAGCGAAGGTTTGAAAGATTTTTCCATCCTTCGATTTCGTTTGATCATGCCAGAGACAGAGAACGATGAGGTTCCCCGCATCAACAAATGACCAATTGTAACAATACTTGGGGTTATCTTTAATCTTGGCTGGATTTTTTGCTGACGCTATCCAGTCGCTAATATCCAAACCCGCAGCTTCTACGAGATCGAAAACAAGTTCTTTTTTCGTGGGTTTGAGAGACTCCAGCATAGCCATCTAGATATCCCTTTCACCATCCATCCGGCGGCGTAAACCCGCCGAGGATTTCCTCGAACATCGCGGCGACGGCGATGGTTGTGTAGTCCTCCAAGTGCGGGCCGATGATCTGGATGCCGACGGGCTTGCCGTCGCTCGTGACGCCGACCGGCGCGACGGATGCGGGGAGATAGGAGACGACGGCGGGGCCCGCCCAGACAAGCACGTCCATGTAGGGCCGCATGACGCCGTTCACTTCCAATACGCGCTTGTGCCAGTTGCTGTCGTGATTGTGCTCGAAGGCGGGGCGCATCATGACCGGCGCGAGGACGACGTCGTAGCTCTTGAAGAACTGATACCACTTCCAGCGGAACTGGGCTTGCGTTTCCTTCCAGATGGCGCGCTCGGCGAGCGAGAGCGTGCCGCCGATGGCCTGAAGCGCGGCATGGCTCTTGTCGTCGGCGGCGAGGCCCTTTTTCATTTCGGCCCAGTGATCGCGAATGCTTTGCGGCATGCCTGCACCAATCTGCGCATGGAGCAGGATGAGATAGCACTCGGTGATTTCTGCGAGGGTGAGATCGGGCCGCGCGTTCCAGTCGACGCTGGCGCCCGACGCTTCGAGCGCCTTGGCGGCGTTCGTCAGCAGTTCGGCGCTTTCCGCGTCGATGTCGCAGAAATCATCCTCGATCCAGACGGCGACGCGAAGCTCGCGCGGCTTGGTGGCGCGGGGCGCGGGAAGGTCGAGCTTCCAGCCTGCGGCGTCCGCCCAGTCCGGTCCGGCAGCCAGCGAAAGGAGAAGCGCCAGGTCTTCGGCGCTGCGCGCAAGCGGGCCCGCGACCGAGAGATCGCCTTCGTTGAGCGCGCCGGGCGGCGGCGCGAGGTGACCACGCTTCGGCACGATGCCGAAAGAGGGCTTGTGACCGAAGACGCCGCAGAGATGGGCGGGGGTGCGGATCGAGCCGCCGATATCGGAGCCGAACTCACCCGCCGTGAAGCCCGCCGCAAGCGCGGCGGCGGACCCGCCCGACGAACCACCGGGGCCGCAATCGAGCGCCCAGGGGTTGTTCGTCGTGCCGTAGACGTCGTTATAGGTTTGAAGGTCGCCCGAGAGATAGGGGACGTTGCTCTTGCCCATCACGATGGCGCCCGCGCGCTGGAGGCGCTCGATGGCGGTGGCGCTGCGGGCGGGTACATGATCCTTCCAGATCGGCGCGCCGCCCGTCGAGACGATGCCCTCGACTTCATAGGCATCCTTGATGGTGAAGGGCAGGCCGTGCAGGGGGCCCTTGATCTCGTCGCGGGCGAAGGCCTCGTCAGCTTCCTTTGCGAGCTTCATCGCGCGGTCGAAATCGCGGGCGACGACCGCATTGGTTTTCCCGTCGAGCTTCTCGATCCGCGAGATGTAGTGGCCGGTGAGCTCCACGCTCGACAGCTCGCGGCGGCGGATGATCCGGCCAAGGTCGGAGGCGGACCGGAAATGAAGCTCGGTCATGGGAAACTCCCTGTTTCGATATGTTTGGCGGTTTGCCGTTGTTTTGCCGTCCATTAGAGGGGGCAAGGCCATGCGAGGCAAGGATTTGGCGGCAGGCGTCAGGGCAAGCGTTGTTCGCCGGGAGCTTCGCCGCTAGACTGCCCCAAACGGGGATAAAGCTGGGAAAAACCCGGCGTCACCACAGGAAATGAGGAAACAAGACCCATGCAGGGATTGATGCAAAACTGGCCGCTGCGCGTGACGACCATTATCGACCATGCTGCACGCTTTCATGGTGACCGGGAAATCGTGACACGGACTGTCGAGGGTCCGATCGCGCGCACCACCTACAGGGAAGTTCATCTGAGGGCGCGCAAGGTTGCGCAGGCGCTGACGCGGCTTGGCATCAAGGAAGGCGACATCGTCGCGACCATGGCCTGGAACACGGCGCGCCACCTCGAAGCCTGGTACGGCATCATGGGGATGGGCGCGGTCTGTCACACGCTGAACCCGCGTCTCTTCGCCGAACAGCTCATCTACATCATCAATCACGCGGAAGATAAGATCATCTTCCTCGACCTGACCTTTGTGCCGATCCTCGAAGGCATCGCCGACAAGCTGCCGAACGTGAAGACCTATGTCATCATGACGGACAAGGCCCACATGCCGGAAACGAAGCTCCCGAATGCACTCTGCTTCGAGGAGATCGTGGAAGCGGAAGACGGCGAGTTCAAATGGGCGGAAGTGGACGAGAACGCCGCCTGCGGGCTCTGCTACACGTCGGGCACGACGGGTAACCCCAAGGGTGTCCTCTATTCGCACCGCTCCAACGTGCTGCATTCCATGGCGGTCAATACGGGTGATGCGCTCGGCATGAAATCGGCAGATACGATCCTGCCCGTGGTGCCGATGTTCCATGCGAATGCCTGGGGCATCGCCTATGCCGCGCCGGCTGTCGGCGCGAAGATCGTCATGCCCGGCGCGAACATGGACGGCGAGAGCATCTACGAGCTTCTCGACAAGGAAGGCGTAACCGTGACGGCGGCGGTGCCGACCATCTGGCTGATGCTGCTGCAATATCTCGAAAAGACGAAGTCGGAACTGCCGAAGCTCGACCGCGTGGTGATCGGCGGATCGGCCGCGCCGCGCTCGATGATCGAGGTCTTCGAGCAAAAATACAATGTGAAGGTTTTCCATGCTTGGGGCATGACGGAAACGTCGCCCATGGGCACGCTCGGCGCGCTGAAGGCGGGCATGGAAGACTGGCCGCTCGAAAAGCAGATCGACGTGAAGGCGAAGCAGGGCCGCGCGATCTACACGGTCGAGATGAAGATCACCGACGATGACGGCAATGAACTGCCGTCCGACGGCAAGGCCTTCGGTCATCTGATGGTGCGCGGACCGGCGGTTGCCGGCGCCTATCTCAAGAGCGATGGCGGCAACATTCTCGACAAGGATGGCTGGTTCGACACGGGCGACGTCGCGACCGTCGACGAACAGGGTTACATGCAGATCACGGACCGCGCGAAGGACCTCATCAAGTCCGGCGGCGAATGGATTTCCTCCATCGAGATCGAAAACCTCGCGGTCGGCCACCCGAAGGTCGCGGAAGCCGCCGTTATCGGCATCGCGCATCCCAAATGGGACGAACGCCCGCTGCTGATCATCGTGCCCAACGAGGGCGAAAGTCCAACCAAGGACGAGATCCTGCGTTACGTGGAAGGCAAGATCGCCAAATGGTGGATGCCGGACGACGTGGTCTTCGTGGATGAAATTCCGCACACGGCGACGGGCAAGATCCAGAAGCTCGCGCTGCGCGAGAAGTTCAAGGACTATACGCTGCCCACGGCAACCGCCGCCGAGTAGAAAGGCGCGCCGGGCAAGGCAAAACACATCCCGGCGGACACCCCGTCCGCCGCAACGGAAGAACAGGGCACCATGACAGGTGACAAGTCGCGGCTTGCGGCGGCGGGCTTGAGGATATCCGTCCTCGGCCTCGTGATACTGGCGCTCGGCATTCTCGCTCACCGCTTCGGCGTGGCCGACTTCCGTCTTGCGTTGCTCGGCCTTGCGGGTGGAGCGGGCATCGGCCTGCTTGGCGCGCTGGTTTCCGCGATTGCGCTCGTCATCGGCATCGTGTCGTCACGGCGCGGCGTGCGCACGGCCATCGCCGGTCTCGTGATCGGGCTTCTCGTCGCGGCACCTGTCGGACAGACGATGATCGCGGGATCGAAAGTGCCGGGCATCCACGACGTCACGACCGACCTCGGCAATCCGCCCGCCTTTGACGCGGTGGTGGCCGAACGCGGGGATACGTCGAACCCGCTCGACCGGGCGCAACCGGCCGATCTCGCCGAGTTGCAGGCGCAGGCCTATCCCGACCTCACGACGCTCGAAAGCGACATGCAGCCCGGCAAGGTATATGAAGCCACGCTCGAAACCGCGCGCGAGATGGGCTGGGAAATCGTCGCCTCCAATCCCGAGGCCGGGATGATTGAAGCGACGGCAACGACGCGCGTCATGAACTTCAAGGACGACGTCGCGATCCGCGTCACCGAACGCGGCGAAGGCGCCGCAGTCGATATGCGCTCGGTCTCGCGTGTCGGCATTAGCGACATGGGCGCGAACGCGAACCGTATCCGCACTTACCTTCACGCGCTGAAGGTGAAGCTCGACGCGGCGGAGTAGGGATCAAAACAGATGTGTTATCCCGGCGAAAGCCGGGGTGACACCGGTTTTTCTAAGCCAGCCAGTAGTCGCCGCCGAGGGTGGGCTTGCCTTTTGTTGCGACGGCACCGGTTGCGACGAGGTGCTCCATATGAGCGAAGACGGAGCGCGCGGCAGCCGGGTATAGCCGCTTGTCGACGGCGGCATACATGATCGGCACCATGTCCTGAATGCGCGTGTGGCCGGCGGCGAGCTGTTCCATGATCTGGCGCTCACGGTCTTCGCGATGTTCGATGAAGGAGCGCACGAACGGCTTGGGATCGGTGATCGCGGGGCCATGCGTCGGCCAATAGACTTCATCGTCGCGCTCAAGAAGCAGGCGAAGCGAAGCCATGTACTGCTCCATGTTGCCATCGGGCGGGCTGACGATGCTGGTCGACCAGCCCATGACGTGATCGCCGCTGAAGAGTGCCTTTTCTTCCTGAAGCGCGAAGCACATATGGTTCGATGTATGGCCCGGCGTATAGACACATTCGACCGTCCAGCCATTGCCTTCGATCACGTCGCCGTGGCGGATCTCGAAATCCGGTACAAAAGCCGTGTCGCCGTCTTCCTCGACCTGCACATCGTCTGGGGTGTTGAGCTGGCCCGAGCCATGCGGCCCATAGGCATAGGTCTCCGCGCCGGTGAGCGCCTTCAGGGGCGCGGCGGCGGGCGAGTGATCGCTATGCGTATGAGTGATGAGGATATGGGTGACGGTCTCGCCTTCGAGGGCGCGCATCAACGCCCCGACATGCTCATTGAGCAGGGGGCCGGGATCGACCACGGCAACCTCGCCCTTGCCGATGATATAGGTGCCCGTGCCCTTGTAGGTGAAGGCAGATGGATTGTTCGCGACGACGCGGCGGATCAGCGGCGATACCTGATCGCAGTCGCCATATTCGAACTCGATTTCGCGGACATAGGGGATCTGAACGGGCATCTTTCCTCCGGTTTTGGCGGTAGATTGGACCCTTGGGCGGCGAACTTCAATGGGTAGCGGACACCTAGTCGAGATGGGCGGCGGCTGCGGGCGCGCCACCTTCGGCGGCACCGTTCTTTTTTACCCGCAGCAGAAGCAGCAGCGGCAGGGCGAAGATCGTCATGTACATCATTAGTTTGAAGTCATTCAGATAGGCGATGGACGCGGCCTGCCTTGTGACTTCGCTTTCCGCCATTGCCAGCCCCTGCGCGGTGCCGACATCCCAGCCGGGTGGCGCCTGATCGGGCCGGAGCAAGGGATTTAGTTCGGAGACATTCCGCGACAGAAGCTCGTGGTTCACCTGGGTGTAGCGGGAGATGAGGCCTTGCGTGATCGAGATGCCGACGCTGGAGCCGATATTGCGCATCAGGCTGTAGAGGCTGGTGCCCTCGGTGCGCAGTTCCGGCGAAAGTGTTGCAAAGGTTGCTGTCGTCAGCGGCACAAAAATGAAGCCGAGGCCGAAACCCTGGATGACGCCAGTCATGACGACGGTCGTTTCGCTGATATAGAGATTGAAGTTCGACATCTCCCAGAGCGAATAGATCGTGAGAAGAAAGCCGAACGCCATGATGAGGCGAATATCGATTCGGTTCACGATGCGGCCGACAAGGAACATGGCGATCATGGTGCCGATACCGCGCGGCGCGAGAACGAGGCCGGTTGTAACGACGGGATAGCCCATCAGTGTTTCGAGATAGGGCGGCAGCAACGCCATCGTTGCGAAGAGAATGACACCCACCATCGTGATGAGAACGAGGCCGACGCACAGATTTCGATCCTTGAAGAGGTGTAGCGTTATAAATGGGTTCTTCGTCGTCATGGAATGGACGATGAAGAGATAGAAGGCGAGGATGGCGACGGCGGCTTCGATGACGATTTCGGTCGATGAGAACCAGTCCTCGACCTGTCCGCGGTCGAGCATGATCTGGAGGCTCGCAATGGCAAGACCGAGCCAGGCAAAACCCATCCAGTCGAAACGGCGCGACCTGTCGCCTTCTCGCTCGCTGCTAGCGGCAAAGATACCTACGAGCGCGAGCAAGCCGAACGGGACATTGATGTAGAAGACCCAACGCCAGTTATAGGTATCCGTCAGCCAGCCGCCGAGCGCGGGGCCGAGAATGGGGCCGACCATGACGCCCATGCCCCAGACGGCCATGGCCGAGCCGTGCTGCTCCTGCGGATAGGTGTCGAGCAGGATTGCCTGCGACAGCGGCACCAGCGCCGCGCCGAACATGCCTTGCAGGAGGCGGAAGAGGACGATCTCCTCGATACTCGTAGCCGCGCCGCAAAGCATCGACGTAACGGTGAAGCCGATGACGGCAGCGGCGAGAAGATTTCGCCGGCCGAACCGCGAGGCAAGAAAGCCGGTGGTCGGCGTGAAGACGGCGGCAGCCACGATATAGGAGGTGAGAACCCAGGAAATCTGTTCCTGGGTTGCCGAAAAACTGCCCTGCATATGAGGCAGGGCAACATTCGCAATAGTCGAGTCGAGCGTCTGCATGATCGTCGCAAGCATGATGGAGCCCGTGACGATCAGTCGTTGCAGGGAAGGGTTCACGATGCCTTGCCTTTTTGCACGCTGGCGTGGCGGACAGGCCCGGAATCTGTATCGATCTCGACCTCGCAGCTCATGCCTGCGCGGATAGCAGGATCGTCCTCGCGGCGCTCGATTGCGATGCGGACGGGAATGCGCTGCACGACCTTGACCCAGTTCCCTGT
>Ga0114898_1000797_pt1 | contig 21477 bp, 24 predicted proteins | sample Malvired_Geostar_FD_83496 | JGI IMG/M metagenome (GOLD analysis project Ga0114898, IMG submission 83496) | Marine viral communities from the Global Malaspina Expedition - Malaspina viral metaG DeepMed_Geostar | ecosystem: Environmental > Aquatic > Marine > Oceanic | place: Mediterranean Sea... | reverse complement strand
GGGGAGGGTCATTGCAAATCTCTCCGCTCATCCCGGCGAATGCCGGGACCCAGATGCAGTATCACCGCAGGGAAGGGATGGGACTGGCCGGACATGCAGAACTCCACAAGCTCTCGCTCGCCATCTGGGTCCCGGCTTTCGCCGGGATGAGCGGATTCAGGAAACCTTCGGCCGCCCGATGTCCGGCAGCAGGTCCTGAAGCTCCACGAAGGCGTCGGCCTGGCGGCGGAGTTCGTCGGCGATCTGGGGCGGCTGGCTCCTCATCGTCGAGACGACGGTGACGCGCACGCCCCTGGCCTGCACCGCCTGCACCAGCCGGCGGAAGTCGCCGTCGCCGCTGAACAGGACCATGTGGTCGACGCGGGGGGTCAGCTCCAGCATGTCGACGGCGATCTCGATGTCCATATTGCCCTTGGTCCGGCTGTGGCCCTGGGCGTCGGTGAAGCGCTTGACCGGCTTGGTCACCACGCTGAAGCCGTTGTAGCCGAGCCAGTCGACCAGCGGCCTGATCGGCGAGAATTCCTCGCCCTCGATCACGGCGGTGTAGTAATACGCCCGAACCAGAACGCCGTTCGCGCGATACATGTCGAGCAGTTTGCTGAAATCGAGGTCGGCGTTCAGGGCCCTGGCGGCGGAATAGAGGTTGGCCCCGTCGATGAACAGGGCGATGCGCTCGGTCGGATAAGGCGTCATGGAAATCGATCCCGAAAATATGGACGTCCCGGTCGCCGTCGAATTGGACGGCGCCCTCGATCTGGACGAGGCCGTCATCGTCGCCCTGGGCTGCAATGACAAGGGCGCGTGGCGGGATTGCCGCGAGGCGCTGGAGGCGGCGCTGGCGCGTTTCCGGTCCGAGGGGATCGACGTGTTGAAGCGCTCGTCGTGGTGGCGCTCGAACGCCTGGCCCGACCCGGACGACCCGCCGTTCCTGAACGGGGTGGTCATCGTTCGCACGGCGCACGACCCGCATGCGCTGATGGCGGCGCTGGGCCGGATTGAGGAGGCGTTTGGCCGCCGGCGCGGCGCGCGCAATGCGCCGAGGACCCTCGACCTCGACCTGATCGCCTACGGGCGGCTGAAGGGCGATCTCGACGGCCTGATCCTGCCGCACCCGAGGGCGGCGGAGCGGAGATTCGTCATGGGCCCGCTGGCCGAGATCGCGCCGGAGTGGGAGCATCCGGAGGGCGGGACAGCCGCGGGTCTCGCAGACGCGGCGCCGGTCGGGCGGGACGCGGCCCCGCTGCGCTGATCGCCTCATTCCCGCCCATGCGGCGTTGCACAATGACGCTCAACGCTCTATTTTGTGCGGTTCTCCCCCGCGCTCGAGGATTTTCATGGCCCGCGTCACTGTCGAAGACTGCATCGAGAAGGTGCCGAACCGTTTTGGTCTGGTTCTGCTGGCCGGGCACCGCGCCCGCTCCATCGCCAACGGCGCGCCGCTGACGATCGATCGCGACAACGACAAGAACCCGGTCGTCGCCCTGCGCGAACTCGCCGACGACACGGTCAGCCCCGACGAGCTGGAAGAGAACATCATCGTCACCCTGCAGCGCGTCGATGAGCGCACCGAAGCCGAGGACGAGGCCGAGACCGTCGCCCTGCTGGCCGAGCCGCAGCACATGAACATGGCGGAAGCCGAGCTGATCCGCGCGCTGCAAAGCGACCGCGACGGCGGGCAGGAGGAGCGGTACTGACGGCTGAACCCGCCAACGGTATCACCATCCTGCCGGCGCGGACCTCGCAGCCCGCGTCGCCTCTGAAAGCTGCCAATCTCAATGACCCGGAGGGCGACCGTCCTCCGGCCGACGTCGTCGAGCCCATCCGGGCCCCGGTGCTGCGGCAATTCGAGCTGGTCGAGGCGGTCCGGGCCTATGATCCGACCGCCGACGAGGGGTTGCTGAACCGCGCCTACGTCTATGCGATGAAGATGCACGGCTCGCAGCTGCGGGCCTCCGGCGATCCCTATTTCGCCCACCCGATCCAGGTCGCCGGCATCCTGACCGACTACCGGCTGGATACGGCCACCATCGTCACCGCCCTGCTGCACGACGTGGTCGAGGACACCTCGGCCACCCGGGACGACATCGCCGGCATGTTCGGCGAGGAGATCGCCTCGCTGGTCGAGGGCGTGACCAAGCTGTCGCGGCTGGAGCTGCAGGCCGAGCACACGCGCCAGGCCGAGAACCTGCGCAAATTCATCCTCGCCATCTCGAAGGACGTTCGCGTCCTGCTCGTGAAACTGGCCGACCGTCTGCACAACATGCGGACGCTGAAACATGTGAAGCCCGAGAAGCGCGAGCGGATCAGCCGCGAGACGCTGGAGGTCTATGCGCCGCTGGGCCGTTCGATCGGCATTCACTCGATCGCCTCCGAGCTGGAGGAGCTGGCCTTCGAACACCTCAACCCGACGGCCCGCACCGCCATCGAGCGGCGGCTGGAGGCCCTGAAGCTGGAGCACGGCCGGGCCATCGAGGGCGTCGCCCGCGAGGTCGAGCGGGTGCTGGAGGAGGCGGGCGTGCACGCCCATGTGTTCGGCCGGCAGAAGACGCCCTATTCGATCTGGCGCAAGCTGCAGCGCAAGTCGGTGGGCTTTTCGTCGCTGTCGGACATCTACGGCTTCCGGGTCATCGTCGAGGCCGAGGACGACTGCTACCGGGCGCTCGGCGTGATCCACCGCGCCTGGCCGATGGTGCCGGAGCGGTTCAAGGACTTCATCTCGACGCCCAAGTCGAACAACTACCGCTCGCTGCACACCACCGTGGTCGGGCCGTCGGGGCTGCGCATCGAAATGCAGATCCGCACCGATGCGATGGACCGGGTCGCCGAGGACGGGGTGGCCGCGCACTGGGCCTACAAGAACATGTCCTACGGCTTCGACCACGAGGCCATGGCGGCGCAGGGCGGGCGGGACCCGCTGCAGAACCTGCGCCATCTGGTGCAGGTCATCGAGCATGGCGAGGGCGGCGAGGACTGGGTCGAGCACGCCAAGCTGGAGATGTATCTCGACCAGGTGTTCGTGTTCACGCCCAAGGGTGCGCTGATCACCCTGCCGCGCGGGGGGATGCCGCTGGACTTCGCCTATGCGGTCCACACCGAGGTCGGCGACACGGCGGTCGGGGCCAAGATCAACGGTGAGCTGAAGCCGATGCGCACCCAGCTGCAGAACGGCGACGTGGTCGAGATCATCCGCGGGGCCAAGCGCGAGATCCCCGTCGACTGGCGCTCGCTGACGGTGACCGGCCGGGCCCGCTCGGCCATCCGCCGGCACATCCGCACCTCGGAGCGGGGCGAGTTCCAGAAGCTGGGCCGGGCCACCCTCGAACAGACCCTGACCCGGGCCGGCAAGACCGACGTCGAGCTGACCCTGCGCCCGGCGCTGGAGCAGATGGGCTTCGCCAATGACGACGATCTCTACGAGGCCATCGGCCGCGGCCGGGTCTCGGCGGCGAAGATCGGCGAGATCCTGTTCCCGGCCCTGAAGGGACGGCTCAAGGCGGGGCCCGACCGCAAGCGGATCGGCGACGAGCAGGGCCGGTTGTTCGTGCGCGGCGGCGGTCTGACTCCGGGCGTCAGCGTCCATTTCGGCCACTGCTGCTCGCCGGTGCCGGGCGACCGCATCGTCGGCATCCTCGAGCCCGAGGCGGGGCTGACGGTGCACACCATCGACTGCCAGAGGCTGGAGGAGTTCGCCGACGACGATTCCGTCTGGCAGGACCTGCAGTGGACGCCGCAGGCGGAGCAGGGGGCGGTCGCCGCCGCCCGGGTGCGCGCCACCATCAAGAACGCCCCCGGCGTGCTCGGTCAGGTGGCGACGATCATCGGCGAGGCCGGCGGCAACATCCTCAACCTGGTGATGACCCACCGCCAGCAGGACTTCTTCGACGTCGACATCGACGTGGAGGTCGAGGACGCCAAGCACGCCACGGCCATCATGGCGGCGCTGCGCACCAACCCCTCCGTCGACACGGTCGAGCGGTCGCGCGGGTGAGCGCGGAGGCGCCGGACAACACGGCCCAGATGGCCTCGCCGTCCTACCGGCTGGCGGCGCTGGATTCAGACTACATCCTCGGCGACTCCATGCGCGGCGTGCGCTTCATGATGGAGTACGACAAGGCCGAGCAGGCGCTGCGGGCCTGGGGCGTGCGCTCCACCATCGTGGTGTTCGGCAGCGCCCGGATCGGCGAGGACGGCGAGGGCGAGCACAGCCGCTGGTACGCCGAGGCCCGGGCCTTCGGGCGGCTGGCCTCGGAGCGCGGCGGGGCGATGCACGGGCCGGACGGGCAACCGCGCGACAATGTCATCGCCACCGGCGGCGGGCCCGGGATCATGGGCGCCGCCAACCGGGGCGCGGCGGACATCGGCGCGCCGTCGATCGGCTTCAACATCACCTTGCCGCACGAGCAGGAGCCGAATGCCTGGTCGACGCCGGAGCTGACCTTCCGCTTCCACTATTTCGCCATGCGCAAGATGCACCTGGCCATGCGCGCCAATGCGCTGGTGGTGTTCCCGGGGGGCTTCGGGACCTTCGACGAGCTGTTCGAGATCCTGACGCTGCGCCAGACCGACAAGGCGCCGCGCATCCCGATCGTGTTGTTCGACGAAGGCTACTGGCGTTCGGCGATCAATTTCGACGTGCTGGTGGGGCACGGCATGATCCGGGCGGAGGATGTCGAGCTGTTCCGCTTCGCCGAGGATGCGGAGGGCGTCTGGGCGGCGCTGCTGGCCGGCGGACTGAAGCCGGGCTGCAGCATCGAATGAAGTTCGGAATGGCGCCGGCGCATCTTCTTTCGCGTTCACGGCTGCGCTAGACAGCCCGCCATGACCTCAGACGACGTTCTCGACGAATTCCGCGCCGCCGGGGCGCTGCGCGAGGGGCATTTCGTGCTGTCCTCGGGCCTGCACAGCCCGGTCTTCCTGCAGAAGAACCTGGTGTTCATGGACGCGGCGCGCTGCGCCCGGCTGTGCAAGGCGCTGGCGGAGAAGATCACCGCCGCGGTCGGGCCGGTCGACGTGGCCATCTCGCCGGCCGTCGGCGGCATCATTCCCGGCTATGAGACGGCCCGCTGGCTCAAGGTCCCGTCGATGTACGTCGAGCGCGAGGGCGGCGAGTTCAAACTGCGCCGGGGCTTCCACGTCGAGCCGGGCCAGAAGGTGGTCATGGTCGAGGACATCGTCACCACCGGCCTGAGCTCCCGCGAATGCATCGCGGCGATCAAGGCAGCCGGGGGCGACGTCGTGGCGGCGGCCTGCATCGTCGACCGCTCCGGCGGACGGGCCGATGTCGGCGTGCCGCTGGTGGCGCTGGCCACGCTGGACGTTCCCGCATACCCCGCCGACGCCCTGCCGCCCGAACTGGCCGCCCTGCCGGTCGAGGATCCGGGCAGCCGCAGACTGACAAAGGGGTAGATGATGGCGGAGCGCGTTCGTCTCGGGGTCAATATCGACCATGTGGCCACGGTGCGGAACGCCCGCGGCGGCCTGCACCCCGACCCGGTGCGCGCAGCCGAACAGGCTCTGGCCGCCGGGGCGGATGGCATCACCGCCCATCTGCGCGAGGATCGCCGCCACATCACCGATCCCGACATCGATGCCCTGAGCGCCCTGTGCGCCCGGGCCGGGCGGCCGCTCAACCTCGAGATGGCCCTGACCCAGGAGATGCTGGACATCGCTCTCAGACATCGGCCGCACGCCGCCTGCATCGTGCCCGAGCGTCGCGAGGAGGTGACGACCGAGGGCGGTCTGAACGTTCAGGCCAACATCGGCCCGCTGTTCTTCGCCGTGCAGCAACTCAAGGAGGCCGGCATCCGCGTCTCCCTGTTCATTGATCCCTCAAAGCAGCAGGTGATGGCTGCGACCGGCGTCGGCGCGCAGGTCGTCGAGTTTCACACCGGTCGGTATTGCCACGCCGAAGGCGAGGCGCGTCGCGCCGCCTTCCAGGAGCTGACGGAGGCGGTGGCCATGGCCCACGGCGTCGGCCTGGAAGTCCACGCCGGGCACGGGCTGGACTACGAGACCGCCGCCGAGGTCGCGACCCTGCCGGAGATCCGCGAGCTCAACATCGGCCATTTCCTGATCGGCGAGGCCATCTTCATCGGCCTGGATGAGGCGATCGCCCGAATGCGGTCCGCCATAGACAGCGCCGTTCGATGATCGTCGGCGTCGGCGCGGATCTGTGCGACATCCGCCGCATCCAGAACTCGCTGGATCGCTACGGCGAGCGGTTCAAGCTGCGCTGTTTCACCGCTCTGGAGCGCGCCCGCTCCGACCGCAAGCCGGCGCCGGCGTGGAGCTACGCCAAGCGATTCGCGGCCAAGGAAGCCTGCGCCAAGGCCCTCGGCACGGGCATGCGGGCCGATGTCTACTGGCGCGACATGGGCGTCGCCAACCTGCCGTCGGGCCAGCCGACAATGCTGCTGACCGGCCACGCCGCCGAGCATCTGGCGCGCCTGACACCGTCCGGTCACGAGGCGCGGATACATCTAACGCTGAGCGACGAACACCCTTACGCACTCGCCTTCGTGGTGATCGAAGCCTTGCCGATGGCTTAATCACGTTATACCGCTTCTGCCGCGCAAAGACCGCGGCCAGCGGCATGGGGGACAGGGTCAAGATGAGCGACGAGAACAAGCCGCACGACGACCACGGGCACGACGCCGGTCATGGGAACGACGCCGGACACGGTCACGACGACCACGCGCCCGCCGCGTCGCCGGAATCGGGGCATGGGGAGGCCGCCGGCGCCCACAGCCACGACGCCGGCCATGAGGATGCCGCGCCGGCCGCCGACGCTCATCACGACGATCACGGCCATGCCGACCCCGAGCCCGAGGTTCACCCGGTGGCGGACGCCCACGCGGCGGATCACGCTGGCCATGGGCACGAGGCGCATGTCGAAGAGACGCACGCCGATCACGACGCGCATGCGGACGCCGGGCACGGCCATCATGAGGCCGGCGTGACTCCCGCCGAGGCGACCGTCGCCGCCGGCGCGGCCGGAGCCGCCGCCGCTTCTTCGAAGTCGCCGGTGTGGAGCGACTCGGGCGACGCCCCTTTCGAGGACGTCGACGCCACCCCCGTCTATGCGCGCGGCAAGAAGGGCCGCAAGAAGGGCAAGTCGGGCGGCAACGAGACCTTCGAGATCATCAAGACCATCTTCTTCGCCCTGCTGATCGCCTTCGTGCTGCGGGTGCTGCTGTTCCAGCCCTTCACCATCCCGTCGGCGTCGATGGAGCCCAACCTGCTGGAAGGCGACTACATCGTCGTCTCCAAGTGGAGCTACGGCTATTCGAAGCACGCCATCCCGTTCAGCCCGCCGGTGTTCGAGGGCCGCATCTTCGAACAGCAGCCCGAGCGTGGCGACATCGTCGTCTTCAAACTGCCGAGCAATAACCAGACCGACTACATCAAACGCCTCGTCGGCCTGCCCGGCGACCGGGTCCAGATGATCAACAACGTGCTGCACATCAACGGCGAGCCGGCGCGCGACGTGGTCATCAGCGACGCTGACGCCGAGAACATGTACGGCATGCCCGTCATCAAGGCGCGCGAGACCCTGCCCGGAGGCCGGACCTTCAACATCCAGGACTACGGCCCCGGCAACCAGGCCGACGACACGCCTGTCTTCGAGGTTCCGGAAGGCTATTATTTCATGATGGGCGACAACCGGGATAACTCGGTCGACAGCCGCTACGGCGTGAACGAGAACGGCGTCGGCCTGGTGCCGGCCGAGAACCTGATCGGCAAGGCCGAGATCATCCTGTTCTCGTGGTCGCCGGGCGCCTCGCTGTGGAATCCCGTCAGCTGGTTCTCGAAGGTCCGCCCGAGCCGGTTCTTCACCGTCCTGAACTGATGGCTGACCGGCGGGCGCAGGCGGTCGCGGCGCTGGCGCGCAAGCTGGGCCACGACTTCCGGGACCCGTCCCTGCTCGACCAGGCCCTGACCCACGCCAGCGTGGGGGAGGGGGCCGAACGCGACGCCCGCGGCCGGCCGTTCCTCGACAACCAGCGGATGGAGTTCCTGGGCGACCGGGTGCTCGGCCTGCTGGTGGCCGACCGGTTGATGCGCGACTTTCCCGCGGCCGACGAGGGCGAGATGTCCTCGCTGCTGCACGCCCTCGTCGACAAGGCCACCTGCGCCCGCGCGGCCGAGAGCCTGGGCGTCGGCGACGCCATGCGCCTGTCGCCGGGCGAGGCCAAACAGGGTGGGCGCCGCCGCGAGGGCATGCTCGGCGACGCCATGGAGGCGATCCTCGCCGCCGTCTGGCTGGACGGCGGCATCGACGCGGCCCGCGCCGTGTTCGAATGCGCCTGGGCCGCCGAGCTGGCCGCGCCGCCGCGCCGGTCGCTGACCAATCCGAAATCGGCGCTTCAGGAATGGGCGCTGGGGCAGGGGCGGCCGCTGCCGACCTACCGCATCGTCGAGCGCACGGGCTCGGATCACGCCCCGACATTCACCGTCGAGGCCAGCGTGGCCGGATATCCGCCCTTGACCGCGCAGGGCCGTTCGCGTCAGGACGCGGAGAAGGCGGCCGCCATCGGCCTGCTGCAGCGTGAAGGCGTGATTTGACCGAACCCCAAAACCAGCGAGCCGGCTTCGCCGCCATCATCGGCGCCCCCAACGCGGGCAAGTCCACGCTGGTCAATCGCCTGACCGGAACCAAGGTCTCGATCGTCACGCAGAAGGTCCAGACCACCCGCTTCCCGGTGCGCGGCATCGCCATGGAGGGCGACGCCCAGATCGTGCTGGTCGACACTCCGGGCATCTTCACCCCGCGGCGCCGGCTGGACCGGGCCATGGTCGCCTCGGCCTGGGGCGGCGCTGACGATGCGGACGTGGTCGTGCACCTGATCGACGCCGCCTCGCACATCGCCGCCGAGGGCAAGGAAGGCCAGGCCGCCGATCGCCGCTCGGCCGAGGACACCGAAACCATCATCGCCGCGCTGAAGGCGGCGGGGAAACAGGTCATCCTGGCCCTGAACAAGATCGACGGCATGCGCCGCGACACCCTGCTGGCCCTGTCCCACGCCCTGTTCGAAACCGGCGTCTATTCCGAGGTCTACATGATCTCCGCGCTCAGCGGCGACGGGGTCGACGACCTGAAGCAGCGTCTGGCGCGGGCCATGCCCGAGGGGCCGTGGCTCTATCCCGAGGACCAGTCGGCTGACGTGCCGATGCGGGTGCTGGCCGCCGAGATCACGCGCGAGAAGGTCTATCTGCGCGTCCACGAGGAGCTGCCGTATTCGGCGGCGGTCGAGACGACCTCGTTCGAGGACCGGCCGGACGGCTCGGCCCGGATCGAGCAGACCATCTATGTCGAGCGCGAGAGCCAGCGGCCGATCGTGCTGGGCAAGGGCGGACAGACGCTGAAGTGGATCGGCCAGAAGGCTCGCGAAGAGCTGATCGAGCTGCTGGACCGCCCGGTGCACCTGTTCCTGACCGTCAAGGTCGATCCGAAATGGCAGGACAGCCGCGCCCTCTACGCCCAGTTCGGGCTGGACTACGACGTCTAGGCGGGTGTTCCACGTTCCCAGACACTCCGGCGGTCATCCCCGACGGGCGATGGCCTTCCTCATCCTGCTGTTCGTCCTCGCCGCCGGCCTCGTCGCCTGGGCCACGGTCCGGCCGCTGCCGGAGGCGCCGGCCCCCGAGCCGCTGCCGCCCCGCCCGCCGCTGGTCGCGGTCGAGGCGCTGCCGCAGCTGTCCGAACAGCTGGAGCGCTGGGGCGGTTCGGGCGCCTTCACCGGCGGGGTGCTGGTGGCGAAGGGCGACGAGATCCTGTTCCGCCAGGTCTATGGCGACGCCAACCGCAGTCTCGGCAAGCCGCTGGCGCTGGACTCGCGATTCCGGCTCGCCTCGGTCAGCAAGCAGTTCACCGCCGCCGCCATCCTGCGCCTGCAGGACGACGAGGTGCTGTCGGTGGACGATCCGGTCTGCCGCTGGGTCGACCCATGCCCGGCCGCCTGGGCCCCGATCCGGTTGCACCACCTGCTGTCGCACACCTCCGGCATCCCCGACCTGATGGCCCGGCCCGGCTGGGGCCTGCGCCGGGTGACGCCTGCCACGCCGGAAGAATTGACTGCGGATTCAGCCGAATATGGACTTCAGTTCCCGCCGGGTACGAAGGTCCGCTACAACAATGCGGCCTACAATCTGCTGGGATATGTGGTGCAGAAGGCCAGCGGCCTGCCGCTGCGGGACTATCTGCGCGACGCCTTCTTCGTGCCGCTGGGCATGGCCGACACCGGCTTCGAGGACGACCGGTCCGGCGTGGTCATGGGCTACGCCAACCTGAGCGCCGGCGGGCCTACGCCGCAGCCGGACCACAACGTCAGCATCATCTTCGGCGCGGGCGCCCTGTATTCGACGCTGGATGACCTGCTGGTCTGGAACCGCGCCCTGCACGGCGGGACGCTGCTCAGCCCGGAGAGCTATCAGCAGATGATCGCCGATCATGCCCCGGCCGACACGCCGGACGAGCGGGGCCGGCCGCGTCGCGACTGGGGCTATGGCCTGTTCACGAACAGTCTCGGCCGGCGGGTCAGCCCGGACTTTCTCGACCGGCAAGTCTACCATACCGGCAGCTGGTCGGGCTTCCGCAACCTGGTGACGCACCAGCCCGAGGGCGACGTGACGGTGATCGTGCTGTCGAACAACTACCACCAGCGCGAGGCCGTCTTCCTGCTGTCGCAGCAGGGCATGGCCGAGGCGCTGGGGCGCTCGTTCCCGACCGGGATGGCGCGCTGAACCCGCTACAAGCGCGACACGACTTTCCCGCTACAGGCACGACAAAAGCCGTGACATCGGCGACAGGCGCGACAACCCGCTACAAGGCGGTGAACACGCCCCGGAAGCGGGGCCGGAGGGCGTTTCAGCCGTCCCGCGCCCAGCGTTCGCGGCGCGCCAGTTCGGCCTCGCCGGGCTCGACCTCGCCGAACGTGCCGGTCCGGGGCGGCTGATCCGTCCGCTCGTACGTACTGGAGATCACGCCAGACGCCGACTGCCGGGTTCTGGTCAGCGTCCAGGTGCGGGGGGTCGAGCCGGCGTCGAACCAGCGCTTGCCCCGGCCGAGGATGATCGGGAAGGTCAGCAGGGTCAGCTGGTCGATCAGGTCGTGAGCCAGCAGGGCGTGGATCACCTCGCTGGAGCCCTGGATCAGCAGGTCGCGGCCGTCGGTGGCCTTCAGCGCCCGCACCGCGTCGGGCAGGTCGCCCTCCAGCCGGTGGCTGTGGGCCCAGGTCAGGGGCGTTTCGGGGCCGGCGGCGACGTATTTGTCGATGGCGTTGAAGGTGCGCCCGATCGCGTCGTCCATGTTCGGCCAGTAGGCGGCGAAGATTTCATAGGTGCGGCGACCCAGCAGCAGGTCGTAGTCCTGACCCATAGCCTCGTCCATCAGGCCGCCGGACGCCTCGTCGAAATGGGGCCAGACCCAGCCCCCGAAGGCGAAGCCGCCGGTCGGATCCTCGTCGGGCCCGCCGGGCGCCTGGATGACGCCGTCGAGGGAGGTGAAGGTGGCGGTGCGGATCCTGCGCATCGGCCTAGGCCGGCTTTCCGTCGCTCGCCGGGATGGTGTTGACCATCCACGGCACGCCGAATTTGTCGGTCAGGGAGCCGAACCCCGGTGACCAGAAGGTGGTCTCGAACGGCATGCCCACCTTGCCGCCTTCCGACAGGGCTTCGAACCAGCGGCGACCCTCCGCCACGTCGTGGGTATGCAGGGTGACGTCGAAGCCGTTCTTCGGCTTGTCGACGCCGGGGGCCCAGTCGACATCCATGTCGGCCCCCATGATCGCCTGATCGCCGACCTCCAGCCAGCCGTGCATCAGCCAGTCCCTGTATTTCGGATCGCTGATCGGCATGTCCGGCGGGGCGTCGCCATAGGTCATGGCGGCGGTGTTCCGCCCGCCGAGGACCCTGGCGTAGAATTCGAACGCTTCGCGGCACTGTCCGCGGAAGCTCAGGCTGGTCACGATCTTCATGGTGGTCGCTCCTCGAGCAGGTTGAAAACGGACGCGTGGTCTGGCGCGGGGAGGTCCGGCGTCAGGCCGCTCCACCGGCCGCCAGGAAAGCCTCCAGCCGGTCGAAGGTGCTGGTCCAGCCGTGTTTGTGGCCAGTCAGGCTCTGTTCGGACTTCAGCCCCTCGTGGGTGAAGTCCATCAATGTGCCGCCGCCCGGCGCGTCGCTCAGCACCACCGTCACCAGGGTGTCGACCGGCGGGCCGTCCTCATGGGACTCGTCCCATTTGAAGGTGAAGACCAGCCGCTCTTCCGGGACGATCTCGCGATAGACGCCGCCCTGCCACAAGTCCTGGCCGGTGTCCGGCGACCGCAGGCAGGCCCGCCAGGCGCCGCCGACCCGAAGGTCCTGGGTGGCGCTGACCGCCGGCCATTCGACCGGACCCAGCCACAGCACCATCACCTCAGGGGTGGTCCATGCCCGCCACACCAGCGCCCGCGGCGCATCGAAGACGCGCTGCATGTGCAGGGTGGGGCGGGTGGCGACGTCTTCAACCAGGGTCATCGGCGGTCTCTTCGGCGGGTCCGGTCGCGGCCGGGGAGGCTCAGTGGGTCTTCTTCAGCAGCTCGGCCAGCTGGTCGGCGCACTGGCCCCAGCCTTCATGGAAGCCCATGGCCTCGTGCTGCTTCATCGTCTCGGCGTTCCAGTGCCGGGCGGTGGCGACGTAGTCGGTCTTGCCGTCCTCGCGCGGGGTCAACTCGACCGTGCCGACCATGAATGGCTGGCCGGCCGGCTCCCAGTCGGGCGTCAGGGCGTCCGTGGTGATCCAGCGCCGGTTCGGGATCGCCTCCAGGAAGACGCCGCTGTTCGGGAAACGCTCGCCGTCGGGGCCGTGCATGACGAAGTTGAACACACCGCCGGGGCGCGGATCGACCTGCACATCCGAGATCGTCCACGGCTTGGGCGCGAACCATTGCTGCAGCAATTCCGGCGTCATCCACGCCTTCCAGATCTGCTCCGGCGTGGCGTCGAGCGCGCGGCGCAGGGTCAGCACGTGCTGATGGGCGGCGCCGTCGGTGTGACAGGGATTGTTTTCAGTTTCTTGGGCCACTGGGGTCTCCCTTCTGGATCTTTTTCAGATAGGCGTCGAGGCGGTCGAAGCTGGCGTCCCAGAAGCGGCGGTAGTGCTCCAGCCACTCGGCGACGCCCTTCAGCCCCATCGGTTCAAGCCGGGCGGGACGCCACTGGGCCTCGCGGCCCCGGCTGATCAGTCCGGCCTTCTCCAGCACCTTCAGATGTTTCGACACGGCCGGCAGGCTCATGTCGAACGGCGCGGCCAGGTCATTGACGCTGGCCTCGCCCTCGCACAGCCGCGCCAGGATGGCCCGACGGGTCGGATCAGCCAGGGCGGCGAACTTGGCGCTGAGGGGATCGGTCTGCATGGCTCCGCTTCGTATCTAACGCGCAGGTTAAATGACGCGGGGTCGACGGCTTGTCAACCGCCCGGTTAAATAAAAGCGCGGAACGTCTCCCCGACCGTGGCGGTTGGTTCGACTCCAGCCAGAGGAGACGACCCGATGAAGGCCCTTGTCCTGAACTGCACCCTGAAGCCGTCGCCGGAGACCTCCAACACGGAGGCGCTGGCCCGCGTCCTTACCGGCGAGCTGGAGAAGAGCGGGGTGGAGACCGGCCTGATCCGTCTCGTCGATCTGAACATCAGGCCGGGCGTGAAGAGCGACATGGGCGAGGGCGACGAGTGGCCGATGGTGCATGAGCGGATCCTCGCCGCCGATATCCTGATCATGGCCACCCCGACCTGGCTGGGCCAGCATTCCAGCGTCTGCATGCGGGCGCTGGAGCGGATGGACGCCATGCTGTCCGAGACCCGCGACGACGGCCGGCCGGTCGCCTACGGCAAGGTCGCCGGCGTGGTGATCACCGGCAACGAGGACGGCGCCCATCACATCGTCGGCACGGTCAGCCAGCCGCTGATCGACATCGGCTTCACCATGCCCGGCCAGAGCTGGACCTACTGGCACCTCGGCCCGGGCCCCGGCCCGAACTACACCGACACCGACAAGGCCCACGACTGGTCCGACCGCACCGGCCGCATCGCCGCCCGCAACCTGCTGGCCCTCGCGAAGGCGCTGAAGCCCGACACCTATCCGGTTCCGGAGAGCGGCGAATAGGGCCGGACATCGCCGTCCCGCGGGTCTAGGCTGATCCTCCGCATCCGCCGGAGGTTCCGCCATGCTCGCTCTCGTCGCCGCCCTGGCCGTCGCCGCCGCGCCCCCGCCGACGCCGGTGGAGGACGTCACCGCCGTCATCGACGCCCTGCACGCGGCGGCCTCCAGCGCCGATGGCGCCGGCTATTTCCGACTGTTCACCGAAGACGCCCGCTTCATCGGCACCGACGCCACCGAGCGCTGGACCCTGGCGGAGTTCCGGGCCTACGCCGAGCCGTATTTCGCCCGGGGTCAGGGCTGGACCTACACCCCGGTCGAGCGGACGGTGACCATCGCCCCGATCCAGTGCCTGTGCGTCGCCTGGTTCGACGAGGTGCTCCAGAACGACAGCTACGGCGTCACCCGAGGCTCCGGCGTTCTTCGCAAGACCCGGTCCGGCTGGAAGATCGAGCAGTATGTGCTCAGTTTCGCCGTGCCCAACGACCGGGCCCGCGCTGTCGTGGAGGCGATCGAGGCGGCGGAATAGGCGGAACGTATGGCCAACATCGCCGGCGCAGGCTAACGGAGGCGATGGACTTCACCGACGACGCCTTCGTCCTCTCCGCCCGCGCCCACGGCGACACCGGGGTGGTGGTCGAGCTGCTGACGGAGAACCACGGCCGCCGCGCCGCCTATGTCGCCGGCGGGGCGTCGCGCCGGATGAAGCCCTTCCTCCAGGCCGGCGCCCGCGTCGTCGCCGACTATCGCGCCCGCACCTCGGACCATCTCGGCTCGGCGCGGCTGGAGCCGGTGGGGGAGGGGCCCAGCGCCCTGTTCGACGACCCGCTGGCCCTGACCGGCCTCGCCGCTGCGGCGTCCGTCGCCCAGGGGGCGCTGCCCGAGCGCGAGCCGCACCCCGGCGCCTTTCTCGCCTTCGAGGCGCTGATGTCGGCCTTCGCCCTGCCGGACGTCTGGCCGGCCATCTTCGTGCGCTTCGAGGCGGGGCTGCTGGAGGACCTCGGCTTCGGACTCGATCTGAGCCGCTGCGCCGTCACCGGCACCATGGACGACCTGATCTGGGTCAGCCCACGTACCGGGCGCGCCGTCAGCCGCGAGGCCGGCGAGCCCTATGCCGACAAGCTGCTGACCCTGCCGCCCTTCATGCTCGGCGCCCAGGCGGGGCTGGGGCAGGGGGATGTCGGCGCCGGCCTGGACCTGACCGGCCATTTCCTCGAACAGTTCGTCTTTCACCCGCTCGACAAGCCGCTGCCGCCGGCGCGGGTGTGGATGATCGACAGGCTGCGCGAGGCGGGGCGGCTCTGACGATGGTCAGACGGCCGTCTGACCGGTCTGTGGAGGGAGCGAGCCGAGGCGGGCTACGTCGAGGCCGCTGGGCTGCTGGAACAGGCGCAGTCCGAACTCCGGCAGGATGGCGATCAGGTGGTCGAAGATGTCGGCCTGGATGCCTTCGTACTCGGTCCAGGCGACGGTGCGGGTGAAACAGTAGATCTCGAGCGGCAGGCCGGTCGCCGTGGGCTGCAGCTGCCGCACCATCAGCGTCATGCCGCGGTCGTGCACGCGCGGATGGGTGCGCAGATAGCTTTCGACATAGGCCCGGAAGGTGCCGATGTTGGTGACGCGGCGGGTGTTGACCGGATCCTTGCCGGCCGCGAGCAACTGGTCGTTCCACGCCTCCAGTTCGGCCTTCTTGCCGTCGAGGTAGGCGTCGATGAGGGCGAACCGCTTCAGCCCGGCCCGTTCCTCGTCGGTCAGGAAGCGCACGCTGGTCTGGTCGAGGTAGAGGGACCGCTTGATGCGCCGCCCGCCGGCCTCCTCCATGCCGCGCCAGTTCTTGTAGCTCTCGCTGATCAGTTTCCAGGTCGGGATGGTGGTGATGGTCTTGTCCCAGTTCTGGACCTTGACCGTGTGCAGGGCGATGTCGATCACGTCGCCGTCGGCGTTCAGTTGCGGCATCTCGATCCAGTCTCCGACGCGCAGCATGTCGTTCGAGGTCAGCTGAACCGACGCGACCAGCGACAGGATGGTGTCCTTGAAGACCAGCATCAGGATCGCCGCCATGGCGCCGAGGCCGGACAGCAGCAGCAGCGGGGAGCGGTCGATCAGGGTCGCAAGGATCAGGATCGCGGCCAGCAGGAACAGGACGATCTTGACGACCTGGATGTAGCCCTTGATCGGCCGGCTGGCGGCCTCGGGGCGGCGCGAATAGACGGTGTTGACCATGGTCAGGGCGGCGGCGATCGCCATCACCACCGTCAGGATCATGAAGGCGGCCGCGACGTTGCGGGTCACCGCGGCCACGGCCGGGGGCAGGTGCGGCACGGCCAGCACGCCCTGGTAGACGATCATCGCCGGGACGATCCGCGCCAGCCGCACCGTGACCGGCCTGAGAAGTTCGCCGACCTGGTCCAGTCCGGCCCGCGCCAGTCCGGGACGGATCGCCCTCAGCAGGATCTGGTTGGTGATCCACTGCGCCAGGAGGGCGGCGACGATCAGGATCGCGAGGCCGGCCACCATGGCGGCCGTGGGGTAGGCGTCGAAATAGGCGATGGCGGCGTCCATGAGGTCTCTGTCGCGAATGGGGAGGGGCCAGCCTAGCATCGGCGTCCTTCCGCTGGCCAATCGCGCCCTACCCACAGGCGCGCGCCTCCGGGTGAGCGCAACGGGGCCGGCTGCTCTAGACTCTGCGAGCCGTATCCCTGATTCGAAGGCCCATGACCGTTCACACCCCGCCGCCCGAGGGCGGACGCATTATCGACGAGCCGATGAGCGAGGCGCTGTCGCGCCGCTATCTCGCCTATGCGCTGTCGACCATCACCAATCGCGCCCTGCCGGACGTGCGCGACGGCTTCAAGCCGGTTCACCGGCGCATCATGTACGCCATGCACCAGATGCGGCTGAACCCGCAGGCGGCGGCGCGCAAATGCGCCAAGGTCGTCGGCGAGGTCATGGGCGGCTACCACCCGCACGGCGACGCTTCGATCTATGACGCGCTGGTGCGCCTGGCGCAGGATTTCTCGCAGCGCTATCCGCTGGTCGACGGCCAGGGCAATTTCGGCAACATCGACGGCGATAGCGCCGCGGCCATGCGCTACACCGAGTGCAAGCTGACGCCCGCCGCCGTGCTGCTGATGGAGGGCATCGACCAGCACGCCGTCGACTTCCGCGCCACCTATGACGACCAGGACGAGGAGCCGGTCGTCCTGCCGGCCGGCTTCCCCAACCTGCTGGCCAACGGCTCGTCGGGCATCGCCGTCGGCATGGCCACCTCGATCCCGCCGCACAATGTCGGCGAACTGATCGACGCCTGCCATCTGCTGCTCGAACGGCCCGAGGCGTCGACGGAGGAACTGGCCCAGATCGTACCGGGCCCGGACTTCCCGACCGGCGGCGTCGCCGTCGAGGGTCACGCCTCCATCCTCGACGCCTATGAAACGGGCCGGGGCGGGGTGCGGCTGCGCGCCCGCTGGGAGACCGAGGAGCTGGGCCGGGGCGTGTGGCGCATCGTCGTCACCGAGATGCCCTACCAGGTGCAGAAGTCGAAGCTGATCGCCGACCTCGCCGACCTGATCGAGAACAAGAAGGCGCCCCTGCTGGCCGACGTCCGCGACGAGTCGGCCGAGGACATCCGGCTGGTGCTGGAGCCCAAGTCGCGCACCATCGAGCCCGAGGTGCTGATGGAGAGCCTGTTCAAACTCTCCGATCTGGAGGTCCGCTTCCCGATCAACATGAACGTGCTCGACGCCACCGGCACGCCGCGCGTCATGGGGCTGAAGGCCTGTCTGCAGGCCTTCCTCGATCACCGCCGCGAGGTGCTGGTGCGCCGGGCGCAGTGGCGCATCGAGCGGGTCGAGAAGCGGCTGCACCTGCTCGAAGGCCTGCGGATCGTCTTCCTCAACCTGGACGAGGTGATCCGCATCGTCCGCGAGGAGGAACAGCCCAAGGCCGTGCTGATCGCCCGCTTCGGCCTCAGCGAGGCCCAGGCCGACTTCATCCTCGACACCCGCCTGCGCCAGCTGGCGCGGATCGAGGAAATGACGATCGAGAATGAATACAGGGCGCTGTCCGACGAACTTGCGGCGCTGCAGTCGCTGTCGTCGTCGCCCGCGAAACAATGGAAGCAGGTCGGCAAGGACCTTGAGGCGGTGCGCAAGGCGCTGATCTCGCCGCGCCGCACGACCATCTCGGAAGCGGTGGACACGTCCGCCATCGCCTCGATCGAGGCCTTCATCCCGCGCGAGGCCATCACCGTCATCCTGTCCGAGCGCGGCTGGATCCGGGCGGCCAAGGGCAAGGTCGACGATCCGTCCGAGCTGAAGTTCAAGGAGGGCGACAGCCTCGCCTTCCTCGTGCCGGGCTACACGACCGACAAGCTGCTGCTGGCGGCTTCGGACGGGCGCATCTTCACCATCGGCGCCGACAAGCTGGCCTCCGGGCGCGGCCACGGCGAGCCGGTGCGGCTGATGATCGATCTCGACGAGGGGGCCGACATCGTCAACCTGCTGGCCCACCAGCCGGGCGGCAGGCTGCTGGTGGCCTCGAAGGCCGGTTATGGCTTCGTCGCGCCCGAGGACGATCTGCTGGCCCAGAAGCGCGGCGGCAAACAGGTGCTGAACGGCGAGATGCTGGCCGCCATCCGGGTGACCGGCGACCACGTCGCGGCCATCGGCGACAACATCAAGGCGCTGATCTTCCCGCTCGCCGACCTGCCCGAGATGGGCCGCGGCAAGGGGGTCAAGCTGCAGAACTACAAGCAGGGCGGGCTTGCCGACGTGACGGTGTTCAGCGCCGAGGCCGGCCCCGAATGGGTCGACGGCGGCGGCCGCCGCCGCCAGTGGCCGGACTGGAAGGACTGGCTCGGCAAGCGCGCCGGCGCCGGACGGCAGGGGCCGCGGGGGCTGCGGAAGTTTCGGTGACGCCGATTTCACTATCGAGCGCCGCCCCGGCGCCCGATAATCGCTGAACGGCCGATCATCGGCCGGGACTGGAGACCGCCATGCTGACCACCCTGATCGTCATCGCCGTCATCGTCGCCGTCGTGCTGTTCGTCGTCGTCGGGGCCTACAACAAGCTGGTCGCTCTGGATCAGCGGGCCGACCAGTCGTTCGCGGACATCGACGTTCAGCTGAAGCAGCGCCAGGACCTGATCCCCAATCTGGTGGAGACGGTGAAGGGCTACGCCACGCACGAGCGCGCCACCCTCGACGCCGTCACCCAGGCCCGGGCCGCCGCCGCCGGCGCGACCTCGGTCGATTCCCGCGTTCAGGCCGAGAACATGCTCACCGCCTCGCTGGGCCGGCTGTTCGCCGTCGCCGAGGCCTATCCGGACCTCAAGGCCAACACCAACTTCCTCGAGCTGCAGCGCGAGCTGTCGGACATCGAGAACAAGCTCGCCGCCGCCCGCCGCTTCTTCAACAACGCGGTCAGCGAGTTCAACGCCGTGCGCCGCCAGTTCCCCACCGTCCTGTTCGCCGCCATGGTCGGCTTCGGCTCGGACAAGCCCTTCTTCGACGTCGGCGAGACCGACCGCGCCGCCATGACCGCCGCCCCGCCGACGGTGAATTTCCAGGCCTGATCCATGCGCGCCGTCGGGCTCCAGACCCACATCTGGGCGAACAACACCCGCTCGATCCTGCTGATCGCCGCCTTCCCGGTGCTGGTGGTCTTCATCCTCTACGGGGTGCAGCTGATCCTGATGGGGCTGGGCTTCATGCCCGGGACCGGCAAGGGGCTGGGAGACGACATGGCGCTGGCGGCGTCGTGGCTGGGCTGGACCGTGCCGCTGGCCCTCGGCATCGCCGCCGTCTGGTTCGCCATCGCCTATTTCGGCAGCCAGGCCATGGTCGACGCCCTGACCGGGGCGCGAAAGGTTGAGAGACGGTCTGAACCCGAGCTCTACAACCTGCTGGAAAACCTGTCGATTTCACGCGGCATGCGCACCCCGAGCCTGCGCATCATCGAGAGCGACAGCCTCAATGCCTACGCCACCGGCCTGCACGAGGGCCAGTACAGCGTCACCGTCACCCGCGGCCTGATGAACACGCTGGACCGGGACGAGATCGAGGCGGTGCTGGCCCACGAGCTGACCCACGTCATCAACAAGGACGTGCGGACCATGGTGATCGCCTCGATCTTCGCGGGCATCATCAGCGTCATCGCCGAGATGGTTTTCCGCGGGCTGCTCTATTCGCGCGGCGGGCGGCGCGACAACAAGAACGCGGCGCCGCTGATCCTGATCGGCATCGCCTTCGCCGTGGTCGGCTTCGTGCTCGCCTTCGTCATCCGCATGATGCTGTCGCGGACCCGCGAGTTCGTCGCCGACGCCGGGGCGGTTGAGCTGACCAAGAACCCCGACGCCATGATCTCGGCCCTGCGCAAGATCGAGGGCCGGTCCTCGATCAAGGGGCCGGACGAGGTGCAGCAGCTGTTCCTCGACAACCAGCCCGACGGCGTCGGCCTCGAAGGCCTGTTCGCCAGCCATCCGCCGATCGCGAAACGCGTCGACGCCCTGGTGAAGTTCGGGGGCGGCCGGGATCCCGGGCCGTGGTCGGGGCCGGAGGCGGCGCCGGCCTACGAGACGTCGACGCCGGTGACGGGTTAGGGCAGGCGCGCCCAGCCGAAGCGGGTCAGCTGCTCCAGCGGCCGGAAGCCGGCCTTGTAGTCCATCTTCTTGGAGCCCTGCACCCAGTAGCCGAGATAGACGAAGGGCAGGTTCACCGCCGCCGCCTGGCGCACATGGTCGAGGATGGTGAAGCGGCCGAGGCTGCGCGCCTCCAGCGCCGGGTCGAAGAAGCTGTAGACCATCGACAGCCCGTCGGAGAGCAGGTCGGTCAGGCAGACCCCGACCAGATCGCCCGGCCCGCCGTCGGGCGAGGGCAGGCGGTATTCGATCAGATGGGTCCGCACCGCCGTGTCCTCGACCATGGCCACATAGTCGAGCCAGCCCATGCTGCTCATGCCGCCGCCCGCGTGGCGGCCGTGCAGATAGCGTCGCAGCAGGTCGAACTGCTCCATCGTGGCCTCGGCCTCGACCAGATCGCGGGTCAGGTCAGCGTTGCGCTTCAGTACCTTGCGTTCGGACCTTGAGAAACTGAATTCAGGCACCGGCAGCCGCACCGAGACGCAGGCGTCGCAACCCTCGCAGGCCGGACGGTAGGCGATGTTCTGGCTGCGCCGGAAGCCGGCCTGGGTCAGCTCGTCGTTGACGTGGGCGCCCTCGCTGAACGGCAGGTTGGCGAACACCGTCCGCTCGGGCTGGCCCGGCAGGTAGGGGCAGGGGGCCACCGAGGTCATGTAGAAGCGAAGCTGACGCGTGGGTACGAACTGGGTCACGGACGACAGC
>Ga0114898_1000793_pt1 | contig 21613 bp, 20 predicted proteins | sample Malvired_Geostar_FD_83496 | JGI IMG/M metagenome (GOLD analysis project Ga0114898, IMG submission 83496) | Marine viral communities from the Global Malaspina Expedition - Malaspina viral metaG DeepMed_Geostar | ecosystem: Environmental > Aquatic > Marine > Oceanic | place: Mediterranean Sea... | reverse complement strand
TCAACAAGCTCAAATGCTCACGCCGCTTCGCAACACGATATGACAAAACCGCCGCAAGCTACCTCGGCTTCATTCAAATAGTTGCTGCTCGCCTCTGGGTCAGAAGTTTGTCAACATGACCTAGACCACGGCGCTTCTCTCTTTGCCTCCGTCAAAAGGTCAGAAAGTTTCATTTTCTCAGAATCCAAAAAAGAATGATTGCGATAGGAGGTGTAATCAGAGCTGACAATGTCAGCCACATAGAAATTTCGAACAGAAGAAATTTCCGAGTTGTTATTCTGGAATTGATCAAAACTTGGTTTGCGATGTCTTTCTCTATTTCGGATGGGGACGGATCATTTTCAAGAGAGCCAGCAATTAGATTTAGCAGTGTTTCTTGATTCATCCGCGCCGTATTTCCGAAGAAGAACAGGTTGCCAGATGTAATCGCCTTTTTTGCAGGCAGGGTCGTGGCTTTTAGGATTGGAGCAAACGACAGCAGCGCCACCGCTACCGCCAAGAACAGTGCAATCATTGACGAAAAGAAAATCGCGTTGACCAAGCAGCCGACCTTGGTGGCATCGGCATAAATTGCGATTGCTGCCATTCCGATCGCGGAGTTCAAGGCTACCACTGCGCCATTCTTGGCTTCTGCGAACCTAAGCCATTCATTCGTGTTTGTGAGCATTTCGAGCAAAACGCCCTGAATACCCGCCTGAATTTCCCTCACCGCCCTCTCCTTCGTGCTGATTCTTCTTCAAAAGCATACCGCCTGAATGCGAGTTCTCCCCCTCGACATTCCCCTCCTTTTCCGCCATATTCCGCGCCGCTTACTTACAAAATTGAAGGCAGCATGAGGCGCCCCGGGCAAGCGGTTTGCGGCCCATGCCGAGGCCGAGATTGACGCTGCGGCGGCGGGGGCTTAAGCCCTTTGTCACGGCGGCGTCTGGCCGTGCCGGAGCCCCGCCCAAGCCGCTTGCGGCGAGGTGGATTGGGTCCCGGCCTGCGCCGGGATGACGCCGAATTTTTGGTGGACACCGGTCCTTCCTGATTTGAAGGGGGGTGCCGGGATGACACTGAAATTTAGAGACACGCCTGAGTTTCAATAACGAACGCCGACCCAAAGGAGCGCGCCCATGCCGAGCTACAAGGCCCCCGTGGAAGACTTCATGTTTCTGTTCCACGAGCTTCTCGAAATCGACAAGCGCGGCGAGGTGCCGGGCTTTGCCGACCTGACGCCTGACATGACGCAGGCGATCCTGGAAGGCGGCGCGAAGTTCTGCGAGGACGTGTTGCAGCCCCTGAACCAGGTCGGCGACGAACATGGCTGCACGATCGAGAACGGCGTCGTGCGCACGCCGCCCGGCTTCAAGGAAGCCTTCCAGAAATATTGCGAGGATGGCTGGAACCGCCTCGGCGCGCCCGTGGATGCGGGCGGCGCGGGGCTGCCCTCCATCATCACCTTCGCCTTCACCGAAATGGGCATGTCGTCGAACCAGGCCTTCTCCATGTATCCGGGCCTGACGAGCGCCGCCTATTCCGCGCTCTGGGCAACGGGCGAACCCTGGATGAAGGAACATGTCGCCAGGAAGATGATCTCCGGCGAATGGACCGGCACCATGTGCCTGACCGAGCCGCATTGCGGCACGGACCTGAAGCTGATGAAGACGAAAGCCGTCGAACAGCCGGACGGCACCTACCGCATCACCGGCACCAAGATCTTCATCTCGGGCGGCGATCACGACATGACCGACAACATCATCCACATGGTGATCGCGAAGATCCCCGACGAGGACGGCAAGCTCGCCAACGATCTCTCGACGGTGAACTTCTTCATGGTGCCGAAGATGCTGGTCGACAAGGAGACCGGCGAGATCACGGGCCCCAACGGTGTTTCCTGCGGCTCCATCGAAAAGAAGATGGGCATCAAGGGCAACGCCACAGCCGTGCTGAACTTCGACGATGCCGTCGCCTATCGCCTCGGCGGCCGCCCGCCCGAAAAGAAGACGGAGACCGGCGAGGTCAAGAAATCGAAATCGGCAGGCATGGCCGGCATGTTCGGCATGATGAACGGCGCGCGCATGGGCGTCGGCATTCAGGGCATCGCGATTGGCGAAGTCGCCTATCAGAACGGCGTGGCCTATGCGAATGAACGCCTTGCGGGGCGCTCGCTCACCGGCCCGAAGAACCCGGACGGCCCGGCGGACCCGATCATGGTGTTCCCGGATGTGCGCCGCCTGCTGCTTTCCTCGCGAAGCTTCGTGGAAGGCGCGCGCGCGCTCGCCATGTATGTCTCGATGCTGTTCTCGCTCCAGACCTTCGGCAAGGACGAGAAGGAACGCGAAGAGGCTGCCGATCTCGCGCAGCTCATGACGCCGGTCATCAAGGCCTTCTTCACGGACAAGGGCTTCCAGGCGGCGAATGACTCGATGCAGGTGTTTGGCGGACATGGCTATGTGCGCGATCACGGCATGGAGCAGTTCGTGCGCGATGCGCGCATCAACCAGGTCTATGAAGGCGCGAACGGCATTCAGGCGCTCGACCTCGTGGCCCGCAAGATGACGGCCAAGGGCGGCCGCGCGACCATGACCTTCTTCGCCAAGGTGGAAGAATTCATCAAGGCGAACGAGAACGACGCCGAGATGAAGCCCTTCATCGAGCCCTTGAACGCAGGCTACAAACGCCTCGGCGAAGCGGCAGGCTGGCTGATGGAGAATGCGCCGAAGAATTACGACAATGCGGGCGCGGCCTCCTACGACATGCTGAACATTTTCGGCACGGTGGCGCTTGGCTGGATGTGGGCGCAGATGGCAAAGGTCTCGCTTGCGAAGATCAAGGCCGGCGAAGGCAACCAGGAATTCTACAAGCGCAAGCTGACGCTGGCGCGCTACTGGATGGAACGCGAAATACCGATGACATCCGCCTGGCTCGAACGCGCGAAACAGGGCGCGGAAGGTTTCATGGAGCTCGACGCGGCAAGCTTCTGAGGCTTCGTTTTTTGAATACAGGAAGGGCGTCTCCCATTGTGATTTTGGGAGGCGCCCTTTTTGTTTTTGCGCCCTTCCCCTGCGTCCGCTAGCTTTCGCGGCATATGAAATCGCTATCCATCAGGGGAAACGCCTATGAAAAATCTCTTCAGCGTCGAGGGCAAGACGGTCCTCATTACAGGCGGCTCGCGCGGCATCGGTGAGATGATCGCGACCGGCTTCGTTGAAAACGGCGCGAAGGTCTATATCACCGCGCGCAAGGCGCAGGCCTGCAACGAACTAGCCGAAGAACTGTCGAAGAAGGGCACCTGCATCTCGCTGCCCTTCGACCTCGGCACGCAGGAAGGGATTGCGGGCATCGCCGCCGAACTCGAAAAGCGCGAGCCGAAGCTCGACGTGCTGATCAACAATGCAGGCGCGGCCTGGGGCGAACCCATCGACGAATATTCCGAGAGCGGCTGGGACAAGGTGCAGAACATCAACCTGAAGAGCGTATTCTTCCTGACACAGAAGATGCTGCCGATGCTCCGCAAATCCGCAAGCGCCGACAATCCGGCCCGCGTCATCAACACGGCGAGCGTGAACGGCATCGAGCCGCCGGACCTCGAAACCTATGCCTATTCCTCTTCGAAGGCAGGCGTCATCATGCTGACGCGGCATCTGGCCAAGCGCCTCGCGCGCGAGCATATCCTCGTGAACGCGATTGCCCCCGGCCCCTTCCCCAGCCAGATGATGAAGGCGACGCTGGAAACATTCGGCGATGAAATCAAGGCAGGCAATCCGCTCGGCCGCATCGGTACGCCGGAAGACGCGGCGGGCGTGGCGATCTTCCTCGCCTCGCGCGCATCCGCCTATACGACCGGCGCAACCATTCCGGTCGATGGCGGCTCGGCGGAAGTCTGAGGCTTCGTTACTTTTCAGACCGCGAGAAATAGCCACGCGCCTTCGCCCACCAGCGACGGAGGCGCGTTTGCTTTTCGGACGCCTCGAAAACCGGCGCGTCGGCATCATGCGCGAGCGTGACGGTCGGCGCGTCGTCTATGACCGGCAGCGGGGAAACGGGCTCTTTCGGGGACACTTTCAGGGGCGCGGGCGCGGGCGCAAGCGCGCGCTTCTTCCCCGTGGCGCGTTCCGCCGTCTCCACAATGGCATCCGCAATCGCGGGGAGAAGCGGCAGCGGCATCTCATGCCCCATGCCCTGCATGACGCGAAGCTCGCTGCCGGGAATATTTGCCGCCGTATCGAGCCCTGCCGCGACGGGCACCAGCGGATCGTCCTCGCCATGAATGACGACCGCAGGCACGGCAATGGTGCGAAGTTTCGCGCGCCGGTCGCCATCCGCCATGACCGCTGCCATCTGCCGCTTCACGCCCGCCGGATAATAGGCGCGCGCCGCATCGCGCGTGACCCATTCGCGCAAGGTTTCGCGGTCCGTCGGGAAACCGGGCGAGCCCAGAATTTCATAGGTCTTCACGCCGCGCGCGACGATGGCCTGCGTGTTATGCGCGGGCGGTGCGGGCGACAGGAACAGCGAATAGACGCGAGGGCGCGCAGGCGGGAGCAACGGATTGCCCGAACTCGACATGATGGAGGTGAGGGAAAGCACGCGCTCGGGAAAATCGAAAGCAACATGCTGCGCGATCATGCCGCCCATCGACGCACCGGCGATATGCGCTCGCTCGATATGGAGCGCATCGAGAAGCCCCATCGCATCCGCCGCCATATCGCCAAGCGTATAAGGAACGAAAGCGGCCTTACCCTGCATCAGCGAAAGGACGGCATCCGGCCAGGCCAGCGCGTGGCCGCGCTCGATATGGGTGGAGAGGCCGCAATCGCGATTGTCGAAGCGGATGACGCGGTAACCGCGCGAGACGAGATCGTGACAAAGCTCAATGGGCCACTGGGTGAGCTGCGCCCCGAGCCCCATGATGAGGAGGATCGTCTCGTCCTTTTCGGAACCGAAGCTCTCATATTCGATCTCGATTCCATTGGCCTGGGCTTTCGGCATTCAGTCTGAAGCTCCGGTTACATCCTCCTCCATAATAATATGGTGCAGTGCAGCATAAAATATAAGGGGCAGGCTCCGGCCTTTTCTGCCCGCTTTTTCTGCTTTTCCAGGAAAAACGGACAGAGGGAACCGGATGCCGCCACCTGATCTTATTCCGCCGCCTGCTGCTGCGAGGTGCGAAGAACGCTCAGAATGCCCTCCGCCACACCTTTCGCCGAGGCGGGGTTCTGCCCGGTGACGAGACGTCCATCCCGCACCACCTTTTCCTCGAAAGGCGCCCCGCTTTCGAACTTCGCACCGAGACCGCTCAGCTCGGTTTCGAGAAGGAAGGGGACAACCTTGTCCTTTTCGGATTTGTGCTCTTCCTCATCGGTGAAGGAATTGATGCGCCTGCCCTTCACCAGGGGCGTACCGTCGGAAAGCCGCACGCCGACAAGACCGGCAGGCCCGTGACAGACAGCACCGATAACGCCGCCCTTCTCGTAAACCTCGGTAATGAGGCGGATGAGCGCGTCGTTTTCGGGCATGTCCCACATGGTGCCGTGACCGCCGGGCAGATAGACCGCGTCGAAATCCTTGGCGTTCAGTTCCGCGACGGGGGTGGTGTTGTTGAGCGCTTTCACGGCCTCTGCATCGTCGAGAAAGCGGCGGACGGACGCAGCGCGCTTCTCCTTGTCGTCCGGCAGGCTGCCGGGATCGGCCGGCGGCTCGCCGCCCTGAATGGAACCGAGCGTCACCTCCGCACCATTATCGCTGAAGACGTAATAAGGCGTCGTCAGCTCTTCGTAGTGAAAACCCGTCTTGTCGCCCGTATCGCCGAGCGTGCCGTGGGAAGTGGTAACGATTGCAATGCGTGGTTTCGCCATCTCTCGCTCTCCTTTGTTCTTCGGAAAGCGTCTCGCGAGCTACGCGAAACGCGAAGCCCCCTATTCCCCTGAGACAGGTTTAACGAGACGGAGAAAAACCCGTTCCATGAAAGAGGCGGTTTCGCATAATGCGGGGAACCGCGACGCTTGCGGTCTTGCGAAAGAAAACGCCGTCCTCTTCGCGAGAACGGCTGCTGGATTGCCGGGTCACGGACCCCGTCCGGCCCGGCAATGACACCAGTATTATTTACTCCGCAGCCGCCTTCTGTTCCGCCGCGCGGGCACGGGTTGCAATGTGATCGACATATTGCGCGCAAAGCTCGACCGGCAGGTCATGGCCCATGCCTTCGATGACGACATGCTTCGCACCGGGCACGGACTTTGCCGTGTCCTCGCCGCCGGGTGGCGGAACAAGCGGATCGGCATCGCCGTGGATGACGAGGAAAGGCACGCGCACTTGTTTCAATTCATCCACGCGGCTGCCGTCGCCGACGATGGCGGCATATTGCCGGATCGCTCCTTCGGGGTAGTACATGTAGTCGAACTCGCGCGCGCAACGCTCGTAAAGCGCCTCCTCCGGCATGGGGTAAGCGGGGCTCTGATAGACGCGCCGGCCCGCCATGCGGTGACGGATGACATCCTCGCGCTCCTCGGAAGGCGGCTGCGCCTGCAATGCCTTCATCGCTTCGTCGCTCGCCTGCGGCAGATCGGGATTGCCGGTGGTCGACATGATCGAGGTGACGGAGAATAGCCGCTCGGGATGATGGATCGCCATGCGCTGCACGATCATGCCGCCCATCGAAATACCCATGACATGCGCCCGGTCGATCCCGAGCGCATCCAGAAGACCGATGCCATCAGCGGCCATGTCGGCGAGCCGGTAGGGAATGGCAGGCTCCCTGCCTTCGCGCACAGCCTTTGCGACGTCGGAAATCTGCGGGAGGCCCTTCAGCTTTTCCGACTTGCCGACATCGCGATTGTCATAGCGGATGACACGGAAGCCCTTGTCGCGAAGCCCGTCCATCAGCTCTTCCGGCCAGCTCAACATGGTCGAGCTGTAGCCATTGACGAGGAGGATCGGCGTCCCGTCTGCCGGGCCGCGATCCTCGTAATTGATGGCGATGCCGTTCGCCTTCACGCACTGCATGGTCATGAAACTCACTCCGCCGCTTTCGCCGCCGAAGCGCGCTTGGCCGCCGCCTCGATGGCATCGGCGAAGGTGCCGGCCAGCGCGAGCGGGAAATCATGCCCCATGCCCGGCACCTCGCGAATCTCCGCACCCGGAATGCTTGCCGCCGTGTCGCGGCCGCCCTCGATGGGAATGAGCGGGTCGTCGATACCGTGCAGCACCACGGCCGGCACCTCGATGTTCTTGAGCTTTTCGCGACGGTCCCCATTGGCAACGATAGCGGCCATCTGTCGCGCGGTACCGACCGGATAGAGCGAGCGGTTCACATCGCGCGTCACCCATTCGCGCAGCGTCTTCTCATCCGTGCGGTAACCGGGGCTGCCAATCGTGTTCCAGGCGAGCATGCCGCGTTCGATGGCGGCGGGAATATCGCCTTCGGGCGCGGGCGTCATGAGGACGGCCATCGCTTCCGGCTTGCCCTGCGGCAATTCCGGGTTGCCGGTTGTCGACATGATGGAGGTGAGCGAAAGCGCGCGCTCTGGATGATTGATCGCGACGAGCTGCGCGATCATGCCGCCCATCGAAGCGCCCGCAATATGCGCGCGCTGCACACCCAGCGCATCGAGAAGGCCGACCGCATCCTTCGCCATGTCGTCGAGCGAATAAGGCGACTGCGCGGGCTTGCCCGCCACCAGCGCACCGAAGATCGCCGTCATGTCGGGCATACCGAGTTCGTCGAACTTGGTGGAAAGACCGACATCGCGATTGTCATAGCGGATGACGCGATAGCCGCGCGAGACAAGCTCCTCGCAAAGCTCCACCGGCCACATGGTGAGCTGCGCGCCAAGCCCCATGATGAGCAGGATCGTCTCGCGATCCTCCGGCCCGAAGCTCTCATATTCGATGGTAATGCCGTTCGACTTGACCTGCGGCATGGATGATCCTTCCTGGGACTGTTTGTTTCTTTGGCGGCAAGTCTAGCAATGCGCTTGCAACCGGCGCACCCGAAACGATACTAATGAAAAACATTAAAGATCGGCCGGAAGAAACCGGCAAGCCTTAGCTTGAGGAGACAGCGCCCCATGACCCTCGAATACGATCTCTTCTGGTCATTCCGCTCGCCCTATTCCTACCTCGTGACGAAACGTCTCGTCGAATTCGAGCGCGATTATGACGTGAAGGCCAATGTGCGTCCGGTCTATCCGATTGCGGTGCGCATTCCCGGTTTCTTCAAGCAGGTGAACCCGATGTGGCCGCCCTATCTGCTCAAGGACACCGTGCGGATCGCACAAATGGAGGGCCTGCCTTACGCCTGGCCCTCGCCCGACCCCATCGTCATGGACCTGGCCTCAGGCGAGGTGCCGGAGGAGCAGCCCTATATTCGCAGGCTCACACGCGCAGGCGTGCTGGCAGCCGAACAGGGCAAGGGGCTTCCTTTTCTCTACGAGATTTCCACCGTGATCTTCGGCGGCGTGAAGAACTGGCATGAGGGCGACCACCTGCGCGATGCGGCGAAGCGCGCCGGGCTCGACATGGATGCGCTCGACGCGCAGGCCGAAAAGGAGACGGACCGGATCGAGGCCGTGATCACGGCGAACGAAGCGGCGCAGAAGGCGGCCGGCCATTGGGGCGTGCCGCTGATGGTTTACGAGGGCGAACCCTTCTTCGGACAGGACCGCCTCGACCATCTGAAATGGCGGCTGGAGCAGAAGGGACTGAAGAAGCGCGGCTAGCGCGGCCCGACAAGCCCGAGTTGCGCAGCGATGGCGACGGCGTGGGGACGCGTGCGGGCACCAGGCTTCGCCACCGCATTGTCCATGTGATAGAGCACCGTCCTCGGCCTGACCGCCATTCCCATACCCTGCAGTTTTCGAGGGGACGCGAGCGGTTTTATATCCGATATTGCAGGAAGAAGGTGAGCCTTCCCGCCCCTGGGCCCTGCTGGACCCTGCTGGACCGTGGGGGGCCGGAGAGCTAGCCTCGCCTTCCCTGTCTGAGACCAGAAACGGATTCCCGAGAAATGCAGCGCGACCTTGCCGCCATGAGTGCCACCGAATACGACCTCGTGATCGTGGGGGGCGGCATTACCGGTGCGAGCACGGCCTGGGACGCGAGCCTTCGCGGGCTGAAAGTGGCGCTGCTCGAAAAGGACGACTTCGCCCATGCGACGACATCGGGTTCCTCGAAGCTGGTGCATGGGGGCTTGCGCTACCTCGTGAACGGCGAATTGAAACTCGTACGCGAGTCGCTGCGCGAACGGCGCATCTGGGAGAATGTCGCACCGCATATGGTGCATCCCCTGCCCTTCGTGATCCCGACCTATGGCTGGGGCATGAAGGGCCCCATCGTACTTGGGCTAGGGCTCACGCTTTACGATCTGCTCTCCTTCGACCGCAACTGGCTTTCCGACGACGACAAGAAGCTGCCGGGCTTTCGCCGCCTTTCCAAGGGCAAGGCGCTCGATCTCGTGCCCTCGCTGCGCCGCGAGGGGCTGACCGGCGCCATGGTCTATTACGACTGCCAGATGTTCGCGCCCGAACGGCTCTGCCTCGAATGCATCGAGGGCGCGGTGGAATGCGGCGCGGATGTCGCGAACTACGCGGAAGTGACGGGCTTCACCACGGAAGCGGCGATGGGGCGCGGCGTGAAGGTGACGGGCGTGAACGTGGCAGACGAGGTGACGGGCGCGAAGCACACCATTCGGGGCAAGGTGGTGGTGAACGCGGCCGGTCCCTGGGCCGACAAGACCATGGCCATGGCGGACGAAACGCCCGCACGCCGGCTCATCCGCTCCAAGGGCATCCACATCATTACGCGCGACCTTTCCGGCGACCACGCGCTCGCGATCCAGTCCGCCATCGGCGGGCACTTCTTCGTCATTCCCTGGCGCGGCTACACCATCATCGGCACGACCGACACCGTGTTCGAGGACGACCCGGACGAACTTGGCGTGACGGAAAAGGACATCGAGGATTTTCTCGCCGTCGTGAATGACGGACTGCCGGGACTGCACCTCACGCGCGAGGACGTGATCCACTTCTATGCAGGCATCCGCCCGCTGGTCGACACGACACCACAGGAAGTGCCGGGCGCCGAGACGGATGGCGAGAGCGCAAAAGAGGCGGAAAAGGACAGCTACAATGCGAGCCGGGCGGCGGAGGTCTATGACCATGCGCCGGAAGAAGCGATCGACGGGCTCATTTCCGCCATTGGCGGCAAATGGACGACATCGCGCCACCTCGCCGAACAGGTGGTCGACCTTGCCCTGAAGAAGCTCGGACGCACGGCGAAATGCGAAACGCAATGCACGCCGGTCTATGGCGGCGACATGGCGCGGCTGAAGACCTATGTGGCGCGCGCGCAGAAGCGGCATTCGCATCTGGCGCCCGGCATCGTGGAAAATCTCGTGAACTTCTATGGCAGCCGCATCGACGAGGTGCTGGCGACGGCAGACGAGAAGCCCGGCGAACGCGAGGCGCTGCTGAAACGGATCGCGCCCGGCAACCCTGTGATCGGCGTACAGGTGGTGCATGCCGTGCGGCACGAAATGGCGCTGCATCTCGACGACGTGATCTTCAGGCGCACGGGGCTCGGCACGCTCGGCAATCCGGGCTCGTCCGTGGTGAAGCAGGTGGCGGAGCTGATGGGCCGGGAACTCGGCTGGGACGAGACGGCGCTCGCGAACGAAATGTCCGGCACGCTGCGGCTTTTCGAGACCATACCGGGGAGATAGGGGGAAAATGAGCGGGGAAGGAATGCCGCATGTGGCGGCGGTGGTAAACCCGCGTTCGGGCGGCGGCCGGACGGGCCGCGCCTGGCGCGTCATTTCCCAAACCATCGAAAAGGAACTGGGGCCGGTGCGCACGCATTTCACCGCCGCCCCCTCGACACCGCAATTCCTGCCCGCCGCCGAACTGACCTCGCGCGCGCTCAAGGCCGGCGCGCAACTCGTGATCGCGGTTGGCGGCGACGGCACCATTGACGAAGTGGTGAACGGCTTTTTTCAAGATGGCGCGCCGATCAACCCCGAAGCGCATCTCGCGATCCTGAACGCCGGCACGGGTGGCGACTTCCGCCGCACCTTCGACATGCCCGAGGAAACGGCAGAGGGCGTGAAACGCATCGCAAGCGGCGATACGCGCCGCATCGATATCGGCAAGCTCACCTTCATCGCCGAGGACGGGCAGGAAACGACACGCTATTTCAATAATATTGCGAGCTTCGGCCTTTCCGGCGAGACGGTGCGCGCGGTGAACAACGCAACCTGGCAAAAAAGCTTCGGCGGCAATTTCGCCTTCACCTGGGCAACGCTGATGACCGCCTGGCGCCACAAGCCGCGACCCGTGAAGATCAAGACGGATGAAGGCTTCGAGACGGTCGCGAATATCGGTCTCGCCGCCGTCGCCAACGGACGCTATTTCGGCAGCGGGTTGAAAGTGGCGCCCGATGCCGAACCCGATGACGGCCTGTTCGATCTCGTCATCATGCGCGATCTCGGCTTCATGGACCTGCTGACAGGCGGCGGCGACCTTCGCGAAGGCAAACATGTGAACGGGCCGAAGGTGGAGGTGGTGCGCGCGCGAAGCGTCACGGCGACGCCGCTCGGCACCGAACCCGTACTTATCGATGTGGATGGCGAGGGGCCGGGGCGTCTGCCCGCGCGCTTCGAGATATTGCCCGGCGCGCTGACGCTGCGCTGCTGAGAGAAGAGGACGAACGAGAATGACCATCGACCGCACCACACTGCGCTGGAACGGATGGGGCCCGGTGAAGCAGGATAATCCGCTGCCGGACGATGCGCCGCAATGGGCCTGGATCGCGGAAGCGCTGGGCGTCTCGCGGCTCGCATCGACGCCGGCCAAACCGCTCACGGATATCCGCCTGCCGCATTGCCGCCTCTCCGAAGACATTCTCGGCAAGCTGCGCGGCATCACCGGCGGCAACCAGGTGCGGACGGATGATTACGAGCGCGCCTTCCACGCGCGCGGCAAGAGCTATCACGACCTGCTCTATCTTCGCGCGGGCAAGCTCGACATGGCACCGGACGCGGTCGTCTATCCACGCAGCGCCGATGAAGTGCTCGCCATCGTGAAGCTCTGCGCGGAAGAAGACATCGCGCTCATTCCCTTTGGCGGTGGCTCCTCCGTGGTGGGCGGCATCAACGCCATGCCGAAATCGCTCGGCGGCGCGGTGCTGACCCTCGACACGACACTGCTGACCCGCATCATCCAGATCGACAAGGTATCGATGACGGCGCGCGTGGAGGCGGGCATCTATGGCCCCGCTCTTGAAGAGCAATTGCAGAACCACGGCGTGACGCTCGGCCATTTTCCGCAAAGCTTCCAGCTTTCGACGCTGGGCGGCTGGGTCGCCGCGCGCGGTGCTGGTCAGCAGTCGAACCGCTATGGCAAGGCGGAGAAATGGCTTGTCTCGGCGAAGCTCGCAACGCCGAAAGGTTTCTGGACGACGGAGGCGACGCCCGCCTCCGCTGCGGGCCCGAACCTGAACCAGCTCGTTGCCGGATCGGAGGGCACGCTCGGCGTCATCGTCGAAGCAACCGTGAAGATCCACGACCTGCCGGAGCGCAAGGACTATCGCGGCTATCTCTTCAAGACATTTGCACAAGGGGTGGAAGCCGCGCGCCGGATCAATCATGCGGAAATTCCCGTCGCCATGGTGCGGCTGTCGGATGCGCCGGAAACCTATTTCTTCCAAGCGCTTTCCTCCTCGGGGTCGGGCGGACTCAAATCGAAGCTTCAGCGCATGTATCTGAAAATGAAGGGCTTCGATGACGCGCCCTGCGTCATGCTGATCGGCCATGAAGGCGCAAAGGAAACGGTGATCTGGGCGCAGGAGCAGACGGAGGAAATCTGCAGGCGGCTCGGCGCGCTGGCGCTGGGCACGGGGCCCGGCAAACGCTGGTATCACAGCCGCTTCAACGGACCCGCTATGCGCGACCCGATGATGGACCGGGGGCTCGGCGTGGAGACGCTCGAAACCTCGACACGCTGGTCGAACATCGCGAACCTGCATGACACGGTGGTGGAAGCGATCAGCAATGCGATTGCCGCGAATGTGCCGGAGCAGAATGCACGCGGGATCGTGATGGCGCATGTGAGCCATTCCTATCCCGATGGCGCGAGCCTCTATTTCACCTTCGTGTTTCCGCGCCAGCTCGACCGCGAAGTCGAGCAATGGCAGGCGATCAAGCGTGCGGCGTCGGATACCATCGAGATGAATGGCGGCACGATCAGCCATCATCACGGCGTCGGCGCAGATCACGTTCCCTGGCTTGGCGAGGAGAAGGGCGAGATCGGCATGTCGATCCTCAAGGCGACAAAGCGCGAAATGGATCCGAAAGGCGTGATGAATCCGGGCAAGCTGCTGGGGTAGGTCTTTCCCCCCGACACAAACACAAAACACAAATTGCCATCCCGACGAAAGCCGGGGTGGCATTGTTGTTTGAGAAATTGTTTGAAAAGCGGGGCCTTACTCCGTCTTCACCATTTCCTTCGCCATTTCGATGGCGGCGGCGAAATCGGGTGCCCGGGTGACGCGGGCGAGCACGCCCATATCGCCCAGAATGCGCTCGGGCTGCGGCTGAAGCGCGGTGACGATCACCTTCGTGCCATTACGCTCGCAGCGCTCGATCATGTTCTGGAGCGCGGAGACGCCCGTCGCGTCGATGATCGGCACGGCGCGCAGCCGCAGGATCAGAACCTTCGGCGTTGCGCCGATACGGTCGAGCGTCTCGCCAAGCCGCATCGCCACCCCGAAAAAGAACGGCCCGCGAATGAGGCTCGCCGCAACGCCGGGCGGCAGCTCATATTCCTGCATGGGCACGAATTCGCGGGGGCTCGTATCGCTTACATCTTCTTCCACCAGATGCAGGTCGGCCTGCACCTCGACCGCCTCCGACATGCGATGCATGAAGAGAACGGCGGCAAGCACGACACCGACCTCGATGGCGACGGTGAGATCGACCATCACGGTGAGCGCGAAGGTAATGAGAAGCACCGCCCGGTCGCCGAGAGGCGCGCGCATCAGATGCCGGAACTTGTCGATCTCGGACATGTTCCACGCAACGACGAGAAGAACGGCGGCAAGCGAGGCAAGCGGGATATAGGCCGTGACCGGCCAGGCAACCGCCATGAAGCCGAGCAGGAAGACGGCATGCAGCATGCCCGCGACCGGCCCGCGCGCGCCCGCGCGAATATTCGTTGCTGTGCGCGCAATGGCACCCGTTGCAGGCAGACCGCCCACGGCGGCCGATGCGCAATTCGCGACACCCTGCGCCACCAGCTCACAATTCGAGCGATGACGGCGCCCCGTCATGCTGTCCGCAACCATTGCCGAGAGAAGCGACTCAACGCCGGCGAGGAAGGCGATGGTGAAGGCGCTCGGGAAAAGCGCGACCAGGCGCTCCATCGAGACGTCCGGGAAAGCGGGCAATGCAAAGGAAGGTTCAAGCCCCGCAAAGCGCGAGCCGATGGTGTCCGTCGGCAGCCCGAAAAGCCAGACAAGGAAGGACGCGGCGACAACCGCAATGAGAAAGCCCGGCCAATTCGGCCGCTTGCCGCGCAGATAGACGATGAGCGCAAGCGACCCGGCCGCGACGAGAAGCGTCTGCACCGTGGTACTCGGCAGCGCCTCGCCCAGCGCCCATATCTTTTCGACGAACTCCGCCGGTTCATTCTCGAGGGAAAGACCGAGGAAATCCTTGATCTGGCTTGTCGCGATAATGACGGCGATACCCGCCGTGAAACCGGTGACGACGGGTTCGGGAATATATTTGATAAAGGTGCCGACGCGCAGAAGCCCCGCGCCGATCAGCAGAAGTCCTGCCATCGCGCTGGCAAGCACGAGCCCGTCATAGCCGTGGACCGCGATGACATTGAAAACGACAACGACGAAGGCGCCGGTCGGCCCGCCGATCTGGAAGCGGCTGCCGCCAAGCGCGGAAATGAGAAAGCCCGCAATGACGGCGGTGACGAGGCCCTTGTCGGGCGTTGTGCCGCTGGCGATGGCAAGCGCCATGGAGAGCGGCAATGCGACGATGGAAACGGTGAGCCCGGCGATGAAGTCGCTGCGAAAATCGGCAAAGCGGTAGCCTTCCCGAAGCACGGTGACGAGCTTCGGCACAAAGAGTTGTGACGGTGATATCTTCGCGCTCGTGGCCCCGGCCCCTTCTTGTGCTCCTAGTCCCCCTCGACGATCTTGCGGAGTTCTGCCTTCGCAATCTTGTCGAGGGTCGAGCGCGGCAGCGCATCGACAATCCGAATGTCGCGCGGACGCTTGAAGTCCGCAAGCCCCTTGGCACAGGCTGCGGCGATCTGCGCAGCCAGGTCTTTCGGCGCAGCCGCCTCCCCGCCTGGCACGAGAACGAAGACGACGGGCACTTCATCAAGCATCGGATCGCGCTTGGCGACCACTGCGCATTCCTGAATGCCGGGGACGGTCATCACGACGCGCTCGATCTCCGAAGCGGCAACATTTTCACCGCCGACTTTCAGCATGTCCTTGTCGCGGTCGGCGAAGGAGATGAAGCCATCTTCACCGAGGCGCACGCGATCACCCGTGATGAAGTAGCCCTGATCGTCATAGGTCTTGGCGGTCGCTTCCGGGTTGTTGAGATATTCGAGGAAGAGCGAGAGGCCCGGCACGCCGCGCACGAGAAGATTGCCCGTCTCGCCGGGCGCGACGGAGGCGCCATTGTCGTCGAGGATCGCAATCTCGTAAGCCGGAGACGGCTTGCCGATGGACATGGACCTGTTCGGCAGATGAATGTCCCCGACGATGCCATGCGTGATCGTTTCCGTCATGCCCCACCAGCCGATGGTCTTGATACCGAAATGATTATCCGTCGGCGGCGCGGAAACGCCATTGCCCCAATAACGATAGGAGTGAGACTTCGGCAAGTCCTGGCTCATCAGCGCACGCAGGCAGAAGGGCACCATCGAGGTCCATGTGCAGCCATGTTTCTGCGAGATCGGCCAGAAGCGCGAGGCGGAGAAACGCGGCTGGAGCACGACCGTCGCGCCCACCCAGAGTGCGGCGAGCACGGAATAGGACTGCGCATTGGTGTGGAAGAGCGGCAGATAGGTGAGATGCACATCGCAGCCACGCAGATCTTCATGCATCGCGCAGACCTTTCCGCCCCAGAGCGCATTCGCATGAGTCCAGACGACGCCCTTGGGCCGCGATGTCGTGCCCGACGTGTACTGGACACCGACAGGCAGCATCGGCTCGGGCGCACGCATCGGCACATCCGCTATGTCGCCATAGAGCGCGGCGAAGCTTTCCGACTTCGGCGGGCGGTTCTTCTCTTCCGGCGCCGCCCCATTATCCGTTTCCGTGACGGCGAGCCACTTGATGTGCTTGCACGCCGTAGCGACGAGCGCGGCAAAGCACGGCTGCGTGATCGCACCGACAACTTCCGCATGTTCGCTGAAATAGACGAGATCGTCTTCGACGGAGCGCGCATTGGTGGTGACGGCGACAGCGCCGAGATGCGCGCAGGCATACCAGGCGATGATGCTTTCAGGGCAATTGTCGAGATGGATGAGAACGCGCTCACCCTTCTTCACGCCGCGCTTTTTCAGGCCCGCCGCGACCTGCTTCACCTCATGTTCGAAACGCGCATAGGACCAGGTACGCGCCTCACCCTCGAAAGGCTCCCAGATGAGAAAGGGATGATCCGGCCGCGCGGCGGCGTGAATGCCAAGCAGATGCGGCACGTCGAAATTGGAGAACGGGTGAACGAGCGGTGAACGCAGCGCAGGCATGAATGTCTCCCCGGAATGTCTCTTGTCGGCTTTCCCGTCATATATCGTATACTTGTGCAGCATTCCATTCCCGCCCTAGACTTTTTACCGGAGGTCAATGCGGGAAGGGATCGGACGCGAAGCGGAGGCTTGCGCATGGCACCGGAACTGAAGGCAAGCGTAAAAATCGGCGGCTTGCTGCTCGATATCGGCGGCGTCCTCTATCAAGGCGACGAGGCAATTGCGGGATCGGCTGAAGCCCTGACGGCGCTTCGCGAACGCAGCCTGCCCTTCCACCTTCTGACAAACACCACGCGAACGGCACGCGCTTCCCTTGCGTCAAAGCTCAGGAGCTTCGGCATTGACGTGACCGAAGAAGAGATCGTTACGCCCGCCAGCGTCGCCGCCGCCATCCTGAACCGTGACGGCGCGAAGCCGCATCTGCTCGTTCACCCGGACTTGCTGCCCGATTGCCCCGAAGGAGCGGCGGAGCCGAATGCCGTTCTGATGGGCGATGCGGGCGAACACTTCACCTTCGAGAACATGAACCGAGCCTTCAAAGTGCTGATCGAGGGCGGGACACTCTATGCACTCGGCAGGAACCGTTTCTTTCGCGGGAAGGATGGCTTCGAACTTGATGCCGGGCCGTTCGTCGCCGCGCTCGAATACGCGGCGAAGACGGAGGCCGTGCTGATCGGCAAACCGTCGAAGGATTTTTTTGTGACGGCAGCGCATGCGATGGGGCTCGCGCCGGAGGCAACGCTGATGGTGGGTGACGATCTCGAAAGCGATATCGAGGGAGCACTCGCCGCGGGGCTGCAGGCCGTGCTGGTCAGGACCGGCAAGTTCCGCGACGGCGACGAAGCGCGCGTAAAAAGAGGCGGCGCCCGTGTCGCCGCCTCTCTTGCCGAATTCGTGGAAGAATTGACCGCCTAGACGAGCGCTTCCTTGAGCGCCTTCGCCGCCGCTTTCACCGCATCGCGCGACACATCGAGCGCGCCCTGCAAATTGAAGAAGCCGTGGATCATGCCTTCATAGTTCACATATTCGACATCGACACCCGCCTTCTTGAGAGCTTCGGCGTAGGCCTTGCCCTCGTCGCGCAGCACATCGTTTCCGGCGGTGACGACATAGGCCGGCGGAAGACCGGCATGCGAAGCAGCGCGAAGCGGCGCGGCATAGGGGTTCGAGGGATCCGCGCCGGCCGCGAGCACATAATGGTTCCAGAACCAGTCCATGCCCTCGGCCTCAAGGAAATGACCTTCCGCGAAATCCTTGTAGGACTGCGTGCCGCGAGGCGCATCGGTGACCGGATAGATCAGAAGCTGGAAAGCGATTTCGGGCGTCTTCTCCGCCTTCGCCTTGAGGCAGACAGCAGCGGCGAGATTGCCGCCGGCGCTGTCGCCCGCAACAGCGATGCGGTTCGGGTCGATACCGATTTCAGAGGCGTCCGCTTCGACCCACTTCACCGCCGCATAGGCATCGTCGAATGCGGCGGGAAAAGGATGCTCCGGCGCGCGGCGATAATCGACGGCGATCACCTTGCAGCCCGCCTCGTTGGCGAGCGTACGGCAAAGCGCGTCGTGGGTTTCAAGGTCACCGATGACCCAGCCACCGCCATGATAATAGACGAGCGCAGGGCAGGTGCCGCCGGCCGCGACCGGCGTATAGAGGCGGACGGGAATATCGCCCGCCGGGCCGGGGATCATGCGGTCTTCGGTCTTGCCGATGGGCACGCCCTGCAAATCGAGCATGCTCGCCATCGCGCGGTACATTTCGCGTCCGCCTTCGGGCGGCAGGTCGATGAGACGAGGCGCATCGGGATCGGCGCCAAGCTGATCGAGTAGCGCCTTCGCCTGTGGATCGAGTGACATGTCGGTGGTCCTCCCCGCCTTGTTTTTGTTGTGTAGATCCCTTTTATCCGCCGGGAAGCGGACGCGCCAAGCGGCAAATTGGCAGGGGGCCGGAGAAGGGCTCGGAAGAAGGCTCTAGTGAAGAACCTCGCCCTCGCGGCTGCGGCGGCCTTCGACCATGTCCTCGACCACAATCCGGAGCATGCGCCAGGCGTCGGCTCGCATTTTCTCGCCGATCTGCTCAAGCTCGCAAACCGCCGTATCGGCATAGGAAAGCGCCTTGCGGCCATGCGTATCGACCATATAGGCGGCGAGGAGGTTGATTTCGTGATCGGTGATCATGTCGCGGGGTCTCCGGTTGAACTTGTTTGCCAACCGGATTGCAACCGCCGGACCAGAGAAAGGACGCAAATAAAATCAATAACTTAAGAGAAAACCGACCTGCCCGCGCCGGAGGGACCGGCAAGCTTTGCCGGAACGAAAAGAGCAGAATGCGGCCGTTTTTGCCGCCATCCTCCCGCTTCAGCTATGCAGGCAGGGCATATTGTCAGTTCGGAAAGAGAACTGGCAGAAGAAATGTCAACCTGCGAAACCTCCTTCATCGAGGAAGCTCTGTTCCTCCGGCGTCGTCTCGCGGCCCAGGATTGCATTGCGATGGGGGAAGCGGCCGAAGCGGCGGATGATGTCGCGGTGCTCGACGGCGAATTTCATCGTTTCGGGATCCTCGAGGCGCTGCGCGAAATAGACAATGCCGCGCTCCTGTGCGGCGAGGTCTTCGGCATGCATGTAGGGCATGTAGAACCATTTGCGCGCGGTAAGCGGCGTCTCGACATCGAAGCGGCGGCGCACGGCGTCATCGGCAAGTGCGAGAGCCTTCGCATCCTGCGCGAAGGCGCGATGATCGTTCCGCCAGAGATTGCGGGAGAACTGGTCAAGCACGAGGATGAGCGCGAGCGAGCCTTGCGCATCCGCCGCCCAGCCATCGAGCTTGCCCGCAGCGGCCTGCGCATGCGTCTCGCCGAAGCGGCGGCGGATTTCGGCGTCGAAATCGTCGCTCTTCTTGAACCATTTTTCAGGTCCGGCAGCGAACCAGAAATCGAGAACATCGCGGGGACGGATCATGGCAACACCTCAAATCACAATCACATCCGCTGGCACAGGTTTTTCGATCCTGAATTTTGTGTGCCCGTCAGTTGATCATGCGGGCTTCGTTGCGCGTCAGTGTAACTGCCCCTTCAGGCGGGGCAAGCAAAGCCCGGACGCGCACGCACACGATATGGTGAGCGATGCGGCTGGACGTAGCGCCGGCGCGGGTTAGACTGTCCGGCAAAGAAAACACCGTTCAGGGAAGGAACAAGCGAGCATGGCCCGCATCCCCTATTTCGACCCCGCCCAGGCAACAGGACGCGCCGCGAAGGTCTATGAGAAGCTGCCGAACCTCAACATCTTCAGGATGCTCGGCCATTCAGGCGACATGCTCGACGGCTTCATCAAGCTCGGAAACGCAATCCTGATCCACGGGGAACTCGACCCGGTGCTACGCGAAATCGCCATTGTACGGACGGGCATACTGCGCGGCTCCTCCTACGAGGTTTACCAGCATGAGGCGATCTCCCGGAAGCTCGGCATGTCCAGCGACCTCATCAAGGCGATCCATGAAGGGCCAGAGGCAACGATCTTCGACGAAACGCAGCGCGAGGTGATGCGCTTCACCGACGATGTGGTGAAGAACACGCGCGCTTCCGACGCAACCTTCAATCCGCTGGCCGAAAAGCTTGGCTACAAGCAGCTCCAGGAACTCGTCATCGCTATCGGCTTCTATTCACTGGTCTCGAATTTCCTTGAGACCTTCGATGTCGATATCGAGGAGCCGGGCCACAAATCGGGCCTGAAGCTGCCCGGCGTTGAGGGCTGACCGGATGGCGCGTATTCCCTATCCTGATCCGGCGACGCTGCCGAAGGCAAACCACGAACTGCTGCAGGACCTGCCGCAGCTCAACATCTTCCGCATGCTGGCCGGAAGCGGGCCGTCCTTCGTGCCCTTCATGACGCTTATCAACGCCTATCTGAACGAGGGCCTGCTCGATGCGGAACTGCGGGAGCTTGTGATCCTGCGTGTCGGGCACCTTTGCGCCTCGCATTACGAACAGCATCAGCACCGGCGTGTCTCGCGAATGCTCGGCATGAGCGCAGAGCGGATCGAAGCGGCGGAAGGCGCGCTTCCCTCGCCCCTCTTCAGCGAGGCGGAGAACGCCGCCCTCGCCTTTACCGATGACCAGGTGGCGAACGTAAAGGCCGATGGAAAGCTTTTCGCCGCTGCACATGCGCATCTGGGCGATGCGGGCATGCAGGAGCTCGTCGTCATTATCGGCGTCTATCTGCTCGTCTGCCGCTATCTCGAAACCTTCGAGATCGACCTTGAGGAAATGGACATTGCGACAAGCGGCCTCGATGAAATCAGGCAGAGCATGAAAGAGAGCGGCTGAAGCAAGGTAATCGGGCCGCTCCCGTCGCAAGGCGGAACGTCACGCATCCGTGATCGTTGCCGGCTTCCTCGTCATGAAGTCATGATAGTCTCGGCGCATGATTCCCGAGCTTGGCACCATCGAAGGTTTCTACGGACGTCCCTGGGACTGGGAGGCACGCGCCGCCCATGTGAGTGCGCTCGCACCGCATGGCTATCGCTTCTACCTCTATGCGCCAAAGGTCGACACGTTTTTGCGCCGCCGCTGGAGCGAGCCGCATCCGCAAGACGAAGCCGAACGGCTTTCAGGTCTTGCCGCCCATTGCCGGGCGGAAGGTGTGCGCTTCGGCGTGGGGCTGAGCCCTTATGAGCTTTACCTCGATTTCGACGATGCGGCGCGAGAGGCACTGGCGCAAAAGCTCGCATGGCTGGACGAAATGGGAATCGACGATCTGGCAATCCTCTTCGACGACATGCGCGGCGATCTGCCGGGGCTTGCGGAGAAACAGATCGAGATCATCGAATGCGCGGCGGAGCGAACGAAGGCGGGGCGGCTCATCATC
>Ga0114898_1000788_pt1 | contig 21698 bp, 18 predicted proteins | sample Malvired_Geostar_FD_83496 | JGI IMG/M metagenome (GOLD analysis project Ga0114898, IMG submission 83496) | Marine viral communities from the Global Malaspina Expedition - Malaspina viral metaG DeepMed_Geostar | ecosystem: Environmental > Aquatic > Marine > Oceanic | place: Mediterranean Sea... | reverse complement strand
GATTGCGCGCGGCAATAGGCGTTGGCTGGTTCGCTCCTTCCGCGCCATCCGGGTTTGGTGTCACGGTTTGCTCAAACGCTTTCCCTGGACCGTAGCCGAAGAACATCCTGTCCTTGGCGGGTGCATAAACGACACCAGCCACAGGCACACGGTCTTCAATAAGTGCAATATTGACCGTGAACTCTCCGTTCTTGTTGACAAACTCCTTGGTGCCGTCGAGCGGATCGACAAGGAAGAAGCTGTGGCCGATTTCGGGAATATGGCCGTCGGCGGCTGCTTCTTCGGAGACCACCGGAATATCCGGAACGAATTTCCGCAGGCTGTCGAGAATAAGTGCTTCAGCGTCCTTGTCGGCAGCTGTGACCGGACTCTTGTCTTCCTTATGGATCACCTCGAATTCCGAGTGATAATGATCCATGATGGCTGCGCCCGCACGGATAGCGATTTTCCGCAACTCTTCGGTGAGGGTAGCTCGGTCGGAAATCAGGCTCGTCAAATCTCGTCCCCTGGGTGGTCTGGCCGGGCAGATGGCGCTGGAACGCGCCCCGGAAATGGCGTTTAGGGCCGCCAGGGCTGGCGTTGACGGCGGCACGATGGTATCAGGCTTTCTAGGCTTTTAGGGGTTCTGGGGCAAATCGATATGACGGAAACCACTGACGTCTCCGCTTTGGAGCTCGCTGCTTTGATGTGCAGCCGCGTTTGCCACGACGTGATCAGTCCCGTGGGTGCGATCACGAACGGGCTTGAGGTGCTCGCGGATGAAGAAGATCCGGAGATGAAGGCTCATGCAATGGAGCTCATCACCAAGAGCGCCGCACAGGCTTCCGCGAAGCTTCAGTTCGCTCGTCTCTGTTTCGGCGCTGCGGGGTCGGCGGGAGCGGAACTTGACCTCCAGGATGCGAAATCCGTCGCTGAAGGGTTGATGATGGGGGAACGGGCGACGCTTTCATGGGAAGCGCCCGCCGCCAATATCGGCAAAGATTATGTAAAGCTTCTTCTCAACATGATCCTGATCGGCGTGGCCGCTATTCCGCGGGGCGGGGATGTCGTCGTGACGGTGGATGGCGATATGGCGAAACCGACGCTTCGGGTTCGTTCGACAGGACAGGCCGCTCGCGTGCCGGAGGAGGCGGCAAAATTCCTCGCGGGGCGCGATCCCGACAGGTTTCTCGATGCCCGCGCCGCGCAGCCTTATTTTACGGGTCTTGTCGCGCGCTCTCTTGGTCTTTCTATCGACGCCCGCATGGAAGGCGAGGATTTTGTAATCGAGGCGCTTTTTGCCGATGGCGAGGCAGACGTCTGACGCCGGGAATATTGTCCGTGCCGCGAATGAAAAAGGGCACCCGCCGGGGTGCCCTTTTGCATTTCGTTTCCGTCAGGACGGTCAGGCGGAAGCCTTTGCAGGCATGCTGCCTTCAGACGGATCGCGCAGGACATAACCTCGGCCCCAGACCGTTTCGATATAGTGGTCGCCGCCTGTCGATGCCGCGAGCTTTTTGCGCAACTTGCAAATGAAGACGTCGATAATCTTGAGTTCGGGCTCGTCCATGCCGCCATAGAGATGATTCAGAAACATCTCCTTGGTGAGCGTCGTACCCTTGCGGAGCGAGAGGAGCTCCAGCATCTGGTATTCCTTGCCCGTCAGGTGCACACGGTTACCTTCCATCTCGACTGTCTTGGTGTCGAGATTGACGGTGAGCTTGCCCGTGTTGATGACCGATTGGGAGTGGCCTTTCGAACGGCGGACAACCGCGTGGATGCGAGCGACGAGCTCGTCCTTGTGGAATGGCTTCGTCATATAGTCGTCGGCGCCGAAACCCAGCCCGCGAACCTTGTTCTCGATGCCGGCCAGGCCGGAGAGAATGAGGATGGGGGTGGTAATCTTGCCCACGCGAAGCTGCTTCAGAACGTCGTAACCGCTCATGTCCGGCAGGTTCAGGTCGAGCAGAATGATGTCGTAATCATAAAGCTTGCCGAGATCGACCCCTTCTTCACCGAGGTCGGTGGTGTACACATTGAAACCATCCGACTTGAGCATCAGTTCGATGCTCTGCGCGGTCGCGCTGTCGTCTTCGATGAGCAGAACTCTCATTGGTCCCCCTCTCGGCGATCCTCAGTATTGATCGCCGATGGTTTGGTTAATCCATGGTTCGGACCTTAAGGCGTTTTGGTTAATAAAGGTTAATCGGAATGAAAAAATTCAGAAAAATTTACAGGTCGTTCTCTAAGTCCCTGCGCTGATTCACTTTTTCCTTCATGAGACAGCGCGGGGGCTGGTTAATTCTCCCGATTTATCCGTTCCGCCTTGATCCAGATTGGCGGGTATTCCCTCATTTCAGGGTTTACGCCGTCTTAAAGTCTTCGCGTCAAACTGCATCTCATCTGAAAGAGAGGAATGCGGTTCCTCATAGCCGAGAAGAGGCCCGGGGTCAGTGCAGGCATTGTTGGCGGAAATAGGCGCGCTCGCCGAAGTCAAGCACTACGGGCGCGTGGTCAGCATTCAAGGGCTGATGGTTGAGGTCGCAGGGCCGCTTCACGCCATGGGCGTTGGGAGCAGACTTGCCGTTTCCAATCGCGCTGGAGAAGAAGTGACCTGCGAGGTTGTTGGCTTTCGTGACAATCGGGCGCTCTGCCTTCCGTTCGGAGCTCTTTCGGGCATTGGTGTGGGCTGCAAGGCGGTTTTGTCTTCCGAAGAGCCCCATGTCTATCTCTCCAACGCATGGCTTGGCCGCGTGGTGAATGCCATGGGCGTACCTGTCGATGGTAAAGGGCCCATCGCGCAGGGGGCGACACCTTATCCCCTGCGAAACATGCCGCCTGCGGCTCATACGCGGCAGCGCGTAAGGGGCAAGGTTGACCTTGGCGTTCGTGCTCTCAATACATTCACCACCTGCTGCCGCGGCCAGCGTATGGGTATTTTCGCGGGCTCTGGCGTCGGCAAGTCGGTTCTGCTTTCCATGCTCGCGCGGAATACCGCCTGCGATATCTCCGTGATCGGGTTGATCGGCGAACGCGGGCGCGAGGTGCAGGAATTCATTGAGGACGACCTCGGACCGGAAGGTCTTGCTCGCTCGGTGGTCGTGGTTGCGACCTCGGACGAGCCGGCGCTGATGCGCCGCCAGGCCGCTTACCTCACCATGAGCCTTGCCGAATATTTCCGCGATCTCGACAAGAATGTGCTCTGCATGATGGATAGCGTAACGCGGTTTGCGATCGCGCAACGCGAGATCGGCCTTTCGACTGGCGAGCCGCCGACGAGCAAGGGCTACACCCCGACTGTTTTCGCCGAGCTGCCTAAACTGCTCGAACGTGCAGGACCGGGGACGGGGAGCGGCAGCATAACAGGGCTTTTTACCGTTCTCGTCGATGGTGACGATCACAATGAACCCGTGGCCGATGCTGTGCGGTCGATTCTGGATGGGCACATCGTCATGGAACGTTCGATTGCCGAACGCGGGCGTTATCCCGCAGTCAATGTTTTGAAGTCCATTTCCCGCACCATGCCCGATTGCAATACGCAGGAAGAAAATGACCTCATACGCCGCGCCCGGACACTGATGGCGACCTATGACGACATGGAAGAGTTGATCCGGCTGGGGGCCTATCGTCCAGGTTCCGACCCTCAGGTCGACGAAGCCATACACTATCAGCCCGCGCTTGATGCCTTCCTGGCGCAGCGCAAAAATGAATCATGTACGCTTGATGAGGGATATGCCGCGCTCGCGAACATACTTGGCGACGGTTCGCCAATATCCGGGGGGACTGAGTAATGCGGAACCGCGAATCCCTGATCCGTCTCCACAAATTCCAGGTGGATGAAAAGCGCCGGAAGGTTGCCGAGCTTGAGATCATGCTGTCTGAGTTTCACCAACGTGAGCGCGATCTTGAAGCGCAGGTCGAGGTAGAACAGCGCAAGGCCGGTATTTCCGACGTTGCGCATTTCGCCTATCCGATGTTCGCGAAATCCGTTATCCGCCGCCGTGAAAATATCCTCGAATCGATTGCCGGAATCGAACGTCAGCTGGAAGAGGCAAAAGAAGAGCTTGCGGGCGCGTTTCGTGAGCTCAAGAAATACGAACTTCTCGAAGGCAGTCGCAAACGCAAAGTCCGCAAGGAAGCGATGCGTGTCGAGCAGGCTGAACTGGATGAAATCGCGCTTACGATCCACCGTCGTCAGTGAGTTTTCTCGAAACGGGTTTTCGCGCCGCCTCAGGCCGCGCTAGTATGGCCGCGAACACAACAAGTTTCGGTCAATGCCCATGCCTTCCTTCGACATCGTTTCCAAGACGGATTTTTCAGAGATCGACAACGCGCTTCGGAACGTGGAGCGTGAAATCAGTCAGCGTTACGATTTCAAAGGATCGCACTGCTCCATCGAGCGCAAAGAGCAGGAACTGACGATCAAGGCTGACGACGACCTCAAACTGAAGCAGATGCACGAACTGCTGCAAGGACACCTCTCGCGCCGCAATATCGAATCCGGCGTTCTCGACTACAAGGAGCCGGAAAAGGCCGCGGGACAGAGTGTGAGGCAGAAGGTTCTGATCCGTGAAGGGATCGACAAGGAGCTCGCCAAGCGCATCGTCAAGGATATAAAGGGATCTGGCCTGAAGGTGCAGGTCGCCATACAGGGCGAGGAACTGCGCGTGTCAGGCAAGAAGCGAGACGATCTCCAGGCCGCGATCCAGTTCGTTAAAGGGCTGAAGATCGAGCAGCCCCTTCAATACGAAAATTTCCGGGACTAGCCGCGGAAGAAAAGCCGCCGAATGAGATAAATGAGGCTGATCGCAATCAAATATCCGATGAAGCGGATGGCGATGAGCTTCAGCACATCAAGATCGAGATAGTCGGGCAATGGGTTGGCGGCACCGGCGTAAAAGTTCCGGCCGATGTTGACGAGCTCGTGGACGAGCGTTGCGCCGAGTGAATATACGAAGATACGGTTGTAGCGCCCCATCAGGATGGCGGCGATAAGTGCAATCACCAGCCCTTGTATCGAGTTGACCGTGTCGAAGCCCATACGCGCCCAACCGAGCGCTTCATTCAGATAATCCGCGAATTCCATCTTGTCCCCCTCAATCTTACGGACGGGAGAACCCCTCTCCCGGCACAACGAACGGCCCCGCCATCACGCAGGTTCCTTCCGCAAGTCAATCGGGAGAGCCTATCTCAAAATGAGACAAGGTCTAGTTGTTTGCGCGGCAAAAAATCCGTCTGCGTCGCAAAACCATCATCGGAGGGACGCACCTCCTGGAGGATCCCGGCGAAACGGGCGGGAAACGCCGTATGCCGTGGTTAATGCAGTGTACACGGCGGCAACGGATTCCATTATCTCGGAATCGAACTCAGACACTTCCGACCGTGCGCAGGCGAATGCGCGGATGGATTTCGTTTTGTGACATCACGAATGTTTGCGGCCGGAAGCGTTCAATGATCGAGCGGACATAGGGGCGAACGCCCGGGCTTGTAAGAAGAACGGGTACTTCGCCTGCCCGCGCGGCATCTTCGAAACGGTCGCGCATGGAAGAAATGAACTCCTGCAGCATCGATGGCTGCATGGCAAGCTGCTTTTCCTCTCCCTGTCCGACGAGCGATTCCGCGAAAGCCTGCTCCCAGTGGGGGGACAGGGTGAGAAGCGGAAGCGCATTATCACCATCCATGTGGGCGGCGCATATCTGCCGCGCGAGACGGGCGCGCACATGTTCTGTGATGAGGGTCAGGCTCTGTGTATGGCCAACTGCCTCCGCAATCCCTTCCATGATCGTCGGAAGGTCGCGGATTGAGATGCGCTCGGTAAGCAGCGTCTGAAGTACGCGCTGGATGCCCGTGACCGTGATCTGTGAGGGCACGAGATCATCGACGAGTTTCTTGTACTCCTTGCCGAGTTCATCAAGCAGCTTCTGCACCTCGGCGTAGGAGAGGAGGTCGGCCATGTTGTCCTTGAGAATTTCGGTCAAATGAGTTGTCAGCACCGTCGGCGGATCGACGACCGTGTAGCCGCGGAAGGAAGCTTCTTCTCGCAGACCCTCGTCGATCCAGGTCGCGGGCAAGCCGAAGGCGGGTTCGGTGGTGTGCAGGCCAGGGAGCTGGATCTGGCCGCCATGCGGATCCATGATCAGCAGCTGTCCGACGTAAACCTCGCCGCGTCCCGACTCCACTTCCTTGACGCGTATGACATAGCTGTTCGAGTCGATCTGCACATTGTCCAGGATGCGAACGGAAGGCATCACAAAGCCCATGTCGCTTGCGATCTGACGGCGCAACGCCTTGATCTGGTCGGTGAGCTTCTGGTGATCCTTGCCATTGATGAGAGGCAGAAGGGCATAGCCGATTTCGAGGCGCAATTCGTCCATCTTGAGCGCAGTGCTGATGGGTTCTTCCGTAGCGGGTTTGGCTTCTTCTTCCTGTGCCTCGGCGAGCGCGATGTCATCATCCCGCTTTTTGCGCGTTTTTATCAGATAGAATGCGAGGCTGCCGGACCCGGCCGAGAGCAAAAGAAACGGAATCGCGGGAAGACCAGGCAATAGCGCCATGGTGCCCATAACGAAAGAAGACATGCCGAGTGCCTGGGGATAACCGGAAAGCTGCTCGAACAATGCTTCGTCGGCTGCGCCCTCGACACCGGCTTTTGAGACAAGCAGGCCTGCCGCGGTCGAGACGATCAGCGCTGGAATCTGGCTCACAAGGCCGTCGCCGACAGTGAGCAGCGTATAAGTGTGCGCGGCGTCGCCGAAGCTCATACTGTTCTGTGCAACGCCGATGACAATGCCACCAATTACATTGATGAAGGTAATGAGAAGGCCTGCGATTGCATCGCCGCGAACAAACTTCGAAGCGCCGTCCATTGCGCCGAAAAAGGAGCTCTCATTCTCAAGATTCGTGCGGCGTTCGCGTGCTTCCTTTTCGTCGATCAGTCCGGCGGACAGGTCCGCGTCGATCGCCATCTGCTTTCCGGGCATGGCATCCAGAGTGAACCGGGCGGCAACTTCGGCGATACGGCCCGAACCCTTGGTGATAACCACGAAGTTCACGATCACAAGGATCGCGAAGACGATGACGCCGATGACAAAATTGCCCTGCATCACGAAGTTGCCGAAGGCTTCGATGACCTTGCCGGCGCTGCCCGTTCCCTCGTGTCCCTGCCCGAGGATAAGGCGCGTGGAAGCGAGGTTCAGTGCAAGACGGAGCATGGTCGCGATGAGGAGAACCGTCGGGAACGCACTGAATTCCAGCGGCCTCTGAATGAAAAGTGCCGTCATCAGCACGAGCACCGAGAAGGTGATCGAGATGGCCAGCGAAAAATCGAGCAGGAAGGCGGGCAGGGGCAGGATCAGCACGACGATGATCGCCATGACGCCGAGCGCGAGCGCGAGGTCGCCTCGTTTGGCAAGGTCGGTCATCAGGCTACCCGGCGTCATGCCGGAGAGGCCGAGACTGCCGAGTAGTCCTTTTGCGGGTGCGGCGCTGCTGGCGTCACTCATTTATTGTTCCTGCACTGCAAGCCTGAATAGAGCGAGATTTCTCGTTCAACCGAACTGGGGACGGACTTCGCCGGGGGTGGGCACTGGTACACCTTGCTCACCATATTCTTTCAGCTTGTTCCGGAGAGTACGGATGGAGATGCCAAGAATGTTGGCGGCATGGGTGCGGTTGCCCAGGCAGTGATCGAGTGTGTGCAGGATGAGATCCTGTTCGACCTCAGCCACGGTCTTGCCAACAAAGGTGCGCGAGACAGCGTCGGCGGTGGCTGCGGCTTTCTGGACCACGCCGTTGAGCGGCGCGTCGTCAAGACGCGAGCCGTCAGGCAGGCGGATCGCATTCACGTCGATTTCAGCATCTGTCGACAGGAGCACTGCGCGGTGCATTGTGTTTTCGAGCTCGCGGACGTTGCCCGACCAGCTATGCTGGCTGAGGAAACGGCGGGCTTCTGCCGAAATGGCCTTCTGAACCATTCCGTTCTGCTTGGCATACCGGGCAGAGAAATGCTCGGCGAGGGCGATGATGTCGGCGGGGCGCTCACGCAGCGGAGGGAGCTGAAGATTGACGACGTTCAAGCGATAAAAAAGATCTTCGCGGAAGCGGCCCGCGCGCGCTTCAGTCTGCAAATCGCGGTTCGATGTCGCGATAATGCGGATGTCGACTTTAACGGGCGCCTTGCCGCCAACGCGATCGATTACGCGTTCCTGGATTGCACGCAGAAGCTTCGCCTGCAGACGGATATCCATTTCGCTGATTTCGTCCAGAAGGAGCGTGCCGCCATCGGCTTCTTCGAATTTTCCGATCCGACGGGCGACGGCGCCGGTGAAGGCGCCCTTTTCATGGCCGAAGAGTTCTGATTCAAGCAGGTTCTCCGGAATTGCGGCACAGTTCACGGAAATAAAGGGCTTGTCGCGGCGCAGCGACCGGCTGTGAACATAATGCGCAATCACTTCCTTACCTGTACCTGATTCACCTGTAATGAGGATCGAGGCTTCGGAAGGAGCCACCTGATCCGCGAGTTTCACGATCGAACCCATCTTCGGGTCCTGAAAGATGAGTGCGCGGCTTTCGTCAGCTACGGCGGAGAGTACGGCGGCGATAAGGTCGGCATCGGGTGGCAGAGGAATATATTCTTTCGCGCCTGCTCGGATGGCATTCACTGCGGCGCGTGCGTCCGTCTCGACGCCGCAGGCAACCACGGGGATGCAAATGTGCTCCGCCTGCAGGCGAGGAATAAGCCCTGCAATGTCCATTGCCACGTCGACCATCATAAGGTCGGCCCCGCGGCCGGAACGCAGTGTCGCGATCGCCTGGTCGACCGTTTCGGTATGAGTCACTTTCGCGCCCTTTGCCATCGCCATTTTGGTGGCGGTGGAGAGCTGTCCGTTCAGGGTTCCGACGATCAGAAGGCGCATTTGCGGCTCCTCTACTTTCTCTATTTCAACTTCAAATTACAGCTTTGCCGTTCGTTCTCAGGCCAGGCCGCCCTTGACGATTTCTGTCATGGTGACCCCAAGCCGGTCATCCACAACCACCACCTCTCCGCGTGCAACCAGGCGATCGTTCACGTAGATGTCGATCGCTTCGCCGACCTTCCGATCCAGTTCCACAATGGCACCGCGTCCGAGCTTCAACAGGTTCGACACCTCGATATGGGTTTTGCCGAGCACTGCCGAGACGTTCACGGGTACGTCGAACACAGCTTCGAGGTCATGCGCAGTCCGTGCGATTTCCTCTTCTTCAGGCTCTGCCGCCGTATCCGCGGAGGCGGGAGAGGCCTCTGCATTGGCGAGGTCGGGAAGGGCGACTTCTTCGTCCTGATTGGCCATGATGCGAACTCCTTCAGGTGTAAGTGTTATCGCGCGTCCCGGACCGCTTCGCGGATCTCGGGCATGGCGAGTGAATCTTGCTTGTCGCCGCTCGTCATCGTGTCGATGTGGCGAGCAATGACCTCGGAAATTTGGGATTCGATCTCTTCTTTGTTGCGGACAACGCCGCCATCGGCCCATTCGACCACGCAGTCGCCTTCCGCCATGGCCGGTTCGCCCAGCAGAATGATGCGGCCGGTGAGGCCCCGTTCCATTGCCATGCGATCGACGGTTTCCTTCATGCGCTCAACCAGCGAAGAGGAGACGCGAAGAAGAATGTGTGGTTCGCGGTTGAGATGAGTGAGGCAATCGCGGAGTACGGCTTCAATCTCGGCCTGAGGTTGCGCAGCGATGAGAGCGGGTGCGAGTTTTCCGGCGACTTCGAGTGCGAGTTTGGGGGGTTCCTTTTTGGTGCTGGTAATATGTCTATCGAGCGCTGCGAGAAGGCTTGCTGCGCTTTGCGCAAGCTGCGCCATTGCATCACCGAGTTGTTGGTCGGCCATGTTTTCGGCTTCGCGCCGACCTTCAGCCCGTCCCTCCGCGAACCCCGCCATGCGCGCTGCCTCGATATCCGCTTCGTCGATAACCGGCGACGACGGTGCCTTTTGGGCGGAATGCGTGGGCGCATCGCCGAAACAGGTATCGAAGGTGAATTTCACAGCTTGTTTCATTCCGTTGGTCCGGATCACTCTTGCCAGGTCGATCAGTAGATCAGTTCATTATCGGAGCTATCGGAGGCAATCATGATCTCACCCTTGTTTGCGAGATCCTTGGAGATGTTGACCATCGTCGTTTGTGCGTCATCCACGTCTTTCAGGCGGACCGGCCCCATCATCTCCATGTCTTCACGCAATATCTTTGAAGCGCGTTCGGACATGTTGGCGAAAAAGAGATCACGAAGCGCGTCCGACGCGCCTTTGAGTGCCACCGCCAGCTTGTTCTTGTCGACAGCGCGAAGGAGCGTCTGCACGGAGCCCGGATCGAGACGGCCGAGATCTTCGAACGTGAACATGAGCGCCTTGATGCGGTCGGCGGACTCGCGTGAGCGCTCTTCGAGCGAGGCCAGAAAGCGGCTTTCCGTCTGTCGATCGAAGTTGTTGAATATCTCGGCCATCAGTTCGTGACTGTCGCGGCGATTAGTACGCGAGAGGCTCGACATGAATTCCGAGCGAAGCGTCTGTTCGACCTTGTCGAGGATTTCTTTCTGCACCGACTCCATGCGCAGCATGCGGGTCACGACTTCCAGCGCGAAATCTTCGGGCAAACAGCCAAGAACGCGGGCGGCATGTTCCGGACGGATTTTCGTCAGCACCACTGCGACGGTTTGGGGGTATTCGTTCTTGAGGTAGCTCGCGAGAACGGCCTCATTCACGTTGCCAAGTTTTTCCCACATTGTGCGTCCGGCGGGGCCACGAATTTCATCCATCACTGCATTTACGCGATCTTCGGGCAGGAAGCGCATGAGGAGACGTTCGGTAGACTCGTAAGAACCTACAAGTGCGCCCGTTCCAGAGACTCTGGAGGCGAACTCGACAAGCAGCTTCTCGACAATTCCGGCTTGCACGGTGCCGAGGGAGGACATGATCTGCGACATCTCGCGGATTTCGTCCTCGTCCATCATTTCCCAGAGGGGAGCCGCGTCGTCCGTGCCAATGGCAAGCATGAAGATCGCTGCTTTCTGGGGGCCGGTGAGGACCTTGTCGTCCTTGATTTTGGGTGCCGTCGCCAATTTTCAGGTCCTCAAGCGGTTTCGTGCAGCCAGCTGCGCAGGATCGAAAGAGATTCGTCGGGATGGTTCGTCACAAGTTCGCCGATTTTTCGCACAGAAGACTGTTTCACCTTGCCTGCGACCTGTGCGATGTCGATCAGCATGTCTTCACTGAGCTGGTCGGGTGAAGGCAGTGCGCCGGCGTTTTCGTCGTCCGGGCCGGCGATGGCCATCTGACTATCCGCGCCCGCGCCGGCGCCTGCAGCGGTACCCGGCAGGGCGAGGCGATTGGCGGAGCTGGGGAGCGTGCCGCCTTTTGACAGAAGCGGGCGAGCAACGAAGAAGATTGCCACGAGGCCCAGAACAGCGAGCACGGTGAGCTCGACGAGGCGCATGATGTCGGCGCGCGCGAAACCGAGGAAGCCGGTCGGTTCTTCGGAGGCGGCGGAAATTGTGTCGAGTTCCGGGTTTGGCGCGAATTGGAGGTTCACGATTTCAAGCTGATCGCCGCGAGCTTCCTCGAAGCCCATGGCCGATTTTACCAATGCCTGAATCTTGTCGAGTTCCTGCTGCGAGCGCGGCGTGTAAACAGGCGTTCCATCTTCGTCCTGTATATAGGAGCCATCGACCAGAACGGCGACGGAGAGACGCTTCACGCGACCCGGCTCCAGCACCTCAGTCTTGGTCGTGCGCGAGATTTCGTAGTTCACCGTTTCTTCGATGCGGTTGGTCGCCTGCCTTGAGCCGGACTCGGTCTCCGCACCGCCGAGGTTCGCGTTCGGGAGATTATTGCCAACCGTTACGCCGTCATTCTTCGCTCCGTCGGTGCTGCTCGAAGAATCTTCGACGGTCTGTGTCGAGCGGACGACCTGACTGTTTGGATCGAACATATCGGAGGTTTGTGTAACCCGGTTGTAGTCCATCTGCGCTGTCACTTCGACACGGGCCTTGCCGGCGCCGACGACGCGCTGAATGATCTTTTCAAGATGCGTACGAAGACGATTTTCATACCCACTGCGTCGCTCGTCCACAGTGCTTGCAAAGATTGCTTGGTTGTCGTCGCCTGTACCACTCGCAAGCAGCGTTCCGCGCTCATCCACGATGGAGACGCGACCGGGCGCAAGTCCATCCACTGCCGAAGAGACCAGGTACTGGATGGCCTTGACCTGCTGCGCGGAAAGCGCGTTGCGACTTACCTTGAGTACAATGGAGGCTGTTGGCTCACGGCGTTCGCGTGAAAAGAGTTCACGTTCGGGCAGAACGAGATGGACGCGCGCACCCTGTATGCCATCTATGGCCCGGATCGTCCGCGCGAGCTCACCTTCGAGTGCCCGTAGATGATTGATGTTCTGCAGAAAGCTTGTGGTGCCGAGCGCATCGGCATTGTCGAAAATTTCGTAACCGACCGTGCCGCCTGCGGGAAGCCCCTTCTCGGCAAGCAGCATGCGCAGTCGCAGGACATCGGCTTGCGGCACATAGATCATGCTGCCATCGCCGCGAAGCTCGTAGTCCACTTTTGCTGTGTCGAGCTCCGCGACCATTTTGGCCGCATCGTCTACGCCGACGTCTGAGAAGAGCAGCGCCTTGGGTTCAGCACTGAAACGAAGTGCGATGAAGCTAAAAAAGACCAGCAGGGAGATCGCGACCAGGCCGAGCGCAACAAGGCGCCCCATGCCCAGGGATCTGAGAAGATTCGTAAAGTTATTCACCCGCCCACCTCTTGTGTCAGCGCGCAAGCCCCAAATCCGATTCTGGATTCATGCTTCCGCCCGACAGCAGGCGAGCCGGCAAATCCTTTGCCCCTCTAACCTCGATTTTTTATTTGCCCAATCGAGGCGCCCCATGCCAGTGGGCAAAAATTACCGCCTACTGCCTAAACAGAAGCTTAACGCACAAGGCAATATTTGCCGGGTGGACTCCGGATAGGGATTCAGGGCTGAGAATAAAAGACGCCGGCGGAGGGAGGATCCGCCGGCGTCCCGAAAGACAGCAAGTACGCAGGTACTGTTCTATCTTACTGCCTGTATTGCTGGACCCTGGTGGCTCGCAGCCCGGCCAGGCCGTGGCGTTCGATGGAGCGCTGCCAGCTCAGGAACTCCTCGACCGTCAGCGTGTAGCGGCGGCAGGCATCGTCGAGGCTGATCAGGCCACCGCGAACGGCGGCAACAACTTCAGCCTTGCGACGGATCACCCATCGCTTCGTATCTGGCGGCGGCAGGTCAGCAACTGTGAGCGGACTCCCGTCGGGGCCGATCACGTAGTTGACCTTGGTGGTCTGATGTTCACTCATCGAACTTTGGTCTCCGTGCTCTTCGCTTGTTTCAGAGCATAAGGACGCGGCTTTAAAAAACGGCTAAGCGCGAAGGTAAAATTTCTCCCGATTCAATGGGTTAGCTGTTCCATTGCGGGACGTGTGAACTGAATTAAATGTTCGTTTCCGGAGATTTTGCCGAGACCACCTGCGAATAGCGGATCTGGGCGCCGTTTACAGTGAGCAGAGGATCGGTCGTGCTGAGATCGATTTCCGTCACAATGCCGGAGGTGCGTGTGTCGACCGCAATGGGGGTGCCGTCGGCGCCGTTCGCGACCACCTTCAGGAAGTAAGTCCCGTCAGGCATGTCGCTGCCCTGGCTGTCCTTGCCGTCCCAGGCGAACTGGTTGGAACCCTTGGTGGCGTCGATCTTCTGCGAATAGACTGTGGCGCCGTCCGAATTGATGACCTGCAATGTCGTGTCCGGGGCGTCATCTGCAAGCGCAAACGACCAGTTCGCTGCCCCATCTTCAAGCAGAGCACCGGTGCCCGAGCCTGTTACTTCACGCCCGAGAAGCGAGACCGCCATGCTTGAATTCTGAATCAAGGAGGCGGTGATCAGGGTTTCGAGATTCCGGTTTGTCTGGATCGATTGCTCGACGCCCGACATCTGCACCAATTGCTGGGTAAATTGATCGGAGTCCATCGGGTTCGTCGGATCCTGATGCTGTAGCTGCGTTGTCAGTAGTGTCAGGAAGGTATCGAAATCGCCGGTAAGGGCAGCGGAAGCGTTGGACGATGTGGTGCCGCTGGCGGCGGCCTGAACGCTTGCGGCGGCTGATGCGATATCCATGGTTTGAACCTTTCTGCGTCAGATGCGGATATCGACGCCACCATTGGCGGCGAGGTTGATGTCGTAGACGGGCGTCGGCGGTGTCTCGATGCCGGCATCGTCGTCCGTCATGTCGGTTCTGCCGCCACCATCCGCAAAGTCAGGCGCACTGCCGTCGCTGTTCTGGTCGCGCAGGCTGAAGTTCAGACTGTCGCTGTCTGCCTGCAGACCGGCATTGTTGAGTGCTTGCTGGAGTGCGCGTGCATCGCGCTGGAGCAGGTCGAGTGTTTCAGACCGGTCGACCGACATATGGGCAACGACATGGCCGTCCTTGCGCACCTCCATGCGGACATCGATGCGGCCCATTTCCGGCGGATCGAGACGGATGTCGAAACGGTTTGTGCCCTTCTGAAGATTGCGGGCCATCTGAAGGGCAATGGTGTTCGCCGGAATCTGTGTGGGCTGTGTCTGGCCGGGCAGCGTTCCGATGCGGATCGTTGCGGTGCTGCCGCCGCTGTTTGTCTGCTGAAGCGACGGAAGAGGCTGGTCGCTGTTTGGTGTGGCAGTTGCGCCCGAGGCGGGGGCAGGTTGCACCGTTTGCTGAGCGGACCTGCTATTGTGTGCGGCCTGATGAGAGGGGGACGGCGTGACAGCGGCGTTGGGTTGAGCCGACGCCTGCCTGTCGCCGGATTTCTTTTCGGCGAGTTTTTCGGCCGCTTCTCCGCCAAGCCCCTTTCCGGTCTTGGTGACAGGAAGATCTTCTGCCTCGGCCTCTGCAGCAGCGAGTTCACCGGCCGCTTTTTCTGCGATTTGACTCCGGGCGACAGGAGTTTGTCCCGCGTTCTGCGCTTGTGCCTGTTTCTTCGCCTCAGCCGTTCCTTCTGCCGATGCCGTATTCGTTTTAACGTGAGCAGGCGTGTTGGCGGTGCCTTGGTCAGTACCTTCATTGTTTGTCGAAGCCGCAGTATGCTGCTGAGTGTTTTCAGCTGCGACTTTTGTGATGGTTCCCGTTGAGCCGGTCTTTGCCGCTTCTTGTGCCGGTGTCGTTTCTGCCGCTACGACGGCGGCAATCGCGGTATCGGATTCTTCGCTTTCAGTGGCGTTATCGGCTTCTTCTGCCGCCTGTGTGCCTTCAGCGGCCTCGGGTGCGTTGGCTGCCTCCGTCAGGTCGGCCTGGTCTTGACCGGCGAGCGACGCCTCTGTGATTGCGGCGGCTTCCGGCGATATAGTGTCTTCTGCCGTCGTATTTATGCCGTCGGCGCCGTTGTTTTGTCCGGAAATTGTGTCGTCTTGTTCGCGATCCTCGCTCGATGCGTCGCGCGTCCGGGACGTTTTCTCACGTTCTTCGGTGCGTTCGGGTGTCGCGGAGCGGTCGCGTCGTTCGACCGGACGGTCATCGCGCCGATCATTACGCTGTTTGGCATTTTCGGCCAAATAGCGTGCAAAATCGTTGGCTGCGTCTGCGATGGGAGGCCGGACGGAGCCCGGCTGAATGGTGAGCTTCTCGGAAGAGGAGCTGCGTTGCGTGGCCGGCGTAGAGAATTCCATAAGCGTCACCCGGTCAAAAAAATGGCTCGCATCCTTGGAAGCAAGTGCCGGGCCATACTTCTTCTGCGAAAAATCGTAGTAATTTCATGGGGTTGATCTTGACGGCAGGCCGCCCGGGCTCGATATTCCATGCTGGTTCGGCATTTTTTGCCGGGCAGAGGCCGCACGCAGGAAGCCTTTTCTTGCCGCTGACGGAATGGCCCATATGATGCGGGGCAGGAATGAAGCCGCTGCGGGCTTCTCAGTAAAATTCGGACGGAGCACCGGTAAATCCGGTCTTGCGATATGCGCGAAGCCTTCGATACCATAACGGGCCTTAACAGCCTTGATCTTCCGGGACGCCCGGAGGAAACGCGTGTGGTCGTCGCCATGTCCGGCGGGGTGGACAGTTCCGTCACAGCGGCCCTTCTGAAGGAACAGGGCTATGATGTCGTCGGCATCACCATGCAGCTCTACGATCATGGGGTGGCGGTTCAGAAGAAGGGCGCCTGCTGTGCGGGGCAGGATATTCACGATGCGCGCCGCGTCGCTGAGCAGATCGGAATCCCGCATTACGTCCTCGATTATGAGGATCGGTTTCGCAAGGCGGTGATGGACGACTTTGCCGATTCCTATGCAGCGGGTGAAACACCGATCCCCTGTGTGCGCTGTAACGAGCGGGTGAAGTTTCGCGATCTCCTCGAAACGGCACGCGATCTCGGCGCGCAGGCGCTCGCCACAGGCCACTACATTGCAAGCCGACCGGGGAAGGCGGGGCGCGAGATGCATCGACCGCGCGATTTCGATCGGGATCAGAGCTATTTTCTTTTCACCACGACGCGTGAACAGCTTGATTTCCTGCGCTTTCCGCTCGGAGATCTGACCAAGCCAGAGGCGCGGGCGCTTGCCGCGCGCATGGGCCTCGGTGTCGTCGCCGACAAGCCGGATAGTCAGGACATCTGCTTTGTTCCGACGGGCCGCTATACAACCATTGTGCAGAACCTTCGGCCGGGAGCGGCGGAACCGGGGGATATCGTCGATCTCGATGGTCGTGTTATCGGCCGTCATGACGGCATCATCAATTTCACCATTGGCCAGCGCCGTGGGCTTGGCATTGGGGCGAGCGGACCGGACAGTGAGCCGCTCTTTGTTGTGAAGCTCGATCCAGCGCGGCGCCAGGTTGTTGTCGGCCCCAAGGATGCGCTTGAGACGCACCGTCTGACCTTGCGCGATATCAACTGGCTTGGAGACACGCCGCTTGCGGACCTGCCCGAGGAAGGGCTTTCCATTCTCGTCAAGGTTCGCTCAACCCGACCGCCTGTCGCTGCGCGGCTTCGGCCTGCCGAAGGCGGAGCGGAAGTAGAGCTCCTCGAAGGGGAAGACGGAGTGGCGCCAGGTCAGGCTTGCGTCTTTTACGAGGCGGGGAAGGGCGAGCGGGTGCTTGGTGGCGGGTGGATTGCCCGTGCCGAGAGCCGTTGGCGACAGGCTGCCTCGCAGCCCCTGGAGAAGGTGGCGGCCTTGCGCTGAACCTCAATTTGGCCTTAATCGGGTTCGATATAATTAATATTGTCGTGCAGGCATGAAGGCTGCACATTTACTGAGTATAATTCGCGGGGTAAGCGGTTTTGAACGGGATAGCCCGAATAGACGAAAAGTCTGTTATCAAAGCTTATGCGCGCTGGGCGCCCGTCTACGACTTCTCTTTTGGTCCCGTGGCCGATGCCGGCCGGAAGCGTGCCATCGAGATTATCAACAAGCGGCAGGGCTCTCTTCTTGAGGTTGGCGTCGGGACGGGTGTTGCCCTGCCTCGCTACCAGCCGCATCTCACCGTTACCGGCATCGATTTGTCGCCGGACATGCTGCGTATTGCGCGTGAGCGCGTACGCGAGAAGCGTCTGACGAATATTGCCGGTATTTACGAGATGGATGCCTCCAGCCTCAGCTTCGAGGATGGTTCCTTCGACACCGTGGTTGCCATGTATGTGATGACTGTGGTTCCGGACCCGGTGAAGGTGTTGAATGAGCTTGAGCGCGTTTGCGCGCCGGGCGGCGAGGTGCTGATCGTCAATCATTTCGCCCAGGATCACGGGCTTCGTGGTTGGATAGAGAGTTTCATGGCGCCGGCAGCTCGTGCGCTAGGCTGGCATCCCGATTTCCGCGCTGAAGTCATCACCGACATCACTACGCTTGAACTCGTGGAAACCGTGAAGCTCAAGCCTTTTGGCCTGTTTACCATGCTCCGTTTCCGCAAGGCGGAAGCGGATGCCGAAACTGCGCCCGGTGATGCCGTTCCGGTGGCCTGACGGGCCCGAATTCCGGTTGTGCAGGGCCTAATTGGGCTGGCTTGCGTATAGATCCATGCTCTTGCTTGACAGGGCTTTGTGCGGCCCCTTATATCCGGGGCCTCGAAGGGTCTCAGGACCATCAACCGCACGGAATGTGCGGTTTCCGGGGCGGAGTAGCTCAGTTGGTTAGAGCAGCGGAATCATAATCCGCGTGTCGGCGGTTCAAATCCGTCCTCCGCTACCATCTCTCAGCCCTAGGAAACCCATAAAGATCAAGCCCCTTTCGTCTCTGCGTCTTTCCCGGTGTGACACCAGTGTGACCGACCTGTGTTTTTGCAGGTAATTCCGAGGGGACACGGGGGAAAATGCCGACAGCCGGACCTCGCATTCAGGGCTTCAGATTTTTCCGCAATTTTCGGTGTCCCCACTGCCGGACTTTTCGCCTGTCGGAGTGTCTTGTTCAGGCTTCGTCAGCGGATGAGACCTGAAGCCTGTCCCCACCTGGATATCCACCTTCGAGCACCAAGCGGCGGCCGGTACCGAGAGCCACCTGTTCAGGCGATCGTCGAGATAGTCCGCTTCCACCGAGACCGCGAATCTGAAGGATGCCCTTCGGAAGAAGCGTGCCGTTTTTGATGAGCTAGCGAGGATTGGTGTGCAGTACGTAGTGGAGGGAGCCGGACGAGGCGCCCATAGCTACCTGCTCAAGCGATAGAAGAAGATTCAAGCGACCGGTCCGTTTGATGTCAGGCTGCCTGCCAATCGCACTTTGTATAGCATCTTGTGCGCCTGACCGGTACGAATACTGAATACCTTCAGTTGATTCGATCAACATGCAACCGGTTGCACAAATCAATGTTAAGAGAGCTTCTCAATTCGTATCGTCAGGCCTCTGGAAGCGAGCGCGAGAAAGGCGATTACTTCGAGCGCTTGGTCAAGGTGTACCTGGAGAAATGACGATGTATAGAGGCAATATTACACTTCTGTAGAGCGTTTTGAGGATTGGGCGAAAGCGCATGGCTGGCGCGGAAATGACACCGGAATCGATCTGGTTGCCACTCTGGCGACGGACAAGCAGTTCCATTAACAGATTTGATCTGCGCGGGGGCGCGACGGATTAATGCCGCCCGCCGAAGCTAGCAGCATGCACACATGGTTGGGAGGGCACAATTACTTTCGTAACCGGGGGCGGCGCGAGAAGCTTAAAGCGCAGTATTGTCTGTGTGCAACATACTACTCTACGTTGCGCCCTCAATTCTTGATCGGCACGTCTTGGTTTGCTAGGAAAGAAAATGGAAAATTAAACAAAGAGACTATTCTCAAATGGATTTCCTAATCAGACATCAACTTCATTCAATTTATCGGCGATTGCGCTCAAGTGTTCCGTATTCTGTTCTCGCTACAGCTCTATCGGCAGCGGGAGCCGCCGAAACCCAGGCTGCTAGCTATACGGTTTCGTCCGAGGCGGAATTTATCTCGGCAATCAACAGTATCGCAGGTGACGGTGATCCAGATGGAACCATAACGCTCACCGGTGACGTCACAATTTCCGCAGCCTCAACTATCCCATCTGCCAACAAGAACCTGATTATCGATACAACGGGTGGCTACAATTTGATAGTCAATGCGGACATGCCGCATACAAACACTCTCGATAAAATTGGTGACGGCAACTTGATTTTTGCAGGGCAAAATGGCCCGCAAGGACGTGTCAATCTAGTTGCGGGCTCCATTGAATTTACCGACGGAGCTCAGAATGACGGAGGAGCTGGATCAAGGTATCTTGTGGGGAAGGACGCAAATTCCACGACAAGTCTGGTTGTAAGTGGGGCGGGAACCTACGTCGAAACAGGGGTTGGGTCTCGGTTTGGTGGTGGGAGTGATGCAACTACGACCATCCGAATCGAAGATGGCGGTACGCTGAAGTCGAACTCTACTACAGGAATAAACTCGCAAACCGTCGGCACAACTGGCGGGAATGCATTCGTTGAGGTCACGGGACAAGACTCTCTTTTCGAGACAGGCCGTTTGAATTCCGGGTTACGTGGTGGGGTGTCCTACCGCATAACGGACGGTGGTCAAATAGCAACCGGAACAACCGATCTTGGCGGAAACGTTGTGAATGTCGGCTTTGGCGACCATGTATTGATTTCGGGCGCAGGCTCAAATTGGACTTCAAGTGGCGTGTTCCAATTCCACGACGGTACGCTTGCTGTTATGGATGGAGGGGCACTCACTTCAAGCGAATTGCTGATCGCCCCGTCAGGTGGCCGTGTAGTTGAAGCATTAGTATCAGGCGTATCGACTTCAATTTCCACAACGACCGGCGACGTGAGTATAGGCGCAGCTTTCAGCACGTATGACGGCACAGGCGTACTAACAGTGTCAAATGGTGGTTCAATTAGTTCGGTTGGCGGCACGGGAGATATTGTAATTGCCGGAGGCGCTCAAGGGAGCGGCACATTGAATGTCGGCGGGGCTGAGGGCCATGCCGCCGCGGAAGCTGGGAATATCAGCGCAGCAAACATCGTCCTTGGCGCTGGAAGTGCAACGGTGAATTTCAACCATTTCAATACCAACTACCAGCTAGATTCCGTCCTCATGGGTAGCGGTACTGTCAATCAGGTGGCTTCTGGAACAACGGTTCTGTCCGGTGCCAACACCTACGCAGGTAGCACCAACGTCCTAGGCGGTGTGCTGAGGGCCGGAGCCGCAAGCGCGTTAAGCGCGGCTTCGGATTATACAATCGGCGGAAGCGGGACCCTTGATCTCGACGGGTTTGACCAGACAATCGCTTCGTTGGACAACGGCGGCAAAGTGACCTTTGGTTCTACCCTTGGTACCACCCTTTCGATTGCCGGCGATTACACTGGGGCTGGCGGCGTAGTTGAAATTAGTACCGTGCTAGGTGACGACGCCTCTGACACCGACCTGCTGCATGTTGCGGGCGATACGTTCGGCGCGTCTACTCTGAAAGTCACGAACGTGGGTGGTGCTGGCGCGCAGACCGTCGAAGGCATTAAGGTGGTGCAGGTTGATGGCTCATCTAATGGTTCATTCACGTTGCAGGGTGACTATATCCTCGATGGAGAGCAAGCAGTTATCGCTGGTGCCTATAGCTATGGTCTTTACCAGAATGGCGTGAGCACTCCGGCAGATGGGGACTGGTATCTACGGTCGATCCTTAGTTCTGCTGGAACACCTACTTTTCAGCCTGGCGTTCCAATATATGAGTCCTATTCTGAATCGCTTCAGAGCTTTAATGCCTTGGGCACTCTACAACAACGAGTTGGCAATCGTTCGTGGTCCATGTCAGATGATGCAGTAGCAACTGGTCTGATTGAGGGTAGAGGAGTTTGGGGGCGCATAGATGGCTATCGCGCCAACTACGTTCCTAAAGCGTCAACCAGTGATGCCGAGTACGTTACCAGGGCTTGGAAGTTGCAAATTGGTGTTGATGAGGTGCTTCACACGGGTGATTCAGGCGACTTGATCGGTGGCATTTATTTCCATTACGGAACGGGCTCCACCGATGTTAGCGCCGCGTCAGGCGACGGCGACATCAAGAGTTCGGGCTATGGTCTCGGCGGGACGTTGACCTGGTACAGCGACACTCAATTTTATTGGCGCAATTCTACTTGAGTGTGGACAGCGCCTCGTCGATGAGGGCCTCGGGCGAGAAGCCCGGCCTTCGCAGCGCGCGTAGCCAGCCGAGATAGAGCGGCAGATGGCGGGTCGAGACGCCGCG
>Ga0114898_1000786_pt1 | contig 21740 bp, 21 predicted proteins | sample Malvired_Geostar_FD_83496 | JGI IMG/M metagenome (GOLD analysis project Ga0114898, IMG submission 83496) | Marine viral communities from the Global Malaspina Expedition - Malaspina viral metaG DeepMed_Geostar | ecosystem: Environmental > Aquatic > Marine > Oceanic | place: Mediterranean Sea... | reverse complement strand
TCTTCAGCCAGATGCGCGAGGATTTGTAGGAGCAATGCTCGCTCCACATCACCGAGAAGATGCCAAGCTCGGTGATGCTCGGTTCGCGGCCCATGATCTTCAGGACGCGGTCATATTCCTCGGTCGTCAGCCCGTGTTCGGCGACGATCTCGGGGGTGATGGCGACGTTCCGCCGGCTGGCCTCGGTTGCGGTCATGCCAGATGGGTTCCCATGAAGCAGTGTGAAGAAATCAGGATAGCGCGCGCACGATGCCGTCGAACAGGCCGCGCCCGTCGGTGCCGCCCTGGATCGCCTCGACGGCGTCCTCGGGATGCGGCATCAGGCCCAGCACTGTCTTGGTCTCGTTGAAGATGCCGGCGATGTTGCGGGCCGATCCGTTCGGGTTGCCGGTGCCATCGACCGCGCCATCCGTCGCGCAATAGCGGAAGGCCACGCGGCCCTCGCCTTCCAGCCGGTCCAGCGTTGCCTCGTCGGCGAAGTAATTGCCGTCATGATGGGCGACCGGCACGTTCATCACCTGCCCCTCGGCGAGACCGCTGGTGAAGAGCGACTGGCTGGTCTCGACGCGCAGATCGACATTGCGGCAGACGAATTTCAGATCGGCATTGCGCATCAGCGCGCCGGGCAGCAATCCGGTTTCGGTCAGTACCTGAAAGCCGTTGCACACGCCCAGCACCGGCACGCCGCGCTTGGCCTTGGCGATCACGTCGCGCATCACCGGGGAGTGCGCGGCCATCGCGCCGCAACGCAGATAATCGCCATGGGCAAAGCCGCCGGGAATGACGATCAGATCGACCTCGGGAACCTCGGTTTCGCGGTGGAAGACGAGATAGGGATCGACGCCGGAGGATTGCCGGAGCGCCGCGCGCATATCCTGCTCGCGGTTGGTGCCGGGGAAGAGAATGATGGCGGATTTCATGGCGCTGTCGCCCCTTGCGGCCTGGAGTGCGAATTGGGGGTGCGAAATCGGGGCGACACTATGCCCGCAAGCGCCGAAAGGCAAGCGGAAGCGGGGGCGGGGAGATGCCATTCTCTCCTTCGTCACCGTCGGGCTTGACCCGAGGGTCCAGACAAGCGGCACCGTTCGCTGGATGGTCGGATCAAGTCCGACCATGACGAAGGAAATGGAATGCCCTGCTCACGCTACAAATCCCGGTCCCAATAGGGCTTGCCGCCAAAGCGCTTGGCGAGGAAATCGGTGAAGGCCCGCACCTTGGTCGAGACGTGCCGCGCATGCGGATAGACCGCGTGGATCGCCCCTTCCGACAGTTTGTAGTCGCGCAGGATCGGCACCAGCTGCCCGCCACGCACCGCGTCGCCGGCCAGGAAGCTGGGCAGCACGATGATGCCGAGGCCGGCGATGGCGGCCTCCATCAGCACGTCGCCATTATTCGCCCGCAAGGGCCCGGCCACGCGCACCCGGATGATGCCTTCCGGGCCGGAGAAGCGCCATTCGTCGCCGGTCGTCTGATAGGCGTAGCACAGGCAGTCATGGCGCTGCAGGTCGAGCGGCGTCTGCGGCGTGCCGCGCCTTGTGAGATAGTCGGGCGAGGCGACGGTCAGCATGTGGGCATCGGCCAGCCGGCGCTGGATCAGCGTCGAATCCGGCAACGAGCCGATGCGGATCGCCATGTCGTACCCTTCCTTCACCAGATCGACGAAGCGGTCGGTCAGCGTCATATCGATGGTGACGTCCGGGTTGACATAAAGGAAGTCCGGCAGGGCCGGCGCCAGATGCTGCCGGCCGAAGCTGACCGGCGCGTTCAGCCGCAGCGTGCCGCGCGGCGCGTCCTGCAGGCTGGTTGCCGCCTGCTCCGCCGCTTCCGCCGCGGCTACCACCTCCTGCGCGCGCACGAAGAACAGCTCGCCCGCCTCGGTCAGGCTGATGCGCCGCGTGGTGCGGTTCAGCAGGCGCACGCCGAGCTGGTCCTCCAGCTTCGCAACCTGCTTGGAAATCGCGGATTTGGACAGGGTCAGCTTCTCCGCCGCCGCCGAGAAACCGCCTTCCTCCACCACCCGGGCGAAGACCAGCATCGCGTTCAGATCCTGCATGTCGGCACCGTTGTTTCCGTCCGGAAACAGTATTGTGCCATAGGCTGGATTTAAGAGACAGTCATTCGGCGCTATCTCTTGCCCATCAGATCGGTCCGGTCGCGAGCCGGGGTCACAACAGATGCGAAGGAGCAGGCACATGGCGAAAATTCTGGTTCTCTATTATTCCTCCTACGGCCATATCGAGACGATGGCGAAGGCCGTCGCCGAGGGCGCCAAGGGCGCCGGCGCGGAGGTTACGATCAAGCGCGTGCCGGAGCTGGTGCCCGAGGATGTGGCGAAGAAGTCCGGCATGAAGCTGGACCAGGACGCCCCGGTCGCCAAGCCGGACGAGCTGGCCGATTATGACGCCATCATCTTCGGCGCGCCGACGCGCTTCGGCACCGTCGCCTCGCAGATGCGCAATTTCATCGACCAGACCGGAGGTCTGTGGATGAAGGGCGCGCTGGTTGGCAAGGTGGGCAGCGTGTTCACCTCGACCGGCACCGGCAGCGGCAATGAGTCCACCATTCTGGGCTTCATCCCGACGCTGATGCATCAGGGCATGATCGTGGTCGGTGCGCCCTACTCGATTGAGGAGCTGACGGATATCAGCGAATTCCGCGGCGGCTCGGCCTATGGCGCCGGCACCGTGGCCGGGCCGGATGGCAGCCGCCAGCCGAGCGAGATCGAGCTGACCATCGCCCGCAAGCAGGGCGCCCATGTCGCGGGGATCGCCGCGAAGCTGGTGAAGTAATTTTTTGACGGCCTGCCTGGCTCAGCACTGTCTGGGCCGGGGCAGGCGAGGCAAGGAGTGCGTATCATGATTGAGGTTCGTCCGTTTTCCACCCTGGGCGGTGCCGACCATGGCTGGCTGAAGGCCAAGCATCATTTCAGCTTCGCCAATTATAACGACATGTCCCGCATGAGCTGGGGCGCGCTGCGTGTCTGGAACGATGACACGATCTCGCCCTTCACCGGGTTCGACCCGCATGGCCATCGCGATATGGAAATCGTCACCTATGTTCGCAAAGGGGCGATTACCCATACCGACCGGCTGGGCAATGTCGGCCGCACCGAGGCAGGCGACGTGCAGGTGATGAGTGCCGGCAAGGGCATCGTCCACTCCGAGTACAATCAAGAGCCGGACGACACCCAGATCTTCCAGATATGGATCCTGCCGAACAAGCGCCATGCCGAGCCTTACTGGGAGGCCCGCAACTTCCCGGAGGACCGCAATGGCAAGCTGACCGTGCTGGCCTCTGGCCGGCCGGACGACACCGGCGCGCTGCCGATCAACCAGGACGCGGCCGTGCTGGGCGGCAGCTTCAAGGCCGGCGACCGCACGAGCTACACTCTCGGCAAGGGGCGCTACCTCTATCTCGTCTCGACCGACGGGAAGATCGAGGTGAACGGCACCCGCGCCGAGTCCCGCGATGGCGTGGCCATCCGCGATCTGGACAGCGTCGAGATCAGGGCGCTGGAGGATACCCAGATCGTGCTGGTCGATGCGCCGGATCTGGATTCCGTGGCGGCGTAAGCGGCCAGGAAAATGACCCTCTCCCCTCGTGGGAGAGGGTTTTTTTTACGTCAGCGCGCCGCGCGCGGTGACCTCCCACAGCGCTTCGACGCGGCCGTTGCGGATACCGACGATCCAGTCATAGAGGTTGACCGTCGGGTCGCAATGGCCGGGGATCAGCCGCAGCTTGTCGCCCAGCTTCGGGCTGTTTCCGGGATTGGACAGGGTCAGCACGCCATGCTCGTCCGAGGCGCGCACCAGTTCCGCCCCGTCCATCTCATGGACTGTCGGCAGGCCGGAATCGACGCTGAAGGCCTTCAGCCCGGCATCCAGATAGGCGCGCTCCGCCGCCGGGTGGCTCATGACCGTGGTGTGGATGAACAGCGCGTGCCGGAAAGTATCCACGACCTGCCCGCCTTCCTTCAGGTTGCGGGCATAGTCCGCGTCCATGAAGATATAGGAGCCGGCCTGAAGCTCGTTATAGACGCCTGACGCCGCCTCCATCTCGAAGGTGCCGGTGCCGGCGCCGCCGACGATCAGGCAGTCGAGGCCCGCCGCGGTCAGCCCGTCCAGTGTCTCGCGCACCATCGCTACCGCCTTGTCGATGGCGGCGCGGCGCTCGCCGATGTCGCGGATGTGCTGGGCCTTGCCCTGATAGGCCTGCAGCCCGGCGAATTCCAGATTCTCCTTGGCCGCGATGTGCCGGGCCAGCGCCACCGCCGGCGCGCCGGGTGCGACGCCGCAACGGTTGGCCCCGACATCGATCTCCACCAGCACCGGCAGGCGCACCCCGGCACGGGCCGCCGCCGCGTCCAGATCATCGACATTGCCGGCATCGTCGGCGCAGACCCCGACCCAGGCGCGGCGGCGCAGCGCCGCCAGCCGGTCGAGCTTGGCCTTGCCCACCACCTCGTTGCTGACCAGCACATTGTCGATGCCGGCGGCGATCATCGCCTCGGCTTCAGAGACCTTCTGGCAGCAGATGCCGATGGCGCCCAGTGCCATCTGACGCTTGGCGATCTCGGCGCATTTATGGGTCTTGGCGTGCGGGCGCAGCCGCACCCCGGCGGCCTGCGCGGCGGTGGCCAGCAATTGCAAATTGGTCTCGAAGGCGTCGAGATCGAGGATCAGGGCGGGGGTGTCCACCTCGGACAACGGGTCGCCAAGGGCGGCAGGGGCAGGTATCGGCATGGCGTGGTCTCGTGCGGTGGGAGGCGGGCAGCATTGCACCGGGAACGAGCCTACCGTGTGGCCGCACGGCGTGACAAGCGGCGGCGGGACGGATAAAGAGGGCGGGGGATAATCGCCATGAAAGCGGGGTAATCAAGGTGGACAAGGCTTCCACGCCGCCAGCGCGTACAGAGGGGCCTACAGGGAGCCCGACAGGAGGCCCGATCGGCTGGCTGTTCGGCAATGCCTATCTGCTGCTGGTGCTGACCACCTTATCGTGGGGCGGCAACGCGGTGGCCGGGCGGCTGGCGGTCGGCGAGGTGTCGCCGATGGCGCTGACCGCGCTGCGCTGGACAGGCGTCGTGCTGCTGATCGCGCTGTTCGCGCGCCACCGGCTGATCGCGGAATGGCCGGTGCTGCGCCGGCATTTGCCCTATCTGGGCGCGCTGGGCGCGCTGGGCTTCACCGGCTTCAACGCGCTGTTCTATATCGCCGCCCATTCCACTGTGGCGATCAATATCGGCATCATCCAGGGCTCGATTCCGGTCTTCGTGCTGCTCGGCGCCTACGCCGCTTACCGCACGCCGGTGACCGGCCTGCAATTCGCCGGCGTGGCGATGACGATCTTCGGCGTCGCCATCATTGCCGTGCAGGGCGATATCGCGCGGCTGGCCGACCTCGCCTTCAATAATGGCGATCTGCTGATGGTCATGGCCTGCCTGCTCTATGCCGGCTACACCGTGGCCTTGCGGAAACGCCCGGCGGTGTCGGGACTTGCCATGTTCTCGGTGATGGCCGTGGCGGCGCTGGTGACCTCGCTGCCGCTGGTTGGTATCGAGGCGGCGCTGGGCCGGTTCCAGTGGCCGAGCCTGACCGGCTGGGCGGTGCTGAGCTTCATCATCCTGTTCCCCTCCTTCCTGGCGCAGATATTCTTCCTGCGCAGCGTGGAACTGGTGGGGCCGGGCCGGGCCGGCGTCTTCGTCAATCTGGTGCCGATCTTCTCAGCATTGCTGGCGGTGTTGATCCTGGGCGAGCGCTTCCAGCTCTACCATGCGCTGGCGCTGGTCTTCGTGCTGGGCGGTATTGCACTGGCGGAGCGCCTCCGCCGGGCGTGAGTTCCCCTTGCGATAGAAGCATGGCTGAATGTCAATCTCGTTTGCAACTTGACCGGCGTCCGGCGGGGCGTTACCCCGAATGCCAGCCATCTCGGAATAATCGCGAAAGAAACCATCATGAACGGCGCTGAAAGTCTGGTGCGGACCCTGAAGGCGGGCGGAGTCGATGTCTGCTTCACCAACCCCGGCACCTCGGAAATGCACTTCGTTGCCGCCCTCGACCGGGTCGATGGCGTGCGTTGCGTGCTGTGCCTGTTCGAGGGCGTGGCGACCGGTGCGGCGGACGGCTATGCCCGCATGGCCGACAAGCCGGCCTCGACGCTGCTGCATCTCGGGCCGGGGCTGGGCAACGGCATCGCCAATCTGCACAACGCCAAGAAGGCGCGCAGCCCGATGGTCAACATCGTCGGCGAGCATGCCACCTATCACGTGCAGTATGACGCCCCGCTGACCGCCGATATCGAAGGCACGGCAAAGCCTTATTCGCACTGGGTGAAGACCTCCGCCAGCGCCGCCACCATCGCCAGCGATGCCGCCGACGCGATTGCCGCCGCGCGCACCGCGCCGGGCCAGATCGCCACGCTGATCGCGCCGGCCGACGCCACCTGGGAAGAGGGTGCCGGCATCGCGCCGGTGCCGGCGATCCCGGAGCGCGCCAAGGCCGACGAGGCCGCCATCATGGCCGCCGCCAAGGCGCTGAAATCCGGCGAGAAGGTGATGATCCTGCTGGGCGACAAGGCGGTCCGCGCCGAACCGCTGGAGCTGGCCGCCCGCATCGCCGAGAAGACCGGCGCCGGCCTGCTGGCCGAGACCAGCAATGCCCGTATGGAGCGCGGTCAGGGCCGCGTCGCCATCGAGCGGCTGCCCTATCCGGTGGATCAGGCGGTCGCCGTGCTGGCCGAGGTGAAGCATCTGATCCTGATCGGCTCGCGCAATCCGGTCGCCTTCTTCGCCTATCCCGACAAGCCCAGCCTCATCGCGCCGGAAGGCTGCAACGTCATCATGATGGCGACCCCCGCCGAGGATCAGCCGGAGGCGCTGGCGCGCCTGGCCGATGCGGTGGGTGCTACGCAGAAGCTGGTGATCGCGGCGCGCGAGCGGCCTTCCATCCCGACCGGGGCGCTGACGCCGGAGACCATCGGCGCCGTGGTTGGCGCGCTGCTGCCGGAAAACGCCATCGTCTGCGACGAGGGTGTTACCACCGGCCGGCGCTTCTTCCCCTCGACCCATGCCTCGGGTCCGATGGACTGGCTGCAGCTCTCGGGCGGCGCGATCGGCGTCGGTATCCCGATGGCAACGGGGGCGGCGGTCGCCTGCCCGGATCGCAAGGTGGTCTCGCTGCAGGCCGATGGCAGCGCCATGTACACGGTGCAGGGTCTGTGGACGCAGGCGCGCGAAAAGCTGGACGTGCTGACGCTGATCTTCTCCAACCGCAGCTACAACATCCTGCGCGGCGAGCTGGCCAATGTCGGCGCCAACAATCCGGGGCCGAAGGCGCTGAACATGCTGAGCCTCGCAGACCCCGACATCGGCTGGGTCAATCTGGCGCGCGGCCTCGGCGTCGATGCGACGCGGGTCGAGACCGCCGAACGGCTGGCCGAGGTGATGAAATCGGCCCTGCGCGCCAAGGGGCCGCATCTGATCGAAGTCGTGATGTAAGAAGCAATCGGGGCAGGCGCCGGAGAGAAGAGCGCCGCCCCTTCAGGGGCCGGGAGGAACCGCCCGATGAGCGACCGCGACGGCGCCCTCCGCATGCAGGAGGGCGATCCGCCCTATGCCTGGTTTCGTCTGGCGATCTCGCTGCTGGTGACCACCATCGGCGGCGTCGGCCTGTGGTCGGTCGTCGTGGCCCTGCCGGCGGTGGAGGCGGAATTCCAGGTCGCCCGCGCCGATGCGGCCTTGCCCTATACGCTGCTGATGGTGGGATTCGCTGTCGGCGGCATTCTGATGGGCCGGCTGGCTGACCGGTTCGGCGTGCTGCCGCCGCTGGTCGGCGGCACCTGCATGCTGGCGCTGGGCTACATCCTGGCCGGGCAGGCGCAGAGCCTGTGGCAGTTCGCGCTGGCGCATGGCGTGCTGATCGGGCTGCTCGGCAGCTCCGCCACTTTCGGGCCGATGATCGCCGACATCTCGCGCTGGTTCACGAAGCATCGCGGCATCGCCGTGGCGATCTGCGCCTGCGGCAGCTACATGGCCGGCACGGTGTGGCCGCCCATCGCGCAGCATTTCATCGACAGTGTCGGCTGGCGCATGACCCATGTCGGCATCGGCCTGTTCTGTCTCGTCACCATCCTGCCGCTGACGCTGCTGCTGCGCCGCCGCGCGTCGGCGCCTGTGATCCTGGCGGCAGCGGGCAGCCCATCAAAGCCGGCCGCGCCCAACCTCTCACCGCGCCTGCTGCAGGGGCTGCTGGTGGCGGCCGGCGTGTTGTGCTGCGTCGCCATGGCCATGCCACAGGTCCATATCGTGGCACTGTGCGCCGATCTGGGATTCGGCTCGGCGCGCGGCGCGCAGATGCTCTCGCTCATGCTGGCGACCGGCATCATCAGCCGGCTGTTCTTCGGCTGGCTGGCCGACCGTATCGGCCCACTCTGGACCTTGCTGACCAGCAGCGGGTTGCAGGCACTGTCGCTGCTGCTGTTCCTGCCGTTCGACGGGCTGGCGCCGCTGTTCATCGTCTCCGCCCTGTTCGGGCTGGCGCAGGGCGGTATCGTGCCGACCTATGCGATGATCGTGCGGGAATATTTCCCGGCGTCGGAGGCCGGCGCGCGGATCGGCCTCGTGCTGTCGGCGACGCTGGTCGGCATGGCGATCGGCGGCTGGATGTCGGGGGCGATCTACGATCTGACGTTGTCTTACGAGGCGGCCTTCCTGAACGGCTTTGCCTGGAACCTCGCGAACATCGCCATTGCGCTGTTCCTGCTCTTGCGGCTCGGTGACGGCCGGCGCGCGATGGCGCCGGCCTGACCGCTTTTAACGAGTCACCAGCACCGAACAGGCCGCGTGGCGGACGACGCGGGCGGCGGTGGAGCCGAGGAAATAATCCTGCAATCCCGGCCGGTGCGAGGCGACGATGATGAGGTCGGCGCCGATCTTTTCGGCATGGTCCAGAATTTCGCGGGCCGGATTGCCGTCGCAGACATGGATGGCGGCGGCAACGCCGCTGTCCTTCACCAGCTTCGCCATATCTTCCTTTGCCGCCTTGGTGTTCTTCTCGATCAGACCGGTCGGCAGTTCGGCGCGGACATAGCCCGGCAGGTCTTCCAGTACGTTGATCGCGGTAATCTTTGCGCCGGCATCGGCCAGACTGGCGGCCACGGAAAGCATCGCCGCGCCTTTTTCCGCCTGCGTCAGGTCGATGGGAACCAGAATATTCTTGTACATTTTGTCGCTCCTCTCCTTTTGGGTGCCGCTTATGCTTGATAGTAGATTTTTTGCGGCCGGGAACATTGACCCATATCAAGCCTGCGCCTGTAGGATGGCACTGGCAAGGCGACGCACCATCGACTAGCCTTTTCGAAATGAACCTGTTGGGCTGTCAGTTGAACGCCGCATGACCGAGATCTCCTCCGCCATCGCCGATATCCCCTTCAAGGGCCGCGCGCCGATCGACGCATTGCTGGCGACAGTGGTCGGCCGGCTGCGCCAGGGCGGGGTGCGGGTCGCCGGATTCCTGCAGGAGGATGATTCCGGCATCGACGGAACGGATGCCTGCGGCAGCATGCGGCTGCGCGATCTGGATAATGGAGCCGTCCATGGCATCTCCCAGGATCTGGGGCGGTTCTCGACCGGATGCCGGCTCGATTCGGCGGCGCTGACCGAGGCCGCAGGCCTGCTGGAAGCCGCCATCGATGCAGGGGCGGAACTGGTCGTCGTCAATCGTTTCGGCAAGGCGGAGGCCGACGGGTCCGGCCTGCGTCTGGTGATCGCGCGGGCGATGGCCGCCGGCATTCCGGTTCTGGTGCCGGTGCGCGAGGATTACGCCCCGGCCTGGGCCGACTTCCATGGTGGCATGGCAGACAGCCTGCCAGCCGAGGCCGAGGCGGTGCTTGACTGGTGTCACCGCGCCCTCAGGCGGCATTCTCTTCCTTTTCCAGATAGCGCCGCAGCGCCTCGCTGACCACGGCGTTGAGGTTCAGGCCCTTGCGGGTGGCAAGGATCATTGCCCGACGGTGCAATTCCTGCCCTGGCCGGACATTGAAGCTGCCCTTCAGCGGAATATCCGGATCGCGCCCTTCGGCGGCGCAGAAGGCAAGATAATCGTCCACCGCCTCGTGGAAGGCCGCCTTCAGGCTTTTCGCGTCCGCCGCCTCGAAGGTCACGAGGTCGCGGATGAATTCCAGCTTGCCGTGAAAGACCTCGTCTTCCTCGCTGAATTCGACCGATCCGAAGTAATTTCTGTATTCCAGAAGCTTGCTCATATCAGCCCTGCCTCGCCGAGGGTTCGGAGAATGTCATCGATCACGTACATCTTCACGATACTGCCGGGATGGGGCTTGTGCAGCAGCAAGGCCGGGGCCGCTTTATGCACGAAGCGGCGTCGCGATCCGCCGGTCTTGCCTGCTGCCGCTTCGGTATAGCCCAGACCTTCCAGCAATCTGACAAGCTCTGCCCAGGTAAAGTCTCGGGGGCGGCTTTTCAGTCGCGCGGCCAACTTGTCCCGGCGTGTCATGCGCTCTCGGAGCCTGTCTTTAACCTTCACGGATATAGGCGAGTCGAGGATATTTTGCAACTATATTCAGTTGCTATTAAGACTGTTGCGACCCTAAAGCGCGTTCAGCGGCAGCTTCAGGTAGCGAACACCATTCTCCTCCGGCGACGGCAGATCGCCGGCGCGCATGTTGACCTGCACCGAGGGCAGGATCAGGCGCGGCATCGACAGGGTGGCGTCGCGCGCGGTACGCATGGCGGCGAAATCGTCCTCGCTCACGCCATCATGCACATGGATGTTGTGCGCACGTTCCTCGGCCACGCTGGTTTCCCAGCGATAGTCGTCGCGGCCCGGCGCCTTGTAATCATGGCACAGGAACAGCCGTGTCTCCGGCGGCAGCGCGAAGATCTTGCGGATCGATCGGTAGAGAAGGCGCGCGTCACCGCCGGGAAAGTCGCAACGCGCGGTGCCGTAATCCGGCATGAACAGCGTGTCGCCGACAAAGCCGGCATCGCCGATGATGTAGGTCATGCAGGCCGGCGTGTGGCCCGGCGTGTGGATGGCTCTGGCCTCGATGCTGCCCAGCCGGAAGGTCTCGCCATCCTGGAACAGATGCTGGAACTGGCTACCATCGCGGGCGAAGCCGGGCTCCGCGTTGAACAGATCGCCGAAGGTCTGCTGCACCTGGGCGATGGCCGCGCCGACCGCCAGCCTGCCGCCCAGCTTTTCCAGCAGGTAAGGCGCGGCCGACAGGTGATCGGCGTGGATATGGGTCTCCAGAACCCATTCGATCGACAGGCCCTTCGCCTTTACATGCGCGATCAGCCGGTCGGCGGAATCGGTGCGTGTGCGCCCCGAGGCCGGATCGAAATCCAGCACCGAATCGATAATGGCCGCCTTGCCGGTCGCCGGATCGGAGACGATGTGGCTGACCGTGTTGGTCGCCTCGTCGAAGAAGCTGTCAACGTTGGGGCGCATGGCGTCCTCCAATTCTCTGTTCCCGGTCAGGATAGCGGTTTCAGGCGAGGCTGGCACGGTTCCAGGGCATGCGTTTCAAAAGCCGGGCCATGCCGCAGAAACCGGTCAGGCCGGCAAAGACGAGGCCCGCGCCGACGAACCCGCTGAGCAGGATGAACCAGGGCGAGACGGTGGCTGCCAGCACTGCGCCGGCCAGCGCCAGGGAGCCGGCGGCGATCTGCACCTGGCGCATCAGGTCGAGCGGCGCGCGCGGGTTGAAATGCACCGGCAGGCCGGCCTTCTTCCAGCCGTCGAGGCCGCCTTCCAGCGCATAGGATTCAGGGAAGCCCTTCGCCAGCAGCCGTGCCGCGGCGATGGCGGTACGGTTGCCGCTGCGGCAGGTGAAGCAGACCGCGCGGCCATGCTCGGTCGTCAGATCCTCGGCATCGATGGCGTTCAGCGGGATCAGGCGTGCGCCGATGATATGCTCGCGGGCATATTCATCCGGCTCGCGGATGTCGATCAGCAGCATGCCGCCGCTGGCAAGGCGCTGCTGGAGGGCGTCGGGGGCGATGGGGGTGAGCATGGCGAATCCTATATCTGTGATTATTTGAAGATATAGTGTTTCTCTGGCCACCTGCAACAGCTGTTGTCGAAATTGCACAGGGGAGTAGTCTAAAAAATAAAAGAACTTCCACGTTAGGGAGATAGCCTCTGCTGGACCGGCAAGAAGCTGCGGATTTGCCCGGCGGAAAGAACCGCACCGTCACCACGATCGCGATGACGGGATTGGCGGGCATATTCGTCATCACGCTGTTGGCCACCATTTCCTTCGGCCTGGCTGGCATCTGGTTTGTCGATGTCGCGCGCTCCTACACTGCTGGCGCCAATTATTATTCCCGTTATCAGAAGAGCGCGGTGCTGGCGCTCCTGCGTTATGGCGACAGCCGGGACGAGGCGGATTTCGCGGCCTATCGCAGGGCCATCGCGGTGCCGCTGGCCGACCGCGCGGGGCGGCTTACCCTCGACGATCCGCAACAGCCGGTACGGGCCAGCTACCCGAATCTCATTGCCGGCCTGAACCATCCCGGTGACGTGCCGGGTATGGCCTGGATCTTCCATATGTTCCGCGACACAGCATTTCTGCGCCCCAGCGTAGAGAGCTGGAGCGAGGCGGATGGGCTGCTGCTGGAGATCGAGCAGGTGGCCGCCGACATGCGTGAGGCGATCCGACAGGGGCCGTGGAACCGCGAGCGCAACGCCGTCTTCACGGCGCGGCTGCTGGGCCTCGATGCGCGGATGACCGAGGTGCAGGACCGCTTCGCCGAACAGGTGAACGCGCTGGGGCGGTCGGTCAGGCACTGGTTCGTTCTGGGGCTGATCGGGCTGGGCGGGCTGCTGGTCTTGATGGCGCTGGTCTATGGCAAGCGGCTGCAGCGGCGTCTTGCCGGTCTGGAGGCTGAGGGGCTGGAGCGCGAGGCCCGGTTCCGCGACATTGCCGACATGTCCGCCGACTGGGTCTGGGAGACCGACCGCGAGGACCGTTTCGTCTATTGCTCGGAACGGCTGCTGACGGTGACTGGCCTGCCGCTCTCCAGCTTCATCGGACGGCCGCGCGGGGAAATGTGCGGCGTGGGCGCGGAGAATGCACAGTTCCGGGCGGACTATCTGGCGGCCGTCCAGCACCGCCGTTCGTACCGTGATCTCGAATACATATTCAAGGTGCCGGTCCCCGGGTCGGACCGGGAAAGGGGCATCCGTCTGCGCATCAGCGGCGTGCCGGTGTTCGACCGCAAGGGACGGTTCCGGGGCTATCGCGGCACCGGCCGCGACGTCACCCGCGAGGTGGCGATCCGGCGCGAGATCGATGAACAGCGCGAGTTGCTGGAAACCGTGCTGCTGAACCTGCCGCAGGGGCTGGCGGTGTTCGACGCCGAGGCGCGTCTGCGTTTCTGCAATGACCCGTTCCAGCATATGATGGAATTGCCCGAGGCGCTGTGCCGTGTCGGCACCGGGGCGCAGGATATTCTGCGTTATTTGACCGAGCGCGGCGAATATGGCCCGCAGCAGGATGTCGAAGTGAAGGTGCGGGAACGGCTGGACTGGTTCCGCGCTGGTACCACCGCTTACCAGCACCAGCGGCCAAACGGCACAATCCTGATGCTGCGCAGCATCAGGCTGCCCTCCGGCGGTTTCATCGTGTCCTTCCTAGACGTCACGCAGCAGCGCGCGCTGGAGACCGGGCTGGTGCGCGCGAAGGAGGAGGCGGAGCTGGCGAACACCGCCAAATCCGACTTCCTGGCCAATATGAGCCATGAGCTGCGCACGCCGCTGAACGCCATCATCGGCTTTTCGCAGATGATGGAACAGGCGATGTTCGGCGAATTGTCAGGGCGCTATCGCAGCTATGCGGGCGACATAAGGCTGAGCGGCGAGCATCTGCTGTCGATCATCCAGGATATCCTCGACCTCGCACGCGTCGAATCCGGCAAGCTCGCCTTCGAGCAGGATTATATCGACCTGCACCGTATCGCCGAGGAATGCTGCACCATGCTGCGCCCGACGGCTGACAGGGCCGAGGTCCGGCTGGTCAACGCCATCCCGACGGAAGCCCCCGTGCTGCTGGCCGACGAGCGGAGAATCCGGCAGATCCTCATCAACCTGATCGGCAACGCGATCAAGTTCTCGCCGCGCGGCAAGGATGTCACCGTCGGGCTGGAGGATGTTGCCGACGGTCTGGCGCTGATGGTCGCCGATCAGGGCATCGGCATGACGAAAGAGGAGACGGAACTGGCCTTCGAGCCGTTCGTGCAGCTGAAGATGGGCATGGTGCGCAAGCATGAAGGCGCGGGGCTGGGGCTGGCGCTGGTGCGCCGCTTCGCCGAGGCTTTCGGTGCGACCGCCATGATTGACAGCGCGCCGGGTGTCGGCACCACGGTACGCATCCGGTTTCCGCACGACCGAGTACAGCCGGACGGCGGCGGTGCGTCAAGGCTGGCGCCGTGACGGGAAGGCTCTAGTCGTTGGCATCGCCGGCCGGCGGCAGGAGGCGTGCGGCCGGCAGCCAGGCTGTGACAATCGTCCCCTCGCCCTCGACGCTCTCTATCTCCAGCCGGCCGCCATGCAGATCCATGAACCGCCCGGCGAGCGACAGCCCCAGCCCGAGCCCCTGGCCAACGATCCCATAATCGTTCAGCTGCACGAAGGGCTGCATGACGCTGTCCAGCTTGCTGGCCGGGATGCCGATCCCGCGATCGCTTACCCGGATGCCGAGATCGCCGCCCGGCGTGCGGATGGCGTCGATCACCACCGGTGACCCGGCTTTGGAATATTTCAGCGCGTTGGACAGCAGGTTGAGCAGCACCTGGCGCATCAGCCGCGGGTCGATGTCCAGTGTCGCGTCGCAATCGGTACGGACCTCGACACGGCCGCTCTCGGCACCGTTGTCGAAGGCCCTGGCGCAGAAGGTGACCAGATCGGACAACAGGGTCGGCTGTGTGCTGAGGGCGAGGTTGTTGTTGTCCAGGCGGCTCAGTTCCAGCACATCGTTGATGAGGGTCAGCAGATGCTGGCCGGCATCGTTGATATAGGTTGCATATTCCTCGTAGCGGCTATTGCCCAGCGGCCCGAAAAGCCGGGTGCGCAGCATGTCGGAGAAACCGATGATGGCATTGAGCGGCGTGCGCAGCTCATGGCTGATATGGGCGAGGAAGGCGCTTTTCGCGCGGTTGGCGGCATCGGCCTCGGTGCGGGCGCGCTGATGCGCGCTCTCGCGTTCCTTGTGATGCGTGATGTCGCGGTAAAAGCAGATCCAGGCCGGCTGATTGCCCATGATCGCCCGGCTGGCGGCGATCTCCACCGGCGAAAGGCTGCCGTCGCGCCGGCGGATCTGCGTGTCGTACAGCACCAGCGCTTCATTGTCGGGGCATTGGGCGAGGGCATCGAGCACCCGCTCCCGTTCGGCCGCCGGGTAGAGCGCGCCCTGATGCAGGCCGACCAGATCGCCGGGCGCGCAGCCCAGCAGGCTGCCGGCCGCCTGGTTGGCGTCGGTGATGGTGCCGCTATCGGCATCGACCAGCAGGATGGCGTCGGGCGAAGCCGCGAGGATCGCCCGCTGCCGCGCCTCGGCCAGGCGCAGCTTGCGGTCGGCCTCGATCCGCTCGGTGACGTCGCGCAGGACGGCCACCATCAGCGGCGTACCGGCGAGACTGGTCCGCAGGATTGAAGCTTCGGCGTGGAACAGGATGCCGTTGCGCCGCCGCCCGGTGATGAGCGCGCGGTCATTCATGTAGCGCGACGGATCGCCGGAGCGGATGAAGGCATCGATTGCCTTGCCATGACGGTCGCGTAAGGAATCGGGGAGCAGCATGTCGAGTGGCTGGCCGATGGCTTCTTCTCGCGTGAAGCCGAACACCGTCTCGGCCGACCGGTTGAAGAACCGGATGCGGTGGTGTTTGTCGATGCCGATCACCGCTTCTGCGAGATGATGCAGAATCTCGACGGCGATATCTGATTTGAACTGCTTCATAACGGTGTCTTTGGCGGCCTATGGGCAGATAAACCCCAGCCTTTGTCGCCCGGCGGCGCTGGCGCGGCGTTGCGCTGGATCAATTGGCGCGTATCCCGGCGAAGAAACCCGTCATCTTGTCATCGGTCCACAATGCCCTAGTCTTTTCGCCGATCGTGGAATCGATCCGCAGGAAGCAGCGGTGCGCGCGATCGCTTTCCTTGAGCGTCACAGGGAGCGTCACAGGGAGCGTCACAGGGGCGATTTTCATGTTCTGCTCCTTTGGGGGACGGGGAATCAGGGAAAGCTAAGACAAGCGGAAATATGCTTATTTATTTAAAATGAAAGCCGAAATTACATGAATAGTCCCTTGATAAAAATCATGAAATGTGATGATGTATGTCAAGGAAAACAGAGGTTTTTGACTATAAATCCTGAGGGGATGGTCAGAAATAATGACCACATAAAATTTATGGATATCTGATTCCGTCTCCATTAAGAATGTTCCGCCTGCGCAATGGATGCGGGGTTCTACGAAAAGAGCATGCGCAGACGTGCCGGAACGTGAACGGGGATAAGAATGTCAGCCGAAACCAGGTCCGAGCGATTTTCGCCGGACTTTCAGTCTGTCCTGTCGGATATCGCGCGGCTGATCGAGGCGCGCGCGGTGTGCCTCTACACGCCCAATGTCGCCCCCTCTGATCCGCGTGCGGTCTGGGCCACCACCGGCATGCCGCAGGAGGCGCTCAGCGAATATGCCGCCTATTACGGCAATTTCGATGTCTGGGCCCAGGCCGTGACCCGTAACGGCGTGCCACCCAAGGGCAGCCTGATTGACACTGACGAGGTGGTGCGGGCGCAGGATTTGCAGCGCAGCGAGTTCTACAATGATTATCTGAAGCCCTATGAAATCGGTCGTTGCCTGGTCTCCATCGTCGATGATGGCAAGCTGCCGGGTTTCCCGCGTGTGCGCCTGTCCATTATCCGGGCGGAAGGGCAGCGCCCGTTCGGTGCGCAGGAGAAGGCGACCCTGGGGGCGATGCAGCAGCTTCTGCGCACCGTCATGCGGCTGCACCAGAGTTCCATCGCGACAGGCGAGCAGTCACAGCTGGAAATCCTGGCGTTCGACCGGCTGAAGGAACCGATCTTCATCCTTGATGCCGCCGGGTCGATCCTGGCCTCGAACGAATCCGCGCGCCGGGTCGTGCAGGCGGATTCGCGCTTCCAGATCCTGCGTGGCCGGCTGGTACTTGCCGACGCCCGGGACAATGCCGAACTGCGCAGCGCCCTGAGCGCGCTGGATGCGGGGCGCGACTCGCCGGTATTCCTGCAACTCGGCAGGAACGCGGCGGGTGGAAACCTGCTGTCGCTGGTCCTGACCCGTCCTTCCGGGCTGGCGGTGGCGCAGACTCAGAACTGTGTCGTGCTGCAGGTGCTCGACGCCGCCACCGCCGGCGCGGACGACAAGGACTTGCTGATTGCCCGGCTGGGCCTCACCGAGGCGGAAGCCGTGGTGGCTCTGGGGATCGCCCGTGGCCTGTCACACGATGATATCGCCCAGTCGCGGCAGACCAAGGTCAGCACGGTGCGCACCATCCTGCAGCGGCTCTACGACAAGCTCGGCATCAATAAATCGACCGAGCTGTCGCGCCTCGTCTATCAGACGCTCTCCCACGATATCTTCCTGCGCTGAGCGCCCGGCCCGCCGCGACCCCCGCTCCCGTGGCAGCCCTTGCACGGGAGGTATGTGTGGCTGTTTGGTTAATAAATCTTTACTATATTTTTCCTTAAATTCCATGGGGCGCTCCGGCAATTGCGGCGGCGCTGCAGGGCAACGGGGCTTCGCGGCGGCTGGCCGCCGTCCCTGCTATCCTTGAAATGCCAATTGTCAAACGGTACATCCGGGGGCTAAGCGCCAGTACAATTGACCGGGTGAAAAACCGGAAGGGGGGATGATTATGGCCAGGCAAATGGATGGGTTGGCAGGCCCACGGGTCGATTTCGCGGAAAGCGAGATCATCGTCTCCAAGACCGACCCCAAGGGACGGATCACCTACTGCAACGACATCTTCGTGAAGGTCTCCGGCTATACCGAGGCGGAGACGCTGGGCCAGCCGCACAGCTTCATCCGGCATCCCGACATGCCGCGCAGCGTGTTCAAGCTGCTGTGGGACAGGATCCAGACGGGTCAGGAAATCTTCGCCTATGTGAAGAACCGCACCAAGAGCGGCGGCCATTACTGGGTGCTGGCGCATGTGACGCCCAGCCTGGACGGTAAGGGGCAGATTCTCGGCTATCACTCCAACCGACGCTTCCCGAAAGCCTCGGCGCTGGCGGCCATTGAGCCGTTGTACAAGGAACTGCGCGCCATCGAGGAGAAACCGGACAACCGCAAGGACGGGCTGAAGGCCGCGCATGATCGCCTGAATGCCATTTTGCAGGAAAAGGGGCTCGGCTATGACGAATTCGTCCTCTCTCTCTAAGGCCGGCACCGCCGCCCTGCTGGCGGCGCTCGCCGCCGCCGTCGCCGCCCTGCTGCCCTGGCTGCCGGTTGCCGAGGCGGGGCTCTATGCCAGCGCCGCCGCCGCGCTGTCGGTGCTGTGCGCGCTGGCGGCGATGCTGTTCCTGGCGCGTGCCCGGCGCTGGATCGTGCGCACGCAAGCGGTCTGTGCCGCCGTTGCGGCAGGCGATTTCGAGCAGCGCCTGACGCGCCTCGACGAGGGCGGCGAGATGCTGGCCCTGCTGCGCGGAGTCAATCATCTGGTCGATGTGACCGACGCCTTTGTGCGCGAGGCCGGTGCGGCGATGGACTATGTCGCCAAGGGCCGGTTCTTCCGCAAGATTCAGCCGCAGGGCTTCGGCGGGCATTTCCTCATCAGTGCCACCCGGATCAATGAGGCGACCGAAAACATGGGCGCCAAGGTCGCGCATTTCGCCAGCCTGACCGACGGGTTCGAAAGCCAGGTCGGCGGCGTGGTCGAGGTTGTGGCCTCGGCGGCGACGCAGCTTCGGGCGACCTCCTCCAGCCTGACCGATCTGGCCAACAGCACGATGACCCAGACCACCGCCGTGTCCGCCGCGACCGAAGAGGCCTCGGCCAATGTCGGGGCGGTCGCCTCGGCGTCGGAGGAACTGTCGGCCTCGATCGGCGAGATCACCCGGCAGGTCGGCGATTCCCTGCGCACCATCGAGGCGGCGAACGACAAGGCAAAGCTGGCCAACGACCAGGTGGCGACGCTGAGCCAGGCCGCCGAGGAGATCGGCAGCGTGATCACCCTGATCCGCGAGATTGCTGAGCAGACCAATTTGCTGGCGCTGAACGCCACCATCGAGGCGGCGCGCGCCGGCGAGGCCGGCAAGGGCTTCGCGGTTGTCGCGTCGGAGGTCAAGAGCCTGGCCAACCAGACCGGCGAGGCGACCAGCCGCATCCAGGACCAGGTCGAGGGTATCCGCGCGGCGACCGGCAAGGCGGTCCATGCGATCGGGGAGATCGTCACCGCGATTGACGATGTCAGCCGGATTTCCGCGTCGGTGAACCTGTCGGTCGAGGAGCAGGCGGCGGCAACCTCGGAAATCTCCAAGAATGTGCAGGAGGCCTCGGCCGGCACGGCGGAGGTCGCGCGCAGCACCTCGCTGGTGCTGGAATCGGCCGGCGAGACGGAGAGTGCGGCGCGCGACGTGCAGTCGGCGGCCGGCGAGCTGTCACGCCAGGCCGAAGTGCTGCGCGCCGAGGTGGACCGCTATCTGGGCGCCGCCCGGTCGGCCTGATCCAGGATAGCTGACAGCAGGAGGGCGGAACGATGGTGGATTTCGAGATCCTGCATTGGTTGATCCTGCTGGCACAGCAGGCCATCAACGCGGTCGGTGCGCTGATCGTTACCTGGGGTGTGGCCGAGGCGCTGGTACGCTTCCTCCGGCTGAAGCTGATGCGCGGCGGCGATGGCATGACCTATGGCACGCAGCGCATCCGCGAACGGCTGGGGCTGCATCTGCTGCTGGCGCTGGATGTTTTCATCGGCGCCGACATCCTGGGCACCGTCGCCGATCCGGACTGGACCAAGGTCGGGATTCTGGGCGCCATCGTCGCCATCCGCATCGTGCTCAGCTACCTGCTGACCCGCGAGATAGAGGAAGCCCACCGCGTGCTGAGCGGCATCGATAATGGCGCGGAACCGGCCAGCACTTCGGATAAGATCAAAAGCTGACGCCGACGCTGCGCCGGCAATCCTTCCGGCCGGACCGGAAAACCGGCTATATCCTATGGCCTTCGCACCCAGCCCGAGGAGAGGGCCGGAAAAGCATGGGCCAGAGGGAGGAACAGGCGGCGTGACGATCCTGCGGTTGGCCTTGCGCGATCTGCGCGGCGCGATGGGCGGCTTCTGGCTGCTGATCCTCTGCGTCGCGCTGGGAACGGCGGCGATGGCGGCGACCGGCCTGTTGTCGCGCATGGTGCTGGACGGCGTGCAGGCCGGCGCGCGCGCCGGTATCGGCGGCGATGTCTCGCTGCGGCTCTATCACCGCCCGCCGCCACCGGAGCATCTGGCGCTGTTCGCCGAGGCCGGGACTGCGAGCCTGACCGCCGAGCTGCGGCCGCTGGCGCATGGCGGGGCCGGGGGCGGCAGCACGCTGGTCGAGATGAAGGCGGTCGATGCCGCCTATCCGCTCTATGGCGATGTCGAGCTGGAATCCGACATGCCGCTGGCCCGGACGTTAGGTGGGGCGCTGGCGGCACGCGACGGCATCTGGGGTGCCGCCGTGGCCGAGGAATTGCTGGAAGCGCTGGGCCTCGCGCTGGGCGACCGCATTCTGATCGGCGGGCAGGCATTCGAAATGCGGGCGCTGATCCGCGCCGAGCCGGACCGTGCGCTGCGCGGCTTCACGCTGGGGCCACGGGTGATCGTCGCCTTGCCTGCCATCGCGGGCAGCGCGCTGGTGGCGCCCGGCACCCAGACCTACTGGTACAGTCGTCTGCGGCTGCGGGACGGGCTGACGGCCAGCGACTGGATCCGGGGTTTCGAACAGCGCTTCCCGGAGGCCGGTTACCGCATCGTCGATGCCGCGGACGGCGTGCCCGGTGTGGAGCGCAGCATGGGTTTCGTCACCTCCCTGCTGATCCTGCTCTCGCTTGGCATGGTGCTGATCGGCGGCGTCGGTGTCGGCGGTGCGGTTGCCGCCTATCTCGATCGCAAGCGCGACACCATCGCCATCCTGAAAGGTCTGGGCGCCACGACCGCCACCATCCGGCGGCTCTACCTCGTGCAGATCATGGCGGCATCGCTGTGCGGCATCGCCCTCGGGCTGGCGCTCGGCATCGCCGCCACGCGCGCGGCAACACCCTTGCTCGCCGGCTGGCTGCCGCTCGACCCGGCGCTCCGGCTGACACCGCTGGCGAGCGCCGCCGGCTTCGGGCTGCTGGCGAGCCTGATCTTTGCCCTCTGGCCGCTGGCGCGGGCCGCGCTTCTGTCGCCGCAAGAGCTGTTCCGCGACCTGCTGGCGGGCGAGCGGCAACAACGTCCCGGCTGGCGGGCGCTGGCCGCGCTGGGGGGGCTGGCGGTGCTGCTCCTGCTGCTGCTGGTGTGGTCGGCGCCGCTGCCGGTCGTGGCCGCCCTGTTCGCCGCCGGGGCGGCACTGGCGGTGCTGGGATTTCTGCTCCTCGGGCGGGCCGTCATGTGGGGCGCCGGACGGGCGGCGGGCAGGACCCGGCGCCCGCTGCTGCGGCTCGCGCTCGCCAATCTGCACCGGCCCGGCGCACCGACAGCGCCGCTGGTCCTGGCGCTGGGCCTCTGCCT
>Ga0114898_1000785_pt1 | contig 21744 bp, 15 predicted proteins | sample Malvired_Geostar_FD_83496 | JGI IMG/M metagenome (GOLD analysis project Ga0114898, IMG submission 83496) | Marine viral communities from the Global Malaspina Expedition - Malaspina viral metaG DeepMed_Geostar | ecosystem: Environmental > Aquatic > Marine > Oceanic | place: Mediterranean Sea... | reverse complement strand
GCCCAGGCCCATTGGAAGTTGAAGCCGCCGAGGTGGCCGGTGACATCGACGACCTCGCCGATGAAATAGAGGCCCGGCACATCGCGGGCTTCCATTGTTTTCGATGAGAGCTGTTTCGTGTCGACGCCGCCCGCCGTCACCTCCGCCGTGCGGAAGCCTTCCGTGCCCGAAGGTTTGACGCGCCAGCTATTGACCTGTCCGGCGAGCGCGCGAAGGCGCTTGTCGGAGAGGTCCGCGAGGCGGCCCTCGACTTCCGTCATTTCGCAAAGGCGCTCGGCGAGGCTTTTCGGCAGCAGGCGCGAAAGCGCCGTCACCACATCCTGTTTCGGCTGGTTCACGCGCGCCTCGCGAAGCAAGGCGAAGACGTCATGGCCCGGCGCGAGGTTCACGACGATCTCGTCGCCCTCTTTCCAGTAGGACGAGATTTGCAGGATGGCCGGGCCGGACAGACCGCGATGGGTGAAGAGCAGCGCCTCGGCAAAGTGCGTCTTGCCGCAGGCAACCTCCGCATCGACGGAGACGCCGGAAAGACCATCGAGCTTTTCGCGCAGCTCCGGGCCAAAGGTGAAGGGCACGAGCGCGGCGCGCGTCGGCACGACAGACAGGCCGAACTGGCGCGCGAGATCGTAGCCGAAGCCGGTCGCCCCCATTTTGGGGATCGACTTGCCGCCCGTCGCGACGACAAGGGAGGCGGCCTCGAAGCGCCCGCGCGATGTTTCGAGCGCAAAGCCGCTCTCGCTTTTCGAGACGGATTTCACTTCCGTTTCGAGCGCGAGGGTGACGCCGCCCTTCTCACATTCGGAGAGCAGCATGTCGATAATCTGCTGGGACGAGCCGTCGCAGAACAACTGTCCGAGCGTCTTCTCGTGCCATTGGATGCCATGACGCTCCACCAGCGCGATGAAGGCAGAGGGCTGGAAGCCCGCCAGCGCGGAAAGGCAGAAGCGCGGATTATCCGAGAGGAAGTTCTTTCCGCTCGTGTGAATGTTGGTGAAGTTGCAGCGGCCACCGCCGGAGATTCGGATCTTCTCGCCCGGCTTTTTGGCGTGGTCGATGACGAGGACACGCCGCCCTCGCCTGCCCGCCGTCAGCGCGCAGAAAAGGCCGGCGCCGCCCGCGCCAATGATGATGGCATCGTATGTCAGTAGAGACCGCCGGTGCCGGAGCCGATTTCACCGCCAGCGGAATAGCCGCCGCCGGGCCGTTCCGGCTCCTTGCCGCCAGTGCCGGGAATCCTGTCCGCGGGGACGGCATCATCGGGAACGGAACCACGCGCCATACCATCTATCCCCGGACGGATGAATGGATTGTCCTGCGGCGGCGTCTCGCCATTATCGTTGGCGGCACCGGGTGCCTGCGGCGCGCCGGGGAAGTTCATAGCATCATAATCTTCCGGCCTGAGCGGCGCACCGCCATCGAGCACGGCGCCTTCGACCGGGCCGGCGTCGTTCATGTCCGGACTGTAGATGTTCGAGGGATCCGGCACACTGCCAAAGAGGCCAACCGAGGGCGCGGTGACTTCGAGGCGCGGCTCGGTACCTTCCTTGAAGGCTTCAAGGATGACGCCTGAACTCTCGCCATTGGCCAGCCGGCCCGTCTTGTGGTTGACCTTCACCAGCGTGATGCCGGGCGGCACACGGAAAGGAATGGCGGGCTTGCCGCCGACCGCATCCTTCATGATCGCGGCGAAGATGGGCGCGGCGGCGCGGCCGCCCGTTTCGGCGCGGCCAAGCGGCAGGGGCTCGTCGAAGCCGACAAAGACGCCTGCGGCAAGATTGGGCGAGAAGCCGACGAACCAGGCATCGCGATTGTCATTGGTGGTGCCGGTCTTGCCCGCAAGCGGCACACCGACAGCCCTTGCGGCGGAACCCGTACCGCGCTGGACGACGCCTTCGAGCATGGAGACCATCTGATAGGCGGTCTGCGGATTTTCGACCTGTTCGCGATTGTCCGGCAGGACGGGCGGCATGACCTCGCCGCCCCTCGCGCGCTCTTTCGCCTCTTCCCAGCTTTCATTGCAGGCCGGGCAGTCGCGGTCGTCCTTCCTGTAGATGGTGCGGCCGAAACGATCCTGCACGCGGTCGATCAGCGTCGGGGTCACGCGCTTGCCGCCATTGTCGAGAATGCTGTAGGCGCCGACGATGCGCATGAGCGTGGTCTCGCCCGCGCCAAGCGCCATCGACAGGACGGGCGGCATGTCATCGGTGATGCCGAAACGGCGCGCATAATTCGAGACGGTCTGCGGGCCGACATATTGCGCGAGGCGCACGGTCATCAGGTTGCGCGAATGCTCGATGCCGAAACGCAACGTCGAGGGACCGTTGAAATTCTTTTCGTAGTTTTCCGGCTTCCAGAGGCCGAGGTCGCCGCCCTGATCGAGCACAAAGGGCGCATCGAGGACGAGGCTCGACGGCGTGAAGCCCTTGTCGAGTGCGGCGGCATAGACGAAAGGCTTGAAGGCGGAACCGGGCTGACGGAGCGCCTGCACGGCGCGATTGAATTCGCTGAGGCCGAAGCTGAAGCCGCCCTGCATGGCGAGGACGCGGCCCGTATGCGGGTCCATCACAAGGGCGGCGCCGTTCACTTCCGGCACCTGCATCAGCGCATAGTGGACGGGGTCTTTCTTCTCGTCCTCAAAGACCGGCGCGACCCAGACGACGTCGCCGACGGCGACGACATCGGAAGGCGATTTCACCTCCGGGCCGAGATAGATGCGGTTCACGGTTTCGCGCGCCCATGTCATCTCGGAGAGCGGGATATACGCCTTCTCGATTTCCTCCGAGAAGCTGGCATCTTCGAGCCGTTGCGGACGAAGGCCGACGGTGACGCCATCGGCCTCCACCTCAAGCACGGTGGCGAGCGTCCAGGGTTCGAGATCGGCGGGCACGGTCATGGCGGCAAGCGCCTGCTGCCAGTTCTCGCCGGGCTGGAGCTGCTTCACGGGCCCGCGCCAGCCGTGGCGGCGATCATAGGCGATGAGGCCGGCGCGGAGTTCGCGCGAGACCGTCTCCTGAAGTTTCGTGTCGATGGTGGTGCGCACCGACAGGCCGCCCTCATAGAGCTTTTCCTCGCCATACATCTCGATGAGTTCGCGGCGAACCTGCTCGATGAAATAGGAGGCATCGCGGATCTGCACACCGCGACGGCGCAGCGAGACATCGAGATCGGCGGCGCGGGCTTCGGCGGCTTCATAATTCGTGATGAAGCGCTCTTCCTCCATGCGCGAAATCACCCAGTTGCGTCGCGCAAGCGCGCGTTCGCGATGGCGATAGGGATGGTAGTTGTTCGGACCCTTGGGAAGCGTCGCGAGATAGGCGGCTTCGGCGACGGTGAGTTCGTCGAGCGGCTTGTCGAAATAGTTGAGGGCGGCGGCGGCGACACCATAGGAGCCGATACCGAGATAGATCTCGTTGAGATAGAGTTCGAGAATCCGGTCCTTCGAGAAAGCCTGTTCGAGACGGATCGCGATCAGCGCCTCTTTCAGCTTGCGGTCGAGGGTGACGTCGGAGGAGAGCAGGAAGTTCTTCGCAACCTGCTGGGTGATGGTGGAGGCGCCGACCAGGCGGCGGTCCCGTATGACATTCACGACATTGTCGAGAACGGCACGGACGATGCCCATCGCATCGACGCCGCCATGCGTATAGAAATTCTTGTCTTCCGCAGCGAGAAAGGCGTCGACCACGCGGGGCGGAATGGCGCTGATCGGCACATAGAGACGGCGCTCGCGCGCGAATTCGCCGATGATTTCGCCGTCGCCCGCATGGACGCGGGTCATGACCGGAGGCTCGTAATTGGCGAGTTTGGTGTAGTCCGGCAGATCCTCATTGAGGCGCCAGATCATGTAGCCGCCCGCCATCAGGCCGCCAAAGAGCAGCACCAGAAAGACGGCCGCAATTATCGAAAGAACTCTCAGCATCGGGCGTCCTGCCCCCACACGATCAACATTCCTGCCCCGACCTGTTTGCTAGGCACCAATTATGGCACGCGCGAGGCGGCAAAACGACCTTCGCCGCGCGAGTTCCCTATATTATAAAGCCGGTATTTGCCAAGAAAGCGTTGCCGAGGGGACGACGAGCGCTAGTCGGACTGCCCCACGCTTGCCGGAGAGGCGCTGCGCGGAGGGAGATCGGGCGCCTCGTCCGGGACCGGATTGCGCTCCAGGTCGGCGATAAGCCGTTCCATCTGGCCGATTTCGCGCACCTGGGCCTCGATAATGCTGTCCGCCAGCTCCCGGACCTGCGGATCGCGGATATGCGCCCGGCGGCTCGTCATAATGGCTATGGAATGATGCGGGATCATGGCTTTCATGTAGGAAACGTCGTCGACGGTTTCCTGACTGCGGACGAGCCACAGCGAACCGGCAAAAACCAGAGCAGCGGCGACGAATATGGCGGCGTTGAGCCGCATGTCCCGGTACATACCGAGCATGAAGGAAAGCATCACGACGGCCATCGTGGCGCCCATCAGAAACGCCATCCACATCCGCGTCTGGCTGAACCAGACATGGTCCGCCGCGTAGGTATTGAGATACATCAGGCCGAACATTACGGCGGTTGAAGTGGCGATCATCGCGCCAAAGCGTACATAGCTCACGGCTTCTTCTCCCTATGCAGATACGGAGAAAAAACGTCCCTGTGAAGGGTCCGTTCCGCGCAATGAACTCAGTTCGGGCCTTCGGCCAGGCGATCGCCAAAATAGCGGTCGATGGAGCGCGACAAGGTCTTCGCCATTGTGGCACGCCATGCAGGCGAGGTGAGCTGCTTCTCGTCTTCGGGATTCGTGAGGAAGCCAAGCTCAATCAGCACCGAGGGTACATCCGGTGCCTTCAGCACCACGAAGCCCGCAAAACGGTGGGCCGGATCGAGAGTGCGCGTCTTCTGGCTCGCATAATCGACGACTGTCCTCGCGAAACGCGAAGAATAATTCTTGGTTTCGCGCTGGGCGAGGTCGATCAGGATGCCGGTCACTTCCGGGCTCTCGCCTTCGAGGTCGAGGCCGGCGATTACGTCCGACTGGTTTTCCTTGCGGGCGAGCGCGGCGGCTTCCTTGTCCGACGATGTTTCGGAGAGCGTGTAGATCGACATGCCGCGGACGGAGGTCTTCTGGAGCGCGTCGGCATGAACCGAAATGAAAAGATCGGCCTTGTGGCGCCGCGCAATCGCCACGCGCTCGCGCAGCGGAATGAAGATGTCGCTTTCGCGGGTCAGGTGAACTTCGTAGCGGCCCGAAGCGCGCAATTGCTCGCCGAGCTGCTTGGCAAAAGCGAGGACCACTTCCTTTTCCTGAACGCCGGAGCGGCCATGCGTACCGGGATCGACGCCCCCATGCCCGGCATCAATGACCACCACGCGGCGGCGGGCGAGACGCTCGGCGGGCGGGCTGACCGGCACCGCGGCTATGTTCGTGAGGGCAGGCGCGGCGGCCGGCTCGGCACTCGCGGGCAAGCCGGCCTTGGCATTGAAGCTCGCAAGGTCGGTCGGGGCGAGATCGAGCACGATGCGGCGCCCGAAGCCCGCCTGCGGGTCGAGCACGAAGTCGCGCGAGATATCCACCGGCTGGGCCGCATCGAGGACGACGCGATAGGTATCCGCCTCGAAGCGGCCATAGCGGTAGCCGGAGACGAAGCCCGCGTGCTTGTCGGCCGGCTCTTCGAGCAGGCGGAAGGGAACGCCCTTTACGTCGATGACGACGCGGTAGGGGTCCGAGAGGGTAAAGACGGTGTAATCGGCGGGGACATCGCCGGAAAACTCCATGACGAAGCGGGTCTGGGCGCCGTGGTCGCCGATGCGGATGGAGGAGACGGCGGGGCCGCCCTGCTCCGCCGCATCGCCGGCAGGCGCGAGCGGCACAGCCGTGTCGCTGCCCAGTGCGCCGGTCGAAAGCGCGTCGCTTTCCTGCTGGACCGGATTATCCTGCTGAATGGAGGCTTCGCGGAGCTCTTTTGCGAGAAAATCCGCAAGTTCGTCTGCGGAAGCGGGAGCGGCGATACCGGCGATGAGGCACAAGGCGGCAATCAGGCCGAAACCCGCCATCCTTCCGCGCCCTGTCCGCCGGTGAAACTTCATATCCGCCGCCTCGTCCTTCGCGACTCGCCCGATCTGCCCCAAAACCCGCGGTTTCCGAACGGCCCGGCCCGAGGCCCGGGAGAACGCCACTGAATCGGAGCCCCTGCCCCGTCGACGCCCGCCATATACTGTCCGGAGGCGGTAATGGAGGTGCCAAACGAAGCACCCAAATCAGTAATGCACTGAGATTACTTCAAAAATCGTTACCTCGCCAAAAATTTACGAAGTTTCAATGGGTAGAATGGTTAATAACAGGACAAACAGGCCTATGCCGTATCGCTTGCCAAATCAGAGCCGTAAACGGTAAAACCTGTCACTGCCGGATGAACACCTCCCTCAAACGGGTATCCGGTCCGCCGCGACGGACTTCCTTGTCCCGGGCGGCTTCAGGAATTCGGGCAACCGTAGCGCGCCGGCGTGACACCCCTACAAGGGCGATACCGGAAGCGGACCGCGCGGGCCCGGCGTTTTCCAGCAAAGGTGCTGTCCTGACAAGGGCGCCGCCCGGTAACCGCCAAAGCGCGCATTCGGAAAAGTTACTCGCTCGTCCCGCCCGGCCACATTGCCCGGCAGAGGGGAGCCCGCCGGCACCCGGCGCCTTGATGGGTGCACCACAAAGGTAGAGATGCACGACGCAGTCAGACAGCACACCGGCCGGCCGATCTCGCGGGAATTTTCCGCGAAGGGGTTCGGAACGGCTGTGCGTCCGGTCGCGCGGCGCTTCCTCGCCCATTCATTACTTTCATTTCAGACCCAGTCCCCATCCGCCGCGGCGCGCCTTAACGGTGCCGGCACGACGACAAGGACTCAAACAAGCGGCGCACCCGCGCGAACGCCCGCACGCATGACCATGCGGCGGCCCTCGTGCGTCGGATTGCGCCACGGAGACGTTCCATATGGGAAAGAAGATGCTTATCGATGCGGCCCACCCCGAGGAAACCCGGGTGGTGGTCGTAAACGGCAATCGCGTTGAAGAGTTCGATTTCGAGTCAGAAAACAGGAAACAGCTTCGAGGAAATATCTATCTAGCCAAGGTGACGCGCGTGGAGCCCTCGCTCCAGGCAGCCTTCGTCGAATATGGCGGTAACAGGCACGGTTTCCTCGCCTTCAGCGAAATCCATCCCGACTACTACCAGATCCCGGTGGCCGACCGCGAAGCCCTGCTGCAACAGCAGGCCGACGAAGCGCGCCGCGAGGACGAGGACGAGGAGGACACGGCGCCCGAGGCAGAAGCCAGGGAAGAAAAAGCCGGGCCGGACGACGAGGACGACGACGACAACGCCACTCCGGACAATACCGCTCCAGACAATGGCGAAACGGAAACCGTCCGCTCCGACGAAACGATCGAGAGCGTCGGCGCTGAAGACGCGATGGAAGAAGCCGCGCCGCGCAAGCAGCGCAACAACTATCGCTCCTACAAGATTCAGGAAGTCATCAAGCGCCGGCAGATCCTGCTGGTGCAGGTCGTGAAGGAAGAGCGCGGCAACAAAGGTGCGGCGCTCACCACCTATCTCTCGCTCGCCGGACGCTACTGCGTATTGATGCCGAACACGGCACGGGGCGGCGGCATCTCGCGCAAGATCACGGTTGCCGCCGACCGCAAGAAGCTGAAGAACATCGCCGAGTCGCTCGATGTACCGGAAGGCATGGGCCTCATCGTCCGCACGGCCGGCGCGAAACGCACCAAGGCCGAAATCAAGCGCGACTACGAATATCTGTTGCGCATGTGGGAAAGCGTGCGCGAGCTGACGCTGAAATCCACGGCGCCGAGCCTCGTCTATGAGGAAGGCAGCCTGATCAAGCGCTCGATCCGCGACCTTTACGACAAGGATATCGACGCTATCCAGATCGAGGGCGACGAAGGCTACAAGGAAGCAAAGAACTTCATGCGCATGCTCATGCCGAGCCATGCGAAGAATGTTCAGCCCTACAAGGAAAAGCAGCCGCTCTTCCAGAAACATCAGGTGGAGCAGCAGCTCGACGCGATGCTGAACCCGACCGTCACACTGAAGTCGGGCGGCTATATCGTCATCAATCCGACGGAAGCGCTCGTTTCCATCGACGTCAACTCGGGCCGCTCCACCAAGGAGCGCAATATCGAGCAGACGGCGCTGAAGACGAATCTCGAAGCGGCCGAAGAAATCACGCGGCAAATGCGCCTGCGCGACCTTGCGGGCCTCATCGTGATCGACTTCATCGACATGGACGAGAACCGCAACAATCGTGCGGTCGAACGCAAGCTCAAGGATTGCCTGAAGACGGACCGGGCGCGCATCCAGGTCGGCCGGATCAGCCATTTCGGTCTTCTCGAAATGTCGCGCCAGCGCATGCGCTCCGGCGTGCTGGAAGGTTCGACTGTCATCTGCCCGCATTGCTCGGGCACGGGGCTCGTGCGCTCCGTCGAGTCTATGGCCTTGCATGTATTGCGCGGCGTCGAAGCGGAAGCGATCAAGGGCCGTGCCGCCGCCTTCACCGCGAAGGTGCCTGCCGAAGTCGCGATCTATATTCTGAACCAGAAGCGCGCGAACCTTCTCGATGTGGAAGAGCGCTACGGCACGTCCGTCTTTATTGAGGCGGATGCGACGCTGGCCGGGTCGGAGCACAAGATCGAGACCGCCGAAGCGCGCGCACTGACGCGCACACGGCCGGCGCAGGGCGCGATCAACGTCGAGAGCGGCTACGCCGAGGAAGACGAACCCGCCGTCACGGAGACGGCAGCCGACGAGGACGAGACGAACGGCGAGACGAATGCCGATGCCGAAGCAGGCGACGGGAAAAGCGATGGACAGACCCGCCGCAAGCGCCGCCGCCGCAAACGCCGCCCAGCGGGCGAAGGCGATGCGCCGCGCGAAGCCAATGGCGATGGCGATGGCAATGACAATGGCGACGAGAACGCGGAAGAGGCTTCCACCACAACGGAGGGAGCCGATACCGAGGACGAGGCGGAGGGAGATGCCGCGCAAGCCAATGGCGAACAGGAACTCGGCGAGGACGGACAGCCGCGCAAGCGCCGCCGCCGTGGCCGTCGTGGCGGACGCCGCAACAAGCGCCGCCAGGAAGGTACCGCCGAGGGCGATGAGGGCGACGAAAACACCGCAAACGATAGCTATGCGGATGGTGCGGAGAACAGCGACGGCGAAGACCTGTCGCTGGAAGACGAGGCCGACCCTCTTGCGAGCGGCGAGGCACCCGCTCTTCTCTCCTATTCGCGCGGCGCACTCGAAGCCGAAGACCCGTCCGACGACGACGAGGAGACCTGGGAAGCAGAGGCCGCCACAGAAGGCGCCTATGACGAACCGGAGGAACTTCTCGAAGCGGAAGCAGAGGTGAAGGAAGAATTGGCCCGGGAAGAAGCCGCAGAAGAAGCGGAAGAAGGCGAGACGACTGAAGAAACGGCGGAGAAGGACGAACCCGCCGTTGAAATGGCCGACGCCGATGGGCCGATGTCCGATGAGGCCGAGGAAGAAGAACCCTCGAACGAGCCCTCGCGACGCGGCTGGTGGCAGCGGCGCTAGAAGCCCGCGCAACGAGTACAAAGCAAAAGGCCCGGTGTTTTCTCCGGGCCTTTTTTTTCGTGCGAGTTTCGCGGGTTCGTTATTCCATCCCCTGGCGCGGGCTGTCAGCCGCCGGCGATACCGGTGACGGCCATGCCGTTGCCGCGCGGGTTGATGGCAAAACCGCAGGCGCCGGAAGCGATGCCGTCCGGGCAGACGATAGCATTGGCCGAGGAACGCATATCGGCAGGACCATTTTCGAGCGCGGTTTGTGCCGCGTCGATCGACTGCGCATTGCGTGCCACATACTGAATGGCGGCAGCCCCCTTGGGCCCGCCCGCGCCGGCGCCGCTGACGCGGACATATTCGCCGGTCGCGCCGGTCACGATGACGGGCGAGAGGAAGGCGGAGGCAAGCCCCGCAACCGGGCTCGACGGACTTGCCGCGAGCACCACGCCCGCTCCTTCCGCGACATGCCTCGAACCGAAGGCACCATTCATGGTGACGGCGCAAGCAACAGCCCCGCCCTTGCCGTCAATCGCGGCGAAAGCAGTGGAGCCGAAGTCACGATCGATATCGTCTTTCGCGCCGAGTTGAACTGCCGTGCGGCGCGCGGTTTCGGCCAAATCGCCGGGGCTTGCAGAGCCCGCATTCGACCAGAGCGCAGCGCCAAAAGCGCCCGCTCCAAGCGAGCCCGCGGGAAACCAGACACGCGACGTGCCGGAATCGGCGGATTGCGCGGCAACAACATCCGGGCGGTAGTTGCGGAGGTCATCCATGGAGAGAGCGCCGCCCACGCCGGAGGATGCCTCGACGAGGCGCTGTGCGGTCGCACCGGAATAGAAGCCGCGGACACCCTTGCTGCGCACCTGGGCAAGCGTCGCCGCAAGCTGGAGACGGGTGACGACGTCGAGCTCGGCCGCGATGCCGCCCTTGCCGTTCGAGAAGGTTTTCTGCAGAGCGGGCGAGGCGCCGATGATTGCGGCATTGCTGGCGAGCTGGCTCGCGGTGGCGCGCGAAACCGGCAGGCCCGTCGCGGCAAGGCGCTCAGCGGGCGCAACAAGCGAACTCCAGGGGAGCTTGCCATAGCGCGCATGGATGAGCGCGAAGCCGCGCACATTGCCCGGGACGGCAATGCTGCCGCCGCCGGCCGGATTGCGGGTGAGGAAGGAGACCGTCTCGACCGTCTTCTTGCCTGCCTCATGGACGAGGCAGACGCCGCCGCCACCAAGACCGGCGGCTGCAGGATAGGTGACGGACAGGCCGAAATAGACGGCGGCAGCCGCATCGGCGGCATTGCCCCCCTCTTCCAGCACCTGGCGCGCGATGAGCGCGGCAGAGGGCTCGTCGGCAATGGCGGCACCGGCAAACCAGGGATCGCGCGAATCCGCCTCAACCTTGCCCGTCGATGTGAGGCGCGCGCGGCGATCCGCTGCGGTCTCGACGCCGTGACTTACGGCGGTGATGCCCACAGGATCGCGGGGACCGTCATCCACGCAGGCCGAAAGCCCGAGAATCACAGTGAACGCGACAAGCGCCCTTCCCGTGCGGCGTGTGTGTGCCTCATAATTTAACCACATTCCGGCGCTTCTCCTGATGTTCGACATATCGACCCTTTTGGCGCCGGATTCAGCGGTCAGCGCCGTTTCTTGTATGGTGTACCCTGCCCGGCAGGCGGACACTGCCCGGCGAGATTGACGGGGTCAGGGCCCGCCCCTACCGTTTAGTCGCGAGACGCCCATAACGTCAACGCGGCGCTGAAATCCGCGAAGAATCCCCCACCAGAACCGGGGACGCGAGAGTGACGCGAAATGGGCCGCCGGGGAAGGAAAAGCAGGCGGCGGGCCTGCTACTGGGACTTGGAAGGGCCGGAAGGCCCTCATGCAAACGGGTTTAGCGAGAGTATGCAGTCATGAGATTCGGGCTCAACGCCGCCCTCCAACGGGGGATACGCGCCCTCGGCCTTCTGGCGATGGGCGCCGCGCTTGCTTTCCAGGCCGCTCACCCGGCGGCGGCGCAGGGCCGCATTGCGATCGTCAGCGATGCCGAGACCGAGGCCATGCTACGGGAATATTCCGACCCGGTCTTCCGCGCGGCCGGCATCAACCCGGGCGCTGTGAAAATCCATCTCGTGAACGATCCGAACCTCAACGCCTTCGTGGCGAACGGGCAGCAGATGTTCGTGCATACCGGCCTCATCACCACCGTCGATACGCCTTCCGAACTCATCGGCGTGATCGCGCATGAAACGGGCCACATGTCGGGCGGACATCTGGTGAAACGGCGCGAGGAATTCGAAAGCATGAGCATGCCGGTGATCGCCTCGATGATCCTCGGTGTGGGTGCGATTGCCGCCGGTCAGGGCGATGCGGGCATGGCGCTGATCATGGGCGGCCAGCACATCGCGACGCGCTCCCTCCTCGCCTTCACGCGCGAACAGGAAGCCAGCGCCGACCAGGCGGGCGCGACTTTCCTGGAACGCTCCGGCCAGTCCGGCAAGGGCATGCTCGATCTCTTCTCGACGATGCGCGACCAGGAGCTGCTCTCGGCGAGCCGGCAAGACCCCTATGCGCGCTCGCATCCCATGTCCGGCGCGCGCCTGGCGGCACTGGAAGCGCGGGTGACGGCCTCACCCTATTTCAGCAAAGATGAATCCCCCGCGCGTATCCATCAGTTCAAGATGGTGCAGGCGAAGTTGCACGGCTTTCTCGACGATCCCGCCGTCACGTTCAACCGCTATCCCGCTTCCGACAAGAGCGACTATGCGCTTTATGCCCGCTCTGTCGCCTATCACCGCACGGGGCAGCTCGACAAGGCGCTGGCCGAGCTCGAGCCGCTGCTGGAGCATGAAGCGAACAACCCCTACATCTGGGAAGTGAAGGGGCAGATCTATTTCGAGAGCGGCAAGGTGGAAGAGGCCATCGCGGCCTATCGCAGATCCGTGGAACTGAAGCCCTCCGACGAACAGCTTCACCTCGGGCTCGGGCGGGCGCTGCTCGCGCGCGAAGGTACGGACGCGACGCCCGAAGCCATCCGTCATCTGCAAATCGCAACGAAGAGCGGCGAGCAGGCCTTCGGCTATTACCAGCTTTCGATTGCCTATGGACAGCTCGACGATATCGGCATGGCGGAACTTTCGGCGGCGCAATATTACGATGCGCTCGGCTCGGTGGGCGAAGCGAAGTCACACGCCACGCGAGCCGCCAAGCTTCTCACGCAGGGTAGTCCCGAATGGCTGCGCGCGCAGGATATCGCCATGCAGCCCATGCCGAATCGCGGATGAGCGCCCTCGCCCTTTTCCGCCTCGAAACAAATTCCTTTCTCAACACGAAGAGACTCATGACCCGTTTGTTCCGCCTGCCCGCCTTGCTGCTCGCCGCCCTGTCCTTCGCTTTTGCCGCGCCTGCATATGCGCAAGGCTCGTTCGACGCCGCGGAGACCGAGGAAATCGAGACGATCATTCACGACTATCTGGTGGAGCATCCGGAAGTACTGGTGAAAGCTTTCGAGGCGCTCGAAACGAAACAGGCTACGGCAGAGTTTGAGAAAACGCAGGCCGCCATCGAACGGAACCGCAAGGCGATCTACGACAATCCGATGGACTACGTGACGGGGAACCCGGATGGCGACGTCACCATCGTCGAGTTCTTCGACTACCAGTGCGGCTACTGCAAGCGCAGCTTCGAGCCGCTGATGGACTTTGTGAAGGCGGACGGCAATATCCGCCTCATCCTGAAGGAATTTCCGATCCTCGGTCCCGTTTCGCTCACCGCCTCGCAGGCGGCCATCGCCGCAAAGAAGCAGGGCCGATACATCGAGATGCACGCCGCGCTCTACGAGCACAAGGGCGGACTCGACGAGGACGGGGTTTACGAGATTGCGAAGGATGTCGGCCTCGATCTGGCGAAACTCAAGAAAGACATGGCCGATCCGGCAATTCAGGACCATGTGAGCCGAACCTACCGCCTTGCCGAGCAGCTCGGCGTGGACGGCACGCCCGCCTTCATCGCCGGCGGCACGATGTATCCGGGCGTGGTAGACAAGGAACGGCTCGAAAAGATCGTCAAAGACGCGCGCGGAAGCTGACACGCGGCTCCGGCCGTGCCAAAACACGAGGCCCGCTCCTGCCAGCACTGCCACGGCGCATGCTCCCTGCACCCGAACATAAAGGCGCCCTCCGGCGCACAAAAACCATGCATACGAGAATTGAAGAATTTGCCGCTCATTGCGCGCGCTATCGCACGCCGAGCCATTTCCGCGCGGGACGGCAGATCGTTACCACGGCTGTCCCCTTTATCGCGCTTTCGGCGGCCATGTATTTCAGCCTGCATGTCGGTTACTGGCTGACGCTGCTGCTGGCCATTCCGCTGGCGGGCTGCGCACTGCGCTTCTTCGTCATCCAGCACGATTGCGGACATGGCTCCTTCTTCGCCTCGAAGCGCGCCAACGACATTACGGGGCGTGTCGTCAGTCTACTGACAATTACGCCCTATGCCTATTGGCGGCGGCTGCATGCGCTGCACCACACCTCGTCGGCCAATCTCGACCGGCGCGGCTTCGGCGATATCACCACGCTGACGACCGACGAATACCGGGCGCTGACGCCGCTGCGCCGCCTTGCCTATCGCATCTACCGGCACCCGGCCTTCCTGCTCATGATCGGCGGGCCGGTTCACTTCCTGCTGCTGCAACGCCTGCCGCTCACGCTGCGGCGTCCGGCATGGGAAATGTGGAGCAGCGTCATGGCGCATAATCTCGGGATCGCCGTCTTTTACGGCACGCTGCTGTTCCTGCTCGGCTGGCTCAACTTCGTGGTGATGGTGATCCCGGTGCTGGTCGCAGCGGCAGCGATGGGCGTCTGGCTTTTCTATGTGCAGCACCAGTTCGAGAATACGAGCTGGGACACCCGCGAGACATGGGACCGCAAGCGCGGCGCGCTGACCGGCAGCTCCTATTATGTGCTGCCCTCCGTGCTCGGCTGGTTTACGGGCAATATCGGTCTGCACCACATTCATCATCTGTGCAGCCACATCCCGAACTACCGTTTGCAGGAATGCCTGGACGCGATGCCGGAACTGAAGACAATCAATCGGCTGACCATCGTGGAAAGCCTCAAGACGGCGTCGCTGGCGCTGTGGGATCCGCGGAGCCGCAAGCTGGTGAGTTTCCAGGGGATCTAGATCATCCGGGAGGAGCGATGAAGAAGATCGTACTCAACGAATATGGCGTGCCGGAAGATGTGGCGCGTTGCGTGGAGGCGCCGGATGTGGGCGCGCCCTCCCCCGGCGAGGTCGTTTTCGACGTCATCGCCTTTCCGCTCAACCCCGCCGATATCGGCTTTTGCCGAGGCAATTACCGGATCAAGCCGCCCTTGCCCGCGACGCCGGGCGCGGAATGCGTGGGCCGTGTCACCGCCGTGGGCGACGGCGTCTCCCATGTGAAGCCGGGCGATCTCGTCATCAATCTCGCGCGCGAGAACTGGGCTTCGCAACGCCGCGTGGCGGCGGAAGACGCAGTGCCCGTGCCTGCCGGGCTCGACCTCAAACAAGCAGCAATGCTGCGCATCAACCCGCCGACCGCACTCTTGATGCTTACCGATCTCGTGGACCTCAAGCCCGGCGACTGGGTGATCCAGAACGCCGCGAACTCCGCCGTGGGCCGGCTCGTCATCACGCTGGCAAAGGCGAAGGGCATCCGCACGGTGAACGTGACGCGGCGCGAGGATGTTTTCCCCGAACTGATGGCGCTCGGCGCCGATATCTGCCTCACCGACGGGCTGGACCTTGCCGAACGGGTACGCGAGGCGACGGGCGGCGCGACGATCCCGCTCGGGCTCGACGCTGTTTCGGGCGGGGCAACGGCGCGGATCGCCGCCTGCCTGAAGGATGAAGGCACGATCTGCACCTATGGCAGCATGACGGGCGAAGCGCCTTCCGTCTCGGTCGCCGATGTCGTTTTCCGGGGGATGAATTTCACCGGCTTCATGCTGGGGCGCTTCATGGCGCGGCGCACGGCGGAAGAAGTGCGGGCGATCTATGCCGATCTCGGCGAGCAGATGCTGAACGGCGCTATCCATGCGCCGGTCGACAGCATCTATCCGATCGAGGACATTCGCGAGGCACTGATCCGTGTGCAGACGGGCGGACGGCACGGCAAGGTGCTGGTGAGTCCCGGTGGGGAGGTGGCCTGACGCCCCTACCCCTCCATCTCCCTGACGACATCGCGCAGGCGGGCCTTCTCCTCTTCCAGCAGCGGTGTATCCTCGCTACGTTTCAGCGCGATGCGGGCGTGGCGAAGGGCGCTTTTGCGGAAGTCCGGGCCGCCGATTTCGGCGAGCGCCTGTAGCGTCTTGAGAACACGGAGCTGCACTTCGAGAAAGCCCGCGCCGTCGCGGGCTATGGGCCCGAACGCATCGTCAAACATGTCGTCCAGAGACAAGGGCGGCACGAGGACGTTCGGGCAGGCGGCATCAGTGTCTTCCTCCACCTCTCCCTTTTCCGCCCAGGCGGCCAGCAGCCGGAACTGGCGGCCGATAATGTCGATGGCGGTGCCGGGATCGTTGACGCCGGGCGAAAGCGCGCGCGAGGCGATTTCCGTCAACACGACCAGACCGAAACGCGGATCGCCCTGAAAATTACGCTGGTCGCCGACAACGCAGGCATTGCGGCACGCATCCAGTGTTTCGGCCCTGGCCTCGCCTTTCTGCAACCCGCCGATCCAGAGCAGCGGGCGGCGCGCATGCACATAGGCGCCGGGCAGTACGGCGAGGTAAATCCTTACTTCGTCCTGCTCTTCGGCCTTGTGAGCGGCGGCGGACAGAGCCGACATGTCGACATGCTGCACATAACCGGGAAGACCGGAATAGACGGGGATGGCGGAAGCGGGAATATCGGCCTCGCCATTCTTCAGCGGAGCACCGCCCATGAACGGCATGTTTATCCGCTCGTCAAAGGCGGCGCGCGCGGCGTTTTCCACACTCCGCGACGTCTCGTCGACCATGCCGAGACGCGCCAGATGATTGATCCAGCGCAGAAGCGCGATCACCATGATGACGATCACGAGGAGCGTTGCCGCGAACAGCATGGCGCGGCCCGATGCGCCGTAGAGCTCCGTATTGAGCGCGATGATGCCGACAAGGCTGAAGAGGAAAGCCCCGACGAAAACCGCGAGCACGTTCTGTGTGGTCGGGTCTTCGCGCAGCAGTTTTGCCGCGCGCGGCGTGACGTCGCTTGTCGCGGCGCTGTAGGCCGTGACCATCACGGTCAGGGAGAAGGTCGTAACCGCCAGCATACTGGAGGCCAGGATATGAAGGATCGGAGCCACGGCTTCGGAGCCGAACTTGACGGAGAGGTCGGCAGGGATGACCCATCTCGCGCCTGCCGAAAAGAGCGCCGTGACGACGCCGAGCAGCGCGAAAAGCGACGCGCGAAACCATATCTGCCTGGCAATCCGCAGCAGCAGCCAGCGCCATTTGGAAATCATCGGCGCGCGTCCCCGCTCTCGATTACGCTGAGCGATCCATCGGTTTCCAGCACCACGGCGGCTGCGCCGGAAAGCGCGGCCACCCCGCTTTCGCGCAAGGCGGCGCCGACCTCTTCGTGCGTCATACGTTCCTTGCGCATGGCCTTCTCCAGATAAACGCCGTCGCGCACGAGCAGCGCCGGTTCACTCTTGATCAGATCACGGACGCGCCGGGAGCGCACGGACGCCCATGTAAGCACGAATTGAAGACAAATGAGGAGGGCAAGCGCGAGGACGCTTTCCGCCAGGGGCACGGACCTGCTGAGGAGAACGGTCGCGAGGGTGGAGCCCAGCGCGACAGTCACCACCAGATCGAAGGCGTTCATCTTGCTGAGGGTACGCTTGCCGGAGATGCGCAGGAAGACGATCAACATGGCATAGGCCGCCGTGCCGACGATCAGCACACGCGCCAGACCGCTCCATGAATCGAACAACATCTGGCCGGTCATGCGGTTTTCTTTCTGCCTCTGGCGGGTTGCTCAGCCGGATTGCCAGCTTTCCACGCCTTATTCCACGTTCCCATTCAACGCCCCCCTTTAACGTCTTTCTGCGGGTTCCGTTCCGTAATTACGTGTTGCAGCGCAGCATCCGGCGCGCTATCAACGCCCATCCAGACAGGACCCGGTGAAAATCCGGGTGGCTCTTCCGGCCGCCAATCCGCCGGACAACCCGACACCTCCGCTTTCTGGCCTCCCGCTGGACTTTCCCGGTTCCGCGCGGCCCTTGTTTTCGTGTCCCCAGTTCTCCGGATTTCAATGTTCTCAGTCAGCGCCTATCGCCAGCAATGGTTCGGCAATATTCGCGGCGATGTTCTCGCCGGTCTCGTCGTCGCCCTTGCACTCATTCCCGAAGCCATCGCCTTTTCGATCATCGCGGGCGTCGATCCGAAGATCGGGCTTTACGCCTCCTTCTCCATCGCCGTCATCACCGCGATCACGGGCGGGCGGCCGGGCATGATCTCGGCGGCCACGGCGGCGACCGCCGTTTTGATGGTGACGCTGGTGAAGGATCACGGGCTGCAATATCTGCTGGCGGCGACGGTCCTCGCCGGTCTCTTGCAGATCGGCGCGGGAATGCTGAAGCTCGGCTATGTGATGCGCTTCGTTTCGCGCTCCGTGATGACGGGTTTCGTGAACGCGCTCGCGATCCTGATTTTCATGGCGCAATTGCCGGAGCTGATCGGTGTGCCCGCGCTGACCTATGTCATGGTCGCGGCGGGGCTCGCCATCATCTATCTCTTTCCGCTGCTGACAAAGGCCATCCCCTCGCCGCTCATCTGCATTCTCGTGCTGACGAGCATCGCGATCTATTTTGGCTTCGATATCCGCACGGTGGGCGACATGGGCGAGTTGCCCTCGACGCTGCCCGTCTTCCTCATTCCGCAGATACCGCTCACGCTCGAAACGCTGACGATCATCCTGCCCTATTCGGCTGCAGTGGCGGCGGTGGGCCTGCTGGAAAGCCTGATGACGGCTTCCATCGTGGACGACCTCACCGACACGCCGAGCGACAAGAACCAGGAATGTATCGGTCAGGGCATCGCCAATACGGCGACGGGCTTTATCGGCGGCATGGCCGGTTGCGCGATGATCGGCCAGTCGATGATCAATGTGAAATCGGGCGGGCGCGGCCGGCTCTCCACCTTCTGCGCGGGCATCTTCCTGCTGTTCATGATCGTGGTGCTGGGCGACTGGGTGAAACAGATCCCGATGGCGGCGCTCGTCGCCATCATGATCATGGTGTCCATCGGCACGTTCAGCTGGTCGTCGATCCGCAACCTGCGGCACCATCCGCGCAGTTCCTCCGCGGTCATGCTGGCGACCGTGATCGTCGTGGTCTTCACGCATAATCTCGCACTCGGCGTGCTGACGGGCGTGCTGCTTTCCGGCCTCTTCTTCGCCTGGAAGATCGCGCAAATCTTCCGCGTCACCTCCACGCTTTCGGATGACGGGCGCGAGCGCGTCTATATCGTCGAGGGGCAGATATTCTTCGCCTCGTCGGATGATTTCCTCGCCGCTTTCGACTTCAAGGAAGCGCTGGAGCGCGTGGTCATCGATGTCAGCCGCGCACATATCTGGGATATTTCGAGCGTCGCCGCGCTCGACATGGCCGTGCTGAAATTCCGCCGCGACGGCGCGACGGTCGAGATCGTGGGGCTCAACGAAGCGAGCGAGACCATCGTCGACAGGCTCGCCATTCACGACAAGCCCGGCGCACTCGAAAAGCTGATGGGACATTGAGGGAGGAATAGGGATGACGAAGAAAATCGTCGCGCTGGTGGATGGCTCGGCCTATTCGCACAGCGTCTGCGAAAACGCCGCCTGGATCGCCACACGCATGGGCGCGAGCGTCGAACTCCTGCATGTGCTCGGGCGGCGCGAAGGCTCGGAAGCCGCCGATCTCAGCGGCAGCATCGCGCTTGGCGCACGCACGGCGCTTCTCGAAGAACTGACCCGGCTCGACGAGCAGCGCGCGAAGCTGCAACAGCAGCGCGGCCGTGCGATCCTCGACGATGCGAAGGCGGTGCTCACCGAAGCGGGCGTGAGCGACGTCAAGACGCGGCTGCGCATCGGCGACATTGTGGAGGCGGCGGCGGAAGCGGAAGCCGAGGCCGACATGCTGGTGATCGGCAAGCGCGGCGAGGCGGCGGATTTTGCCAAGCTGCATCTCGGCTCGAATATCGAGCGCATCGTGCGCGCAAGTCACAAGCCCGTCTTCGTCGCAGCGCGCAGTTTTCGCGAACCCAAGCGGCTCCTCATCGCCTTTGACGGCGGCGCGAGCAGCCTGAAAGCCGTTGCCCATATCGCGGAGAACCCGCTTTATGCGGGCCTTGAATGCCATCTGCTGACGGCGGGCGACAGCTCGCCCGCTTCACGCGCAAAGATGGACGAAGCTTGCGCGAGGCTTCAGGCGGCAGGACGCGAGGCAAAAACCTTCGTGGCGGACGCCTCGCCCGAAAGCGCCATTGCCGAGCATGTGGAGGCGCTCAATATCGATCTGGTCGCGATGGGAGCTTACGGCCACTCGCATATCCGCAACCTCATCATCGGCTCGACAACGACCGAGATGATCCGCTCCTGCAAGGTGCCGGTGATGCTGTTCCGCTGAAAACGGGAGAACGGCCCCGGATCAGCCCACCCTGGATCAGCCCGACCTAAATCAGTCCCCCCATGGGCGATGACGGGTCCGCATACTTCTTCTTCGGCATGCGGCCTGCGAGATAGGCGAGCCGCCCGGCTTCTACGGCGAGCTTCATGGCGCGGGCCATCCTGATCGGGTCTTTCGCTTCCGCGATTGCCGTGTTCATCAGTACGCCATCGACGCCAAGTTCCATCGCAACGGCGGCGTCCGACGCCGTGCCGACGCCCGCATCGACCAGCACCGGCACTTTCGACTGCTCCACGATCAGGCGAATATTGATCGGGTTCTGGATGCCGAGGCCGGAACCGATGGGGGCCGCCAGCGGCATGATCGCGCAGCAGCCCATGTCTTCCAGCTTCTTCGCCATGATCGGGTCGTCGGTGCAATAGACCATGACCTCGAAGCCGTCCTTCAGAAGAGCTTCGGCGGCGCGCAGCGTTTCGATCATGTCAGGGTAAAGCGTCTTCTGGTCGCCCAGCACTTCGAGCTTCACAAGGTTCCAGCCGCCCGCTTCGCGCGCGAGGCGGAGTGTGCGCACCGCGTCTTCCGCCGTGTAGCAACCGGCCGTGTTCGGCAGGTAGATGACTTTCTTCGGGTCGATGAAGTCGACGAGCATGGGCTCGTCCGGGTTCGTCACGTTCACGCGGCGCACCGCGACGGTCACGATCTCCGCGCCCGCCGCTTCCACGGCGGCAGCGTTCTGCGCGAGGTCTTTATATTTGCCCGTGCCGACGATGAGGCGCGACTTCAACTTGCGGCCCGCCACGTTGAACTCGTCGTCGCCATCCGTGGCCGGTGTCTCGATGCGCGCTGCCGCTTCCGTCACTTCATTTACTCCGTTTTCTGGCCGCTTTTCTGGCCGCTTTTCTGGTCGCTTTTCTGGGCGACGAACCGCAGCCTCCGGATTTCGATATGGCGCTTCGCCTGAAAAAGCGCCTGTCAGCCGCCGCCGACAAAATTCACGATCTCAATGCGGTCACCGTCGCGCAAGCCAACCACTCCATAGGCCGAGCGGGGCACGATTTCGAGATTGCGCTCCACCGCGATCTTCCGGGGCTGGAGGCCAAAGCTCTCAACGAGGCCGAGCACCGTCATGGGGCTTTCCACCTCGCGTAATTCGCCGTTCACCGTGAGCTTCATATTGTCCTTAACGCCTCTCCATTGGCGGGATAATGGGTGAGGGAGGGCCCAAGTGCAAGGCAGCGTGACCTGATGACGGGCGGCTCTGCGGTCCCTCCTCTGCGGCACCCTCAAACCATTGGGCTTACAAGGCTTTTCCTGACGGGGGGAGTTGCGTATAAAGAAGGCCACGATTCGGGGGCGGATGGGGGCCAGGGGACCATATTTTTGCCCTTTTGCCGCCCGATACCCTCCCCTCCACAAGTTCAAACGCGCCGAGACGCCCCGAGACGGAAGTCCTCGATCCGATGGCCAAATCCAGCTCCAGCACGGCTAAGCCGGTGTTCGTTCTCAATGGGCCGAACCTGAACCTGCTTGGCCAGCGCGAGCCGGAAATCTATGGC
>Ga0114898_1000783_pt1 | contig 21778 bp, 17 predicted proteins | sample Malvired_Geostar_FD_83496 | JGI IMG/M metagenome (GOLD analysis project Ga0114898, IMG submission 83496) | Marine viral communities from the Global Malaspina Expedition - Malaspina viral metaG DeepMed_Geostar | ecosystem: Environmental > Aquatic > Marine > Oceanic | place: Mediterranean Sea... | reverse complement strand
GTGGTGGCGGCGGTGGCGGCTTGATGATGTTCACCAGCGTCACCTCCTCCTCTGCTTCGGCCTGCGGCGGTGGAGCCATCGGAGCCAGCAGCATGAGAAGCGCTGCTGCGTGAACAGCCATCGCCATGGTGATACCGGCGATGCGCGCCCAGTTCAGCCCTTCGCTCTGGTCGTTGTATCGAGAGTTGATTTCCAAGTCTTGCGTCATGCGCCGTCAGCTCGGGAGGGGGTGCCGGACGCCATGGACGCCGCGGGCCTGAAATGGTTGCCGCGGACTGTGTGTTCGCGGGAACCTCCTAGGATATACCAAAGTACGACGCCGGTTCCAAGCGCGACTTTGTCTTTTCGTGACGGCGTCAACCGCCCGGGCGCGCCATGATCGACCTCGCTTCTTCCGGGTTGTCGATCCCCTTCTCCAACGCCTGGCTCGCGGCTTCCTTGGCTTCGTTGTTCCGCCCCTCGTTGAGCAGGATCTTCGCGAGGTTGAGATAGCTTCCACCATCGTCATCGAGCGGCGCGGCCTTGCGGTAGGCGTCGATCGCCGCTTCGGTCTGGTCGGAGAAGTAGTAGGCCTGCCCGAGCGCCACGTAGGCGTTGTAGTCCGGTTCCAGCGCCCCCTTCTCCAGACCCTCGTTGATCACATCGATCGCATCCTGCTCATGGCCATCGAGGTTCAGGTAGGTGGCGTAGAGTTGCTGGTATTCCGTCGCTTCGCTCAGCTGCCCCGACGCGCGGAGTTGCTCGAGGACCTCCGCCGACTTCTCTCCCATGCCGGCCTGCTGGTAGACCGCGGCCAGGTTGAGCTGGGCCCGCTTGTCATCGGGACGGGCGGCGGCCACCTGCTCCGCCATCTGCACCGCACCCGTGGCGTTGCCGCTTTCGGCGTGCGCCTGCATCAATACCGCTTGCCACTCCGGCCTGGGCGACTCCGACGATGCGATTGCCCGCTCCATGAGTTCGACAGCCTCCTGGCTGCGACCCGCCTGGAGCAGTGCCTGGCCGTGGAACATCATAGGTTCGGCGGCCTCGCTGCCGGTCTCTTTGAAGAAGCGCTCGTAGGTGGCCAGCGCTTCGTCGATCTTGCCCTGCTGCTGCTGCAACTGGGCGAGATTGAGCATCATCGCGTAGTGATTGTTGTTGTCCAGCGCGTCGAGTTCGACGACCTTGCCGAAATACCCGCTCGCCGCCTCGACGTCGCCCTGCTCATAAGCGGCCTGGGCGGCGACCTGGGCGGCGATCGCCTGTTCGTATGCACTCGTCTTTTCCGAACCGAGCACCTCTTCCGCAAGCGCGACCGCCTCGGCGGTCTTGCCTTCGTTGGACAGGTCGACCATGTCCTGGAGCTTGGCGGCGGTCCGCCCGGAAGTCTTGGCCGCCGGCTCTTCGCGAGTCGCCGAGGGATAGGCGGCTTCGGCGGCAGGCTTTTGCGCAGGCGCCTGCTCGGCGCGATCGCGGCGCGGCACCCGGGTATCGGACTGCTGGGCCACCACGGCACCAGCGGATGCGACGAGGGCGGCGCCAATGGCGATCGAAAGGAAGCGGGTTCGGGTCGCGACGTTCTTCATCGGAGTTCAGCCTTCTTCCCCGCGGTGGCGCTGGCGGGGCGATGTCGAGGAAAGAGAGGACGGTCAACCTAGCAGAAACAGGCTACGGTTCGTAACGCCTTGTGCGGATCGGGCTTTCGTGGTTAGCGGCAGTTGGGCGTGCGTCCGGCGGCACGCGCCTGCTGGTAGGTCGGCGCCAGTCCGTCGGCACGCGCACGCAGTTCGGCGATGCGATTCTGGGGGTCCGGATGCGTCGACAGGAACTCCGGGGCCCGGTTCCCGCCGGCCTGGATCATGTTCTGCCACAGGGACACCGCGCCCTGCGGATCGAAGCCGGCCTTGGCCATCAGTTGTTGTCCAACGACGTCCGCTTCGCTTTCCTGGGTCCGGTTGTTGGGAAGCAGGAAGGCCGTCTGCACCGCTGCGCCACCCAGTTGCTGCGTGGTCTGCGCCGCGCCGGAGCCGTACTGCGAGCCCACCAGCGCACCGATGATGCCCAGCCCGGCCTGTGCGCCCATCTGCCGCGTCACCCGCTCGTCATGGTGGCGGGCAACGACGTGGCCGATTTCGTGGGCGAGCACGCCGGCGAGCTGGTCCTGGTTCCTGGCCACGGTGAAGATTCCCGTGTTGACCCCGACCCGGCCCCCGGGGAGCGCGAAGGCATTGGGAGATTCATCGACGAAGACCGCCGTTTCCCAGTTCGTCTGCCAGCCCGCGGGCAGCTCACGCGCGATGGCGTTGACCACGCACCTCACGTACGCCACCTGCGAGGAATCACGGCTCTGCGGGAGTTCCGCCTTGTACTTGGCGAAGGCCTGTGCCCCCATCCGGTCCAGGTCCTGCTGGGACACGGCCCCGACCTGCTGGGTCCTGCCGGTGGGGGAGGTGGTGGTGGCACAGGCGGCGACGACGGACGCGACCGCCAGGCCCAGGAGCAGGCGCTTCATCGTGGTGACTCCTTGAGGATCTCGAACCGGAGCCTTTTTGTAGTCCCGCGATGATGAACAGGCCGTCAATTGGGCCGCCGCGGAGGTTTCCGAGCGCCGCGGCGGATCCAGGTCGATCAGATGTCGAGGTTCGCCACCTTCAGTGCGTTGTCCTCGATGAAGTCGCGGCGCGGTTCGACCACGTCGCCCATCAAGGTGCTGAAGATCTGGTCGGCGGCCACGGCATCCTCGATCCGCACCTGGAGCAGACGACGCGTTTCCGGGTTCACCGTGGTCTCCCACAGCTGTTCGGGATTCATTTCGCCCAGGCCTTTGAAGCGCTGGATCTGGCGACCCTTCTTGGCCTCGTCCATCAACCATTCCTGGGCTTCCGCGAAGCTTTCGATCGGCTGTTCCTTATTGCCCCTGATGATCCTGGCACCGTCGCGGATCAGCCCGTGCAACTGGGCCGCGGCTTCGCGGAGGGGGCGCAGCTCGCCGCCGTCGAAGGCTCCCAACGGCAGGATCTGCAGGAACTCTTCACCCATGTGCTGCCGTTTGACCACCAACGCCGCGGGATGCCCCTCGGTGGCGCCCTGCAGGCTCAACCGGTAACGGGGTTTGCCCAGGCCGCTGCGGTTGAGTCGCTTCTCCAGCGCATCGAGCTCGTGGCGCTCATCGATGTTCTCGGCCAGGTGAACCGTGTCGAGGGGTGTGAAGTCGATCAGCGCTTCCAGAACCTTGGGGTCGTAGCGATGGGCATTGCGGGCGATGGTGTCGCGTGCCCCGGCGAAGGCCAGCAGCAGCCCTTCCAGCGCCCCACCGGTGATCGGCGGCTCGCCTTCGGCGGGTACCAGTGCAGCGCCTTCGATCGCGTTGCTGGCGAGGTAGGCATTGAGCGCCATGTCGTCCTTGAGGTACAGCTCGGTCTTGCCCTGCTTGATCTTGTAGAGCGGCGGCAAGCCGATGTACACGTGGCCGCGTTCGATCAGCTCCGGCATCTGCCGGTAGAAGAACGTCAGCAGCAGCGTGCGGATGTGGCTGCCGTCGACGTCGGCGTCCGTCATCAGGATGATGCGGTGGTAGCGCAGCTTGTCGGGGTTGTACTCGTCCTTGCCGATGCCGGTGCCCAGTGCGGTGATCAGCGTCCCCACTTCCGCACTGGCCAGCATGCGGTCGAACCGAGCGCGCTCGACATTGAGGATCTTGCCCTTCAACGGGAGGATGGCCTGGGTCTTGCGGTTGCGCCCCTGCTTTGCCGAACCACCGGCCGAATCACCCTCCACGATGAACAGTTCAGACAGGGCCGGGTCCTTCTCCTGGCAGTCGGCCAGCTTTCCGGGAAGACCGGCGATGTCCAGCGCGCCCTTGCGACGCGTCAGGTCGCGGGCCTTCCGCGCCGCTTCACGGGCCCGCGCGGCGTCCACCACCTTCTCGGCGATCGCGCGTGCTTCCACGGGGTGCTCCTGGAGGAACTCCTCCAAACGTGCACCGAAAGTGTGCTCAACTACTGGCCTTACCTCGGAACTGACCAGCTTTTCCTTGGTCTGCGACGAGAAACTGGGGTCGGGTACCTTCACCGACAGGACGGCGATCATGCCCTCGCGCATGTCGTCGCCCGAGAGATTGACCTTCGCCTGCTTGGCGATCCCGTTCTGCTCGATGTAGTTCGACAGGGTGCGGGTCAGCGCGGCGCGGAAACCGATGAGATGGGTACCGCCATCCTTCTGCGGGATGTTGTTGGTGAAGCAGAACATCGTTTCCTGATAGGCGTCCGTCCACTGGATCGCCACGTCGACGGTGATCCCGTTCTGCTCGCCGGAGACGGCGATGACATTGGGGTGCAGCGGCGTCTTGAGCTGGGCCAGGTGCTCGACGAAGGAGCGGATGCCACCTTCATATTCGAAGACATCACGCTTGCCTTCCCCGCGCTCGTCCACGAGCGTGATCTTCACCCCGGAGTTGAGGAATGAAAGCTCGCGCAGACGCTTGGCCAGGATGTCGTAATGGAACTCGACGTCGGTGAAGATGCTGCCCGCAGGTTTGAAGCGCAGCAGGGTTCCGCGCTTGTCAGTGGCCTCGAGCTTGTCCAGCGGGTAAAGCGGGACCCCGAGCGCGTATTCCTGCCGGTAATGCGCACCATCGCGCCAGATGTCGAGCCACAGATGCTCGCTCAACGCGTTCACCACCGACACGCCGACGCCGTGCAGGCCGCCGGACACCTTGTAGCTGTTGTCGTCGAACTTGCCGCCGGCGTGCAGCACGGTCAGGATCACCTCGGCAGCCGAAACCCCCTCTTCCTTGTGGATGTCCACCGGAATCCCGCGACCATTGTCGGATACGCCGACCGACCCATCGTCGTGCAGGGTGACGATGATGTCGTCCGCATGGCCCGCCAGGGCTTCGTCGATCGCGTTGTCGACAACTTCGAAGACCATGTGATGCAGGCCGGTGCCGTCATGCACGTCACCGATGTACATGCCGGGACGCTTGCGCACCGCTTCGAGTCCCCGAAGTACGGTGATCTTGCTGGAGTCGTACGTCTGGTTTGGCACGCCATCGGACGCCGCAGACTGTTCGGAGGAAGGATCGTGCTCTTCGATATGACTCATTCGACAATCAACTCCAGCGACGCAACCACCGCACGATGCGGCGAGGTCGAGACACATTTATATGTAGTGGAAGTATAACAGGCGGCCTCCCCGGAGCTCCGGGGGACGCACTCATTGAAGCCGTTGGACGCTGCCATGTTCCACGTGGAACACGGGGTGCTCGATGCCGGTGAGGCCAGGAACGTCTGCTTCGGTCCCGGTGACAAATATCTGGGCGCCATAGGCCAGCACACGGCCCAGCACCCGCTCCCGGTGGGCTCGGTCGAGTTCCGAGCCAAGATCATCCAGAAGAAAAACGGGCCAGCTTCCGCGCTTCGCGGCCTGATGCTCCGCCTGGCTGAGCAACGCAGCGAGCGCAATCAGTTTGGCCTGGCCGCGGGATAGCGCCTCGCGCCCCGGCAGGGAGGCAAGGCAGATGCGCCAGTCGGCACGATGGGGGCCCACGGAGGTGTGACCTGTCAGCAGGTCGCGGTCCCGGGATAGCAGGAGTGCATCGGCCAGGGACACCTCCTCGCGCCGCCACCCAGGGACATGTTCCAGGCAGGTCCGCCCCAGCGAAGGAGCACATACGGAAACCAGCTCGGAAAAAAGGGGGGCGATCTCATGGATATAGGACGCCCTGTAGCTGTCGAGGGCTTCGCCCGCCAGGACCAGCTCAGCATCCCATGGCTCGAAGTGCCTCATTGGGGCCCTCGCCTTCAGGAGCGCGTTTCGCTGTTTGAGGGCCCGCGCGTAGCGGCGCCACAGCGGAAGAAACCCTGGTTCCACGTGGAACAAACCCCAGTCCACGAACCGGCGGCGGACTTCAGCCGGCCCAGTGACCAGGGCGTGGCTGCCAGGCTCGAACGACACCACCGATAGAGCGGCGCACAGCTCACCCAGATTGGAAACATCCTGGCCGTCAAGCCGGCCTTCCCAGCGGCTCCCGCTGTGACGCAGCCCCGCTCGATGGGACACCTCCCGATCCGTGGCGGGGTCCCCGACCCGCCACTCCACGAAGACTTCAAGTTGATCGGTCCCACCGCGGACCAGTCCATCGCGCACCCGCCCGCGAAAACTGCGGCCGTAGGACATCAGGTGCATGGCCTCCAGGAGCGTGGTCTTTCCCGCGCCATTGCCGCCCGTGATCAGATTGAAGCCGGGCTCTGGAGCCAATCGCGTTTGCTCAAAGCCGCGAAAGTTCCGGATATCAAGCCTGGTCAGGTACATCCGCGTGTCTCAGGTTCGAAATCCAGAAACGATCACGCCCGGAACAGGCCGGGCGCGATCTGGGGCGTGTTCCACGTGGAACGTTACAGCCGCAGCGGCATGACCACGTGGCGGCATTTGTCGTTGGTGGCTTCACGCACGAGCGCGGAAGAATTGGCATCCCTCAGCGCCAGGACCACCTGCTCTTCCCGCAGGGCGGTCAGCGCATCCAGCAGGTAGTTGACGTTGAAGCCCACCGCAAGGTCGTCGACCCTGGTGTCGGCTTCAACCTCCTCCTGCGCCTCTTCCTGCTCCGGGTTGTGGGCACTGATCTTAAGCTGGCCAGGTGAGACCTCGATGCGGACACCGCGGTACTTCTCGTTGGACAGGATGGCGGCACGCTGCAGGGACGCCCGCAGCACCTCGCGATCGATCCTTACCTCCTTGTCGGCCCCAATCGGGATAACGGCTTCGTAATCCGGGAAGCGGCCGTCAATGAGCTTGCTGGTAAAGGTGACGTCGTCGCGCTTGACCCTGATGTGGCCGCGTCCCATTTCCAGCTCCAGCTCCCGGTCGCCGCCTTCCAGCAGACGCTGCAGCTCGGTCACACCCTTGCGCGGAACGATGATCTGCCGCTTGGTCTGGGTGCTTCCCTCGTAAGCCGCCTCGCACAGGGCCAGGCGGTGGCCGTCGGTCGCGACGCAGCGCAGGGTGTCTTCGCGCAGGTCGAACAACAGCCCGTTGAGGTAATACCGGACGTCCTGCTGGGCCATGGCGAACGCGGTACGTTCGATCAGCTCCTTCAGCGTGGCTTCCGATACCCGGACCCGCTCCGTCGCTTCCACCTCATCCACCGAGGGGAAATCGTTCGCGGGCAGGCTGGCGAGGGTGAACCGCGAGCGTCCGGCCGACACCGTGATCTTCTCGCCGGACTGGCTGACGCTGACCCGGCTGCCATCGGGCAGGGCGCGGATGATGTCGAACAGCTTCCGCGCCGGGATCGTGGTCTCACCGTCCTCGGCATCCTCGACCAGCACCCGGGAGACCATCTCGACCTCGAGGTCGGTTCCGGTCAGCGACAGCTGGCCGTCCTTGACCTGGGCCAGCAGATTGGCCAGCACCGGGAGGGTCTGGCGCCGTTCGACCACGTTGACGACCTGGGCCAACGGCTTGAGGAACACTTCTCGTTGCAGGCTGAAACGCATTCGGTCCTTCCCCTATGCCCAATACAAAAGAGTGGAATAAATCAAAAGCATGGTGGTGGTGGTGCTGGCGAAACCGCGGGAAAACTCACGTAACCCACTGAAATACAAGAATATAAGGTGCAGGCAAAACTCTGTACAACCCAGGTCCCGGCAGCGGGACAACCTGTGGACAACTTTTCTGGCTACCGCCGCGGACCCACTTGTCCACAACTTGTCCCGCATCCGCCCACACGTTTCATTCGCTGAGTTTCCTGATCAACTTGTCCCAGTCCTCGTGCAGCTTTCCGTCGGTTTCCATCAACGTCCGGATCTGCCGGCATGCGTGTAGCACCGTGGTGTGGTCACGGCCGGCAAACGCATCGCCGATCTCGGGCAGGCTGTGCTCGGTCAACTCCTTGGTCAGCGCCATCGCCATCTGCCGCGGACGGGCGAGTGAGCGGGTGCGGCGTTTGGACAGCAAGTCCTTGATCTGCAGGCCGTAGTAGTCTGCCACGGTCTTCTGGATGTTGGGGATGCCGACGGAGTGCTGCTGTGCGCGCAACAGGTCGCGCAGCGTTTCCTGGGCAAACTCGGGCGTAATGGTGCGCCCGGTGAAGTTGGCCCGTGCCGTGAGGGTGTTCAGTGCCCCCTCCAGGTCACGCACGTTCGAACGCATCTTCTTGGCCAGCAGGAATGCGACTTCCTCCGGGATGGCCGCGCCGCGTTCGGCGGCCTTGGACAGGACGATCTGGGCGCGCGTCTCGAAATCCGGAGGCTCGATCGCAACGCTCAGCCCCCAGGCCAGGCGCGACTTGAGTCGGGGTTCCAGCCCCTCGACTTCGCGCGGATAGCGATCGCAGGTCAGGATGATCTGCTGCTTGCCATCGAACAGCGCATTGAAGGTGTGGAAGAACTCCTCCTGCGTGCGGTCCTTGCCGGCGAAGAACTGGATGTCGTCGATCAGCAGGGCGTCGACCTGCTGGAACTGGCGCTTGAACCCGTCCATCGCCTTTTCCTGCAGCGCCTTCATCATCGCGCTGAAAAACTGTTCGCTGCGCAGGTACATCACCCGGGTGCCGGGATTGGCCTGGCGCATGGCGTTGCCGGCGGCGAACATCAGGTGGGTCTTGCCCAGCCCGGTGCCGCCGTAGAGCAGCAGCGGGTTGTGCGCCCGCTCGCCCGGTTTGAGCGCGGCCTGCCATGCGGCGGCGCGGCCCAGCTGGTTGCTGCGGCCCTCGACGAAGTTGTCGAAGGTGTAGTGGCTGTCCAGATGCCCGTTGAATGTTTCGACGGCAGCTGCCAGAACCGGCCGCCCGGCCGCGACCGGCGTCGCCGCCGGAGTGGTGGGCGCGCGCGGCATCGAACCGACTTCGAGGCTGACCTCGTCGCTGCCGGCGAAATGGGCGAGCAGTTCCCGGATCCGGTCGAGGTACCGCTCGCGGACGTGTTCCACCACGAAGGCGTTGGGCGCGTACAGCACCATTCCGCGGTCGTGGCGGCTGGCCTGGAGTGGTTTGAGCCAGGTGTGGACGTCCTCGGCCGGGAACTCGGCTTCGAGGCGTTCTAGGCAGCGGGGCCAGGCGTCCATAAGGTTCGTGTGCTTGAAATCGTGCTTGTGCATGCGCCGCCCGTGCGCCACGCAGGCGACGCGAGCCACGGATGATCAGGGGTCGACCAGACTAGCATGCGCGGGCGGTCCATCCGTGGCGGGCGAGGAGCCACGAGGACTACGCCACATAAGGCGGCGCATCCGCGGCAGTTGACCTGCCGCCGGCCATGTCGTTAGACTTGCCGGTCTTTTCCGCCGTAACCGCAGAGCCGCCCCGCATGGCCACCAAGCGCACCTACCAGCCCAGCAACCTCAAGCGCAAGCGCGACCACGGCTTCCGTGCCCGCATGGCGACCGCCGACGGCCGCAAGATCCTGGCGCGTCGCCGCGCCAAGGGCCGCAAGCGTCTCTGCGCGTAAGCGCCGGACCTGCGGCGGCGGTCCACTGACACCGCCGTCTTTCCCACGATGACGACCCACCGGTTCCCGCGCACCGCGCGGGTACGCGCGCGTCCGGACTTCGACCGCATATTCAAGCAGGGCCGTCGCGTCGCGTTGCCCGTGCTGGCCCTTCATTGGACGCCGCCCGCTGCGGTGGATGATTCCGGAGAGCCAACCACGCCCACGCCCATGCCTGTTCCGGATTCCGCCGGTGGGGCACGCCTGGGCCTGGCCGTGTCGCGAAAGGTGGACCGCCGTGCCGTCGGCCGCAACCGGGTAAAGCGCGTCCTGCGCGAAGCCTTCCGCCAGCGGCGCGGGTTCCTGCGCGATGGCGACTATGTCGTGGTTGCGCGTCCCGGTGCGAGTGCACAGGACGCCGACCAGTTGCGCCAGGCATTCTTCAACCTGCTGAAGCGCGCAGGTGCACTGTCTCCCGCGGCAGCCGCGTTGCCCGGACCGGCAGTGGCCGGCACAATGCCCGCGCCGAGTCGAACCGACGACTCCCCTCCCAATGATCCCGCGCCGGGTCCCGGCGCCGGTCGAGCCTGCCGGACACCATGAACCAGACCCGCTTATTCCTTCTTTTCGCCTGGGTGATGGTGGCGACCCTCCTCTGGATGGAGTGGAACAAGGAGTCCGTGGCCCCGCCGCCGGCGCCCGCCACGACGAGTAGCGAAGGCAGCATCCCCGACCTGGACCCGTCGCTGGACGGGCAGGTCCCCGCGGCGCCTGTGGTGACTGCTCCCCCTCCCGGGGTGCCGGCCAGTGGTCCGTCGCAGACGACAACCGCGGCGCCCCAGGCGGTGGCGGTCGTCACCGACGTGCTGCGCGTGGTGCTGGACGGAGGCGAGGTCCGTCGCGCCGATCTGCTCCGTTATCCGAGCACGGCCGACGAGGACAGCCCGCCGGTCAGGCTGTTCACGCAGGACCCCGCCAACTACTTCGTCGCGCAGAGCGGATGGGTCAGCAACAGTGGGCGCGCGCCGACCCACCAGGATGGCTTCACGCTCGATCGCGAAGCGATTCCGGCGGGCGCGGACCTCAAGCTGGATCCGGGCGAAGAGCAGGTGGTGGTCCCGTTCCGGTGGACAGGCAGCGAAGGCGTCACCATCCGCCGGACGTTCACCTTCAATCGCGGCGAGTACGTGGTGCAGGTGCGCGATGAGGTGATCAACCGCAGCAACGAGCCCTGGCAGGGTTTTGTCTATCGCCAGCTCAGCCGCGTGCCGCGGGCGCTGGAGAAGTCCGGGCCGATGAGCGTCGAGCAGTACAGTTTCCAGGGCGCGGCGTGGTACAGCCCCGGGGAGAAGTACGAGCGCCGCCCGTATGACGAGTTCGTCGAGGACGGCCCGCTCAACCGGCAGGTCACCGGCGGCTGGATCGCGTTCCTCCAGCATCACTTCTTCGGTGCCTGGATTCCGCAGCCCGGCGACACCACCACGTTCTCCCTGGCCACCCCGAGCGACAACGGTCGCAGCCATTACCTGATCCGTTCGCTGGGCCCGGGCCTGCAGGCGCCTCCGGGAGGTTCGGCCGCCACCGAGGCACGGTTGTGGGTGGGCCCGAAACTGGTCAGCCAGATCCAGGCCCAACAGGTGCCGGGGCTGGAGCGAGCGGTCGATTTCAGCCGCTTCAGCATCATGGCTACCCTGGCCGGCTGGCTCTTCTGGGTGCTCGAGAACCTGCACGACCTGCTCGGCAACTGGGGCTGGGCGATCGTCGGACTGGTGCTGGTGATCAAGCTGCTGATGTACCCGCTGTCGGCGGCGCAGTACAAGTCGATGGCGAAGATGCGCAAGTTCCAGCCGCGGATGGCGCAGTTGAAGGAGCGCTATGGCGACGATCGCCAGAAGCTCCAGCAGGCGATGATGGAGCTGTACAAGAAGGAGAAGATCAATCCCGTCGGTGGCTGCCTGCCGCTGTTGGTACAGATGCCGGTGTTCCTGGCCCTGTACTGGATGCTGTCGGAGTCGGTCGAGCTGCGCCATGCGCCGTGGATCCTCTGGATCCAGGACCTGACCGCGCGTGATCCCTACTTTGTGCTGCCGATCATCAACATGGCACTGTTGTGGGCGACGCAGAAGCTCAACCCGATGGCCGGCATCGACCCGATGCAGCAGAAGATGATGCAGCTGATGCCGCTGGTCATGGGCGTGATGTTCGCCTTCTTTCCGGCGGGCCTGGTGCTGTACTGGGTGACCAATGCCGGCCTTGGACTGCTCCAGCAATGGTGGATGATCAGGAAGTACAGCGAGGCGCCGGCTAAGGCCTGACCGTCTCACCCGGTTTCGCCGCAAAGCCCGCCCTCGTGGCGGGCTTTGCATTGGTGCCCCATCTGCGACGATAACGACATGCAGCCATCCCACCGCGACACCATCGCAGCGATCGCCACGGCACCGGGTGCCGGCGGCATCGGCATCGTGCGCCTGTCGGGCCCCGGCTCCCGAACCATGGGCGAGTGCATCTGCGGGCGCACGTTGGCGGCGCGACGCGCGCACCACGTGCGGTTCCACGATGCGGACGGCGAAGTGCTCGACGACGGTATCGCGCTTCTCTTCCCGGGGCCGGCCAGCTACACCGGCGAAGATGTGGTCGAGCTGCAGGGCCACGGTGGCGTGGCGGTCCTGCGGGCGCTGCTGGGCCGGTGCCTGGAGCTGGGGGCAAGGCACGCACGCCCGGGCGAGTTCAGTGAACGCGCCTTCCTTGAAGGCAAGCTGGACCTCGCCCAGGCCGAGGCGGTCGCCGATCTGATCGCCGCGGGCGACATCCGCGCCGCCCGCGCCGCCCGACGGACCCTGGAAGGCGATTTTTCGCGTCGGGTCGATGCCATCGCCGAAGGCCTGCTGGCGGTCCGGGTCCATGTCGAAGCGGCGATCGACTTCGCCGACGAGTCGCTGGAGACGCTGGGCGGTGACGGACTCAGGCGGCGGATGGCCGACCTGCGGATCGACCTCGACCAGCTCATGCTCGAAGCCGAGCGGGGGCGGCGTCTGCGCGACGGACTGCACGCGGTCATCGTCGGGCCACCCAACGCTGGAAAAAGTTCGCTGCTCAACGCGCTCGCCGGCGTCGACCGTGCCATCGTCACTGACGTTGCCGGCACCACCCGGGATCTGTTGCAGGAAGTCGTGCGGGTTGATGGCGTGGAACTGACGCTGGTGGATACCGCTGGCTTGCGCGACGGTGGCGACAGCATCGAACGGGAAGGCATGCGCCGCGCCCGGTCCGAGCTGGATAGGGCCGACCTGGCGATCATCGTGCTCGATGCCCGTGATGTCACCGGCGGTACCAACGTGATCGCCGATTCGATCGCAGGCGTCCCGGCGCGGCTGTGGCTGCACAACAAGATCGACCTCACCGATGGCGAGGCGGCCGCTGTCGCCGATGGCGGAACCGATCGCCACCTCGCGGTGTCCGCCCTGACCGGCCAGGGGCTGGAGGAAGTGCGCAAGGCACTGGCGGCACTCGCAGGGGGCGCGCCTTCAAGCACCGAAGGCAGCTTCACCGCGCGCACCCGCCACGTGGATGCACTGCGCCGCGGCGCCGTCGAGCTGGCGCAGGCGGCACGGCACCTGGAGCTGGAATCGCTGGACCTCGCGGCGGAGGCGTTGCGCGTGGCCCATGACGCATTGGGAGAGATTACTGGCACGGTTCGCGCCGATGATCTCCTGGGCAGCATCTTTTCGAGCTTCTGCATCGGCAAATAGAGTGTGATGACAGTCACATTTGGCGTCGGTGGTGGTGCGTGGTGTGGCAGGCTCCGGCGGCCGCGCTTGACAAGAGCACCGCGCTCTCGCGAACTTGTGCATGTGTGCCCAGCAGGTCGCACTTCAGGGGAGCTCTACATGAACACCAAGATCAAAGACCGGCATCCGCGCCGGCTTGCCGCCGTTTCACGCCTGTCGCTTGCACTCGCTGCCGGTCTGGCGCTTTCCGCCTGTGGCGGCGACGATGCCGCACCGGACCAGGCGGCACCGGGCACCGCGCCGGCCACCACACCGGCCGCGTCCGAACCCGCACCCACGCCCGAGACGGCCGTCGCCGACAGCGTCAACGCGCTCGGCGAGGACGAGCTGCGCCAGGCGGCACGCGCGGCCTATGCCGAGAATCGGCTTTACGCTCCGGCCGGCGACAACGCCGTCGAGTACTACCTCGCCCTGCGTGACAAGTCGGAGGGGGATGCCTCGGTATCCAGCGCCCTGACCGACCTGCTGCCGATGACCGTCATCGCCACCGAGCAGAGCATCGCGCGCGACGACTTCAGCGAAGCACGGCGACTGGCCGCGCTGCTTGAGAAGGCCGAGCCTGCGCATCCGGCGCTCTCGCGTTTGAAGAGCAACATCGATGCCCGCCAGCAGGCGGCGGAAGAGCGCGCAGAACGCGAGGTCGTCACCGCCGAGCAGCAGGCGGCCCAACAGGCGGAACTGGAGCGCCAGCGCCTGGCCGACCAGCGCCGCCAGCAGGAAGAAGCGGCAAGGCAACTGGCGGCCCAGGAAGCGGCCGAAGAAGAAGCCGCTGCTGCTGCGGCAGCCAACGCCGCCGCCGCCGCGACGGCCGAGCGTGAAGCCGCCCAGCGTCGGGAAGCCGAGCAACGTGCGGCCCGCGCCGCTGCCGCTGCCGCGCAGCCCACCGCGGCCGACCTGCGCCCGCTGTCCACGCCGGCTCCGGACTTCCCGCGCGACGCGCTGCGGGCCGGTACCTCCGGCGAGGTGCTGGTGGAGTTCACCGTCGGGACCAACGGTGCGGTGACTTCGGCACGCGTCGTGCGGGCTGAACCGTCGCGTGTATTCGATCGCGCCGCGTTGGATGCGGTGCAGCGCTGGCGGTTCCAGCCCCTGTCGGCTCCGGTGACGACCCGGCGCGCGATTGCCTTCAACCCGACGCGCTGACCGCGCCGCGGCAGGCACCGCACCAACCCAGCAGTCCCAGGAAGCCCGGCCCATGCCGGGCTTCCTGCCATCTGCTAGCCCGAGATCGCGAGCTTTTCCTGCCCGTATCGCCGGACGGCTGCGTACCAGAGCAGTGCCGCCAGACCCAGCCCCGACGCCAGGTAGACCGCCCAGACGTCCGGGGCGATCGGTTCGGCCCGGATCACCTTCAGGATCATCTGGTTCTGGGCCAGGAACGGCACCGCGAACTGCCACATCTCCGACTTCAGCGGGTTCACCGCCAGCAGCATGATCGGCAGCATCGGAAGCAGCATCAGCCAGGTCATATGGCTCTGTGCTTCCTTCATGCTGCGCGAGGCGGCCGAGAGGAACGTCAGCAGCGTGGTACCGATGAACAGCATCGGCAGCAGGATGAGCAGCAGCTTTCCGATCGCCACGAAGCGCACGTCGAGCATCTCCGCCATGCCGGTGGACAGCTGTGCACTGAGCTTGAACGCCAGGAGGGTCAGCAGCAGCGAAGTGATGCCGACCAGCCCGGCCGCGGCGATCTTGCCGCTGACAATCGCACCACGGGTTGCCGGCGTAGCCAGCAGCGGCTCCAGCGATTGCCGCTCACGCTCGCCCGCGGTGACGTCCATGATCAGGTAGGCGCCGCCCAGGAACGACATCAGGATCAGCAGGTAGGGCAGCAGCAGGGCGAGCAGTGCGCCACGCTTGGCCTCCGGCGTGGCCAGGTCGCGGCTGCCGAGCGAAACCGGCCGGGTGATGGTGGCATCGATGCCTCGGGCGTACAGCCGCAGCGCGCCCACCTGGTCGGCGTAACCCTGCAGCGCCACCTTCACCCGTTGCACCGGGATCTCCGCGTTGCGCTGGGTGCTGTCGTGGATCAGTTCGACCGGTGCGGGACGCCCCGCAGCCCATTCCTCGCCGAACGAGTCGGAGATCGACAGTGCGACGTCGACTTCCTGCGACTGGATGGCAGACTCGATGCTCTCCGGCGGCGGGATGGCCTTGATCCCGTGGCTGGCGAGGAAGGCCACCAGGTTGGGCGCATTCTCGGCGCCAAGGACAGGGACCTCCAGCTCCTTGTCCAGCTGCGTCCGGGCCCGGTTCTCGGCCATCGCGCCGATGCCGAGCATGATCGCCGGGTACAGCAGCGGGCCCATCAGCAGGGTCAGGGCCAGCGTCCGGCGATCACGGGCGAAGTCGCGCAGTTCCTTGCGGGCCACCGACCACAGGGTGGCGAAGGTGCCGGGTGCCCGGCGACGGTTCGTTGGCTTGCTCATGCGTGCAGTCCCTCGTCGGTGCCGATCGCACGCACGAATGCGTCCTCCAGGTTCTGTTGTCCGAACCGCGCACGCAGCTCGTCGGCGGTGCCGGCCGCGACCACCTGGCCCTTGGCGATGATGACGATGCGGTCACACAGTGCGGCGACCTCCTGCATGATGTGGCTGGAGAAGATCACGCAGCGCCCCTCCGCGCGCAGTTGCTGGAGGAAGCCGCGCATGGCGCGGGTGGTCATCACGTCCAGCCCGTTGGTCGGCTCGTCCAGGATCACGTTGCGCGGATCGTGCACCAGCGCGCGCGCGATGGCGGTCTTGGTGCGCTGGCCCTGCGAGAAGCCTTCGGTCTGCCGGTCCAGGATGTCATGCATGTCGAGTGCGGCCGACAGCGCATCGGTGCGGCTGGCGATCTCGGCGGGCGACATCCCGTGCAGCTCGCCGAAGTAGGCGATGTTCTCGCGTGCGGTCAGCCGCTTGTAGACCCCGCGGGCGTCCGGCAGGACCCCCAGCACACGGCGCACGGTGGTGGGATCGCGCTCGGCATCGACGCCATCGACCTCCACGCGCCCGCTGTCGGGCTTCATCAGGGTGTAGAGCATGCGCAGCGTGGTGGTCTTGCCGGCGCCGTTGGGGCCGAGCAGGCCGGTGATCTCGCCGTCGCGGGCGCGGAAATCGACCCCGTCGACGGCTTTCACCGTGCCGGTCTTGGTCTTGAACGACTTGTGCAGCTCGTGGGCGCTGATCATCGCGGGCTCCGGATGGATCGATCCGATCCGTCGTGCTGTCGGTGGAAAGAGAGATGAACGGTGATCACGGTGACCACCCGTTGAAATGCAGGAACGGCGGCACGTAGCTCAGCGTGTCCAGGCAGGCGGTATCCAGTGCATCCACGTCGGGCTCTTCGAAGTACTGCCCGATGAGCTTGGGCGTGCAGCCGACCCAGGAGACGTTGTGGCCCTGCCCGCGCAGCACCAGGTGGCGCCCGTTGGGGAGATTGGCCACCACCTGTTCGCCATAGCGCGGCGGGGTGACCGGATCGAGCTCGCCCGACAGCAACAGGACCGGGACGTCGGACTGGAAGGGCTCGTGGAAGCCTTCCGGCGCGGTGCCGTGCGGCCACGACCTGCAGGGGGCGAAGAAGGACTCGGCGACGCCGGAGCCGATGATCGTGTCGGCCGCCATGTCGTCCGGGCGGTAGCGGCCGGCATCCTCCGCGCACAGCACCGACCACTGCATGCCGCGGGTCATCTGGCCTTCCATCTGGTCGCTGCCCATCTGCAACAGCGACATCAGTGGGGCGTAGCGTCCGTGCGCCGCCTCGTCGATCACCAGAGGCAGCAATGACGCCGTCTGCGGCGCATAGGAAAACATGAAGGTCAGGCCGCCGACGGCATCGGCGGTGACGGTGTCGCGCTTGAGTTCGCCGGTGCTGGGGTCGCGGAAGTCGACTTCGACCGGTTCTGCCTCCAGCCGCTCCATCACGGTGCGTAGTTGCGCGCGCATGTCCCGTGGATAGCGCTCCGCGCAAGCGGGCACTTCGCGGCACTTCTCCGATTGCAGTGCCAGCGCATCCTCGAGCGTCCGGGCGAACTCGCCGCCGACCACCAGGTCGTTGGGCGCCACGCCGTCCAGCACCAGTGCACGCGTGTGCTCCGGATAGGTGCTGGCGTACTGCTGTGCCACCCGGGTGCCATAGGAGACGCCGATCAGGTTGACCTGCCCGGCACCGATGGCTTGGCGCACCAGGTCGAGGTCCTGCACGGCGTCGGTGGTGGTGTACAGCCGCGGGTCGGCGCGTTCGCCCATGCCCGCCGCACAGTCGGCCGCGAACTCCGCCATCGTCGCGGCATCGGGCGATTCGATGGCCTGCATCGACATCGGCTGTCCGCCCGCGTCGAGGCAGTCCAGCGGATTGGACGCGCCCGTGCCGCGCTGGTCCACCAGGATGATGTCGCGCTGCTTGCCCGCCTCGACCAGCGTCGCCCTGGCGGTGGCCGCGTGTTCGGTAGCGGCCTGGCCGGGGCCACCGGCAAGGAAGAAGACCGGATCGTCGGTGCCGCCGCCCTTGCCGCTGTTGGCGGGCAACCAGGCGATGTTGAGGCTGATACGGCGTCCATCGGGACGGGCGTGGTCCTCGGGTACCTCCAGGGTGCCGCACTGGGCTTCCGTCGGCGGCTGGCCGCCACTGCCCGGGAGCGAACAGGGCTCCATCGGGATGCTGCCGAAATGGTGGCTGCCGACGCGCGTCGGCCCCTCCGCCGTGCCGTTGCATCCGGCCAACAGCAGGGCCGCCACGACGGCGGTGGTGAGTACGCAGGTTCGCATGGTGCCCCTTTTCTCGCGACGGCGATTGCCCGTCAGGATGACAGACGGGAACCGGGCGTGGAACGTGACAAAGGTGATGCGTCGGCGCTACTTGGAGGAGACGTACTTCTCGCGCCGTACCCGGCGCATCTCCAGCCCCGACTCCTTGAGCGCCTCGAAACAGGCGTCGACCATGTTCGGATTGCCGCACAGGTAGGCGATGTCCCCTATGGGGTCCGGGGTGAACTCCTGCAGGAACTGCTGGACGTAGCCGTGGCGCACATCCGCATGCGCCTGTGCCGAGCCGGGCTGGGGCAGCTCGCGGGAGAAGCAGGGCATGAACCGGAAGTTCCGCGGGAAGCGTTCCGCGAAGGCCCGGAACTCGTCGCCGTACAGCAGCTCGTCCGGGTTGCGCGCGCCCTGCAGGAGCACGACCTCCACGCCCCGCTCGACGATCGCCTGCTCCAGCAGCGGCAGCATCGAACGGTACGGGGTGACGCCGGTGCCGGTAGCGATCAGCAGGTAGCGCCGGTTGTCGTCGGCGGGCATCAGGCAAAAGCGGCCGAACGGACCGCTCGCATCTACCGTCTCGCCAATCTCCAGGCCCTCGAACAGCGCAGTCGCCGCGCCGCCCGGCACGTAGCTCACCGCGATCTCGACCGCCTCGCCCGGCTCCATGGCGTGGTCGTGGATGGTGGCCAGCGAATAGCTGCGCTTGGTCGGGGTGCCGTCGGCGTAGGCGAAGTGCACCTGGATGAACTGGCCGGGGATGAAATCCAGCGGCTGGCCATCGTCGCGGACGAACACGTAGTGCCCGACGGCGGGCGCGAGCATGCGACGGGACACGAGCTTGAGCGGAAAGTGCTGGATCGCCACGGAACAGGGGCCTTGCAGAGTGGGCGACCGTGCCGGCGGAGCGGGCGAAAGGCCCGCTGGCGTACCGCGCTGGAACACAGCGTGGCGGCACGCGACCCGGCCGCGGCCATCAGGCCGCCTATACTACCGGGATCGCCCGGCGGCTTCCCGCCGACGGCTCTGCACGCTCCACACCAAAGGCTTCGACCCGATGACACAGAACCAGGCGAGCCCGTCCACGGCGCCTGCCGTGCCGGCGCTGTCGATCCGCGACCTGCGCAAGACCTACGACAACAAGGTCGAGGCGCTCAAGGGCGTCTCGCTCGACGTGGCCGAAGGCGACTTTTTCGCACTGCTCGGCCCCAACGGGGCCGGCAAGAGCACCCTGATCGGCATCGTCAGCTCGCTGGTCAACCTGACTTCCGGCTCGGTCCAGGTGCATGGCATCGACCTGCGCCGCGACCGCTCGGCGGCGATGCGGATGATCGGACTGGTCCCGCAGGAGATCAACTTCAACACCTTCGAGCAGCCGCTGGACATCCTGGTCAACTACGCCGGCTTCTACGGCGTGTCCCGCGACGAGGCGATGGTGCGTGCGGAGGAGGAGCTCAAGCGCGCCCAGCTGTGGGACAAGGCGCGCATGATGAGCCGCACCCTGTCGGGCGGCATGAAGCGAAGGCTGATGATCGCGAGGGCGATGATGACGCGCCCGCGCCTGCTGATCCTGGATGAACCCACCGCCGGCGTCGACATCGAGATCCGCCGCGGCATGTGGCAGACCCTGCGCGAGATCAACGCCGCCGGCACCACCATCATCCTGACCACCCACTACCTGGAGGAGGCGGAATACCTCTGTCGCAACCTTGCCATCATCGACCGCGGCACCATCGTCGCCCAGGGCCCGATGCGGCAGTTGCTCGCCAGGCTCGATGTCGAAGGTTTCGTGCTGGACATCGACGGCGAGCTGCCGGCGCAACTGCCGGAGATCGAAGGCACCATCGTGGTCGCACGCGACGACCACACGCTGGACATCGAGATGCCGCGTGCAATGGATCTCAACCGGGTCTTCGGCGTGCTCGACCAGGCCGGCATCCGCGTGCGCTCGATGCGTACCAAGTCCAACCGGCTGGAGGAGCTGTTCGTGCGCATGGTTGCCGCCGGCGATGCCGCGCCTGATGACCCCGGCCCGGCACAGGTGCCCGACAACACCCGCACCGGCACGAGCGCAGGAGGCCAGGCATGAACCGCAACCTGGTCGCCCTGGGCACCGTCGCCCGTCGCGAAGTCCACCGCATCCTGCGCATCTGGGCGCAGACGCTGGTGCCGCCCGCCATCACCATGACCCTGTACTTCCTGATCTTCGGCGGCCTGATCGGCTCCCGGATCGGGACCATGGACGGCATCGACTACATGGACTTCATCGTGCCGGGGCTGGTGATGATGAGCATCATCCAGAACAGCTACGGCAATATTTCCTCGAGCTTCTTCGGCGCCAAGTTCGGCCGCCATGTCGAGGAGCTGCTGGTCAGCCCGATGTCGAACTGGGTGATCCTGCTGGGCTACGTGACCGGCGCCGTCGCACGCGGACTGGCGGTCGGCGCGATCGTGCTGCTGATCGCCTCGCTGTTCACCGAAGTACAAATCCCGCATCCGTTCGTGACCCTGACCACGGTGTTCCTCGGCGCGGTGATCTTCGCCCTGGCCGGCTTCGTCAACGCCGTGTTCGCCAAGAAGTTCGACGACATCGCGATCGTGCCGACCTTCATCCTGACCCCACTGACCTACCTCGGTGGCGTGTTCTATTCGGTCAAGCTGCTGCCGGACTGGGCCGAGGCGATGACCCACGCCAACCCGATCTTCTACATGGTCAATGCATTCCGCTATGGCCTGCTCGGGGTCAGCGACGTGCCGCTCTGGATCGCCTACGTGCTGATGCTCGGGTTCGTCGTGGTGCTCGGGGCGCTGGGGTTGTGGCTGCTCAAGCGCGGGGTCGGGCTGCGCAGCTGATCTGATATCGTCGCGGTTCGCCATGGAGGGCGCGCCGACGCAGCACTCCGGGCCGGAACATCCGAACCGATCGAGGAGTGCCTGAATGATCCGTCGCCTTTCCCTGCTTCGTCCGCTTGTGCTGGGCATCGCCTTCGCTTCCATGCTGTCTGCCTGTGGCGGTGACGATTCTTCGACCGCGGCGGCAACCGTCGGAGCTGACGCGCCTGAGTCCGATGTAGCGCCTGAGGGCACCGCAAACGTGGCTGCTCCGGCAACCGATGACGATTCGCGAAACGATGTAGATCCAGATGAATCCGGTTTCACGATCGAAAGCGTGCCGATATCGGAGGTTTCGCTGGGCGAGTTTCCCTACTTCTCGATCCCTGAAGGCCATCGAGAGGATCCGCTGAACACTGTGCGCCTCGACTTCGCACAAGTCGCGTTCTGGACCGGTGACCGATACGAAACCATTGAGGGTCGCGTGTACGCCACCGGCATCCGGCGCGAGCGCGACAGCGGCAAACAGTTCTCTTCGCTGCAGGTGGCACGTGACCTGGAACAGGCGATCAAGTCCGCAGGCGGTGTAGAAATTTTCCAGGGTGAAGAGCCAAAGCAGGAGCGCGAAGCAAAGGCGATCCAATCGCTCATGCGGCAGTACGATCTCGAAAGCAAATGCTGGGCACATGATCCTGCACAGGTGTTCGTCATCCGGCGGGAAGATCGCGAAATATGGATTCGCGTCTGCCAGAGCAGGCGCGTTGCGGGTTTCATAGTCGGGGAAACCCAGGCGTTGGTTCCGACTGTGACCCTGCTGCCGGCGGGCGAGCTCAAGCAGCAGCTTGATGCCGATGGCAAGGTCGCGCTGCAGGTGAACTTCGCCACCGACAGGGCTGAGATCCTCCCGGAGTCGCAGCCCCAGATCGAGCAGGTACTGGCCCTTCTGCAGGCGCACCCGGACCTGAAGCTCTCGATCAACGGGCACACCGATGACAGCGGCGATGCGGCACACAACCAG
>Ga0114898_1000781_pt1 | contig 21836 bp, 19 predicted proteins | sample Malvired_Geostar_FD_83496 | JGI IMG/M metagenome (GOLD analysis project Ga0114898, IMG submission 83496) | Marine viral communities from the Global Malaspina Expedition - Malaspina viral metaG DeepMed_Geostar | ecosystem: Environmental > Aquatic > Marine > Oceanic | place: Mediterranean Sea... | reverse complement strand
TCCCGCCCGCGCCGGGCGCTTCGCCCTTCCCGCCGATGGACGAACCGCTGGTGCTGACACCGGCCACTGAAGAAGACTTCGGCGAGCCCGCTCGCCCCGCCTGGGAACCAGGCGAGCGCACCGAACCGGCGGCGCCGGACGGGGAAACCGTATTGTTCGAGGAGGAGCCGACCTTGGCGGTGCTGCGCCACGAGGTCGAACCGGCCGCGCCACGCCGCTTCGACTGGAGCGTGACCGGCGCCTGGGTGATCATGGGGCTGACCGGCCTGGCCGCCTGCGCCGCCGCCGCCGCCTCCTTCCGCAAGGCCATGGTCGACGAGTCGTCGTTGAACGACTTCATGGTGATCGGCTGGGTGCTGGCCCTGATCGGCGTCATCTGCGTCGGCGTCTCGTCGTGGAATCTGTTCGTGCAGTGGGGTCGCCGGGACTGACTTTGCCAGCCGGGCGGCGTGGTGCTACGCCGCCGCCATGAGCATTCCCAACGCCCCCCAATCGATGGAATTCGGCCTCGGCGAAAACGCCGACATGATCCGCGAGACCACCGCCCGCTGGGCCACCGACCGGCTCGCCCCGCTGGCCGCCGAAATCGACGAGAAGAACCAGTTCCGCCGCGAGCTGTGGCCCGAAATGGGCGAGATGGGCCTGCACGGCATCACGGTCGAGGAAGAGTACGGCGGCCTCGGCCTCGGCTATCTCGAACACGTAGTGGCAATGGAGGAGGTGTCCCGCGCCTCGGCCTCGATCGGCCTCAGCTACGGCGCCCACTCCAACCTGTGCGTCAACCAGATCCGCCGCTGGGGCACGGAGGAGCAGAAGCAGAAATACCTGCCCAAGCTGATCTCGGGCGAACACGTGGGCTCGCTGGCCATGTCGGAGGCCAGCTCGGGCTCCGACGTCATGTCGATGCGGACGCAGGCGAAGAAGGTCGGCGACCGCTACGTCCTCAACGGCACGAAATTCTGGATCACCAACGCCCCGTCGGCCGACACCCTGGTGGTCTACGCCCGCACCGGCGAGGGCAACGGCGGCGTAACCGCCTTCCTGATCGAGCGCGGCATGAAGGGCTTCAGCGTCTCGAAGAAGCTGGACAAGATGGGCATGCGCGGCTCGGACACCGCCGAACTGGTGTTCGAGGACTGCGAGGTCCCGGAAGAGAACGTCATGGGCCCGGTCGGCGGCGGCGCCGGGGTGCTGATGAGCGGCCTCGACTATGAGCGGGCGGTGCTGTCGGCGGGCCCGCTGGGCATCATGCAGGCGGCGCTGGACGTGGTCCTGCCCTACGTCCGGGAGCGCAAGCAGTTCGGAAAGCCGATCGGCAGCTTCCAGCTGATGCAGGCCAAGGTCGCCGACATGTACGTGGCCCTGAACTCGGCCCGGGCCTACGTCTATGCGGTGGCCAAGGCCTGCGACGCAGGCAAGACCACCCGCTACGACGCGGCGGGCGCGATCCTGCTGGCCTCGGAGAACGCCGTGAAGGTCAGCCTCGAGGCGGTCCAGGCCCTCGGCGGGGCCGGCTATACGAAGGAATGGCCGGTCGAACGGCTCGTCCGCGACGCCAAACTGTACGACATCGGCGCCGGCACGAACGAGATCCGCCGCTTCCTGATCGGGCGGGAACTGCTGGGGAACTGAGGCGGGAACCTCGGCGCGCCCCGCCCGGTTGCTCCTTGCATAGAAAGGAGCCCGCCATGCCCGCCAAATCCGCCGCCCAGCAGAAGGCCGCCGGGGCCGCCCTGTCCGCCAAGCGAGGCGATACGCCCAAGTCCGAGCTGAAGGGCGCCTCGAAATCGATGGTCGACTCGATGAGCGAGAAGGAGCTCGAGAAGATGGCCGGCACCAGCCGCAAGGACAAACCCGAGCACAAGTCCGGCGACTGACCCCGGTCGTCCGAACGATTGACGTTTGTTAAGTGGCGCGGCGCCACGGTCACGCCTAGACCGGGAAAACCCCGTTCGCGAGTCCCAGCAGCCGCCCATGCCCGACTACGACTATCAGGCTGATACACGGCCCTTTTCGCAGGTGCTGGAGGACATCGGGACCAAGGACGATCCCAAGCTGTACCTTGGAGAGTTGGTCAACGCATTCGGGGAGCGCGGCTTCGGGGCGCTGATGCTGTTCTTCGGCCTGATGAACATCGCCATCGGGATCATCCCCGGCACGACGACCATTCTCGGGGCTCCGCTGTTGCTGATGGGCCTGCAGTTGGCCACCCGCGCAGATCAACTTTGGCTGCCGAAGTGGGCGCTGCGGCGGTGGATCGAACGCGAGGCCTACCGGAACGGGGTGGAGAAGGTGCTGCCGCGGGTCAGAAAGGTGGAGCGGCTTTCGAAGCCGCGCCTGTCGGTCATGACGAGTGAACTCTCGGAAATTCTGATCGGGGTCGCCACGGTCGTGCTCGCCTTCATCCTGATCCTGCCGATCTGGGGCGGAAACCTCGTGCCGGCCCTGATCATCTCGACCTTCGGCTTCGGCCTGATGCAGCGTGACGGCCTGGTGGTCCTGATCGGGTGGCTCGGCGTGGCCGGCGTCGGCGTCTTTATCTGGGTGGCCTGGGAACTGGTCAGCCGGGCCTTCCTGGCGGTCTATCAGATGACCGGCCTGGGCTGAAACGCACGAGGCGCCGGAGGGACGAACCCTCCGACGCCTGCGAGAACCGGAAACAATCAGCTGCGGAACAGCGACAGAACGAGCTGCGGAGTCTGGTTGGCGATGCCCAACGCCTGAACCCCGAGCTGCTGCTTCGTCTGCAGGGCCTGGAGCTTGGCGCTTTCCTTCGCCAGATCGGCGTCGACCAGGTTGCCCACCCCCGACTCCAGCGCGTCCGACAGCTTGCCGACGAACGTGATGTGGGTCGAGAGCGCCTTCGACTTGGTGCCGAGACGCGCGAGCGCGCCCGAGACGGCGTCGATGGAGTTGCTGACGGCCGTAAGCGAGGCCGTCGCCTTGGTCAGGGTGTCGATCGACTGCGTGGTGGCGACGGATACCGTCGTGCTGCCCAGGGCCATGACTTCCGCACCGACCGTCAGCGTGGACGTGCCTTGCGCATTGGCCAGGGCCTGGAATCCGGTGGCGCCGGTCTTCAGCAGGTTGATCCCGTTGAATTCCGCGTTGCTGGAGACCGAGGCGATCTGGTCGCGCAGAGCCTTGAAGTCCTCGTTGAGGGCCGAACGGGCCGAGGTCGTGAGCGACGCGTCGGTCGCCGCCAGTGCCTTCTCCTTCATCTGCAGCAAGAGGTCGGAGACCGTCTCGCCCGCCGCCAGCGCCACATCGACCGCGGCGACGCCACGATCGAGAGACTGTTTCACCGCGTTCAGCGCCCCGATTTCGGCTCGTTGGCCCTGGGCGATAGCCCAGATAGCCCCGTTGTCCTTGGCGTTGGCGACGGACTTGCCGGTGTTGATCCGGTTTTGCGTCGTCGCCAGCTGGGCGTTGGTCGCGTTGAGGTTCTGGAGCGCGATCATCGCGCCCACGTTGGTGTTGACCGACATAACCATCGGCTGTCCTTCCATTCTGGAGGTGGGGAACGGCCTTCTGGCCGCGGAACCGGTTCTGGTTCGCGCACGGCTACGCAAGGATCGGGCCGGACGCCTGACCGGACAGTCCATTGTTCCGTCGTGCATTTTCCACCGCGACCTTGTTGAGACCCGGCAGAATTGACCGGCGAAACAGGGAGGGCCTGCCGATCCTTTCCGGGTCCGCCGCGTTCCTTCGGGCTCACATGATCGTTGTTAACCCCGGACGGCTTCGCTACCCCTGTCCGGACATCACCGGAGCCGTCCATGACTCGCCAGAGCGACCGGTTCGAGGGCACCTCGGACTATATCGCCACCGACGACCTGAAGATCGCCGTCAACGCCGCGGTCGCGCTGGAGCGGCCGCTGCTGATCAAGGGCGAGCCGGGCACGGGCAAGACGGTGCTTGCGTATGAGATCGCCCGCGCCCTGAACGCGCCGCTGATCACCTGGCACGTCAAGTCGACCACCAAGGCCCACAACGGCCTGTACGAATACGACGCCGTCTCGCGGCTGCGCGACAGCCAACTGGGCGAGGAACGCGTCCACGACGTGCGCAACTACCTGAAGCCCGGCAAGTTGTGGGAGGCTTTCACCGCCCCCGCCCGGCCGGTGCTGCTGATCGACGAGATCGACAAGGCCGACATCGAGTTTCCCAACGACCTGCTGCAGGAACTCGACCGGATGGAGTTCTTCGTCCAGGAGACGGGCGAGACCATCCGGGCCGCGGTCCGACCGATCGTGATCATCACTTCCAACAACGAGAAGGAACTGCCGGACGCCTTCCTGCGCCGCTGCTTCTTCCACTACATCCGCTTCCCGGACGACGAGACGATGAAGGCGATCGTCGAGGTCCACTTCCCCGGCATCAAGCCGAGGCTGGTCTCCGAGGCGCTGAAGACCTTCTATGAAATCCGCGACACGCCGGGGCTGAAGAAGAAGCCGTCGACCTCGGAGCTGCTCGACTGGTTGAAGCTGCTGCTGGTTGACGACATTGATCCGGCGACCCTCCGCGAGACCTCGCCGAACCGGCTGATTCCGCCCCTGCACGGCGCGCTGCTCAAGAACGAGCAGGACGTCCACCTGTTCGAACGGCTGGCCTTCCTGAACCGCCGCGAGGGCGCCCGTCCGGGCGTCTGAACACACGAACGAACAGGTTTCGTCATCCCGATTACCGCGATTTCACTGGATTCCCGGAGGCTGGAGCGCAGGATGAAGGCGACAAGGACCGACACCATGCCGATGCGCCCCCTTCTGGTTCCCGCCCTCTGCCTCGCGGCTCTGACCGCGGCATGCGACGGCGATGCCGTGCGCATCACCTCGACCCATACGGAGAATCCGGACGCCAAGGGCGCGCTGAAGGTCGTCGAGACCCTGCAGTGTCCGCAAACCATGGGATCACTGACCCGCAAGGGGACCGCCATGGAGGGCGGCGCCGTCTGCACCTACGCCGGCCCGCGCGGGGCCGAGGTCAGCCTGCATCTGGTCAAGCTGGACGGGGCGGAGCCCGCCGAGGCGCTGAAGGCCTTCGAGGACCGGCTGTCCGCCGCCATGCCGCAGGCGGTCGCGCAGCTGAAGGCCGCCTCAGGGACCGAGGCCGAACGCCAGGCCGCCGCCGAAACTGCCGGTTCGTCCGGGAACCGGGCCTCGGTCCGCGCCCCCGGGGTCGACATCCAGGCCGAGGGGGACGACGCCACGGTTCGCCTGTCCGGGCTGAAGATCGAGTCGAAAGGCGACGAGGCCAGCGTGCGCATCGGCGGTTTCCATATCGACGCCAGCGAAGGCGAGGGCAGCGTCAACATCGAAGGATCCGAAGGCGGCGACAGCGTCAGTGTCCAGGCCAACCAGGACGCGGCCGAGATCCGCACCAGCACGGGCAGCGGCGCGACCCGGGCCAACTGGATTCTGACCGACAACCGACCATCCGAGGCCGGCTGGCGCCTGGTCGGCTACGAGGCCCGGGGCCCCGCCGGCGGTCCGATCGTCGTGGCGACGGTGCGGGCTCGCGACCGGGATCGCGGCCGGGTGTTCGAGGACGCCAAGGATCTCGTCACCCTCAACGTCGGCGAATAGCGGCCGTCAGGGTTGATCGCCGCGCCGGGATGCGTCACCTGACCTGCCACCCGCAGGATACCGCCTTGGCCGCCACCGCCCGATCATCGTCGAAGAAAGCCCCCCGCGCCTGGCAGCGGATGCTGTCCGGCCGCCGGCTGGACCTGCTCGATCCCTCGCCGTTCGACATCGAGGTCGAGGATATCGCCCACGGCCTCGCCCGCGTCGCCCGCTGGAACGGCCAGACCGTCGGCGAGCACGCCTTCTCGGTCGCCCAGCACAGCTGCGTTGTCGAGGAGATCGCGGCCCATATCCGGCCGGGGCTGGAACCGAAATGGCGGCTGGCGGCCCTGCTGCACGACGCCTCCGAATACGTCATCGGCGACATGATCTCGCCGTTCAAGGCGGCGCTGGGGGTCAGCTACAAGGATTTCGAGGCGCGGCTGGAGCACGCCATCCACATCCGCTTCAGCCTGCCGCCGAAGACGCCGCTGGAGATCAAGAAGCTGATCAAGGAGGCCGACAAGGCCTGCGCCTTCTTCGAGGCGACCCAGCTGGCCGGCTTCACCCGGCAGGAGGCGCTGGGTTTCTTCGGCAAGCCGCCGGCGGGCTACGATCTGATCATCGAGCCCCTGCCCGCGCCCGTCGCCCAGCAGCGCTATCTGGAGCGCTACCGGGTGCTGGCCGAGGCGGTCGGTCTCGTCCCCGCCGCCGACGCCTGGCATACCGAATAGGCATGGCGGGACCGGCGGAACAGGGCGTGCGCATCGGCCTCTCGGCGGTGGTCATCGCACTCCGCGACCGTCAGGCCTGCGTCCTGACCACCCCCGGCGACGACGGCGCCCTGGCCCTGCCGTTCGGCCCATTCGACCCCGCCCGCGACCGCACCTTCGAGCTGGCCCTGCGCACCTTCGTGACCGCCCAGACCGGCTTCCGGCTCGGCTTCGTCGAGCAGCTCTACACCTTCGGCGACCTCGGTCGGGCCAGCCCGCGCGCCACGCCCGGGCCGGAGCGGCGGCGCGAGGTCTCGGTCGGCTATCTGGCCCTGACCGCCGACGCCGCCGACGCGCCCCTGGCCGAGGCGCGCTGGACGCCGGTGCTGGACATCTTCCCGTGGGAAGATCGCCGCGACGGGGCCGCCGCCTGCCTGCCGCCACTGCTCGAAGGATTGGACGCGTGGGCCGGGAGCGATCCCCGCCGCCGCAGCCGGGTCGACACCCTGTTCGCCCCCTCTCCCGCCCACCGCTGGAACGAGGGCCGCGTGCTGGAGCGCTACGAACTGCTCTACGAGGCCGGACTGGTCGCCGAGGCCGCCCGGGACCGCGATCGGCCGATCCCCCCGCAGGCGCCGGGCCGGGCCATGGCCTCGGACCACCGCCGCATTCTCGCAACCGGCCTCGGCCGGCTGCGCAGCAAGCTGAAATATCGGCCGGTGCTGTTCGACCTGATGCCGCCGACCTTCACCCTGTCGGAACTGCAGGGGGCGGCGGAGGCGGTCGCGGGCCTGTCGCTGCACAAGCAGAATTTCCGCCGCGGCGTCGAGCGCACCGGCCTGGTGGAGCCGACCGGCCGCCTGTCCGCCGCCACCGGCGGGCGACCCGCCGAACTGTTCCGCACCGTCGCGGGCGACCTTTCAGCGGCCGACACACTGGGCCTCCCCCTGCCGGCCCAGCGCTGAAGGACCCGTCCCCGGCAGCGGGCCCAAAGAAGGCTCCGGAAGGGCTTGCGGCCCGGCCCCCGCGCCATTAGAGAAGCCGCTCGCTCGACCAAGCGTCCTACGGCCCCGCGGAGAGGTGGCAGAGTGGTCGAATGTACCGCACTCGAAATGCGGCGTGCCTTCACGGGTACCGTGGGTTCGAATCCCACCCTCTCCGCCACCGGCCCCGGAACAGGTCTCTGATCTCGCCTCAGCCCCGATCTTCCCTCCGGATAAGGGCGTCGTTTGCGTCGGCCGGGGAAGCGAGCTCATCAATCTTCAGCATCAGCGCCGTGGCGCTGACGGGCTTGGTCAGAAATGCGTCCGCGCCCGCTTCCCGGGCCATGATCTCGAAATGGGGAAGCGCATTGGCGGTGAGCATGCAGATCGGCACGGGCGGGAGGCCGGCCTCACCTTCCCTCTGCCTTATGCGCCTGACCGCCTCCAGGCCGTCCATTACCGGCATCTGCATGTCCATCAGGACGAGGTCAAAGGATCCGCCCGCCGCCGCGGCGACAGCCAGTTCGCCATTCTCGACCGAGCACACCGCGACGCCCATCGGCTCCAGTATGAGTTCGACCACGCGACGGTTGACCGGATGATCTTCGGCGAGGAGGACGCTGAGCGGCCGCTCCGTCCATTCGGGAGACGCGGCCGGCTGATCCGGCTCAAGGACGGCGGAGGCCAGGGGGACGTCGATGGTGAAGGTGGAGCCCTGCCCGACCGTTGACCGGGCCTCGATCGTCCCGCCCATCAGCTCGACCAGGCGCCGGCATATCGACAGGCCGAGGCCCGTCCCACCGAAGCGGCGCGTGATTGAGCCGTCCGACTGCTCGAACGGCTGGAAGAGCCGGGCGCCGGCCTCGTCGTCGAAGCCGATGCCCGTATCGCTCACCGAAAACCGCACCCGGCAGGGGCCGTCGGTGCAGTCTGCCTCCACGGCCAGGGTGACGCCCCCCGTCTCGGTGAATTTCACCGCATTGCTGAGCAGATTGTTGAGTATCGGCCGCAGCCTCATGCCGTCGCCGGCGAGGATCAAGGCCGCCGAATCCGGCATCTCCAGCCGGAATGTGAGCCCCTTGCTCTCCGCGCTCGCGGCGAAGAGGGCCGCGACGCTTCGCACCATGGCGGCGAGATCAAATGGCTCGTTCTGGATATCCAGCCGGCCCGCCTCGATCCGGGCCAGGTCGAGAATGTCCGTCAGGAGGGCCTCAAGGGCGCGCGCCGACGTCGCTATGAGGTCGACCATCTCCTTCTGCCGCGAATCGACGGCCGAATTGGCCAGCGCCTCGGCCACCCCGAGAATTCCGTTGAGCGGCGTGCGGAGTTCGTGGCTCATATTGGCGAGGAAGACGGACTTCGCCCGGTTGGCCTGCTCCGCCCGATCCCGCGCCTCGACCAGACAGGCTTCGGTTTCATATCGATCGGTGAGATCCCGCACGATGGTGGTGAAGAGGGTCTCCCCTCCCGCCACGATGCGGGCCAGCGAGGCCTCGATCGGGATTTCGACCCCGTCCTTGCGCAGGCCCCGGATGGGTCGTCGCTGGGCCATCTGCAGACTGTCGCAGGGCCCTTCCGCAAACCGGGCCACGTGCCGGCTGTGGTCGCCGCGGAACCGCTCGGGCATGAGCCGCTCGATGGGCCCACCGACGATCTCGTTGGCGGCGTAGCCGAAGACGGCTTCGGCCCCGGCGCTGAAGATGACGACCCGCCCTTCCCTGTTGGCGATGATGATGGCTTCCGGCGATATGCGGAACATCCCGGACAGCATGTCACGGTTGCGGGTGGCGGAGCGTTCGATGGTCCGCCACCGGGTCACATCCTGGACGATCCCGCGCATGCGCACCGGAGCGCCCGACCCGTCGCGCTCGACCTCGCCGTACTCGTGGACAAAGCGGACTTCGCCGTCCGGGCGGACGATCCGATGGTCGATCGCATACTCCGCGCCATCTTCGACGGCGCGCCTGACCGCTTCCTCGACCAGCGCGCGGTCCTCCGGATGAACCCGGTCGAGGAAGGCGGCATAGCTCGCCTCGAACGCGTCGACCGGCAGTCCGAACAGGCTGAAGATCTCATCGGACCAGAGCAGTTCACCCGTCGGGATCGTCCATTCCCAACTGCCCATCTGCGCCAGCGCCTGGGCCCTCTTCAGGCGCCAGAGCAGTTCTCCGGGCCCGGCCCCGGAAGCCTCCCCGCCATTTGCGGACCCGGGCGGAATACTGCGGCGAAACAGTCTTCCGGTATCAGATCCATCCACGTCGGCACCCGAACACGATTGCTCCCATTCCCTCGCCCTGAAGCGAATCGCGGAGCCCGGAAACCGTCCGCGGGCGCGGCGAGGCGCGGGGCGCCAGAAGCGCCCGGCCCCTCTCTAAGCTCCGCGTGTATCGGATTGCCCGCGAGGGGCGCCGCCTTGCACCCTCGGCGCTACTCAGGGCCTCGATGCGACGGATCGCCGCACAACCGTATTCCCGGGACCGGACGAGGCTGATTCCACCGCCTCGCCGGCGCAAACGCGGTCAAGGCAGATGCCGGCCAGAGGACACGGACACCGCGTGTCCAGATCCTTTCGCGGAGCAAGGTCGGTGAGATCCTTCATCACGCTGAGCAGGCCGAGCGCGGACGCCGGGGACAGGCTCTCGGGCCGGAAGCCGTCTCGCAGCGCCGGCTCGTTGGAGATGACCGCGGCGTCGGTTTCAAATCGTCCGCAACAGATGCTCCAGTCCGGGAAATGCCGCGCCGGCGCCGGCTGGTCGCTGATGATCGACAGCGAACCATGACGGGTGTCGCAGGAAATGGCTCCATAGACTTGTCTGACGCTGTCCTTGGGTCCTTCAAGGACGCTGAGAAAGCGGCCGCCGTGAGCGAACAGGACCCCGGTCACGTCCATGGCGGCCTTTCGTCGGGCCCCAGCCGCCTGGATCTGCTCGAGCAACTCGTGGAGAGGGCGAGGATTCTTGGGATTCGCGGTGCTGTGGTAGATCAGCCGGTGACAGCCGTTCCCCGCCGGCGCGCGCCGAGACGCGCCTCGGGTTGAGCCGAACGCCCCTTGGGGCCGGGTCTGCGGCGCGCCCGCCGGCGCCAGGCAAACGCCAAGGCCGCCGTCCTCGCAGCTGTCGAACTCCACGCCCATGGCGGAAAAAACCTCGACCAGTGCTCGCAGCGTCCGGCTGTTCGCGTCCACGGGGCCGCGAATTCGCTCAAGCCGCTTTATGGTTTCCAGGCTCAGGCGACAGCGTCTGGCCAGTTCCGACTGATCGATTCGGACCAGCGCACGTCCCGCCCTGATCTGCTCGCCCGAAAGCACCGTCAAACTGGAATGCATCAATCTGTAATCCGAATTACGCCTTGAGGGCAATTTCTTCCGCCCTTGGACACAGCAATGAGCCCTAGGCTATACTTGGCACGGAAATAGAAACGCTTTGGATCACTCCAATGCGTCTATTTCCTTTAATAACATGGGAACGCGAAACACTATTTACCAAAAATTACTCAATCACATGCGTGATCTAGAACGGGATCACGGCGCACCATTGTAGACGCTCCCGACAAGAGAATTGGGGTTATGCCAAGGCCCTTGCGCCGACGCGTCGCACCGAAGCCGTCTCGCCTGTTTGATCGAGGATTCCATGACACAGTTCGAACCGGCGGTTCGGCCCACGGATATCCGGGTCATGGTGGTGGACGATTCCGCCGTCGTCCGGGGACTGATTTCGCGACAACTGAACGCCGAGAGCGGTATCGGGGTGGTCGCGACGGCGGCCAATGGCGAACTGGCCCTGGCCGAACTGGCGCGCCGGGAAGTCGATGTCGTCGTGCTCGACATCGAGATGCCGGTGATGGACGGCCTGACCGCGCTCGGCGAGATCGTCGCACGCTATCCGGCGGTGCGTGTCGTCATGGCCTCGACCCTGACCCGACGGAACGCCGAGATCAGCATGAGGGCGCTCCACCTCGGGGCCAGCGACTATGTGGCCAAGCCGGAGACAGGCCTCGGCGCCGCAGAAGAGTTCCGGCAGGAACTCGCCGCCAAGATCCGCGCCTTGGCCGCCCGGCGCGCGCCGGCGGCCACGGTCCGGGCGCCCAGCCAGTCCGCGCCGGCGGCGCCGGCCCCGATGGTTCCGGCCCGTTCCCCGCGAACCCGACCCGGCGTCATTCTCATCGGCGCCTCGACCGGCGGCCCGCCTGCCCTGCTGAAGCTCTTCGCCGCCCTGCGCGGCGCGGTCGAGCAGCCGATCCTGTTGACCCAGCACATGCCGCCCACCTTCACTGCCCTGCTGGCGGAGCAGCTGACGCGCGCCGGCGACCGGCCCTGCGCGGAGGCCAAAGACGGCGACCGGATCAGGCCCGGTCACTGCTACGTCGCGCCGGGCGGCTGGCATATGACCGTGGCGCGTGAGAGCGCAATGCCTGTGCTTCGCCTGAACCAGGACCCGCCCGAGAACTTCTGCCGGCCCGCCGTCGATCCGCTGTTCCGCACGGCCGCCAGGGTATTCGGCTCCGGCGCGCTCGGCGTCATCCTGACCGGAATGGGTTCGGACGGAGCGCTGGGTTGCGAGGCCCTCGCGCGCGCCGGCGGGCATTTCATTGTCCAGGACGAGGCCTCGAGCGTGGTCTGGGGCATGCCGGGCGCCGCCGCGGCCACGGGACTCGCCGGAGGGGTTCTGCCCCTCGATCAGATCGGACCCTGGGTCCGACGCATCAGTGGAGCGACATCATGACCGGCCCGGACTACGACCATTTCTGTCGGCTGGTCCGGCAACGGTCCGGCCTCGTCCTGACCCCCGAGAAGGCCTATCTCGTCTCCAGCCGGCTGGCTCCGGTCGCCCGCGCCGAAGGTCTGGGCACAGTGGCGGAGTTGCTGGCCCTGCTCCGAAGCAGGGCGCCGGAAGCCCTGCTTCAGCAGGCCGTCGACGTCATGGCGACGCACGAGTCCTACTTCTTCCGCGACGCCGCGCCTTTCGAACAATTGGCGGACTCCGTCCTGCCGCCGCTGATCGCCGCCCGGCAGACCCAGCGGTCCCTGCGCATCTGGTGCGCCGCATGCTCCAGCGGACAGGAGCCCTATTCCGTCGCCATGATCCTGATGGAGATGGGACACCGGCTGGCGGGATGGAAGCTGGACATCCTGGCCACGGATATGTCGGAGCCTATCCTGCGCAAGGCGAGCACGGGCCTCTACAATGACTTCGAGGTCAACCGGGGCCTGTCGCCGGAACGCCAGGAGCGCTGGTTCAAACAGGAGCCTGACGGTTGGCGGGTATCGCCAAAGCTGCAGCAGATGGTCCGGTTCAAGCCGCACAATCTTCTGCAGGGCACGGCGGGACTGGGCGTCTTCGACGTGATCTTCTGTCGGAACGTGCTGATCTATTTCGACATCGAGACCAAACGCCAGATCCTCGACCAGCTCGGGCGGGCGCTGGCTGTGGACGGCTCGCTGCTGCTGGGCAGCGCCGAGACCGTTTTGGGCGTGTCGAATGCAGTTGAACCTGTCCCCGGGCTGCGCGGCCTGTACCGCCCCGCGGATGGAAGCGTCGCCCGCTCCGCCTGAAACAGGCCCGCGCCCGGAAACGCAACCGGCCCGCCGACGAAGTCGGCGGGCCGGTGTCGGTCGGGGGGCGGCCGGTCCTAGAGCAGGCCGTCCATCTCGCGGCTCAGCGCCTCGGCCTGGACCGCCAACTCGCCCGAGGCTGTGAGCAGCTGGGCGGAAGCGGCGCTGGTCTGCGACACGCCCTCGTTCAGCCCCTGGATGTTGCTGGACACCTCCTGGGTGCTGGCCGCGGCCTCCGTCACGTTGGCGGAGATTTCGCCGGTGGCGGCGGATTGCTCCTCCACCGCGCTGGCGATGGCCGCGGCGATCTCGGCGACCTTGCCGATGGTGTCGGCAATGCCCTGGATGGCCGAGACCGAGGTGCTGGTCGCCGCCTGCATGGCCGAAACCTCCGAGGAGATCTCGTGGGTGGCCTTGGCGGTCTGGTCGCTGAGACTCTTCACCTCGGACGCCACAACCGCGAAGCCCTTGCCGGCGTCTCCGGCCCGAGCCGCCTCGATCGTGGCGTTCAGCGCCAGCAGCTTGGTCTGGCCGGCGATGTTGTTGATCAGGGTGACCACGTTGCCGATCTTCTGGGCCGCCTCCGCGAGGGTCTGAATTGCCGCCTTGGTCGTGTCCGTCTCTGACACGGCCCGCTGGGTGATGTTGGTGGACTCCGCGACCTGGCGGGCGATCTCGGAAATCGACGCCGACAGTTCCTCGCCAGCCGCCGAGACGGTCTGGACGTTGCTGGATGCGATCTGCGCCGCACTGGCGACCGCCGCCGCCTGGGTGGTGGCTTCCGCCGCCGTCTGGGCCATCGCCTCGGCGGTGGCCCGCATCTCAGAGGAGGCCGATGAGACGATGTTGGAGATCTCCTTCACCCGCTCGGCGATCTTGCGCTGCAGGGTGATGTCCGAGGCGTATTTCATCACCTTGGTGGGCTTGCCCGAGGCGTCGCAGATGGGGTTGTAGCTGGCCTGGATCCAGATTTCGGACCCGTCCTTCTTGACCCGCTTGTACTGGTTGCTGTCGTGCTCGCCGCGGTTCAGCTTGTCCCAGAAGGCGCGATACTCAGGCGTGTTCCGCTCATCCGGCGGCATGAACATGCTGTGGTGCTGGCCCTGGATTTCCTCAAGCGAATAGCCGAGGGCCGTGAGGAAGTTGGGGTTCGCGCTCACGACCCGGCCGTCCAGGGAGAACTCGATCACCGCCTGGGCCTTGCTGATGGCGGCCGCCTGGTTGGCGAGATCGACGTTGAGCGCTTCGGAAGCGCGGATATCGGTCACGTTGGCCCATTCCAGCGAGTTGCCGACATGATTTCCCTGCTCGTCATAGCTGGCGTTGACGCAGAGGTGGATGATCAGACCGCCGATGCGGATGTCCGTCTCGTAGGGCATGCGGGAGGGATCGGCGAGCAGCCGGCGCTGGTGCGACGGATCCTTGTGGAAGCGGTCGATGCAGGTCCCGACGATCCGGTCGGGATCGAACTCGGACCAGAGCAGCCGAATCTCGGGCGCGATGCCCTTCAGCAGCTTCCTGGTGCTCTCGTTGACGTAGGTGATGACCAGGTCGCGATCGACCATCATCACCGAGCTGGTCAGGTTGTCGACGGCCCGTTGGACCTTCAGGCCGGCCCGCCGCTCCTCGACGATTTTCGTGATGTCGGTGGCGATTTTGATCACCTTCACGGGCTCGCCCGCAGTGTTCAGGATCGGATTGTAGCTGGCCTGGATCCACACCTCCCGGCCGCCCTTACCGATGCGCCGGTATTGGCCGGCGTCGTACTGGCCGCGCCCGAGCCGTTCCCAGAACGCCCGGTATTCGGGGCCGGCCTGCTCGGTCGGATCGACGAACAGGCTGTGGTGCTTGCCGCGGATCTCGGCGAGCGAATAGCCGAGGGTGTCGAGGAAGTTGTCGTTGGCGTCGATAACGGTGCCGTCGAGAGCGAACTCGATCACCGCCTGGGATTTGCGGATGGCGTCGACCTGCCCCCGGTAGTCTTCGAACAGGGCTTCGTAGGTTTCGGACTCGTCGGGCGCTTTGAGGGCGGCGGCGGTGGACATGGTCGGTTCCTTCTGAGGCTCGCCGACCGGCTGTCGGCGGGAGTTGGCGAGAATGTTCTGGTCAGGCGGCGAGGGTTGAAGATCCTGACAGGGTGAGAACCTCGGGGATGTTCAGGACCAGCAGGAGCTCGTCCTCGAGGCGGTAGAGGCCGGTGCAGACCGCCCGCCAGGCTGACGAGAGGGTCACGGGTCCGGGCTCGTGCTCGGCGGGCTCAAGCCACAGAACGTCGCCGACATCGTCGACGACCAGGGCGTAGAGTTCGCCGCCGTGCTCCACGATCACGCTCATCGACCGGTCATCCTGCGCCCGTGGCTCCATCCCCAACCGGATCCGCATGTCGACCGCTGTGACGATCCGGCCGCGCAGGTTGAGTGATCCCGCCACCTCTGGCGGGGCGAGCGGCACCCGGTTGATGGGTGTTTCGGAGATCACGTCCTGCACCGACAGGACCGGCACGCCGAAGGTCTGGGCGCCCACCCGGATCGAGACGAGACCATCTGAGGAATCGGTCGCCACAAGCGAGTTCTCGACGCGGATGCTCATGCGGCTCCCCTGAGTTCGCCAAGGGCGCCGGAAACGGCGTCCAGCAGGGTTGAATGGGCCATGCCGCCCGCCCCACCGGCAGTCATGGTGTTGTGGATGGCGAGGCTGAGCAGCGGCGTCTTGTGCCAACCGGCCGCTCGATGAAGCGTCGCGGCCAGCTGCCGGGCGCTCTCCGGGGTCGAGGTGTCGGCCATGATCAGCTGGAACTGTTCGCCGGCGTCGTAGAGACCCAGCGCCGACGCGGGATCCTCGGCCACAACCACCTCGTATCCGGCCTGCGACAGGAGGGGCCGGAGCAGCAGCTGTGAGAACGGACTCTGGTCGACCAGCAGCAGCCGGCGACGGGCCGCTGTCTCTGCGGAGGCCGGCGGCGTCGCGGCCGTCTCCGCCGGGGCGACGGGCGGCGGAGACAGTTGTTCGGCGACGGCGGGTCTGACGGCCGCGTCCTCGGGGAAGGCACGATTCCAGTAGTAGGAGACGTCGATCAGCTCTGTCGCCACGCCGCCAATGATCAGCCCCCCCAGAGCGCCCGCCCCGGCGGCCTTCATGTCGGTCTCGACCACGCTGTCGACGATGTCGACGATCTCGTTGACCAACAGCCCCACCGACCGCTCGTCCCGGGTGAAGACAAGCAGCGGACGCTGGTCCGGTCCGTCCCAGGCCGCCGCCGACGCTGCATCCAGGCCGATGACAGGCATCAGCCGGCCGCGGTATTGCATCACGCTGCGCCCATCGATCCATTCGATCTGGGTGGCCGCGACCTCCTCGATGCGGGAAACGTTCGCCAGAGGTGCGGCCTTGAGAGTGTCGTTGGCGGCGCGGAAGACCAGCAGGGCGGTCGTCGCCTGCAGTCTTCCGGCATCCTCTGCCTCATCGCCGTCAGCAGCGCCCGCCGCGCCCTGGCCGGCGCCCGTCTCCACGGATATCCCCTTGAGGTCGAGGATGAGAATGACCGATCCGTCGCCCAGGATGGTCGCGCCCGAATAGAGCTTGAGATGCCGCAGCACGCTGGCCACCGGCTTGACGACGATTTCCTCGGTATCGAAGACCCGGTCGACGATGACACCAAAGGTGAACGAGCCCACGCGCGCCACGATGATGCAGGTCTCCGCCGGCGGCTCGCCGGCGGGCTCGAGGCCCAGCAAGGTCTGCAGCGAGACCAGCGGCAGCAGGCGGTCACGCAAGCGCAGCACCGCGACCCCGTCGATGTATTCGATGGTGCGCCCCGAGCCGTCGCTGGCGCTGACCAGCTCCACCAGACTGGACTGCGGCATGGCGAACCGCTCGCCGCAGCACTCGACGATCAGCGCCGAGACGATGGTCAGGGTCAGGGGAATGCGGATGGTGAAGCAGGAGCCGCGCCCCTCGATCGAGGACAACTCGATCGCCCCGCCGATCTTCTCGATATTGGTTCGGACGACGTCCATGCCGACGCCCCGTCCGGACACCGAAGTCACCTCGGTCGCAGTCGACAGGCCCGGCAGGAAGATCAGCTGTCGCGCTTCCAGATCGGTCATTTGCTCGGCCTGCAAGGGCGTCAGGACCCCGGCGGTGACGGCCTTGGCCCGGAGCTTTCCGGCAGGAAGGCCGCGTCCGTCATCGGATATCTCGATCACGATAGCGCCGCCCTCGTGGCGCGCCTGCAGGGTGATCCGCCCCGTCTCCGGCTTGCCGGCTGCCGCCCGTTCGGCCGGCGTCTCCAGTCCATGGTCCGCGGCGTTGCGGATCATGTGCGTGAGCGGGTCCTTGATCAGTTCGAGAACCTGGCGGTCCAGTTCGGTGTCCTGTCCGACCATCACCAGGTCGATCGACTTGCCGAGATCCTGCGCCAGGTCGCGCACCAGGCGGGGCAGCTTGGCCCACGCCCCGCTGATCGGCTGCATCCGCGTGGTCATCACGCCTTCCTGCAACTCGCTGGTGACCTGGTTGAGCCGGTTCAATGGCGCCGCGAACGGACTTTCCGGCTGCAGGCGAAGGGTCTGGATCAACTGGTTGCGGATCAGCACGAGCTCGCTGACCACCGTCATCAGGTGCTCCAGCGCATCGACGCTCACCCGGATGGTCTGGGCCGGACCAGACATCTCGGGCTCAGCCTTCGCCGCCGGGGCCTCCTGGGGCGGGACGACGGCGGTGGGCTGCAAGACCTCCACCGGGTCCGGGGACGAGAGAACGCCCGATTCCGGGGCGGGCTCGCCGGCGACGGCCGGTTCGCGGTCGACCAGCAGCGCCAGCTGGTCGAGGGCGGAGTCGGAGACGTCAAGCGCGCCCATGGCCTCTGTCACCAGGACGAAAACTCTTTCGATTTCGGGGGCTGACAGCGGGCCTTCGACGAAGCCGGCCAACGCCGTTGCAAAGGCTCGGCCCCGCTCACCCTTTCGCGCCAGGCCGCCGAGGCTGTCACGGATCGCGGCCTGGAGCCGATCGGGATCCGCCGTGCGGAACAGGAGGCCGACTTCATCGTCCGAGGACAGTCTGCCGACCGCCGCCTCGGCTGCCGCGTCGAGGGTGGCGTCTCCACCGAGACGATCGATCAGGCGGCGGGCGTCCGCGTCGCTGTCCGAAGAGGTCGCGACGGGCGCCGCCACTTCGATGGCCGGCGGGGCCGCCTCAAGCAAAGCCTCCAGACGACCGATCAAGGCCGAGTCGTCCCCCTCTGGCTCCGACGCGGTGGCGCCGAGCGCATCGGTCAGGGAACGGATCAGATCGACCGTCTCAAGGACGGCCGACACCGCCACCGGCGTAACCGGCAACACCCCGTCCCGGAAGGCGCCGAGGACGTTTTCCGCGGCGTGGGCCACCGTCTGTAACCGCGCCAATCCGAGGAAACCGCAGGTGCCCTTGATGGTGTGAATGAGCCTGAAGATTCCGCCGAGCGTGGCGGGATCGTCGGGCTGTTGCTCGAAGCGGACAAGTTCGCTGTCGAGCGCTTCCAAGCCTTCGCGGGTTTCCGCGATGAAGTCCGCAACCAAGTCGTCCAAGCACCACCCCCATTCCTGCGAATGTAGAGAGGAGCCAAGTTGGTTAACACACTCCTAATACAGCACCGTTCTTCTTTATCTCCATAGCGTCACCCCTCGCCTTTAACTATGCACTGTTCGCATTTGTCGATATGGCGCGGCGATTTACATCGTTCCGGCTCTTTATTACACCTGACGCGTAAGATTTAAGCTATATTCGCATCAGTTCCAACGTCCGCGCCGGTTGGTCGGTAACTTCTTGTTATCCGTCGTCCAGCACGGTCTGGCTCGAAGGACGTTCGCGCCTGTCTAACGAGAGCCCGGAAATGGCAGTCGACAAGTCTATGAGTGTACTCGTCGTCGACGACTACAAGACAATGGTTCGGATCGTACGCGGACTACTGGAGCAGTTGGGCTTCAAGAACATCGACGACGCAATCGACGGGACGACTGCGCTGCAGAAGATACAGCAGAACGACTACGGGCTGATACTGTCTGACTGGAACATGGCTCCCATGACGGGCTACGAGTTGTTGAAGGCCGTTCGGGCCGATCCTCGCACCCGGACAACGCCCTTTGTCATGATCACGGCGGAGGCCAAGACCGAGAACGTCGTGGCGGCGCGCCAGGCCGGCGTGAACAACTACATCATCAAGCCCTTCACCCTGGCGGTGCTGAAACAGAAGCTCACGACCGTTCTCGGGGAGCTGTGAGATGAGCGAACCACAAGCGATCGTCAGCATGATCCGTCAGGAAGTCGAAGAGTCGGTGGAGGGCATCCTCACGGCCGCGACCGCCGGACTTCAGGAACTGTCCGCGATCCGGGAGGTCGATCCCGCGGCGGCGGAGAAGCTGGAGGCGCATCTTCTGCGGATCCTCGAGAGTTGCGCCTTTCAGGACCTCACGGGACAGCGGCTCGACAAGCTTCAGAACCTGCTCGAATCCGGCCGCCCGGCGGCCTCTCAGCCGGCTTCCCTGCTGAACGGCCCGGCCGCACCAGGCCAGGGCCTCGACCAGGCGGCCGCCGACCGTCTTCTGCTCGACTTCTGACGGCGCTCCGGCGCGAGAGAGGAAGCGAACCGCAAAAATGGGGGTTTCCGGCGTCCGCCTGGACTTGCGCAAGATCAGGGCCCTGGTTGTCGACGACAATCCGCAATCCCTGGAACTGCTTTCGCAGATTCTCTCCGGTTTTCGGCTGGGCAAGCTGACGACCTGCCCATCCGCCGAAGAAGCTCGGGCGCTGGTCTCCCGCGAACGGTTCGACCTCATCCTCATCGACTTCGCCATGCCTGGAGAAGACGGCCTGCATCTCGCCCGCCACATCCGCTCGGAGCCTGCCCTGCCCAACCACACCGCACCGATCCTGATCCTGCACGGCTACACGCCGGAGCACATGGTCATGGAGGCGCGCGATGCGGGGGCCAACATGGTCGTGAGGAAGCCCGTGGCGCCAGCGGTCCTTCTCAGCCGCATCGAGTGGATCGCCCGGGACACCCGTAATTTTGTCGAGTCCGCCGGCTATTGCGGGCCGGACCGACGGCTCAGGACGGTTCCGCTGACCGCGGGTGTCCCAGAACGTCGCAGCGAGGCGCTCGCGCTCGTCGGGGACCCGACGCGGGCCATGTCCCAAGACGACATCACAGCGCTGTTCGGTTAGGAGACGCCATGAACCAAGCGCGTATCTATGCGGTCAAGAATCGCATTTCGGAAGCGCTGCTATCGAAGGACGGGCCGACGGCGGACAGCCTTGTGTCTGACGCCGACGGGCGGGTGGCGCGCCTCGCCGGCCGTATCGGCGCCTTCGTGGACGGCAAGGTCGAGCACCTCTCTCACTGGGCTGAAATGCCGGAAGACGCGCTGTTCTCCGGCTGCCAGGCCATCGGAGAACCGGCGATGAACATCGCCGAGGTGGCTGAAGCGGCCGGGCTGGACGCCGTCGGCTCAGTCGCCCGCGGCCTGTGCGTCATGGTCGACGGCCTCGTCAGCCGCGGCATCTGGCATACGGACGCCTTGCGCGTCCACCTGCGCGCCCTGGTCGTCGTCCACGCCCAATCCGGAAAGCAGGACCCCGACAACCTCAGGATCGTCGAGGAACTTCGGGCCCTGAGAGCGGCTCTCGGCTTCACCGACTGAGACGGCGGGCCGCGCCCGCGAAGTCCGCAAAATTCAGACAAGGTGACTTCCACCGCGGGCGATCCTTTCTGGCGGAGACAAGCTCTCGTCAGACTGACAGCGCCGCTGCCGCCCAAGCATGCTGCCGCGATCGGCGGACGGCGGGCCGTTTGCCGGCGCAAGTCTTACGAATCGACGATCCGAACCCATACCGGGCTGTCGACCAGAAGGTCCGCCACGGGAACAGACGACGTGGCGCCCTCCTCGAAGCGCACGGCCGTGTCTCCCCACCATTCCGCGTTGGGAGTGGCCGATGCGGCGCCGGCCAGCGGCTTGGCGCAGCGGATGGCGATGACGCAGCAGAGGGTCTCGTCGCCCCACGATCTCTGGAAAGCGATCAGGTTGCCGGCTCGCCGGCCGGTGGGGATGAGAGCGCGATAATCCCCGTCGGCGAACAGTTCGGGACGCCGCCGACGCAGATCGAGCAGACGGATGATCAGCGCCAGCTTGGCGGCGCCCGGGCCCGATCCGTCCTCCCCGCCGAGCAGCCTTTCGCGCAGGGAGAAATCCACCGGCCGACGGTTGTCCGGATCCACCAGACTGAAGTCCGGCAGCTCGGCCCCCTGATACAGGTCCGGCACGCCCGGCGTGGTGTAGTGAAGCGCCACCTGCGCCAGGGAATTCGCCCGCACGGGCGCATCGAGGTGGTCGACCAGCTCCTTGAGGTCCGCAAGAAAGTCCGGCGACCGAGCGGGGTCGAGCAGCGCCTCCGTCAGGGCGCGGCAACGCCCCTCATAGTCCGGGTCGGGTCCCTCCCATGAGGAGCGGAGCTTGGCCTCGCGCAGCGCCTTTTCCTGCCAGCCGTTGACGCGCCCGGCGAAGCCGCGGAGCCCGTCGGCATCCTGCGCGTCCATCCCGTCCGGCCAGGCGCCGAACAGGGTCTGGAACAGCATATACTGATCGCCCGCATCGACACCGTCGGCGAAGGGCCGGGCCATTTCGCGCCAGCGCACGACATGCTCGCGCCAGAGCTCCGGTAGTTCGCTCAGAACCGCGAGCCGCGCCCGGACGTCCTCGCCGCGCTTGTGGTCGTGGGTGGCGGTCGCGAGCATCCCGTGGGGAAACCGCGCCGCACGGTCGCTCGCCGCCCGATGAAAGTCGTCGATGGAAGAGGCCAGCACCCCGGCGTCGAAACCGACGTCATTGCGCGAGAGCAGGCGGCCGTAGCGGTAGAAGGCGGTGTCCTCGACGCCCTTGGCCGCAACCGGGGCGGACAGCTGCTGGAACCGGCGCACAGCCTCGGCCGCCAGCGCCGGGTCGCCCGGCCCCTCCCCCGCGAGCCAGGCCAGCACCCGATCGACCACCCC
>Ga0114898_1000779_pt1 | contig 21843 bp, 19 predicted proteins | sample Malvired_Geostar_FD_83496 | JGI IMG/M metagenome (GOLD analysis project Ga0114898, IMG submission 83496) | Marine viral communities from the Global Malaspina Expedition - Malaspina viral metaG DeepMed_Geostar | ecosystem: Environmental > Aquatic > Marine > Oceanic | place: Mediterranean Sea... | reverse complement strand
GGCGGCGACCAAGGCATTGCGGGGCACGCCATGGTCCGGGCAGGTCGACCGCCTGGAGCGGCTGGAGCCGGCGGCGGGAGAGAGTGTGACCGGCGCCTATGTCGGGGTGGAGCCGATCGGGCCCTATGGATCTGGACCCCAGGCTCTGGTGCTGGAGAGTTTCGAGGGGCGGTTGGGGCATGTGCGTCTGCCCAGCCTCGATGCAGCGCTGGTGCTGGATCGCATTCCGCCTGGGGCCGTCGTCCAGATCCATGTGCAGGCCCGCCCGGCCCGCGCGTCGGATCAGACCATCGCGGAGGTCGCTGGGGAGAGCGGCGGGGTGTACTCGTCGGTGGCGCACGGAACGCTGCGTCCTGAGGACAGCCCGGCCTTCATCGACCGTCACCTGCGGCGGCTAGAGGCCATGAGCCGTGAGGGCGCCTGCCGTTCTCTGGGGGAGGGACGGTTCGCGATCGGGGCGGACTATCCCGACGCGGCGGCCGCCGTTGATCGAGCGAAGCTTGGAGCAACGGAGCTACGCGTCAGGGTGCGGGATCCCCGCCCGTTGGAGGCCCAGGTGCGGGCGCAGGCCTTCACTTGGCTGGATAGGGGAATACTGGGTCAGGTCGACATCGCCCCGGGCGGGCCCTTGGCCGAAGAGATGCGTGTCCGGCTTCAGGAGCGAGCCGGCGTGCTGAGAACCTGGGGCGTCGGTTCGCGCGAACCGCTCAGACTCGGCAAAGCCGACGAGACGGCCTTGCGGGGGATGGAGGTGAAGAGCGTGTTCGAGCGGCTCGGCGCCCACGGCAAGCCGGTCGAACTCGCCAGGGCGGGCCAGAGCTTCTCCGGTGTCTACATGGAGAAGATCCATGTCGCCGGCACGCCCTATGCAGTCGTAGAGGGCCGCCACGGCATCACCCTCGCGCCGTGGCGGGCGGCGCTTGAGGCCTGCCGGGGCCAGGTGATGACCGGCGTCGTACAAGCAGGATCGGTGGACTTCCGCTTCGGGCAGCAGCTTGGTCGAGGGCAGGGTCTGGAGCTCTAGACGCCGGGCCGGTCGCCATCATCGGAAGACCACACGCCCATGCGACGCGGCTGGCTGGATGACGAGCGCAGGTCGGTGAGCTGGCTGCGGGCCCACTCGTGAAGCCTGCTCTTCGGATAGTAGGGCGTTCGGCCCAGATGCAGGCAGGGCGGCCCGTCCGATCGCGTGCAGAAGATCTTGGCGAGGGTGGAGGGGGCTCGTCGGATGCCCATCGTCGCCAGTTCGCGCGACGCCTCCTTGCGGGTTAGCAGGGTGTCTTCGGTCGGTCCAAGTTGCAGGCCAGGCATTGAGAAACTCCACAGAACGGTCCCCGACCGTGCGATTCTGTCGGGGACAGTCAATGGACCCCGTTCACGGCGATCACGGCGGTGTTGTTTCACCGCTCATCAGGACATTTCAGGGCATTTCGACGATCACGACCGGTCGAGCGATTGTGATCGGAAAGGCAGCTTCACGCCTTCAGGCGAACGCCTGGGCCGCCTTGGGCATCAGCCGGGATGAAGACGACGCCGCCGTCCTCAAGCGTCTGTTGGATGCGGCCCAGGTTCGTCGCAAGGATCGCTCCTCGTCCGGTCTCGAAACGAAGGATCGTCGAGTCAGCGACGCCGGCCAACTCCGCCAGTTGTCTCACACTGAATCTCAGGGCCGCGCGCGCCATCCTCACCTGTGCCGCACTGATCATAGTCGAAATTCCACTATTGATGACGGAATTTCGTTGACATCATCGCCGAAATTCGGTCGACTATAGAGACTTTCCCATCAAACTCCACTGTTCAGCGCTGCTGGATGGCCCGATCTGTTGCGCGGAGATTGGCGCATGACTGGACGTTCGCGACTGACCCTAAAGCTGACCCGGCGAGCCGTAGTTCAAGCTGCCGCCTTATCATCGGCGCCGCCGGGCCCAGCGACGGTTACCTCTGCGGCGGCCCTTTGTCTGGAGTGGCTCCGCACTGATATCCGCTTGGAGACCCTCACCTTGGAATGGAGCCGGGCCGAGAGCGACCTAATCGCCACGACCGTCGGCCCCGCTTTCTCTAATCCGACAAACCGAATGCAGCGGTTGGAGCGTCAGATCGCACTCATCGATCGGAAGCGATCCGTTCTGCTCGACCGGATAGTGACAACCCCTGCGGGGAGTCCTGAGGAGGCCGTGAGCAAACTCCTTGTGGCCAGGAGGCTACTGGAAGGGGAGGGCGGGGCCGAGCACGATCTCGTAGCGGATGCAGTCATGCGTCTTGCGACCGTCCACGGGCTGGTCGATTGATTGCCGTCGGCTAGGCGCCAGAACCAGCCGTTGACCACTCGCCCAGAAGCAGACTTTCAGCCGGAGCCTCTCCGGCAGGATCATCCAGTATAATCGTTACGACTGTCCTCTTCCTGACGGAGGGTCTGAAGCGCGACCTTGTTCGATGTCGCCACAAATTGTTCGAGGAATCTCTGACGACTTAAGGAATCCAGATCGCGGGGCGGTTCCACCTCCGCCTCTAGGAAGGCCCGGAGCAATTGCCGGGCGCGCGTATCGTCGCGCTGGTAGTGGCGATCTCGCAATATCTCGAGCGCCGCCTCTGAACGCGTTTCTTCCGCCAGTCGATGCGGCGCAAAAACCGGCAGTCGTCGTTCCGCGCTTCGCGCAATCAGGACAGTCCGGACGCACCACAACACTCTCTTGGCAAGCAGCCGTGAATTCAGATCTTCTCCGAAACGCACCAAGTACCAGCCGAGGTCGGACGCTCTCTGGATATCGTCGTGATAATTCGCCCGAAAGCTAAATGCCTTCTGGAGCTGCAGGAGATAACCGTCCGGATCGACGAGCGCCTTGGCTTCATGAACAAGGTGGCAGACGAAGAGGTCGCCCATGCGAGCGTCGTTTACTAGCTGGCGCCACGGGTAGATGAAGAGCGAGAGGTGCCCGACCGAAACATGGCGGGTCTCATCTTCGAGATTGATCATCAACAGGTCAGTGTCGGAGCCCCCCGCGTGATCAGCCCGCGCGAGGCTCCCGAACAAAAGTGTGGCCGCTATCCCCATGACAGGCGACGGACTGGCATTTGACGTTCAGGCGTTCCGGGTTCGGCCATATCGATCAGGTCACTTGGGCAGCACGGGCCAGCGCTTCGATCGACATTTGGCGCGATGAGGCCCGCGCCTGGGTCACCTCATCTCGATTCAGCAGCACGATTTGTTGCTTTTCAGGCTTCAGAACGCCTGGTTCGACGTCGAGATTGTACTCGCTCATCAAGTAGAAACTGAGACTCAATCGACAAGGCCGCAACAGCCGGCCTTCCGTCATGCCGTGCTCCGACGCCACAGCCGCCTGCCGTTCTGGTGACAGCTCGGGATTGGGCCTGATGTCGAGGTTGATCTGATGAGCCCACTCGAAGTCGAGGGCCGTATCGATCATCGCGGGCCGGTGATCGCAGACGGTCTGGATCCGATTGAGATTGTAGTCCCGGAAATCATTATGGTCCTTGGACCAGGACCGAATGTACCAACGGCCAGCGCTGTGGGCGAGGGCGTGCGGGGCGATGGTTCTCGAGGGTTGCACCGAGCCGGTCAGGGAGGCGTAGACGATATCGATCTCTTGTCGTTTGCGGATCGCATCGAGCACGCGAAGGAGCACGGTCGGGTCCGTCGGGCGGCGCCCCAGGGTAACAACCTCCACCGGAGGGATAGTGTCGAACCAAGTGTCGTCTGGACGCATCCAGCGGTTTTCGATCGCCACTAGCTGCAGCAGATAACGCTCGATGGTGTCGCCGATAAAGGCCGGCGCAAAGGCGTCAGCGCGCGTGTAGGCCTTTTCGGCCCGATCGTACTGTAAGTTGGCCGGCGTGATTTTCTCATATTGAGCGATGTCAGCCGACGCTTGCTGAGGCGAGATGCCGAACGTGGCGGATAGGTCGCTCCGATTGAACCGACCGTCCCAAAACAGCCGAAAGTCGATGAACTCGAGCCTCCGCCGCACGCCCCAGCGCAGCCGCTCGGCGTCATCATCCACAGGTCACTCTCCTACAAACACGATTCTGGCGGCGATTATGCATCCAGTTACTTGACGCACGGCGGCACCGTTCCCACATCTTATGGATGGACGGCGACGGGAGCAACCTCGTCACAGCGACGCGGATCGGCCACGATGGAAAACAGCGACGAACATCAGCGACTTGAAAGACCCTATCGGGTGTTGAGTCTGGACGGCGGCGGTATGCGTGGCATCTACACCGCCGCTTTTCTCGCCCGCCTGACCGATCAGTTCGCCAGAATCAGGACGGAGGGGGCGCTTGATCTCGGTCGGGGATTCGATCTGATCACCGGAACCAGCACCGGCGCGATCGTCGGCTGCGCGCTCGCGGTCGGCCGGCCGATGACGGAAGTGGTCGCGCTCTACCGCGAGCACGGTCCCAAGATCTTCCCGCACCGGATCGCCGGCAAACGCAGCGCCATCTACCGCGCCAGTCAAGGCAGTCGCTTCGTGCGCGACGGCGACAAGGCGCTGCGCGAGGCTCTGCACGGCGTCCTCGACGATGTGACGATGCTCGACGTGTTCGAGGGTCGCGGAATTTCGCTCGCCATCCCCACGGTGTTGATGAGCGAGCATCGGGCCTGGGTGTTCAAGAAGACGCCGAAGAGCGGGGTGCGCGACGATCGATACCCCTTGGTGGACGTCTGCATGGCGACCAGTGCGGCGCCCATCTACCGCTCGCTGGCCGCCATCGACGATCCAAACGCGCCCGACGGGCCCAAGCAGGTCTTCGCCGACGGCGGCCTGTGGGCGAACAACCCGATCATGGTGGGGCTCGTCGATGCGCTGACGGTCGCGCCGCCCGACCGCCCGATCGAGATCTATTCGCTCGGCACCTGCCCCCGCCCGGAAGGCGATCACCTCGACGCCGAAAGCGCGCACCGGTCCATGCTCGACTGGTCCCTCGGCGCCGATGTCGCGCCGCTCAGCATCTCGGCGCAGGAATTCGCCTTCGACCAAATGGCTCGGCTCCTAACCAACGCCATCAGCAACTGCGGGCGCTCCATCCGCCGTGTGCGGTTTCCCAACAAGCCCGTCCCGGCGAGCATGATGCCGTATCTCGCGCTCGACGACACCCGCCCCGAGGCGATGGATCGGCTTGTCGGTCAGGCGCACACCGACGCCGACCTGACCAAGAGCGCCTGCGACGACCCCAACAGCGAGGACGGCCGCATGATCCGCCGCCTCATGCATGACCTGCCGGCGATGCCGGCGACCGGAGCGGTCTGGACCCGCCCCGCCACCGACAACCAGAAAGGATAGGTGATGTTCGACTGTTCCAAAGACGTGCGTGCGTATCATGACCAGGACGTGACGCTGCCGAAAACCGAGCAGGACGCCATGCGCGACCGCCGCAACTCCAACCGCACGCGCCTGCGCGACGGGCTGGCGAAGGCCGGCAAGCCCAAGCCGATCGAGTTCGTCAAGCAGGGCAGCTACGCCATGAGGACGATGTGCCGCGACCCCGACAACGACTACGACATCGATGACGGGGTCTACTTCCACAAGGACGATCTCGTCGGCGACCGCGGGGCCGAAATGACGTCCTTGCAGGCCCGCCAGATGGTGCGTGACGCGGTCGATGACGGTCGCTTCAAGCGCGCCCCGGAAGTCCGCTCGAACTGCGTGCGCGTCTTCTACGAGAAAGGGTACCACGTCGACCTGCCCGTATATCGGCGTGTGGTGACCGAGACCGTCTTCGGCGACGAGGTGCACTATGAACTGGCCGCGAGCAGCGGCTGGAAGCGCTCGGACGCCCGCGACGTTTCGGACTGGTATGAAGACGAACGCGCGTCGTCGGCCGACGGCGTCCAACTGCGCCGCATCAATCGCGACCTGAAGAAATTCGCGCGCAGCCGGTACAGTTGGCGCGCCTCGATCCTCAGCGGGTTCGGCATCTCGGTGTTGACGACCGAAAAATTCCGCTGCGCCGACCGTGAGGACCGCGCCCTCTATGACACCATGGTCGCCATCCGCGATCGGCTGAGCTGGAATCTCCAGGTGGCGCACCCGGTGACGCCCGGCGACTACATCACGAGCGGACCCGACGACGCCAAGGCGCGCTGCTTCCGCGAGAAGCTGACCGAGGCGATCGACACGCTGGCCGCGCTCTTCGACCCCGACTGTACGCGCGAGAAGGCGCTGAAGTGCTGGGACAAGGTGTTCGCCACCATCTTCTTCAGCGAGCGGCTGGAGGAGGAACAGCGCGCCTCCGCGGCGGCGCCGGCCATCATCAGCGCGGCCGCCTTGTTGAGCGCGACGGCGGCGGCGTCGCAGGCGGTGAGCAGCGCCGGCGGGGGTCGCCATGCCTAATGTGACCCTTCCGCTGAGCTGGCGACAGGCGGCCCTTCGTCTTGAAACGGCGTTGCGCGAGCGTGCCGGACAGGCGCCCCAGCGACTCGATGCGACGACGATCGCCAGCGATTATCCCAGCCGCGACTGGATCGTCGCCGCCTGGCGCATCAACGTCCTCTTCTCCGACGGGGTCACGCGGCGCATCGATGTGGTGGCCGGCGCGAATTTCCCGACGACGCCGGTCAGGACCGCCTTGGTCGATCACCCCGAGCCGATGACCTGGCCTCATGTCGAGGGCGACGGCGTTCTGTGCCTCTTGCCGAATTTGGCCGAATGGGATCCTGACGACCCGTCGGAGGTCGCCATGGACCTTCTGAACCGCTCGGTCCGACTGGTTGAAGAGCTGCTGGAGGGCGGCATCGTCGAACGCGACTTCCGCGAGGAGTTCGTCACCTACTGGGGCTACAGAGCCCAGGATCGCGGCCAGACCCTGTTCAGCCTGATCACGCCCGGTCCGTCGTCGCGGCTCGTGCGGGTTTGGCGCGGCAAGGGACTTGAGGTCGTAGGCGAGGACCACGACGCCCTCGCCGAATGGGTGCATTGCCGCTTCGGCGACAAGGTGGCCGTAAAGACCGAGGCGGCCGCCTTCCTGTGGCTCGACCAGCCGCCGCTGCCCGACGAATATCCGGAGACCGCGGAAGACCTCCACACGCTCGCCGGACGGATCGGCGAGGATACGAAGCGGGTTCTGGAGCAAGCCGCGATCGGCGAGCCCGACGAGGTACTGGCGCTGCTGGGGGCCGTCGGGCGTGGGGGTGCCGCGCTGATCGGGGTGAAGGTGCCCAATCCAAAGCAGCGTAAGGGGCGGCCGCGCCCCCCGGCCGAGCCGCTTTCCGTGGGGTTCCGCCCGGGTCAGACGCCTCAGCCGCTCCTTCTGGGGCGCTTCTTCGGCACCGTCCCGGTTGTTCGGGCCCTTGTGCAGCGCGCCGACGCCGACTGGGTGCACGGACGGGGCCAGGATCCCCGCACGCGCCGGCTTCTCGGGGCGACGGTCGTGGTGGTTGGTTGCGGCTCGGTAGGAGGCCCGGTCGCCTGCGCTCTCGCCCAGGCGGGCGTCGGGCGCATCGTGCTGGTCGATCCGGAGACGCTAAGCTGGCCGAACGTCGGACGCCACCCGCTCGGCGCGACCGAGGTCGGGCGCAACAAGGCCGAGGCGTTGTCCCAGCGGCTCCAGGCCGACTATCCGCATCTGGTCGTCGAGCACCGCGCCTGCACTCTGCATCACCTGATCGCGCACGACGCCGACCTGCTCGCCGAAGCCGATCTGATCGTGGCGGCGACCGGCAATTGGGTCGCCGAGAGCGCGCTCAACCGCTGGCAGCTCCAACAAGGACGGGCGCGGCCCATCCTTTACGGCTGGACCGAAGCGCATGCTTGCGCCGGGCACGCAGTCGTCGTCGGCAAAGGCGACGGCTGCCTTCAATGCCACATCGGGCGGACCGGCAAGCCGCACCTCACGGTCGTTGAATGGCCGGAAGGCGGCGACGCCAATCACGAGGAGCCGGCCTGCGGCGCCCACTATCAGCCGTATGGGCCGGTGGAACTGGCATATGTGACGGCGATGATCGCCGAGGCCGCGCTCGACGCCATCCTGAGTCCCCCGGAGCGATCTTTCAGCCGGGTGTTTGTCGCCTCGGAGCGACGCATCACGGCTCTCGGCGGGCGATTGACCACGGATTGGCAAATCGCGTTCGGCGTAACTGGCGACGGCGTTCGCACGGTCGACATGCCCTGGTCTGCTTCAGCATGTAAGGCATGCGGAGATGCCACTGAAAATGTGGCTGCTTAGTCGCCCTAGTCAGTAGTTCTCAGCAGGAGTTTGCCTGGCGGCGCGGTCCGAGTCGCGACCGTTGATGATCCCAGGTCAGGGGCCTGAACAGCGGCCTGCGAGCAGACCTATCCAACCGCCGCTATGAGTCAAAGGCCGACGCTTGGCCAACGACGGTTGGCAAGGTTCGCGCCTGACTCTTAAGAGACCGTTGGAGCGTCCGCTTCGGGGCTAGCAATGGCAAAGAAATTGGCGTGTCGGTGACGTTGTCATGAAGAGCCAATGAAACAGCCGCCGGCGTCGAGGGCGCGTACGCACCTCTCTGCGCGCGTGAGTTGTGCGCGCTCTTGTGAGTATAGCTGCACCGTGCTTCTTGATCTAACGGACGCAGCCGCGTTGGGGAGTGAAATTGTCTGTTCTGCATGTCAAACTCGGGGTCGAAGTTATCACCGAAGCCAAGAAGATCTGGCTGGTACACGCCGGACATCAGCGTCGCCTGCTCGATGATTTCGAGGAAAACCGGCGCATATTTCTCGAGCTGCCCGGCATCGGTCTGACCGAAAAGATACTCAATGACGATCAGTCCCTGCGGCAGCGGATAAGATATGCGGAGGCCCTGCGGTCCGCCGGCGGTCTCACAAGCGGACAGAGCACCATTCGGATCGGTGATTTTGACGGTGCTGCAGACAGGGCCATCAGCCAAGCCGTTCGCACCGTGCGGCACATGTTCCGAGACATGCAAGTTGGAGACCTGATCGTGGTGCCGACGGGCGGCGCTTATTCGCCCGTGAGATTCGGCGAGATCACCTCCGACTTCAGTCCCGACGATCGCATTCGCATCGACCTCTACAGCTTCGCGGACGTCCCCGCTCGCCGGGTGAAGTGGCTGGAGCGGGACAGACTCAAGAAGGACATGCCGACCGACCTCGTCGACCTTCTGGAGAAACCCCCGGCGGTGTCGCAAATCCACCGGTCGGATCGAACCGAGAAATTCTTCGGTTACGCCTATGAATCCTACATTATGAAAGGCGAGGGTTGGTCTCTCATCTCGGCGCCGGGGTATGATGGTAACGATCCGCAAGCCATCATTGCGCCGCACCAGCTCATAGCGTTTTGCGTGGCTCTCTACTGGGCCACGGAGCAGAAGGCCGATCTGTCAGGCCTGAGTTTCGATCAGATCATCGAGCGGTTCTACACCGTGAATGACATCGAAGACTTCGGTGTCAGCTTCGCCTCGCCTGGCCTGCTCGGGTTCAAGACGCGGAACCCGAAACTCGCCATGTTCGTGACTGGCATGGTCGCGATACTGGGTGCTGGTCTGGTAGCCGCATCGGCGACGGCGCCAGATGTCAAGCTGTCGACCGCCGGGCAGGGCATCGTACCGGAGGTTCAACAGACCGAAAGACAGCTGGACTACGCCATCAAATCAATCGGTGAGGACGTGATCGGCGAGGCCACGGAGAAGTCGGACAAGTCGAAAGCGGACGTGGACCTGCGAGCTGATGCGAGGGTCACCCGACGTGGCTAGCTCGACAAAAGATTTCTTAATTGAGTGGCTCAATCAGGAGAAAATGCCATTGTGGCTGAATATGTTGCTCATCGCTGCAGCAGCGCTGGGCACATACCAAGTCGCGCCACACCTTAACGCTAAGTTTGAACAGCAAAAGATCCGTTCCGCGTTCGTCATAGACGCGCTAGACAATTTGAATGCGCAGACCTCGGATCTGGTTGTTAATGTCGGCGCATACAACTACTGTGTCGCCGCGGCCGCTTCAGCTTGTTCGGAGCAGGCGAAGGCAATTCAATCATCGATCACCAAACTTCAGTGGCGGGCAACTGAGCTCGGCACCGTCATTGACGATGCGGCTGGAAAAGAAGTCCTTCTTAAGTTCCAGAAGGAGCTCGATGATATCCGGGTCGTGGCAGAACGCGATCCAACCTTGGCGAATGCCAAGGTTATGATTGGAGAGGCGCGCGAGTTCGGGCGCGCGTCGATCATGCTGACGGATGTGATTGCCAAGGAAGCTGGCATTTCATCCAACGTGCAGCATGACAGCACCATCCGTGACCAGCGCGAGCGTCGCGCTGGCTCCCCATAACTATTGAGCCGAAACCGAGGAACGATGGTCGCTGCGTTCTGTATTGCGTTCTCGATCTTTTAGAGCTCGCGACGGTCCTCCAGCTGCTCGAACTCGCAGCGCCGGGCCTTCGAAGCCCGAATTCGTTCCGTGACCCACCGGGACGCGGTAATGCACATGGACATCGCGCCGTGCGACGACTTCATGGCGCGGCACGAGCAGAAATCGCGCTCTATAACGGGCGCGCCCTCGGTGCGATGGCGCGTTCAACGCGCCGATCTCTACCTGGCGATGAACTCGGTGATCGCCGCCGGCAGGGCGGACGGCGGGATCACGCCCACGACGCCGCTCTGTAGAGTTGTGAACCCAGGCATGGAGACGACGCCTTCCGGTCCGACGGCGAGGGACACGACCTCGCACGCGAACCGGGCCTTCGCCTCGGCGGCGTAGGCCACTGCTTGGTAGTAGCCGGCTCGGGCCACGAACTCTGGCGAACTGGAGTATTTGCACTCGAGGATCATCACCTGTCCCGCCGGGCTCATGAGAAGGATGTCCGCGCCGAGCGAACGGTTCACGCCGGTCACGCCGGTCGTAGCTTCTTGGTAAGGAGATGACTGGCCGAGGTGTCGCCACACGCCCGACGCCTCGAACCAGAGGTCGAACTCCGCGCCGTCCGCATGCGTCACCCTGTAGGCGGGCGAGGGCGACGCTGCGCTGAGGGGGCGGAGGGAGGTGATCGTACAGCCTGCGTGGCTCAGCGACCGCAGCGTCAGGCCCAAAACGCCGAGATGGAAAAGCCGCCAGCGGATCTCTTCGTCCGGCATCAGGAGCTGAGCGACATAGGCGGCGAGAGAGGTTTCCAGCAGCAGAAGCTCTTCGGCGACCTCGGCGACGGCGCTCCAGGGCGCGCCCTCGCGGCGGATCGCCCGCAGCTCGTTCTGCCCCGGCGCGATCGATCCCGCGGTCGCCAGAACCTCATGTCCGAGGACGGTGGCCGCGGCGCCGAGCTGAGGGCCGATCCCGGACGTGGCGTCCGGAAACATCCGGCTGGCGTCCGCCGCGGCCCCAACCAGTCGCTCCGACGTCCATTTGAGGGTCGTCGCCAGCATCATATCGGCGCCGCGCCGGGTCTCGCGGCCGATGAACACCTTGGGCGGCCATCCGCTGCGGATCATGCTTTTCGACCAAGAGACCCCGGAAAAGGGGTGGGGAAGGGCGACGGTCTCGTGGCGCCGCGCCGCGGGCAACAGGTCCAGCCAAAGCGTCGCCCGATCGGGCCAACGCTCCACTGAAGGAGCGACCCGCGCCATCAGGACCCGGTTGGCGCGGGCGCTCACGTCGCGGGCCGTCCATGCCGAGGCGGCAAGGGTGTCGTCCGGGACGGCCAAGGCGTCAAGAAGGCCGCCTCGGCCAGACCATCGTTTCAGGACCTCTGACAATCCCTCTTCAGGGATTGGGGGCCATCCGCTCATCAGACGAGCGACTTGGCGCTTTGGAGGACCCACAGCCAGTCCGGCTCTGCCAGGACGGCGCGACCCAGGATGTCGGCCTGCAGAAGTTCGAGGTCGCGCGGCTCGAGATTGCCGACCCAGCTGCCGATATGGACGAGATAGGCCTCCGCCAAGAAGTCCCTCCAGTCGCCGTCCGGCGTGTCCGGCGTTTCCTGTTTCGCGGTGCGAAGCGCGACTTCGACATAGTGCGCCATAGCGAGGAAGAGCGCCGGCCCCAGTCGGGTCGAGTCCCGCGCGAAATGAATCGCATAGAGATCCGTGATCGCGGCGACAGCGTCGGATGGCAGGGACAGGCCGCGATCCTCCAGGATGACCTCGAACACCTCCGGCTCGGGAGCCGGAATGGGAACCCGCGCGAACCGCCGTCCGAGCGCCGCCCCGAAGCGGAAGACACGCTGTGCGTCCAAGGCGTTGAAGGTGCCGAGGAGCCGCCAGTTGTCGCCCGCCAGGTAACGGATGGTGCCGCCCGCACCGACGGCGTTTGTCGGTGCAGAATCCTCGACATAACGGCTGGGTCCGGACGTCCAGCCGAGTTCCACGGTCCGCGCGTCGGAGGCCGAAGACTCCACGCCGAGCGTGACCGAACCGCCCGACAGCCAGGTCAGGAGGCCGCCAAAGATGCGATCCATATCCGCGCGGTTGGCCTCATCCAAGATGAGCCAGCGATCTTCGCGGATTGCGCGCAGAACCCAACCGGGACGAAAGACGATCTGGCCGTCGACGACGGTGTCGCCGCCGACGAGCTCCCGCGCGGTCCAGCTCTCATCCGGGGTGGCCCAGAGAGGCTCGTTCTGGCCGATCGCCTGGATCGCCTTGTTCATCAGCGCCGTCTTGCCGGTGCCGGGCGGCCCGACGAGCATCACGGCGCGCGCAGACCGGATGGCGTTGAGGATCATGCGCCACACGCGCGGTGAGATGCGGATCTCGTGTTCGGTCCCCACCGCCTCGGCGAGGGGGACGGCCGCCACCAGCTCGGCGATCGCTCCTGAAGAGCCGCCTGTCTCAGGCTGAGCGGCGAGACGGGACTGAATCGCCGCGACGGTCTGCCCCCGCTTCTCCGCCAGAGCGGCGGTCTCATCGCGCATATGGGTGAGGAGGTCGACCAAGCGATCGGGCGTCAGGGCGTCGGGCGAGACGCTGGAGGTCCAGACATGCGGCTCTTCAAGCGTCGCATACATCGAGACGGTTCGCCTGGCGAAGCTGGGCGTCAGTGAGAAGGAGGCGGAGCTGGCATAGGGCAGGTCGGCGGCCTTCTCTGCGAACGCGCCGAACAGCCGAGCAGCGGACACCGCCATCATCCGCTCTTCGACATAGTCGAAGATCAGCAGGAAAGGCGCGTATTCGAACAGGGCTCCCCCGTCTACTGTCAGAGCCTTGCCGAGGGCCTCGGCCCTGGTCGCCACACGGGACGTGCCGTCGACGGCGAGCGTGTAGGCTATAACCTTGAAGGGGGGCTGTCCTTCGAGCGCGCAGTCGAACTCATAGGTGGCTCTCGGGGTGCGGGCGAGCGACAGGCCGAGGGCCTGGCCAAGCTCGCCCCACGTCCTGGCGGCGAAGCTCACGCGACCGCCTGAGGCGTCTGCGGCGTGTCCGAGCGCGGCTTGCAGCGCGGCGTCGTTGGCCGGCATCAGTGACCGCGTCGGTTGGCGAGCGCCGTGCGCGAGGCGCGCGTGGCGGAGAACCGATCGAGCACGGCGGAGACCTGATGGGCGACCGCCTCGGCGAGCAGAGGCGGTACGGCGTTGCCGCAAAGCTTGTACTGGTCCACTTGGGCTCCGCAGAAGACGTGATGATCGGGGAAGGATTGCAGGCGGGCGGCCTCCCGGACCGAGATCAGCCGTTGTTGCGACACATCGTAATGGATGAATTTGCCCCAGTGGGGGTCCGGCTTGGTGAGCAGGGTGCTGGCCTGTTCGTCCGGCGCAAGGCGACCGTAGCGCTTGGTATGATCCTTACGCAGGGCCCGCTGCATGCCGGGCGGCAGGAGCTCCCTCGGAATTGAGCGCCAATCGCCGCCGACGGGGATGTGTTTGACCCGTTCGATGTTTGGCCCGACCAGCTCCCGGCACCAATGGTTGGCCAGCACCGAGGCGTGCGCCCGCGCGGTTTCTTGGTAGGTCGTGAGCGCGCTCGGTCTGGACGTGTAGTGGCTCAGATCGTCCCCGCCGCCGTTCGTCAGCGCCGGCAGGTCGCCGATCGCCGCCTCGACGGTCGTCGGCGGTAAGAGACCGACACGCGGAAGATCTTGGTTGTCCCGGCGCCGACCGTGGCCAATGGCGTAGTGGAAGGTGTGGGACCGCCCGCCCTTGAAATGGGCTTGGGCCATGGAATAGTGGACGGGGGCCGGGAGCGTCGCGGCTCCCACAGCGTCCGACACATCCTTGCGCGTCCCCACCACGACGATGCGGAAACGCTCCTGGGGCACCCCGTAGTGCGCGGCGTTCAGGATCCGGCATTCCACGTCATAGCCGGGTCCCTCGGCGCTCGAGGAGATTTCGGACACCAGTTCTTGGAGAAAGGCTCCGCCCTCCAGGGACAGCATGCCCGGCACGTTTTCCAGCACGAAGGTCTTGGGTGCCAGACCGCGCAGGATCCGGACATAGTGCCGGAACAGGAAATTCCTGGGATCTCCCGCAGATCGGATGTGGGAGTTGACGGAGAACCCCTGGCAGGGCGGTCCCCCGAGAAGAACGTCCAGATCCCCGCGCTGGAGCGTGCCGGTCTCGCCGGGCAGGTGGTCCAGGAGGGATCCCGTGTCGATGTCTTCGACGGACCCCGGGAGAGCCAGAATGGAACCGGCCTCGCCGGCGCTCCCGATGGAGAAATTCGTCAGGAAGGTGTTGAGCGCGAGGTCCCAGATATCATTCGCGAAAAGGGAGCTGAAGCCGACATTGTGAAAGCCTCGGGACAAGCCGCCGGCGCCGCAGAAGAGCTCACCAGTGGTATAGCGGGTCGCCAATGTCATGATAGGTCCCTAAGCGATTCCTCGCGGACGCGCCCACGTTAATGCGCGTCGCGCTTCGCTGTAAGACCCTAGAGCGGGGGTACGTAAAAATCGGTCGTACCCGGCTAACGTTCGGGCGATGGTGCGGCCGTAGGGAAGGTCCGATTTTGCGCGAAGGCGGTGTCTTCGAGATGGAACGGATGATGGGCCTTGGTCTTGCAACCGCGCGGCTTTCGCGCGTTCTAGGCCGATGGGGAAATACGATCCGTTGCGGGACTACCTGAAGCGCCAGCAGGCGGAGGAGTTCGAGCTCACCTTCACCGAGATCGAGCGAAAGCTCGGCGCGATGCTGCCGAACAGCGCCAGCCGCCCGCAATGGTGGGCCAATGTCGCGGATCCCGGCCACGCCCATGTCCAGCGCGAAGCCTGGCGCGCTGCGGGGTTCGAAGCCTTCCTGGTGGCGGGCAAGGACCGGGTCCGCTTCCGCAGGCTTCGGTAGTCGACGCATGGCGCGCCGCTCCGCAAGCGCGAAGAAGGTCCTCTCGCAAGCCAATCTGGAGGCGCTTGGAGCCGGGCGGCTGGCCGCCGTGCTGATGGAGGCCGCGGGCCCTGACCTGAAACGTCGCCTGCGAATGGAGTTGGCCGCAGCGGTGGGGGCGGCGGATCTCGCCTTCGAGCTGGATAAGCGCCTGGTCGCCCTGGAGATCAGCAAGGCGCGGGTCTCGTGGCGCAAGCGGCCGGGGCTCGTCGCCGAGCTGGAAACATTGCGCCGGATGATCGTGGACCGGCTGGCGGGCATGGAGCCACGCCTCGCCCTAAACCGCCTGGCGGCCTGGTTCGATCTCTACCCTTCGCTCAGCCGCCGGGTGCAGGATCCCAAGGGCGAACTCGCCCTCCTCTTCGACACCGCCTCGAGGGAGCTCGCCGTTCTCGCCTCGCAGGTCGGCCCGGATGTCGCCGCGCCGATCTTGGGCGAGGCCCTGTCGACCCGGCTGTCGGAATGGGCGTCCTGGGTGGGCCGCGGCGCCCCGGACCTCAGTCCGGAGCTGGCCCGCCGACTGCTGGCGGATCTCACCTTGGGCCGACCGAGGCCCACCGGTCGGCTGGCCCTTGTCGTGCGCAAGCTGGCGGACTGCGCCGGCGATCTGGATGTGTGGATCGAGGCCATTCCCGACGGCGACCGGGCCAGGCCGGAGGTCGGCGCGGAGATCGCCCGTCGCCTTGCCGGGGCGGGGCGACCGCAAGAGGCGCGCAGCGCCCTGGAGGCGTCGCGGACCGCTGACCCGGAGAGCCGACGGGGGATGGGCAGGCTTCAGCCGCCGGCGCCCCAACCCGAGAGCTGGTGCGCCGCCGAGATCGCCGTGCTGGATGCGGAAGGGGACGCGACCGCCGCAGACCAGGCACGCTGGGCGCTGTTCGAACGAACCCTGTCCGAAGAGCCCCTGAGAGCCCTGCTCGCGAAACTGGCGGACTTCGAGGACGTGGTCGCACTGGATCGCGCGTTCGAGATCGCCGCGGCCTTTGCGGATCCGATGAAAGGGCTGGCGTTCCTGATGAACTGGCCGGCCCTGCGGGAGGCCGCCGCGATGATCCTCGCCAGACGGGCGGAGCTGCTCGGATCCTGGAACGACATTCCGCTCTGGGCGGGACGGCTATCCGGGCGGCATCCCGAAGCGGCTCTCGTGCTGGTGCGAGCCCGGGCCGTCGCCCTGATGCGTCTGGGAGCCGGGGTCACCGAGGAGATACAGGGGCTCATTGCAGAGGCGGAAGCTTTAGCGGAGAGCGTGAGCGACCTGAGCCTTCCCAGCCATCAGGTATTCCTCGCCGAGCTGAGCTCGACCCGGACCCGGCGACCTATATGGCGCTGATCGTCACCGATCTTCGCGGGACGCATTTAGGAAGATGACGACCTGCTTCGACACCGCTCCAGCGGATCGAAGACAGGCAAATGGTGCCCGGATGCGCCCCGAAAGATGCTCGTGGTAGATTACTATTCCCTGAGTCTGGGTCCCATACGGGTCCCAAGACCACCTGCCAGATGGAGCTTCGACAGCAAGTGATTGAAAAAATGGCGCGCCCGGAACGATTCGAACGTCCGACCCTCAGATTCGTAGTCTGATGCTCTATCCAGCTGAGCTACGGGCGCGCTTGGCCGCGAACGGCGAGGGCGGGTATCTAGCGGACGAGGGACGGGGGGGCAAGACCCGTCGGGCGGCTTTCCTGAGGTGATTTCGCGACGCCGGGGGTTTCGCTCTGACCAGGCGCGCGCCAAGTTGTGGCCCTCCTCGCCAACGCCTGTCCGGATCCCTCATGCGCCTGTTCCCGCCGTCCCTCTCCCCGGCCGTCCGAAGGTCCGCGACAGCCCTCGCCGCGGGGACGGCTCTGATCCTGTCGGGCTGCGCGGGCGTTCCGGGCGGCACGGCGCCGCAGACGGTTTCCGCGCCCTCGGCGCCCGCCGCGCCCCCGGCGCTGGGCCCCTTCGTGGCGGCGGCCAATCCGCTGGCGGTCGAGGCGGGGATGCAGGTGCTGGCGCGCGGCGGCTCGGCCGTCGACGCCGCCGTGGCGGTGCAGGCCGTGCTGGGGCTGGTCGAGCCGCAGTCCTCGGGCCTCGGCGGCGGGGCCTTCATGATGCACTACGACGCCTCCACCGACGAGGTGACCAGCTACGACGGGCGCGAGACCGCCCCGGCGGCGGCCACGCCGGACCTGTTCTTCGAGGATGGCCGGCCGCTGGGGTTCGGCGACGCCGTGCTGAGCGGGCGCTCGACCGGCGTCCCGGGCGTCGTCGCCATGCTGGCCATGGCGCAGGCGGAACATGGGACCCTGCCGTGGGCCGCCCTGTTCGAGCCGGCTGAACGGCTGGCCCGCGACGGCTTCGTCGTCAGCCCGCGGCTGGCCCGTTTCATCGCCAATCCGCGCGGTCAGGCCCGGACCCCCTGGGCCGACGCCTATTTCACCGGGCCCGACGGGACCCGGCTGGAGGCCGGCGACGTGCTGCGCAATCCGGCCTACGCCGAAACCCTGGCGGAGATCGCGGCGGTCGGGGCGCAGGCCTTCTACGAGGGCCGGATCGCCCGCGAGATCGTCGAGGCGGTGCAGCAGGGGCCCCGGCCGGGCGCGCTGACCGCCGCCGACCTGGCGACCTACGAGCCGATCGAGCGCGGCGCCCTTTGCCGCCCCTACCGCATCTATGTCGTCTGCGTGCCGCCGCCGCCGTCCAGCGGGGTGGCTGTGCTGCAGTTGCTGGCCATGGCCGAGCGGACGCCGGACATCCTTGAGGGGCCGGACAGCGTCGACGCCTGGGTCGCCTTCGCCCAGCTGCAGCGCCTGATGTATGCGGACCGCGACCGCTATGTCGGCGACCCCGCCTTCGTCGGCGTGCCCGTGCAGGGCCTGCTGGATCCGGGCTATGTGGCGGCGCGCGCGGCCCTGGCCCCGACCCTGACGGGGGCGGCCGAGCCCGGCCTTCCGCCCGGCGGTATCTTCACCGGTCCCGATGCGACCAACGAGCCCGCCGGCACCTCCCACTTCGTCATCGTCGACGGCGCGGGCAATGTGGTGAGCATGACCACCACGGTCGAGAGCGTGTTCGGCTCGGGCCGGATGGCCGCCGGCTTCTTCCTCAACAACCAGCTGACCGACTTCTCGTTCGAGCCGCTGCGCCCGGACGGGTCGCCCGCGGCCAACGCCGTCGCCCCCGGCAAGCGGCCGCGCTCGTCGATGTCGCCGGTGCTCATCCTCGACCGGGAAGGCCGCTTCGTCGGCGCCCTCGGCTCACCCGGCGGCACGTCGATCCTGGCCTACAACGCCAAGGCGCTGATCGCCGTGCTCGATTGGGGCCTGTCGATGGAGGACGCCTTCGCCCTGCCCAATCTGGTCGCCAAGGGCGACGGCTTCGGGGCCGACACGGAGCGCTTCTCCCCCGAGATGCGCGAGGCGCTGGCGGCGCGGGGCGTTCCGCTGCGTCCCAACGCCAGCGAGAATTCCGGCCTGCACGGCGCGATCTGGCGTCAGGGACCCGACGGCGTCTGGCGCTGGGACGGCGCGGCCGATGACCGCCGCGAGGGCGTGGCGCGGGGGGAGTAGGGCCTACTCCGGCTTGATCGACAGCTGGAACGCGATCAGCCCTTCGGAGACGTCGGTATCGAGGCCGTTGCCGGCGCGCAGGCCCTCGGCCTCGATCTCGCGATAGACCAGGCCGATCGAGCTGTGCACCGGCCCCCGGCGCAGGGCCACGCCCACCGAGGCGTCGCCGAGGAAGGCGCCGGAGTCGTGGCTGACCCCCGAGCGATTGTAGTCGCCGTCACGGTCGCGGGCCCAGTTGTAGCCGACCGCCCGGCCCGAACCGGCGGCGTAGACGTACCAGCGCGCGCGCTCGCCGAACGCGTCCTCGCCCTCGGGGACCAGCTGGTCGAGGTCGCGGCCGATCCGCAGGGTCGCCCCGGCCTCGGTGACCTGGCCGCGGCTGCCGACCCCGACCCCGACGTGCGGCGTCAGGGTGACGTCGAGGCCGTTCTCGGTCTGGCCCAGGGTCTCGGTCCAGCCGCGGGTGTAGGTCAGGTCATAGTGTTCGGCGTCGTAGGCGGCCGGATCCAGCGGTCCGGGCGGCAGGGGCGAACCGTCGGCGCGGCGCACCCGGCCCTCGGTGCGCAGCCGGAGCCGGTCGCGATAGCTCTCGCCCTCGTACCAGATGTCGCTGTTGGAGGCGGCCCAGGTCGAGGAGACGTCTCGCGCCGGGTCGTAGCCGGTCCAGCGGTCGTCGCCCTCGAAGGCAGGCTCGCCGGCGCCGAAGCGCGCGTCGCGGTCGAGCTGGGTCAGAAGATCGGAAACGGTGGCGGGACGCTCTCGCTCGACCCGCCAGGGATCAGCGATCGCCTGCTGCGGCGTCGGGAATTCCATAGCCAGCGCCGGGGCCGTACAGGCCGCCGCCGCCACCACTCCGACACTGAACGCCGCAAGACGCATCAACGGTCCCCTCGTCCGTTAACGTTTCGAGCCTGCACGATCCGGGCCGAAACGCCAACTGACAATTTCCTGTCCATCGAACGCCCCCTGAAGCACGAGGGTTCCGGATCAGCTCCAGGCGCGGAAATGCTTGGAAAGCTTGAGGCCCTGGCTCTGGTAGTGGCTGCCGCCCTCGCCGTAGAGGCGCGACGGCCGCTCGGTCAGCGGCTCATAGACCAGGCGGGCGACGATCTGGCCGTGCTCGAGCAGGAAGGGCGTGTCGTGGGTGCGCACCTCCAGCACGCCCTTCGAACCCGCCCCATGCGCCTCGTCGGTGCCGAAGCCGGGGTCGAAGAAGCCCGCATAATGCACCCGGAATTCCCCGACCGAGGGATCGATCGGGGTCATTTCGGCGGCCTGCATGACCGGAATCTCGACCGCCTCGTTCGAGGCCAGGATGTAGAATTCGCCCGGATCGAGCAGCAGTTCGCCGCGCCGCACGCCCAGCGGCTCCCAGAAGTCGCGCGGGTCGTGGCCGTCGATGCGGTCGAGGTCGACCACCCCCGCGTGCCGCCGCCCGCGGAAGCCGACGATGGTCCCGTCGGCGCCCTCCAGATCGACGCCGACGCTGCGGGTCTCCAGCTTGGGCGGGTCGCCGGCCTTGAGCCGCAGCTGGTTCAGCCGCGTCCCGGGCCGCACGAGGATCGAAAAGGTCTGCGGCGCGATCTCCAGATACAGCGGCCCGTCGTAGCCCTCGTCGACGTCGTCGAAACTGGCCCCGCGGTCGGTCAGCAGCCGCACGAAGACATCGACCCGCCCTGTCGAGCTCTTCGGATTGGCCCGCGCGATCAGTCCCTTGGGCAGGCTGAGCCGCTCCTGCAGCCGGGCGATATAGACGCAGCCCTTCTCCATCACATAGCCGGCCGACAGATCGATGCCGTGCATGGCCACGTCGGCGATCCGGTCTTCGACCTCGCGCCGGCCGGGCAGGAACGACGCCCGCACCCGCCAGGCCCGGTCCGACAGCCGCAGGTCGAGGCTGGCCGGCTGCACCTGATCCTTGTCGAACAGGGTCTCCGAGACGATCGCGCCTCCGGCGATCAGGGCCTCGATGGACTGCGACGGCAGGATGCCGGGGAGGGAGGTCGAAAAGCTCTGCATGGCCTCCGATTACACGATTCCGCGCGCGGTCTCCCGCAAAGTGTGGCGTCCGCTGCTTCGCCTCGTCAGCGCTCCCGCTTGACCTGCGGCCCGCTTGCGCGACCATGGGCGAATGCATGATACGCCCGCCTACGAAGCCGAGACCGAGGGCGTCCTGATCCGCGTCCGCCCCAGCTACCTGGCCGGCCAGTCGGACCCCGACGGCGGCCGCTGGGTCTGGGCCTACCAGGTCGAGATCGTCAATCTGGGCGCCGAGCCGATCCAGCTGATGGCGCGGCGCTGGGTCATCACCGATGGCCAGGGCCGGGTCGAGGAGGTGCGCGGCGCCGGCGTCGTCGGCGAACAGCCGGTGATCAAGCCGGGCGACAGCTACACCTATGCCTCCGGCTGCCCGCTCGGCACCCCGACCGGCTCGATGGTCGGCGGCTACTATATGACGGATGCGTCGGGCCGCTCGTTCGAGGCCGCCATCCCCGCCTTCAGCCTCGACGTGCCCGGCGAGCGGCGGGTGTTGAACTGATTTTGAAGCGGGGGCAGGCGAGGGGGCTGCGTCAACCCGGAGAACCGCAGCCCCGCCCCTGACTCACCGCCACGAACAAGCGTGGCGGGAGGCGGACGGCGGCCCCTCTAGGGGCCATTCGTGTCGGTCGTTCGACCGAATTAGGACGGGTGCGCGAAACTGTGTCCGCGCACCCGAAATCCGCGCCAGGCAGCGAGCCGCCGCGCGGCGAGCGTTAGCGCCCTAGATATACCGGCGCAGCGAGCGGGCCAGCTCCGAGGCCCCGTCTTTGCCGCCCTTGCGGACCTGCGGCTGATAGGCGACCCGGGCGTGCTCGACGCAGTAGACGCCTTCCGAAGAGCGGCGGCCGCAGAAGCTGAACTCGTTCGAGGACGGGTCGCCGATCGGCCATTTGCACATGTGGGCGCCCAGCGTCATCACCGTGGCGGTCCCGGGCAGGTCCGGCATGGGGGCCGGGACCTGGGCGGCGGCCGGACGCGGCTGCACCGCCTCGATGCGGCGCGGGGCCGAGGGGGCCTGGGT